>Ga0213875_10001225_pt1 | contig 17356 bp, 25 predicted proteins | sample BarmaccomBMRX_R8_FD_160105 | JGI IMG/M metagenome (GOLD analysis project Ga0213875, IMG submission 160105) | Root-associated microbial communities from Barbacenia macrantha in rupestrian grasslands, the National Park of Serra do Cipo, Brazil - RX_R8 | ecosystem: Host-associated > Plants > Roots... | reverse complement strand
TCCGCCCCGCCGACTGTCCGGCCCGCCTCGCCGATCGAGCCGTCCGGCCCGTGCCGATCGCTGCCCTCGGTCAGAACGCGCAGTCTGCACGCGCGAGCCGTCGTCATGACGCTCGTCTCGAACATCAGCTCGTCGGCGCCATCGGGGTCGATGAGGATGATGTCGACGCCAGGTGAGCGGTCCTCTCATCGCGGGCCGGGATTCCAGGCTGGCATCGCGGGGCCGGGATTCCAGGCTGGCCGCCGACCGACCGGCGACGCTCGCTCCCGTCGACCGGTTCATGGTTTAAACATCTCGGAGATGCGCCTCGTCGTCCCTCTGCTCGGCCTGCTCGTGACGCTGGCGCTGGCGCTGACCGCCGCGCCAGGGGCCGGGCGGGCCCGATCCCCGAGCGGCGGCGGTGCGGCGATGCCCGGTGACCCCGCCCCCCACTCGCGCGCCGAGAGCTCACTCGTGGGCTCGCTGAACCAGGGGATGCGCCAGGCCGGGGTCTACAGCGGCGCCGAGGTCGTCGACCTGGACACCGGACAGACGCTGTTCAGCCACAACGCCGACACCCCTCGCCTCCCCGCCTCGATCGAGAAGCTGTTCACGACGACGACCGCTCTGACCCGCTTCGGCGCCGGCGCGCATCTCTCGACCACGGTGCTCGGAGCCGGGCAGGTGCGCGGGTCGACGTACCACGGATCGCTCTACCTGCGCGGGGGCGGCGACCCGACGTTCGGCTCGCCCGGGTTCGATGACGCCGCCTATGGAACCGGCGCAACGATGCCCCACCTCGTCGCCAACCTCATCTCGAGCACCGGCATCCGGGCCCTGAGCGGCTCGATCGTCGCCGACGAGACCCTGTTCGACGCGGACCGCGGCACGCCGGCGACCGGCGATCAACCCTCGATCGACGTCGAGGGCGAGCTGAGCGCGCTGGCCTACGACCGCGGCTGGTCGGATGCTGACGGGACCGCCTACTTCGCCCATCCGGCGCTCCAGGCCGGCGAGCAGTTCGCCGCCGCGCTCCGGGCCGCCGGGGTCCGGCTGCCGCGCCACCTGCGGATCACCGCCGGCGCCACCCCGAGCTCGGCGCATCAGCTCGCCTTCGCGGGGTCGCCTCGGATCGCCACCCTCGTCGCGCTCACGAACACGCCGTCGGACAACTTCTTCGCCGAGATGCTGCTCAAGGGCCTCGGCGCCCGCTACGGCACCGGCGGCACCACCGCCGACGGGGCCGCGGTCGTCCGCGCCCAGGTCGCGCGCAGCTTCGACATCCACCCCCGGCTCAACGACGGCTCGGGCCTCTCGCGCTACGACCGCACCACGCCCGACCAGGTCGTCGCCCTGCTCGGCGACGAGTGGGCGGACCCGGCGTTCACCGCCTCGCTCGCGGTCGCCGGCGAGACGGGCACGCTCGTCGACGAGATGCAGGGCACGATCGCCCAGGGGCGCTGCCGCGCCAAGACCGGCACGCTGCACGACGTCTCCAACGTGGCCGGCTACTGCCGCGCGCGCGACGGGCACACGCTCGCCTACGCCTTCCTGCTCAACGGGATCGATCCCGATTACGCGCACCCGATCACGGACGCGATGCAGGAGACGGTCGCGGGCTACACCGGATAGCGGCGGCGCAGGCCGAGGATCCGCTCGATGCGCTAAATCCGGATCGTGCCGCCGGATTTGGCGCATCCGGACTCCATAGCGTCGCTGTTGCGCCAAATTCGAAACCGAAGTCCAGATTTGTCGCGCTGGGCCCGCGGGGAGGGGCTTCCGCCGAGGGCAGCCTGCTCGCCGGGAGGCGGAGGCCCGCTGCTGACGGCGGCGGCGCAACGGTCGTGGGCACGACCGGGCGCGGCGCCCGATACGTCGCGGGGCGCCGCCGTTGAGTCGCCCGCGCCCCTGACCCGCCCGCGCCCCTGACCCGCCCGCGCCCCTGACCCGCCCGCGCCCCCGACCCGCCCGCGCCCCCCGACCCGCCCGCGCCCCCCGACCCGCCCGCGAGCCCCGACTCGCGGGCGGCGACCGCGACGCATCGGGCGCCCCGCTCCGAAAGACCGCCCCGCCCCGCCAGGTCAGCCGTCGAGCAGCGCGAGCAGGCCCGCCTCGTCGAGCACGGGCACGCCGAGGCGCTCGGCCTGGGCGAGCTTGGTGCCGGCGCTGTCGCCGGCGACGAGGTAACTCGTCTTGCGCGAGACCGAGCCGGTGACGCGGCCGCCGGCGGAGAGGATGCGCTCGGTGGCCTGCTCGCGGGTGAGGCCGGGGAGGGTGCCGGTGAGAACGAGGGTCTTGCCCGCGAGGGCGCCCGCGTCGGGGGGCGCTCCCGCCTGCTCGAGCTGGAGACCACGCTCGCGCAGGTCGGAGATGAGCCTGACCATGATGGGGTCGTGGAGCTGCTCGTGGATGGTGGCGGCCATCTTCGGACCGACGCCGGGAGTAGCGTCGATCGCCTCGACGCCGGCGGCCATGAGCGCGTCGATGGTGCGGAACTGCTGCGCGAGGTTGCGGCCGGTGACGCCGCCGACCTCCTCGATGCCCAGCGCGAACAGCACCCGGCCAAAGGGCTGCTCGCGCGAGGCCCCCACCGCCGCGACGAGCTTCTCGGCGGACACGGTGCCGAAACCGTCGAGCTCGGAGACCTGGTCGGCCGTCAGGTCGTAGAAGTCCGCCGCGGTGCGGACCCAGCCGAGATCCATGAAGAGGCCGACCTGCTTCTCCCCCAGCCCGTCGATGTCCATAGCGCCGACGTAATGCTTGAGCAGCTGCCAGCGACGCCCGGGGCAGTCGCGGTTCGGGCAGCGGGTGAACACGCCCTCCTGCGGCTTGACCGTCGGCGTCTCGCACACCGGGCAGCGCGCGGGCACCGCCGGAGGCGGCGGGCGACCGTCGCGCTCGGCGACGTGGGGCGCCGGTGAGAGGACCTGCGGGATGACGTCGCCGGCGCGGAGCACGATGACCTCCTCGCCGATCCGGATGTCCTTGCGGGCGAGGTCCTCCTCGTTGTGCAGGGTGGCGAGCTTGATCGTCACCCCGGAGACGTGGACGGGCTCGAGCATCGCGTAGGGGTGCAGGTCGCCGAACTTGCCGGGGTTCCAGCCGATGTCGCGCAGCGTCGTCACCGCGGTCGTCGGCGCGAACTTCCACGCGATCGCCCACCGCGGGTCGCGGCCGACGACGCCGAGGCGGCGCTGCAGGTCGGCCTGGTCGACCTTGACCACGACGCCGTCGATCTCGAACTCAAGCGAGCCGCGGCGGCGCTCCCAGGCCTCGCACTGGGCGACGACGTCCTCCTCGGTGCCCAGCCGCACGACGTCGGGATGGACCGGGAAGCGGCGGGCGCGCAGCCATTGCAGCGACTCCCAGTGCGACTCGAAGCCGATCCCGTCGGTGACGCCGATCTGGTAGCACCACAGCGACAGCGGGCGGTCGGCCGCGAGCTTGGGATCGAGCTGGCGGATGGTGCCCGCGGCCGAGTTGCGCGGGTTCATGAACGTCGACAGCCCCGCCTCAGCGCGGCGCTCGTTCAGCGCGGCGAAGTCCGGCAGCGACATGTAGACCTCGCCGCGGACCTCGAGCAGCGCCGGCGGATCGTCCACGTCGAGGCGCAGCGGGATCGAGGCGATCGTGCGCAGGTTGTGCGTGACGTCCTCGCCGATCTCGCCGTTGCCGCGGGTGGCGCCGCGCTCGAAGCGGCCGTCGCGGTACAGCAGCGAGATCGCGAGCCCGTCGATCTTCGGCTCGGCGACGAACCGGAAGGCGGGATCCTCGATCCCCTCGCGGGCGAGGTGGTTGCGCATGCGCAGGACCCAGGCCTTGAGCTCCTCGGCCGAGCGCGCGTTGGCGAGCGAGAGCATCGGCTCGGGATGGCGGACCTTGACCAGGTCGGAGACCGGCTCGGCGCCGACGCGCTGGGTCGGGGAGATGACCCCGTCCACCCTGACCAGCTCCGGGTGCTCGGCCTCGATCGCGCGCAGCTCCGTGAGCAGCGCGTCGTACTGGTCGTCGCCGATCTCGGGATCGTCGAGCACGTAGTAGCGGTGGCCGTGGTACTCGAGCGCGGACCGCAGCTCGGCCGCCCGCTCCTGCGCGCCCGTCTCGCCGCGCTCGTCCGCCCCATTCACGGCTCGGTCACCTCCTCGGCCGCCGGCGCGAGCAGCCGCGCGAGATCGTGGCGCTCCAGCGCGTCGAGCCCGCCCCGGTAGGTGAGATCGAAGTGCACGGGCGTGACGGCGATCCGCCCGGCGGCCATCGCGGCGAGATCGGTCCCGGTCTGCTCGGAGCCCGAGGCGACGTCGCCGTAGATCCAGTACGTCCGCTGCCCGTCGAGCTCCTCGATCAGCGCGAGCTCGTCGTGGTAGACGCGCTTGCCCAGCGCGGCGACGGTCACGCCCTGCGGCGGCGAGCCGGGCACGTTGATGTTCAGCAGCGTCTGCGGCGGCAGCGGCACGGCGTCGATCTCGTCGACGAGCCGAGCGGCGAACGCCGCCGCCGCCTGGAAGTCGAAGCGCGCGCCGGTGCGGAAGTCCAGCTCGCGGGCCAGCGACTGCTGGGAGATCGCGATCCCCGGGAGGCCGAGCACGATCGCCTCGAGCGCGGCGGCGACGGTGCCCGAGTAGGTGATGTCGTCGCCGAGGTTGGAGCCGTGGTTGATGCCCGCGACAACGAGGTCGGCGGCGAAGCCCTCGACGAGCCCGAGGTTGGCCAGGCGCACGCAGTCGACCGGGGTGCCGTCGGTGGCATAGCCGACGCTCCCGTCCTCGAAGTCGACCTCGCGCACCATCAGCGGCCGCCGGGTGGTGATCCCCCTCCCCATCGCGGAGCGGTTGCCGTCGGGGGCGATCACGGCGAGCTGCACCGAGTCAAGCGCCGCGAGCTCGCGGCGCAGCGTCTGCAGGCCCGTGGCCGCGATGCCGTCGTCGTTGGTCAGCAGCACCCGCATCGCAGTCAATGCTATGAGCCGCCGCCGTCGGCACGAGGCCAGGCGCGCCGGTCGTCGTACCCGACTCCGCACAGCGCGAGCCCGTGCGGCGGGGCCGTCATCCCCGCCTCGCAGCGCGGCCGGCCCTCGAGCAACGCGGTGAAGTCGTCGATCGACCGCCGCCCGCCGGCGACCTCAAGCATCGTGCCGACGAGCACGCGGTTCATCGCGCGCATGAAAGCGTCGGCCTCGATGCCGAACTCGAGCACGCCGGCGCCGGCCTCGCGCCAGCCGGCCGCGAGCACGTCGCGCTCGAAGCGGACGTGGTCGGTCGCCGTCGGGGTGAACGCGGTGAAGTCGTGGGTGCCGGGCAGCTGCGCCGCGCACTCGCGCAGCGCCTGCACGTCGAGCCGGTGGGGCCAGTGCAGCGCGTACCGGCGCTGGAAGGGACTGCGCGCGCGGCGGGTCAGCACCCGGTAGCGATACGCCCGGCTCGTCGCGTCGCGCCGGGCGTCGAAGCCGGGGGTGGCCGCGACGCACTCGACGACCGCGACGTCGAAGGGCAGCAGCGCGTTCAACCCGTCGGCGGACGCCGGCTCACCCGCATAGCTGGCGACCTGGCCGGTGGCGTGCACGCCGGCGTCGGTGCGCCCGGCGACGGTCAACGGCACCGCCTCGCGGCGCAGCACGATCCTCAGGGCGCGCTCGAGCTCGCCCTCGACGGTCCGCCGCCCGGGCTGGGCGGCCCAGCCGGAGAACTCGGTCCCGTCGTACTCGATCAGCAGCCGCGCAACCAAGGCCCGTGTAACCGCATCCGGCTCTGGGCCGCTCGAGCTACCCGTCCGTTCGGCATCCGGCCTCACCATTCGGACGGGGCTCGAGTCATCCGGCTCGCTCCGCTCCAAAAGTCCGAGAGAACGCTCCGCTCGGCCGGCGGTCACCACGGCCCAGCATCCGGCTGGGCCCTTATACGAGCTCCAGCAGGACCATCTCGGTCGCGTCGGAGCGACGCGGCCCGAGCTTGAGGATCCGCGCGTAGCCGCCCGGACGTTCGGCGTAGCGCGGCGCGATCTCCTCGAAGAGCTTGTAGACCATGAACTTGTCCTGGCCGAGCGCCGACAGGGCCTGTCGGCGCGCGTGCAGGTCGCCGCGTTTGGCGAGCGTGATCAGCTTCTCGAGCTCGGGCTTGACCGCCTTGGCCTTGGCCTCGGTGGTCTGGATGCGCTCGTGCTCGATGACCTCCTTGGAGAGGTTCATCATCAGCGCCTTGCGGTGCGAGGCCGAACGGCTGAGCTGATATCGCTGGCGTTGGTGGCGCATGTGGTGTCGGGGATGGGAGGTGGAAGCCGACTAATCGTTGCGCAGCGCGAGACCGCGTGCGTGCAGGGTCTCGATCACCTCGTCGATCGACTTCTTGCCGAAGTTCGGGATCGCGTTGAGCTCGCCCTCGGTCTTGGACAGCAGGTCGCCGACGGTCTGGATGCCCGCACGCTTGAGGCAGTTGTATGAGCGGACGCCGAGCTCGAGCTCCTCGATGAGGATGTCGTCCATCGCGTTGGGCGGCCGCGAGTTGGCGCCGCCGACGTGGTTGGCGCCGACGAGCCCCGCGTCGAGGCTCCCCGGCGCGCCGACGTCGCGCAGCTCGACGACGCGGTCGGCGTCGGTGAAGATCGCCAGCTGCGAGATGAGGATCTCCGCGGCCTCGCGCAGCGCGGCGTGCGGATCGATCGAGCCGTCGGTCTCGATGTCGAGCGTCAGCTTGTCGAAGTCGGTCTTCTGGCCGACGCGCGCCTGCTCGACGTTGTAGGCGACCCGGCGGACCGGCGAGAAGATCGAGTCGATCGGGATGACGCCGATCGGCTGGTCGGGCGACTTGTTCTCCTCGGCCGGGCGGTAGCCGCGGCCGCGGCCGATGGTCAGGTAGACCTCGAGCTTGGTCTTGCGCTCCAGCGTGGCGATGTGCGCGTCGGGGTTGAGGATCTCGACGCCCGACGGCAGGTCGATGTCCTTGGCGGTGATGTCGCCGGGACCGGTCACGACGAGGGGGGCCTCGATCTCGGTCGCGTCGGAGTGCATCCGGCAGACGACGCCCTTGAGGTTGAGCACGATGTCGGTGACGTCCTCCTTGACCCCCTGGATCGTGGAGAACTCGTGCGCCACGCCCTCGATGCGCACGCTCGTCACCGCGGCGCCGGCCAGCGAGGACAGCAGCACGCGGCGCAGGGAATTGCCGAAGGTGTAGCCGAAGCCCCGATCCAGCGGTTCGATCGTGAACGATCCGCGGGTGTCATCCGATGACTCGGCCGAGATCCGGGGGACTTGGAAGTCAAGCATCACATTTCCTCACATCGTGGGTTCCTGACCGCCGGGAGGCGGACTTCAGCGCCGCGCCGGGCCGTGAGGCCCACCGCGGCGGGGCAAAGCGTCTACTTGGAGAACAGCTCGACGATCAGCTGCTCCTGCACCGGGGCGGCGATCTCCCGCCGCTCGGGCCTGCGCAGCACCTTCGCCGTCAGCGAATCGTGATCGGCCTGCAGCCATGCCGGGACCTGCCCGGTCAGCTCGGTCGCGTCGCGGATCACCTGGCCGGCGCTCGACGCCGCGTGGATCGCGACGACGTCGGAGTCGCGCAGCTGATAGCTCGGGATGTTGACCCGGCGTCCGTTGACGGTCCAGTGACCGTGAAGGATCAGCTGCCGCGCCTGGCGGCGCGAGGCCGCGAAACCGAGGCGGACGAGGACGTTGTCGAAGCGGCACTCGAGCATCCGGAGCAGGTTCTCGCCGGTCACGCCCTGCTGGCGCGACGCCTTGGCGTAGTAGATCCGGAACTGCCTCTCGAGCACTCCGTAGTAGCGCTTGGCCTTCTGCTTCTCGCGGAGCTGGACGCGGTACTCGCTCTGCTTCTGGCGACCGCGGCCGTGCTCGCCCGGCGGATAGGAGCGGCGTTCGACGCCGCACTTGTCGGTCAGGCAGCGCTCGCCCTTGAGGAACAGCTTCTGCCCCTCGCGGCGACACTGCTTGCATTGGGAGCCGGTGTCTCGGGCCATCAGACGCGCCTGCGCTTCCTCGGTCGGCAGCCGTTGTGGGCCTGGGGCGTGACGTCCTTGACCCCCGTGACCTCAAGCCCGGCGGCCTGCAGCGAGCGGATCGCGGTCTCGCGACCCGAGCCCGGACCCTTGACGAACACCTCGACCTTCTGCAGCCCGTGCTCGAGGCCCTTGCGCGCGGCGGCATCGGCGGTCACCTGGGCCGCGAACGGCGTGGACTTGCGCGAGCCCTTGAAGCCCGCGCCGCCGGCCGACTCCCAGGCGATGACGTTGCCCTCGCGGTCGGTCAGCGAAACGATCGTGTTGTTGAACGAGGTCTTGATGTGCGCCTGTCCGATCGGGATGTTCTTGCGGACGCGACGGCGTCCGCGCTGCGGTCTGCGCGGGGCGGGCATTACTTCTTGGACGCCTTCTTCTTGCCGGCGACCTGCATCCGCTTCGGGCCCTTGCGCGTGCGCGCGTTCGTCTTCGTGTTCTGGCCGCGCACCGGCAGCCCGCGGCGATGACGCAGTCCGCGGTAGCAGCCGATCTCCTGCAGGCGCTTGACGTTCTGCGAGCGCTCGCGCCGCAGATCACCCTCGACGGTCAGGTCGGAGTCGATGAGGTCGCGCAGCTTGACGATCTCGGCCTCGGTGAGGTCGCGTACCTTGCGATCGGGCTCGACGCCGACGCTGGCCAGCAGCTCGTTGGAGGTCGAGCGCCCGATCCCATAGATGTAGGTGAGGCCGATCTCAACCCGCTTGTTGAGGGGAATGTTGACTCCGGAGATTCGCGCCATGGTTGACTCCTAGCGCCGGGGCTCAGCCCTGGCGCTGCTTGTGACGGGGGTTGGGGCAGATGACCAGGATCCGGCCGTGGCGGCGGATGATCTTGCACTTCTCGCACATCGGCTTGACCGAGGGACGTACCTTCACGCTGGCTTCACTCTCGTGATCGAAAATCGTCGCTTGGACACCTCGCCCCGGCTCTGGAGACCGTTACGGTCGCCGCTACCGGGTCGACGTCAGCGCTCGCGGACGCCCTGCACCGCGCTGCGAGCGCACCGCGGGATGTTAGCACCGGCTCTCGGCGCCTCAGGCCGCCGCCCGACCGCCCGACGAGGCCTCGTGCCAGGGGGTGAGGATGCGCGGTCCGTCGGCGGTGACCGCGATCGTGAACTCGAAGTGGGCGGCGAGCGAGCCGTCCTGGGAGAAGATCGACCAGCGGTCGTCGGCGACGCGGATCGCGTGGCGCCCGGCCGTGACCATCGGCTCGACGGCGAGCACCATCCCCTCCTCGAGCGCGATCCCGGTGCCCGGCTCGCCGTAGTTCGGGATCTGCGGGTCCTCGTGCATCTCGCGCCCGATCCCGTGGCCGACGAGCGTGCGCACGATCGACAGCCCGTTGGCCTCGACGTGCCGCTGCACCGCGTCGCCGATGTCGCCGAGCCGATTGCCGGGGCGGCACTGCGGCACGGCGGCCATCAGCGACTCCTCGGTGACCCGCAGCAGCTTGCCGGCGATCGGGGTGATCGGGCCGACGGCGAAGGTCCGCGCCGCGTCGGCGACCCAGCCGTCGAGGATGACGCCGATGTCGACCGAGAGGATGTCGCCCCGGTGCAGCTTGTAGGGGCCGGGGATCCCGTGGACGATCATCGAGTTCGGCGAGGCGCAGATCGAACCCGGGAAGCCGCGGTAGCCCTTGAACGCGGGCACCGCGCCCTGGGAGGTGATGAAGCGCTCGGCGGCCCTGTCAAGCTCGCCGGTGCTCACTCCGGGCCGCACCTTGCCCGCCAGCAGGTTCATCGTGCGCACGAGCACCGCCCCCGCGGCCGCCATGCGCTCGACCTCCTCCGGGGTCTTCTTGATGATCACACGTCCTCCTCGAGGCGCAGGGTGGCGATCACCGCCCGGATGTGGCCGTGGACGTCGGCCGCCGCGCGGGTGCCGTCGATGCGCCGCATCAGGCCCTGCTCGTCGTAGTACTCGACGAGCGGCTGGGTCTTCTCGTGGTAGACGCCGAGCCGGTGCTCGATCACCTCGGGCTTGTCGTCGTCGCGCTGGATGAGCTCTGAGCCGTCCTGATCGCAGACGTCGTCGTGCTTGGGAGGATCGAACTCGATGTGGTAGTTGTGGCCCGCCTCGGTGCAGACGCGGCGACCCGAGAGGCGCCGGATGACCTCCTCGTCGGGGACGTCGATCAGCAGCGCCGCCGTCACCCGCCGCCCGAGGTCGGACAGCTGCTCGTCGAGCGCCGTGGCCTGGTCGGCGTTGCGCGGGAAGCCGTCGAGGATGAACCCGTCCCGCGCGTCGTCCTCGAGCAGGCGCTCGCGCACCATCGCGAGGATGAGCTCGTCGGGAACGAGGTCGCCGGCGTCCATGTACTCCTTGGCCTTCTGGCCGAGGTCGGTCTCGTCCTTGACGTGCCCGCGGAGCATGTCGCCGGTCGAGATGAACGGCAGCTGGAAGTCGTCGCACAGGCGCTCGGCCTGCGTGCCCTTGCCGGCGCCGGGCGGGCCGAAGAGGATGAGGTTCAGCTGCGCCGCCATCGGCCGGTCACTGTATCGATCCGACGCCGGCGGCGGCCGGCTATTTCAGGAAGCCCTCGTAGTTGCGCATCATCAGCTGGGCCTCGAGCTGCTTCATCGTGTCCAGGGCGACGCCGATGACGATCAGGATCGAGGTCCCGCCGAAGAAGAAGTTGGCGTTGGTCTGGTTGATGAGGATCGTCGGCAGCGCCGCGATCGCGGCCAAGAAGAGCGCCCCGGGGAAGGTCAGCCGGGCGAGGATGCGATCGAGGAACTCGGCCGTCGGCCGGCCGGGTCTCACCCCCGGGATGAACCCGCCGTACTTCTTGAGGTTGTCGGCCTGGTCGACCGGGTTGAAGGTCACCGCCGTGTAGAAGTAGGTGAAGACGATGATGAAGAGGCTCTCGCCGAGCACGTAATGCCATCCCTGGGGGTTGAAGAAGCTGGCGAGGTGGGTGGCGAAGTTGTCGCGGTTCTGGCCGATCAGCTGGCCGATGGTCGGCGGGATCGCCATGACGCTGGCCGCGAAGATGACCGGGATGACGCCCGCCATGTTGACCTTCAGCGGCAGGTAGGTCTGGCCGCCCGAGGTCATCCGGCGGCCGATGACGCGCTTGGCGTATTGGATCGGGATCCGCCGCTGGCCCTCCTGGACGAACACGATCGCCGCGACGACGCCGATCGCGATGAACGGCATCACGACCCGGAACACCTGGTCGGGGTTGTTCCACCACGAGTGCACGCCGCTGGGGATCCGGGCGACGATCGAGGCGAAGATCAGCAGCGAGATGCCGTTGCCGATGCCGCGCTGGGTGATCAGCTCGCCCATCCACATCAGCAGGATCGTGCCCGCGGTCAGCGACAGCACGATGAGGAAGACCTTGAACAGGTTGAAGTTCGAGATCAGGGTGACGCCGTTGGACTTCTGGAAGCTGCGGAACAGGAACACGTAGCCGATCGACTGGGCGAACGCCAGGCCCACGGTCAGATAGCGCGTGTACTGGGTGATGCGCGTCTGCCCGACCTCGCCCTCCTTGGAGAGCTTCTCGAGCGAGGGCACGACGACCTGCAGCAGCTGCAGGATGATCGAGGCGGTGATGTAGGGCATGATCCCGAGCGCGAACAGCGCGATCCGGCCCAGGCCGCCGCCGCTGAACAGGTTCAGCAGGCCGAGGATGCTGTTGCCGCCGAGGTTCTTGGAGATCGCCTTGACCGCCGAGGCGTTGATGCCCGGCGCGGGGATGTGGGTGCCGAGCCGGTAGAGCAGCAGGATGCCCGCGGTGAACAGCAGCTTGCGGCGGATCTCGCCGACGCGAAACGCCCCGAGGATCGTCGTGACCACGACGAAGATCCTAGTCCGCGATCACCTGGCAGGTGCCGCCGGCGGCCTCGATCGCCGCGCGCGCGGCGCCCGAGAAGCCGTGGGCGTGGACGGTCAGCGCCTTGGTCAGCTCGCCCGTAGCGAGCACCTTGACCGGTACGTCCTTGCGCGTGGCCAGTCCGTGGGCGCGCATCGCCTCGACGGTGACCGCGGCGCCGGCGGTAAAGCGCGCCTCCAGCTCGGACAGGTTGACCGGCTGGGTGTGGGTGCGAAACGGCTCGAACGGCATCGACTTCTTCATGTGCGGACCGCGCAGCTTGCGCATCCGCATGTGGATCGGGTTCTGGCCGCCCTCGAAGCGGGCCCGCGACTTGGCGCCCGAGCGCGAGCCGTAGCCCTTCTGCCCACGGCCCGAGGTCTTGCCGGTGCCCGACCCGTTGCCGCGGCCGACTCGCTTGCGCGCCTTGCGCGACCCCGGGGCGGGATGCAGGTTGTGCAGGCCGATGCGCTCCGACGGCGGCGTCTCGACGCTCACGCTGATCGCCTCCGCTCGGGACCCGGACCCACCCGCCCCGCCTGTATGTCGGCGGCGTGAGTCATCCGGCTGACTGCACGACCTCGACCAGATGGCGGACCTTGTGGAGCATCCCACGGGCCTGCGGGGAGTCGGGAACCTCGACGGTCTGGCCGATGCGGCGCAGGCCGAGCGAGCGCAGCGTGGCCAGCTGCGAACGGTCGCAGCCGTTGCGCGACCTGCGCTGGGTGACCCGGAGGCTCATGCGCTCGGCTCACCAGGATCGTCGTCGGATACCGGTACGACGCCCGCAGGCACTTGCGTGACCCCGTTCGCGTCACCGACACCGTTCGATCCAGCAGTGGCTGCGGCACCGTTCTCGACATCGGACGAGAGACCCAACACCTGGTTGATCGACAGGCCGCGCAGCTCGGCGACCTCGCCGGGGGTGCGCAGCGACTCCAGGCCGGCCATCGTCGCCTTGACCAGGTTGATCGGGTTCTGGGAGCCGAGGCTCTTGGAGAGGACGTCGTGGATGCCGGCAAGCTCGAGCACCGCGCGCACGCCGCCGCCGGCGATGACGCCGGTACCCGGCGAGGCGGGCTTCAGGAACACCCGGCCGGAGCCGTAGATGCCGGTCGTCTGGTGGGTGATCGTCGACCCGTGCTTGGGCACGCGGTAGAGGTTCTTCTTGGCGCGCTCGACGCCCTTCTGGATCGCGACCGGGACCTCGTTGGCCTTGCCGTAGCCGATCCCGACGATCTCGCGCTCGTCGCCGACGACGACGAGCGCCGTGAACGAGAAGCGGCGGCCGCCCTTGACCACCTTGGCGACGCGGTTGATCTCGACGACGCGCTCCTGCAGGTCGAGGCCCGCGGCTGAGACTGTGCGTTCGGCTGCCATGGTTGCCTGAATGTAGCGAGTCGCCGACGGCGGGCTACAGAGCCAGCCCGCCCTCGCGCGCGCCCTGCGCCAACGCTGCGACCCGTCCGTGGTACTGATAGCCGCCGCGATCGAAGACCGCCGCGCTGACGCCCGCCGCCACCGCGCGCTGCGCGAGCAGCTCGCCGGCGCGCTTGGCCTGCGCGGTGCCGCTCAGGGCACGCAGCTCGCCCTCGGTCCAGTTGACCGCGGCGAGCGTGCGGCCCGCGTCGTCGTCGATGAGCTGGGCGAAGATGCCGCGGTTGGAGCGGAACACCGAGATCCGCGGACGCTGCGCGGTGCCCCGGATCTTGGCCCGGACGCGCCGGCGCCGCCGCAGTCGCGCGGCCGGTCGAGTCAGGACGGTCATGCGCGCTTGCCCACCTTGCGGGCGACGTACTCGCCCTCGTAGCGGATCCCCTTGCCCTTGTAGGGCTCGGGCTTGCGCTGCTTGCGGATGAAGGCCGCGATCTCGCCGACCTGCTGCTTGGAGGCACCCCGCACAGTGATCCGGGTCGGCTGCGGGACCTCGAACTCGATCCCGTCCGGCGCCTTGACCGAGACCGGATGCGAGTAGCCGAGCGCGATCTCCAGGTCGGTGCCGCGTAGCTGCGCGCGGTAGCCGACGCCCTGGATCTCAAGCCGCTTCTCGAAGCCATCGGTGACCCCCTGGATCATGTTGGCGACCAGCGTGCGGGTCAGGCCGTGGAGCGCGCGGTGCTCGCCGCGATCGGTCGGCCTGCTGACGTGGAGCTGATCGTCGACCTGCTGCACCGTCATGTCGCGGCTGATCCGCTCGGAGAGCTCGCCCTTGGGGCCGTTGACGGTGACGAGCTCAGGCTCGATCGCCACGGTCACGCCCGCGGGGACGGTGATGGGCTGTCTGCCGATCCGAGACACTGACTAGTCCCCACCCATGGTTACCAGACCCGCGCCACGACCTCGCCCCCGACGCCCTGCTGGCGGGCTTCGTGGCCGGTCATGACTCCCTTGGAGGTGGAGATGATCGCCGTCCCCATCCCGCCCTGGATGCGGGGGATGCGGGCGTGGTCGACGTAGGTGCGCTGGCCGGGGCGCGAGACGCGCTGCAGGCCGCTGATCACCGGCTTGCGGTCGGAGGTGTACTTCAACGTCACGGTGATCCGCTCGTAGGGCCGGCCGGGCGCCGCCGGATCGACGGTGTAGCCGTCGATGTAGCCCTGCTCCTGCAGGATGCGGGCGAGCTCGCGCTTGAGCTTGGAGGACGGAACCGCGACGTCCTGATGCTGGGCCTTGGCGCCGTTGCGCAGGCGGGTCAGGAAGTCGGCGACGGGATCGGTCATGGACATCGTTCGGGGCCTCCCTACCAGCTCGACTTCGTCATGCCGGGGACGTATCCGTTGTGCGCGAGCTCGCGCAGGCAGATCCGGCACAGGCCGAACTTCCGATACACGGATCGCGCGCGTCCGCAGCGCCGGCACCGGGTGTAGCCCCGGGTCTTGTACTTGGGGGTCCGCTCCTGGCGGACGCGTTGGGAGACCTTTGCCACTGTGCTCCTTGATCGGGTCAGGCCGGCGCGCGGCCGTCCTTGGAAAACGGCATGCCGAGCGCCTCGAGCAGGGCGAAGCACTCCGCATCGGACTGGGCGCTCGTCGTGATCGTGATGTCGAGCCCGCGCACCTGGTCGATCGAGTCGTAGTCGATCTCGGGGAAGATGATCTGCTCGCGGACGCCCATCGAGTAGTTGCCGCGGCCGTCGAAGGCGCGCGGGTTCAGGCCGCGGAAGTCGCGGATCCGCGGGATCGCGACCGACATCAGGCGGTCGAGGAACTCGTACTGGCGCTCGTGGCGCAGCGTCACGGCGACGCCGACCGGCATGCCCTCGCGGACCTTGAACTGCGCGATCGACTTGCGCGCGCGGCGCACGCTCGGGCGCTGGCCGGTGATCGTCGCGAGCTGCTCCAGCGCGGCATCGAGGACCTTGGAGTCCTGCTTGGCGTCGCCGCAGCCCATGTTGACGGTGACCTTCTCGATCTTCGGCGCCTGCATCACGGTGCTGTAGCCGAAGCGCTCCACGAGCGCGGGACGGATCTCCTGCAGATATCGGGTCTTCAGTCGTGCCGTCGCCATCGCTTCAGTCCAGTCTCCGCCCGCTGCGCTTGGCCACGCGCAGGCGCTTGCCGTCGACGATCTCGATCCCGACCCGGGTCGGCTTACCGTCCGCGGGGTCGATGAGCGCCACGTTGGAGAGGTGGATCGGCCCCTCGCGCTCGATCACGCCGCCCGCCTGCTGGCCGCTCATCGTCTGGGTGGGTCGCTGATGGCGCTTGATCATGTTCAAGCCCTCGACGTAGACCCGCGCCTTGGCGGGGTCGACGCGCATGACCTTGCCGCGCTTGCCGCGGTCCTTACCTCCGATCAGGATCACCTCGTCGTCGCGCCGGATCCGAGCGGGCATCAGAGCACCTCCGGGGCCAGCGAGACGATCTTCATGAAGTTGCGCTCGCGCAGCTCGCGCGCCACCGGACCGAAGATGCGCGTGCCCCGCGGGTTGTTGGCGGCGTCGATGAGCACCGCCGCGTTCTCGTCGAAGCCGATGTAGGTGCCGTCATCGCGCCCGTAAGACTTCTTCGTTCGCACGACGACCGCGGTCACGACCTCGCCCTTGCGGACCGCCCCCTGCGGGCTGGCGGTCTTGACGGTGGCGGTGATCGTGTCGCCGACGCCGGCATAGCGGCGACGCGAGCCGCCGCGGATGCGGATGACGAGGATCTCGCGGGCGCCGCTGTTGTCGGCGACGCGCATCCGGGTCTCGTTCTGGATCACTGGTGGCTCCGGAGCTCGGTCACCTGGCGCGCTCCACCACCGAGACCAGCCGCCAGCGCTTGGACCGCGAGAGGGGGCGCGCCTCGCGCACGGTGACGGTGTCGCCGGTGCGAGCGTCGTTGCGCTCGTCGTGGGCGTGCAGCGTCTGCGAGGTGCGCACGATCTTCGCGTAGCGGCGGTGACGGCGCGCGGTGTCGATGCGCACGGTGATCGTCTTGTCGGCCTTGTCGGAGATGACGACGCCCTGGCGGACCTTCTGGGTGCCGGCGACGTGCTCGCGCGGCGGCGTCGGCTCGCCCGACGGGGTGGCCCGAACCTTGGCTCGCGCCTGGGCGCGTCCCTCGCGCCGCCGGCGCGCCTTGGCCGCGCGCTCGGCGTCGCGGTCGGCCTGGCGCTCCTCGGGGCTGCGCTGCGGGCGCGCTCGGGCACGGGGGCCGATCGCCGCCGGCGCCGCGGCGGCCACCGCCTCGGTCTGGATCGCGTCAGACTCGGTCGCGGGTGCGTCGGGCTCGATCGGCGCGTGTGCGTTGTCGGGGGTCTCAGCCATTCTCGTTCTCGATCTCCAGGGTTCGCTCGCGCGCGACGGTGAGCGCCCGCGCCACCTCGCGCCGCGCTTGGCTCAGGGAGGCGGTGTTGTCGAGCGCGCGGTTGACGTGATGCTGGGAGCGCAGACCGAACAGCTCGCGCCGCGCGGTCACGATGTGCTCGGTGAGCTCGACGTCGGAGAGGCCTCGCAGGTCGGCGGCGCGCACGCTCAGACCTCCTCGCGGGAGACGAACTTCGTGCGCACGGGCAGCTTGTGCCCGGCGAGGCGCATCGCCTCGCGCGCGAGGTCCTCGTCGACCCCGGCGAGCTCGAACATGATCCGGCCGGGCTTGACGACGGCCACCCAGCCCTCCGGCGAGCCCTTGCCCGAGCCCATGCGGGTCTCGGCGGGCTTCTTGGTGAACGGTTTGTCGGGATAGACGTTGATCCACACCTTGCCGCCGCGGCGGATCTTGCGGGTCATCGCGATTCGGGCGGCCTCGATCTGGCGGTTGGTCAGCCAGCCGGCGTCCATCGCCCGCAAGCCATACTCGCCGAACTGGACCTTGACCTGGCCGCGCGAGAGCCCGGCCCGACGGCCGCGATGCTGCTTGCGGTGCTTGACGCGCTTGGGGGACAGCATCAGCTCGCGCCTCCGTTGGGCGCGCTCGAGCCGCCGCCCGACCCGCCGGAGCCACCAGGGGCGCCGCCGGGCCGCGGATCGCGTCCGCCGCCGCCCGAGCCACCGCCCGGGCCGCGACCGCCGCCACGGCCACCGCCGCCGCCGGGACCGCCACCACGACCGCCGCCGCCA
>Ga0213875_10001224_pt1 | contig 17359 bp, 14 predicted proteins | sample BarmaccomBMRX_R8_FD_160105 | JGI IMG/M metagenome (GOLD analysis project Ga0213875, IMG submission 160105) | Root-associated microbial communities from Barbacenia macrantha in rupestrian grasslands, the National Park of Serra do Cipo, Brazil - RX_R8 | ecosystem: Host-associated > Plants > Roots... | reverse complement strand
CGTCGCTTTCGGTCGATCAAATTAAGGGCCTCGTGGCGTTCGCTCATGCGCAGCGCGGCCAGCCTGTCCCGTGAAAGTCCTGCTCGATGAAAACCTTGACCATCGCTTGCGCAAGCTTCTCGGCGCACCTGATGTGTATACGGTCGATTACATGGGTTGGGCGGGACTTAAAAACGGCGAGCTTTTGCGAGCTGCGGAGGCAGTCTGCTTCGAAGTTTTTCTAACCGGCGATAAGAACCTTCCCTATCAGCAGAACCTTGCCGGGCGGCGCATGGCCATCGTGACGCTTTCCGCCATCGACCTTGATATTCTAAGGCCCAACCTTTCGCTGATTGTCGCAGCGATTGACAGCGCTACTCCGGGCGGGTTTCTCATGGTCGAGTGCGACAGCATCGGACGGCAAGAGCCTTAACGGACTCTCACAAAAGGGACCTTTCGAGAACGTGACAAAAGAAGAACTTTTTCACGCAGCCGCGTGTAGAACAGCCATCGCCATCCTCAAAAAGACGTAAATCAAAACTACCCATTTATGAAACGGGAGCAAGTCTCCGTATCCCGGCGTATCGGGGAGCGTAAGGGGAATTCTGCCAACCCAACCGCCCCCGAATCCTAGCTGTTGAAGCATCGCTCGACCAGCCGCGTGCAGATTGCTGGCGGACTCTAATAGAGTCGACTGGACCCGAGCGCGCATCTCTCGATGGCTTACTGACTTGTGAGGTGAATATGTACCGAAATCCAGTCCTCCGCCCCCACTGTGCGGGTAATGTGACCTCTTCCTGTTAGGTCTTCTCCCAAGAGAATCTTTCCTGGCGTGAGCTGAATTTTTGTCCCATCAGGCAATTCGACCTCTCCTCTGCCACTGAGGGTCATCGCGTATTGTCTGCCACCAAGACCGCCTACATTGTGCCACTCGTTTACCCAGCCCGGCGGACAGCGGAAAAATGTTATCTTCGTAGCCCCAATACTCAACTGTGAGCTACCGTCGGGCACTTCCGAAGGCAGCAGCTTTACCTCGATTTGCTCAGCATGGCTTTGGCCGTCGGAACCAGTATAGAGGCGGATTACGGTTACGGGAGCTGGTCTTTGAGCACTCACGCGGGGTGCGCTCCACACCACGATAAGGCTGGCGATCACGACCGCCAGACCTAACCGCTGCTTATTAGATCGCATGGTGGGTCCTCCTAAGCGCCTGATACTACCATAGCCGTCTCGAAGAGGCTGATTCGCGGATCGGCGGCCTACTTGGTTGTCAAACACAAGCAGCCCGATCCCGAGCAGCCAGAGAAGAAACGCCCGGCCATGCGTCGGGACGTTTTGCTTATTAGAATGATGCAATATTTACCGGTAGGTAAGTTTAGCAACCACGATAATGACCGCCGATTTTGTTACAACAACTCTACCCAAACGCGTTAGCTACGCCCAACCGAGTTGAAAGCACCCGCCTAGGGGAGCCAGTGCGGCGCGTCGTTTCAATTCGGCTTGATACGGAGGGTGGCGGGGGTCGGCTCTAAGCAATTTGCTTGCTCATATCCGCCCGTTCGCAGATATCTGCGGGCAAAGCCCGATACTCTTTCCAAAATTCGGCGTTGGCGCGGTGCATCGGGCGGACCGGCGCTAGAGGGGTTCCGTTCTTCCGGCTTATGATCTGCAAGAGCGCGGGTAATGCGGTCATCAAAGTGGCCCGCGTCGATGGCAGCTTTAAGCTGCATGTCGCCGGACTGCAAATAATGCTCGTCCAGCCACACGTACAGTTCTTCCCGCTGGTCGGGCGTAAGCGCGTCAATGGCGCGTTCGATCTCCTGCACCGCATTTAAGTTCATCGCCTCTCTCCTCACTTTAGCGAATGGCGAATACCACGCAGGTGCAGGGGATCAATACTGCGAAATTGTGCGAAACTCTGTCCCACAACCAGACAACGTTTTTCGTCGCTACGGCTTCGATACCACCTGGCTGATTTGTCCCCCATCCCGACCATTTGGCTTTCTCTGTCCCCGCCAGACCTCCTCCGGCACCCCAGCATCCATCAGCCGCACTACGCTCGACATCCCCCTCTCTACCCGCTCCTCCCAAGCGCTTGCTGCCTGTGGTAGAAAAAGATAGCACTGAAATATAGAAACCTTATAAATATGATCAGTAGATAAGTTCCTTCTATGAGCCTTCCCCTTCGCCCCATTGCTCTTCTGGCTCTGATACCCTCCGCGGTACTCTTCGAAACGCAAGCCTCAGCCCAGACTGCCGTCAACACAGTTGCCGGAGGTGGGCTGGATCAATTTCGCGCGATGGTGAGTACCTATTGCGTCAGCTGCCACAACAGCCAGGCGAAGACCGGCGGCCTCGCTCTCGACAATGTGGATCTCCAAGCCGCGGCCGATAACGCCGAGATCTGGGAGAAGGCGCTGCGCAAATTGCGTGGAAATCTCATGCCGCCTCCCGGCAGCCCGCAGCCTCCGCAAAAGGATGTGAGTTCGTTCGTCACCTGGATGGAGAACACGCTGGACAGCCACGCCAAAGGACCGAAAGCGGGCTATGTCCCGATCCAGCGTATGAACCGCACCGAATACGCCGCATCGGTGAAGGCGCTGGTGGGTGTGGACCTGAAGGCCACAGACGTATTGCCGCAGGACGCCCAAATCGATGGGTTCGATAACATTGCGGCGGCTTTGAGCGTGTCCCCGGTGTTCCTGACCCAATACGTTACCGCCGCCCGGCAAGTAGCGAACACTGCCGTCGGCAATCCCAGTCCGCGAGTTTCGAACGTGAAATACTCGATCGCGGCTTATCAAAACCCCGATCTGCCCCTACCACTGGGCACCCGCGGCGGCATCAGGTTCAAACACAACTTTCCGGCCAACGGCGAGTATCGCGTCACCATCGACGATCTCAAGGTGGGCATCTACGGCTCAACTCTCGAAAATCCAAGCACGCTGGTGATCATGATCGACGGGAAGATCGTGTTCCGCCAATCGATCGGTGGCCCCGAGGATCAAGCGCTCCACGACCGCAAGGGTCCCGAGGGACGAGCCGAGATCATGGCGCGTTTTTCCAAAATTCCCGTCCAGGTGGAAGCCGGGGTGCATGATGTCGTCGTGGCTTTCATCGACCGTTCCCACGTCGAGTCGGACCACAATATTGCAGACCCGTTCTTTGACGCTTTGACCATAGTCTGCTCGTGCGCACCCCCCGGGCGAAGGGTTCGCCTGGATGACGGCGTCGAGATCACCGGACCCTTCAATCCTAAAGGGGTTTCAAAAACTGCCAGCCGCGCTCTCATCTTCGTTTGCGATCCAGAGACCAAAGGAGAGATGCTTTGCGCGAAGGACATCACGGCCAACCTCGCACGGCGTGCATTTCGCCGGCCGGTGACTGCGGACGAGGTTACCCGCCTTCTGAAGTTCTATGAGGCCGGACGCCAGGGCGGAGGAAGTTTCGATCAGGGCATCGCGCAAATGGTGGCGGCGGTGCTGGCGAGCCCAAAATTCCTGTATCGGAGTATTTCGGGCGCGGCGATTCCAGGAAACCGGGGCCCGCTGCCAAACACCGAATCTGCTCTGACCGATCTTGAATTGGCTTCGCGTCTTTCCTTCTTCCTCTGGAACACTGGCCCGGACGAGGACCTGCTGCAGCTCGCCGAGGCGGGTGGATTGAGGAAACCTGGGGCCATGGAAAAACAGGTGAGGCGCATGTTGGCGGATACTAAGGCTTCGAGCCTGGTCACCAATTTTGCGATGAAGTGGCTCAACCTCGATGGCCTCGATTCGGTCAAGCCCGACCCCGTGGTGTTTCCCGGGTTCACCGATCAGCTCCGGCGCGATTTTGTCACGGAAGTGGAAGCTTTCCTCCGCAGCATCCTTCTAGAGGAGCGCAGTCTTGTGGATCTGCTGGATGCCGACTACACGTTCTTAAACGAGCGGATCGCTCGGCACTACGGCATTCCGGACGTCGCGGGCACGCAGTTCCGCAAGGTCAGGCTCGCCGAAAAGGAGCGTTGGGGGCTGCTCGGAAAAGCGGCGGTACTGATGCGGACATCGTATGCCGATCGCACATCTCCCGTGCTGCGCGGCGCATGGGTGCTTGACAAGATCCTGGGCACGCCTCCAACGCCGCCTCCGCCGGACACCGCAACGGACCTCTCTCAAAAAGCAGGTGAGCCGCCGAAAACGGTGCGCGCGCGGCTCGAGCAGCATCGCAACAAAGCGACTTGCAGGCAGTGCCACGGGGTCATCGATCCGACCGGTTTGGCTCTCGAGAATTTCGATGCGATCGGAGCGTGGAGAACCACGGACCGCCAGGCGAACTCCCCGATCGATGCCGCGACGGTGCTGCCGAACGGAGTCCCGATCAACGGTGTGGTGGAACTCAGGGCGCAACTGGCCGATCGTCCGCCAACGTTCGTTACCGCTCTGACGGAAAAGCTGATGATGTACGCCATCAACCGCAAATTGGAGTACTTCGACATGCCTCAGGTTCGCGCCGTGGTCCGTGGGGCTGCGAAGGATAACTACAGACTGGCCTCAATCGTCCTGGGAATCGTCAACAGCGACTCGTTCCGTGAGCAGGGCCCGGAACCCGCTCCAGTTGTTGCGGCCGTTCATTGAAGGGCGGCTAACGGAGAAAACATGTTCCTCACGAAGAAATACATTTCGCGCAGAACGGTACTGAGGGCCGCGGGAGTGAGCTTGGGGCTGCCGTTTCTGGACGCAATGGTTCCGGCCGGAACAGCTCTGGCCCAGACTGCCGCCCGGCCGAAGCTGCGGATGGGCTTCTTCTACATGCCCCACGGCGCGATCATGTACAACACTTCGCATGGTCCCGCAATGGATAAATGGACGCCCACCGGTTCCGGCGCCGATTTCAAGCTCAGCCCCATTCTGGCCCCGATCGAGCCGTATAAGAAGTACGTTTCGTCCTTCGGGAACCTGGAGAACGCCGCTACCGCGGGGTCGGTTCATACCTTCACGGCTTCGACGTGGCTTAGCGCCACTCGTCCGGACATCGGCCGCTCCAAAGCGCACATGGCCACCACGCTCGATCAGGTAATGGCGAAGATCATTAGCCAGGACACTCCTTTACCCTCGCTCGAAGTCTCCTCGGAAACGATCATTCAGACATCGGCGGGCAACGGCAGCATCTACACCACATTGTCTTTCCGTGACGCGGATTCGCCGCTTCCCATGGAGACCAATCCGCGTAAGGTCTTTCTGCAGCTCTTCGGTGAGGGCGACACGCCCCAGGAGCGCGCATCGATCAACCATCAGACCGGCAGCCTACTCGATCTGATCCTGGAGGACTCGAAGACACTCCAGGGCCGGCTCGGCAATGCCGACCGTGCTGTTCTTGACGGCTATCTGGATAGCGTTCGCGAGGTGGAGCGCCGCGCGCAGGTGGCGGCCGCCAAAGATGTTTCCGCCCTTAAAATCCCCGATGCTCCCTTAGGAGAGCTCGAGAACTTCGCGGAGCAAGTGAAGCTGATGTTTGACCTGATCGCACTCGGCTATCAGGCGGACCTCACCCGCGTGGTCTCCTACATCATGGCCGCGGAAGGGACGAACCGCACCTACAATCACATAGGAATCCCGGATGCGTTCCACCCCATGTCGCACCACGCCAACGATCTGGAGAGGCTGAATAAGCTGGCCAAAATTCAGACCTGGCACGTGGAGAAGTTCGCGGAATTTCTGGCCAAGATGGCGGCAACGCCGGACGGGCAGGGGAGTTTGCTCGACCACTCTATCTTCATGTACGGGTCGAACATGAGCAACAGCGACCTGCACAACAACTATCCCGAGCCAAACATCCTGGTGGGTGGAGGCAACGGCAAGATGAGGCTCGGGGGCCAGCACCTGATGCTGCCGGAGCGAACGCCGATCGCGAATCTGCATTTAACACTGCTGCAGAAGGCCGGGGTGGAGCGCGACAAGTTCGGCGACAGCACGGGCGTAATCTCCGAAGTCTAGGAACGGTAAGGTGGATCGCCGAAACTTTTTGAAAAACGCCGCGGGCGCGCTCGCAGTTGGGGCGTCTCGCCGCAGAGTCAATGCGCAGCCGCAGGGAGCGGCCGGTGTTCGCCGCTTAACCGACAATCTCGCAGTGGTGGATGGAGGGGGCAGCAATGTCCTGGTGTTCCGTCCCGCTTCAAAAGATGCCGGACTGGTGCTGGTGGATAGCGGCGCTCCAAACTCCGGCGGCCAGGTGCTTTCGGCCATCAAGAGCCTTGGCCCGAATTCCAACGTACAAGTCCTCTTTAACACCCACTATCACATCGATCAGACGGGCAACAACGAAATCTTTGGGGCGGCGGGAGCAAAGATCATCGCGCACGAGCACACGCGGCAATGGATGGCGACGGACTACTGGATTCCGGACGAGAATCGCTACGAGAAGCCGCGCCCCCGCGCCGCCCAGCCCACAGAAACCTTCCACACCACGGGGTCCTTCGGTGCGGGCGCCGAACAGATCGACTACGGCCATCTGATGCTGGCTCACACCGACGGCGACATGTATGTGTCTTTCAAGAACTCCCATGTTTTGGCGGTGGGAGACGTTGCCTCGCCGCTTCGCGACCCCGCGCTCGATTATTTCACCGGAGCATGGATCGGCGGCCGTTTGGACGCCATGGATATGATCCTTCGACTGAGCGATGAGCAGACCCGGATCGTGCCCGCGGCCGGTCCCGTGATGACCCGGGCCGAATTCAAGGCGGAACGAGACATGATGGAAGAGGTCCGGAGCCGCGTGTGGAAACAGGTTCTCCAAGGCGACGGTCCCAAGGATATGTTCGAGGGCGGCGTTCTGAAGGGTCTCGCTCGAACCTGGAAAGACCCGTACAAATTCCTGTATGACGCGGCCAAGGGCATGTTGGCTCACCACAATAAATTGGATCCGAGCGTGGTTTAGGAAGGGACAAGTGACACGCTTCATTGTCGGCGCGTTGTGCATGCTCGCTGCGGGAGCAGGTGTAGCACAGACCCAGCAGGGTTTGCTTGCCGGTCTGATTCAGGCGGGCAACCGCAAGGCGGCCCTCGCGATGATTCAGGCGGGCGCGGATGTGAACGAAGCGCAGCCCGACGGCACCCGGCCGATCCACTGGGCGGTCTACCGGGTCGATTATGAGCTGCTCGACGCATTACTCGCAAAGAAAGCGAAAGTGAACGTCGCCAATGAATTCGGATCTACTCCGCTGGCCGAAGCCGTCAACGTTGCGGATATCCGGATGGTGAAATCGCTTCTCGACGCCGGTTCGGGACCCGAGGGGGCGAATAAGGACGGCGAGACTGCGTTGATGTTGGCAATCAAAACCGGGAATCTGCCGATCGTGGAACTGTTGATCAAAGCCGGCGCTAACGTGAATACGACAGAGGAGGAGCATCACCAAACTCCGCTCATGTACGCTGCCGCGGCGAAGAAAAATGCCGGTGAGATGGTGCGGCTGCTCCTCTCCAAAGGCGCCGACTTTAAACCGAGGGAGCTGTATTACGACTGGCCCAGCCAGATTTCGCAGGAGCCTCGGGTGCAGTATCATCCGGTCGGGGGCTTAACGGCCTTGCTGTATGCGGCGCGAAACGGCTGCTATGAGTGCGTCGAGGCGTTGATGCAACATGGCGCCGACGTGAATGTCCCCACGCCCGAAGGCGTGACGCCCCTGCTCATCGCCCTCGATAACGACAACAACGATATTGCCAAGCTTCTGCTCGATCATGGCGCCAAACCGGGCGTCTGGGACTGGTGGGGGCGCACCGCCCTCTATATTGCCGTGGATCGCAAGGATGGCGGCTCAAGCGGCGGCGGCTTGAAAGTCCTGGTCGATCCCAGTCATTCAGCGCACTTCTCCGCCATGGATATCATCAGGGCTCTTCTGGCCGCCAATGTCGATCCCAATCCCGAGCTGCGGATGCACCGCCCGACGCGGGGTGGGTACACCGGACGCTTCTCGGATCCCTTGCTGGACACCGGATGCACGCCGTTGCTGCGGGCGGTCCTGGGCAACGATATGGAAGTCGCGCAGGCTCTCCTTGCTAAGGGCGCTTCACCCAACATCAACGCGATGGGAGTCACGCCGTTTCTGGCGGCAGCAGGGGCCGGAACTGGCGGACGCGGGGGAACGGCCGGTGCAAACGCCGAGAACAGCCCGCTACCGCTTATGGACCTGCTGCTTCGATACGGCGCGGACGTAAATGCTCAAGTGACCGGCACGAAGACGTATTCGCTGCGGATTGCGCGGTCGCCCGCAACAAACGAAGGCATGACTGCTCTTCATGTAGCCGCGCAAGCGGGCAGGACGGATCTGGTTCGTTACCTTCTTGAAAAAGGCGCCAACCCCGAGATCACCGACGCCAACGGCCACAAAGCTATCGATTTGGCCGTCGCCCGTACCGGCAACTCCCGCACTGCAGCCGGATCCGCTGCGGCAGCGCCGGGTGCGGCCGCTGCACCTCCTGCTGCACCCGGCAATCGGAGCGGCCCTCAATCGGAAGCTGCCGCTCGAAACGCCGCTGAGATTCGTGCACTGCTGGAGAAGGCAGCCTCCAAGAAGTAGGCCGATGCCGGTTTATTTCGAGGCACTCGGCAGCCTGGCGGGCCATCGCAGCAAGATTGGATCGAGGAAGCGCCTTAGATCGGAATGATGACGTCCGGTCGTCCACCCAATTCGTCGCCGTGCGTAATGCCCGGTTGACTAGTGTGTAAAAAAATAGGCCGGGATTAAGCTGAGGTGATTCGCCGGCGGAAAGGAGAACGTGCGTGGACTACATTGCTTATCTACACAAGGACAAGGGGTCTGATTTCGGCGTAAGCTTCCCGGATTTTCCAGGCTGCATTACGGCGGGCAAGACGCTGGACGAAGCGCACCGGCTGGCCGCCGAGGCTTTGGGTCTGCACATCGCGAGCATGGTCGAGGACGGCGAGGCAGTTCCGGCGCCGTCAACGCTCGACGCCTTGGAGAACGATCCTGCGCGGGAGGGCGCCGTTGCGTTTCTCGTTCATGTTGCACCCGAAACAGAGCGGACTGTACGCATCAACATTACGGCACGTGAAAAACAGCTCGAGGAAATCGACAACCTGGCGAACAAAGCCGGCCTGACTCGGTCTGCTTACATGGTCCAGTCTGCGCTACATCATTATCCGGGTCCCGAGCGGGCAAAGCATGCTCCGAAGGGTAAGGCCGGGCACCTATCAAGGAGATAACTCGACGCTCACTGTGCAGGACGTCAAAACGCTGCACCAGCATTCATGAACTGCAGCGCATGGCGACGCCGAGCGCCACCCTCGTACGGTAAAACGGTCGAACTTGCTGAGCCCAGGCCGGCGTGGATAGCACGTTCGAGAACAGGCCGAGGGGCCGGCTGAGGCCATGGTCTGGAGCATTTCGCGCCGCTTCATCGGGCGTCCATTTTGCAGTTAACACCTAGAACCGGAACCGCACGACTACCGTACCCTGACGCGACGTCGGAGTTTGGATGTTGGTTGTGGGCCCAATACCCGCCGTATTGATTTGTCCGAATCCGCCGGTGGGCACGCCGGTTGCGCTTTTGGTCTGCGTGGCCGCCGCGTTGGTCGATACGGGCGCGGGCATCTCTGCTCGATTAAACACGTTCGCAAACTCGATGCGCATGTTCAATTCATATCGTTCTTTAAAGCGAATCGCCCTTCCCACACCCAAGTTCTCGTTGGGACGCCGCTGGGTGCGGTAATCGTCGTAGTAAGCGGCGCTCGTGCCCCATTGTCCGGGAGCAGGTTGCGTCCAAGCCGCTGGGTTCAGCACGAAGACTTTATTCGGATCGAAGCAGTGGCAGTTCAGATCCTCGGTAAACAACGGGACACCCGGCACGCGGTTGGCGTAGCTGATGGCCGTCCCTGAGGGCGCACGCAAAAGCACAGTGTTCAGGTTGTTCTGCGCCAGCGGAGAAAGAATAGGAAAGCCGCTGCCGTACGCGAATAGCCCGTTGATCTGCCAATCGCGGACCACCCAGGATATGAACTTATTGCCAGGCAGCCGAGGCGTGGTGTAGCTGGGGGCGATGGTGAAATTGAATGGTTGATCGTACGGGCCAAGATATCTGTTCTGGTTGTAATTGAACACGTCGTTCCGCGCCGCTCCGCCATCACTCACCGAGGTCGCGTTATAGACGGTATTGGGCGATGCTGTGTTGAACTGCTTCGACCAGGTAAACAGCGCAGTGAATTCCAGACCGTGCGAGAAGCGCTTCGTGACTTTCGATTGAAGAGCGTTGTACCAGGTTTTGCCGTCGGGCGGCCAAGCGGAGTAGATGGTGTTGAACTGCGGGAAGGGCCTCAGGGATTGGGCGACGGTCGCGGTTACGGGAAATCCCGTGTAGGGCGGCTTGTTGAAACCGCGCGAAGCGGCGAGCGCCGAATTGAGGGGCGACGACAACAATTGAATGTCGGCGGCATTGTTCAAGCTCAAGCCATAGTGGGCGAGTAACTGCGGCGTAATAGCGTTCGGATTTACAAACTGCGGGGCCGCCCACCACACTCCCACGTTGCCCACATAGGAAGCCTCGACCATCAAATTGGAGCTGATTTCGCGCTGTATGCCGAAGCTATACTGCACGAGGCGCGGCGGCCGTCCGGCGTTCTGATCCATAAAGAAGGCGGGCGCTTGTTGGGTAGCGTAACCAGGCTGCGGAAACTGGCCTACATCGAAGTTGGGGAACGGCAGGGGAGCAAACGGTATACCGTTCGCCATCGTGAACACCGGCTGTCCGAAAGACGGAGAACTGACTTGGGGTGGAATCGAGTACGCCCCCGCAGTAACTCCGTTGGGATCCGAAGCCGGCGCATAGACGAACGCGAATCCACCACGCAATACGGTCTTCGGTATTACCTGGTAGGCGACGCCGATCCGCGGCGCGAATGCCCAGGGGTAGTTGTGCGCCAAGCTGCAATTACATCGCCCCGGACCATACCCCTCGAACTCCACCGCGCCGGGTTCTCCGCCCGCGGAGGGATTGGGAATGTTCGGAGCAAATTGCGCAAACGGCGCAGACAGATCTTCTTTCGAATAGGTTTGGAAATCGTAGCGAAGTCCGTAATCAAGCGTCAGCTTTCGAGTGATTTTCCATGAGTCCTGCAGAAATGCGCCGATTCTGTGCTGTCCCACATGCATGCTCTCCGATGGCGCCGTTCTTAAGGAATCGACCGCACCTAACATGAAACTGGCATACGCGAACCCCGGCGTGCCGCCGCCCACCGTTAGCGCTTGTAAGTACGGGAGTGAGGTCTCAGCGGTGCTGAAATTCAGATTCGTGCCGGTGTAAGTATAGAGAGTCGATAAGTTATTGTTGATCGTAATTTCGCCGCCGGTTTTGTAGGTGTGGTTGCCTCTCACCCATGTGAGGCTGGTGTTCCCCGTAGGTTTCTCCAACTTAATGGGAGACCGGTTCTGAATCGTGCCCATGTATTTCATGCCGCCGGTGCCGGCACAACCGGATGCATTGTAGCCGGTCGAGGCGCTCTGACACAGGCCCGTGATATAGGGGAAGATCCGGTTCACGGGAACTCCCTTCAGCCCGATCTCGGCCTCCGGATTGAAATTGGTAACCAGCGGATCATCATCAAAATGGTTGTACAGGTATCCGGCTCCAACATGGAACAACACGGTGGGGGTAATCGTGTACTCGAAGTTAGCCCGCTGAACGAAAGCCGTGATGTAGGTGCCCATAGCCTGGGTGATTGCGCCAGGCAATCCATCGGCGCCGCTCAATTGAGCCGACAGCGCGCTATCGGTTTTCGTTTCGTTCCAATAAAATGACAGCTTCGCCCTTGCGCTGATCGTGTGATCGATTTTGAACGCCGGAATTTCCGTATGCCGCACGCTGGGGAACGGAAGTACCAGGTTGTTAATTAGAGCCGGCGTGGCCGGCAGCGGGATCAGCTTTTGGATTGCCAGTGCCACTGGATCGAGTTGCGAGGCAGGAATCACGTTATTAGGGAACTGATCCCGGATTAGCTGTCCGCTCGGCGCCGCCCGCTGGGTGCTGGCATCATAAATGGCGCCCTCCAGAATGGGACGTCCTAAGGGATCGGTGCCTAACGTTCGCCCGGTGAGAGCCGTGGCGAAGTTGCCGGCGCGATACGCCGTGGTAGGCACGGTCAGGAACAAGTTGCTGATGACCTGAGTTTCTCGGTACTGCTCCCAGTTAAAGAAGAAAAAAGTCTTATCGTGACCGTTATAGATCTTTGGGATGACTACGGGCCCGCCGAGGGTGAATCCATAATCGTTCCGGCGCGCCAGCGGTTTTGTATTGACCCATGGAGTCGCTGCATTGAAGGCTTCATTGACAAAATAGTCGTAAGCGCTCCCGTGCAGTTGGTTGGTGCCGGATTTCATGGAGTAATTCAAGTAGCCCCCGCCGACCTGGCCATACTCGGCCGAGAAATTACTCGTCTGAACCGTGACCTCCTGAATCGCGTCGATACTGGGCTGCTGCTGCGCTTGTGTGATTTGGTTGCCGTTCGTGATGTCTTGTCCCTCCACACGATACGACGCCGTATTTCCCTGCGCGCCGTTCACGCGCACGTTCGAGTTCTCCTGGACATAGGAGCCGGGAATCAGATAAATCACGGCTTGCGGATTACGGATGCCGGCGCTCCCGGCTATAGACGATCCGATGCCCAGGATCGGAAGCGTGTCCATCGTCGTGGTCTGTACGTTATGGCTGAGTTCGCCGCTTTCGGTCTTGAGTAGAGGCGCAGCCTCGTTCACCGTGACGGATTCCGTAAGCGCGCCGACCTCCAACTCGATATCCGCACGGACAACCGCGGCCACCTGAACCACCAGGTTGTTCCGCAAGTAGCGCTTGAAACCCGGGACACTCACGGTCACTTCATAGGTCCCCACCGGCAACTGGCTAAGGGTGTAATTACCGGTAGCCGTGCTCATGGTCTGATACATGGTGCCGGTTTCGACGTGTCTGGCTTCAATCGCAGCGTTGGCCAGTACGGCGCCGGCGGGATCCGCGACCGTTCCGGTGATGGTGCCGCGTTCGCCTTGCGCAAACCCCAACACGGCTAAGGCCACGAGAAATACTACGACTCTGCCGAGACGCATTTATACCCCCTATATTTACTGACAACCGATTAGCAGCTTCCCTGACAATTAAGGGAACTGAGTCTACTTCGAACCCCAGGTGGATGTCAATCGAGTATCCCGAGGCTCATTGTTTCGCGATATACTCGCCCATCATGAAGAACCTTGTGTTCGCGATATTCGGCGCTTGCGTTTTAGTCTGCGGTGCGTTCGCTCAGTCCAGTCTGTTCAACAGATACGACGTCACGATGAAGTGGGGGCAGCTTCCGGCGGAGTTGCCATGGGACGGCGTGACCTCGTGGGTCGCGGCCGACGGCAAAGGCCAGGTGATCGTAATGGTGCGCAAGGCTCCTTACATCCGGGTCTTCACCACCGACGGCAAGTTCGTAAAGTCGTGGGGCGAGGCGCCGACCTTCAAAGAAGCCCACAGCGTGCACTTCGATCACGATGGAAACATGTGGGGCGTGGACACCGGCGATCATGTGGTCGAGAAGTTTGACGCCGATGGAAAGGTAGTCATGACTCTCGGGAAGCGAGGCGTTACCGGGGACAATGCTTCCCATGACGCGTTCAATCGCCCCGCTACCGCTTTCTTCGCGGCCAACGGCGATATCTATGTCGCCGATGGTTATGTCAATGCACGCATCGTGCAGTTCACCAAAGACGGCAACTTCGTCCGCATCATCGGCGGAGTCAAAGGCAAGGGACCCGGCGAGATGTCTCTGGTGCATGGCGTCGCGGTCGATTCGAAAGGCCGCATCCTCGCGAGTGACAGCGATAATCAGCGCATTTCCGTGTTTGGCAAGGACGGCAACTTCGTTGAATGGTGGTCGGTACCCTGCCGCGGCAATATCGTAATTGCGCCCGACGACACGGTTTATGTAAGCGACGTCAACGCTGGCGGAGTCACTGTCATGAAGGAAGGCAAGATCCTGGATTTCATCCACCTCGAGGGGCGCCCGCACGGCATGAGCGTTGATCCATCGAACGGCGACGTTTATACGTCCTCTTCGGACGGTAAGAATCCGAATGTATCGAAGGCCTCTTTAAAGAAGAAGCCCATCGGCTCGAACTGAATTTCGATTATCCCTCACGGCAGAACGCCTAAGCTGCGCTGATCGATAGGTGCTTTCCCATAACGAGGAACGCGGCCTCCAGTTGGTCGAGGCGCGAATTGTGCGTCAGATCGAGCAATCGATCGATTTGCGGTAGATGGCAATTCATGCGGCGTGCTAACTCGGCCTTCCCGATCCGCCCTTTCCGCATCGTTCTATAGAGCTCGAGTTTGATTTCAGTACCGACCGGCAACGTGACATACTTCCAGCCGCGTTTACCGGTAGAAGGAGCCGGGATCTCACGGCGATCGTCGATATACATGGCTAGCGCAGTTTCGATCGCATCGCGAGCCTGCATTAAGGCCTCTGTTTCGTCTTCGCCAAATGTATGGACTTCCGGCAGGTCCGGGGCCTCGACCAAGATGCTGCCGTTGGTATCACGCCTTAGCTTCACTGGATATTGCAACATTCGGCTCAGTCCTGTAACCCAAGCTGCTTTTTGATGGTGTTCACCAGCCCTTTGCCCAACTCCTTTTTGCCGTGCATCGGCAAGACCGAGGAGCGTTCGCCGAGCCGAACCTTAAGATGGCTGCCCTTTCCCGGCTCGAACGTGCAACCTTGCCTTTCCAGCCAACGCTTGAATTCGGCACTGTTCAACTCTTCAACATAACGCAACAAATATGTTGATGTAAACATTAGGCGCCCGTTCGCATCGTACTCGCCAAAATCGGCGCTACTTGACGCAAGTGCTTGGACCGATTGACACCAAAATCAGCGGACTGTAGACTTTAGTCGCTGCTTGGCGCTACGTCCAAAGCATTGTCTTTTGCGGCGAGTCAAGTGGGGAGGTTCCATATGGAGTATCGTTTCGTTTGTTCACTGGCCGGGGTGGCGGTCGCGAGTTTGTTATCGCTTCCAGCGGCCGGTCAGACAGCGTCTGACACAGCAAAGAAGGCGCCCGCGGCGAAGGTCGCTGACAAGGCCTGGACGCCCCCGCGTACACCGGACGGCAAACCGGATCTCCAAGGCGTGTGGAACAGCGCAACTCTCACTCCTATGCAGAGACCTACTAAAGGCCCGGGCGCCGGCAAAGAGTTTTTCACTCCGGAAGAGGCAGCTCAATTCACCAAAGAAGAGTTGGAGCGGGTGAACGGTGACAAGCTGGACGGCGTGGGTAACTACAACGAGTTCTGGCGGGACCGCGGGCAACTCGCCCCGGATCTGCGAACCTCGATGATATTCGATCCCCCGGACGGAAGGATTCCGGCATTGACGCCGCAGGCGCAAAAGCTCGTAGCCGACAAGCGGGCCGCCGCGCGCGGGCATGAATTCGATGGCCCGGAAAACCGCTCCACGGATGAACGCTGCATCTCGGTCAGAAATGCCGGGCCTCCCATGATTCCGACCAATTACAACTCCAATTACCAGATCGTGCAGGCTCCGGGAGTGGTAGCCTTGCTCAGCGAGCAGATTCACGACGTACGCATCATTCCCACCGACGGACGTCCGCATGTTCCGAGCAGCGTAAGAATGGTAAACGGCGACTCGGTCGGCCACTGGGAAGGCAACACGCTGGTAGTGGAAACGACCAACTTCACCGACCTTACCGCCTACGAGAACTCTTCACCGAACATGCGTTTGACCGAGCGTTTCACGCGTACCGGGCCCAATTCGCTGATGTACGAATGGACGGTGAACGATCCCGAAACGTTCACCCGGCCATGGAGCGCCAGGTATCCGATGTTCAAGCCGGAAGGGGTCCATGGCGATGACGTGATTTACGAGTATGCGTGCCACGAAGGGAACTACGGCCTGTTGGATTCGCTCTCAGGCGCGCGCGCTCAGGAGAAAGCGGCTGCCGCAAAAACCGCAGCGAAGTAGTTTGCCTATTCTCACAGCTTAGGCCTGAGCCTACAATAACGCATGAAGTTACGAGTGAAGAGTGCAGGCCTATGGGTAGCGGGAATCACGGCCGCTGCCCTGGCGGGTGCCGGATGGGCGGTGGCTCAGGCCCCGGCGCAGCCGCAAATGTCGGATCAGGTCTTCAAGAATGTTCGGGTGCTCAAGGGCATTCCTGTGGACGATTTCATGGAGACTATGGGCCTAATGACAGCGGCCCTGCAGTTCGACTGCTCGGATTGTCACACCGGGGCCGGCACTGACAAAGTAGACTGGGCGGCGGACACCCCGATGAAGGTGATGGCGCGCACTATGGTGACCATGGTTGCCGCCATTAACAAGAACAACTTCGGGGGACGCCAGATGGTGACGTGCTGGACCTGCCATCACAACCGCGACAAACCACAGGCCACGCCGACCTTTGAGACGATCTACGGCGAGCCGACCCTGGTGCTGGACGACGTTATCGAACAGAACCCCGCGGCGCCTTCTCCCGAGTCGATTATCGATAGGTTTATTCAAGTGTCCGGCGGGGCCGAGCGTCTGGCCGGATTAACCAGCTTTGACGCCACCGGCACCAGCGTCGGCTTTGGCGGATTCGGCGGCGGCGGCGCGGCGGAGATTGCGGCAAAGGCGCCGGACAAGCGTTCGACGATTATTCTATTCAAAGCAGAGACGGGTCGAGGCGATCAGATCAGGGCCTACGACGGCCGCACGGGCTGGGTGAGAACGCCGCTTAACGTTTTGGGCGAATATCAGTTGAACGGCAGCGACCTGGACGGGGCCCGATTCGACGCTCAGCTATCTTTTCCGGGCCAGTTGAAGCAGGTTCTCACAAATTTGAAGACAGGCCTGGGGACCACGATTACCGATCTTCCGGTATCGGACAGTCAGGCGTCCGTGCAAAAGGGTGCGGCGGCCCGCCAAAGCTACACCGTCGATACCGTGCAGGGAACCGGGCCGCGGGGTCTTCTGGTAACGCTGTACTTCGATAGAAAGACCGGCCTGCTGGTACGCGAGCTGCGTTATGGCGGTTCGCCGATCGGCCGTGTTCCTACAGAGATCGATTACGCCGATTATCGCGACGTCAACGGGATCAAACTGCCGTTCCGGATTTCGTACGTGTGGCTGGATGGAAGGGATGCAATTCAGTTGAATGACATCAAGTTGAACGTCGCGATTGACGAGAAGAAGTTCGGCCGGCCGGCTCCTTTGAAGTAGTGTTCGATCCGCTCGCCATGTTGCGCCACTTTGATAATGTCCCCTTAAGACCACATTAGAAATGTCCCCTTATGATGACCTCCTCTAGGGAGGTCAGGTGGGGAGGACAGCGTTGAGCAAGAGGGAATTGCAGCGGGGC
>Ga0213875_10001223_pt1 | contig 17391 bp, 14 predicted proteins | sample BarmaccomBMRX_R8_FD_160105 | JGI IMG/M metagenome (GOLD analysis project Ga0213875, IMG submission 160105) | Root-associated microbial communities from Barbacenia macrantha in rupestrian grasslands, the National Park of Serra do Cipo, Brazil - RX_R8 | ecosystem: Host-associated > Plants > Roots... | reverse complement strand
AGGTACTCGGCCGGCGTCGCGCCGTGCGCCGCCCTGACGGCACGCTGCTCGTCCAGTCCCTGCGACAGATGCACCGTCCGGGTCAGGCCGTGGCGCCGCGCCAGGTCGAGCAGCGAGGCCAGCATGCGCGGCGAGCAATTATCCGGGGCGTGCGCCGCGACCTGGCAGCGCACACGGTCGCCGTGGCTGCCATGCAGCGTCTCGATGATGCCGGTCGTGCGATCGAGGAAGCCCTGGCCGAAGGCTTCGTCCACGGTGTAGTCGCCGGCGCGGATGCGCAGCGTGTTGATGTCCGCGGCGTTCTCCGACAGCCAGAGTCGCAGTCCGGTCGACGCCATTGCCCCGGCGTAGCCGGCGACGAAGCGGAACGGATCTACCAGCGTGGTGCAGCCGCTGCGGATCGCCTCCAGGCAGCCGAGGCTCGCCATCACCGCCCGCTCGGCATCCGACATTTCCCAGGAGACCGGCGACATGTAGGCGTAGACGGAATTGCCGTCGAAATCCTCGACGGTGCCGCGCAGCACGGTGAGCACGGTGTGGGTGTGGGCGTTGATGAAGCCGGGGAAGACCGCGATTCCGCGTCCGGCGACGCGCTGAAGCGCCGGAAACTCCGCCTCGAGCGCGGCGGTCGGGCCGATCGCGGCGATGCGGTTGCCCTGCACCGCCACCGCGGCGTGATCGAGAACGCGCCGCCGGTCGTCGCACGTGACGACCAGCGTGTCGGTGATCAGCGTGCCATCCACTCAGGGATGATAGGGGATCGGCCGACCTCCGCAAACCCGGCGGCCGAGCGTTCCGGCCGCCGGAGCTGCGAGCCTCAGTAGCGCCAGTGCCCGGGCACCCAGCGCCAGCCGTTCCAGAACGGCCGGACCCAGACCCGCGGACCCGGGGCCGGGTAGGGCGCGTAGACCACCGGCGGGGGCGCCACATAGACCGGCTGTGGCGCGTAGTAGTAGGGAGCCGGGGCGACGCCGATCCAGACCCCGCCGCGCCACCAGGCATTGGCGTGAGACGAAATCGTCAGCGGCAGCAGGAGTGCCGCCGCAACCGCGGCTCCTTTCAGCAGGCGGAACCGGGCGGAACGAGGCGCTGTGCTGGTCACGACCTTCCTCCAGAACATGGAGCCAGACATTGCTGGCCGTTCCAGCGAGATATGGACCTGCCCCGGCCGGTCAAGATCATCGCAAAAAACGTTACATTCGGAGAGAAGCGTGTAACGGCGTGCGCCCAACCGCCGGTTGCCTAATCCTGCGGCGCGAGTCTCGCCTCGGCCGCGGCACGCCCCAGAGTTGAGCCGGAGGCAACCTGGCTTCGTCGGCCGCTGAGCCGCGCGTACAGCGCCAGCGCCTGCCCGACCACCTGGTCCATGTTGTAGTAGCGGTAGGTCGCCAGCCGCCCGACGAAGGAGACGTTCGCGGTGCCGTCCGCCAGCGCCTGATAGCGGGTGTAGAGCCGGGCATTCTGCGGCCGCGGCACGGGATAATACGGATCGCCCTCCGCCGTCGGAAATTCGTAGGTGATGCTGGTGCGGGCGTGGCTCTGTCCGGTCAGGTGCTTGTATTCGGTGACCCGGGTCCAGGGAACTTCGGGGGAGGGATAGTTCACCACCGCCACCGGCTGCAGCCACTCCTGCTCCAGCGTGCGGTGCTCGAAGCGGAGCGAGCGATAGGGCAACGGGCCGAAACGGAAGTCGAAGAACTCGTCCACCGGCCCGGTGAAGATCAGATGCCCGTACCGGACGCGCTCGGCGACATCGCGCCACTCCGTGCCGAGCGACGTCTCGATGTTCGGATGGTCCAGCATGGTCTCGAACATGCGGGTGAAGCCGTGCAGCGGCATATTCTGGAAGCTGTCGCCGAAGTAGCGGTCATCGTCATCGGTGCGCGTCGGCACGCGGGCGGTGACGGATTTGTCCAGCTCCGAGGGGTCGATGCCCCATTGCTTGCGCGTGTAGCCGCGGAAGAACGCCTCATAGAGCTCGCGTCCGACGCGGCCGAGGACGACGTCCTCCGCCGTGCGGATGGCGGCTACAGGCTCGGCCTTCGAGGCCAGGAAGGCGTCGACCTCGTCGGCCGAGAGATCGAGGCCGAAGAAGCGGTTGATGGTGGTGCGGTTGATCGGGATCGGCAGCCTCTGCTCGCCGATCTGCGCCAGCACGCGATGCTGGTACGGGCGCCACTGCGTGAAGCGCGACAGATATTCGCTGACTTGTGCGGAGTTGGTGTGGAAGATGTGCGGGCCGTAGCGATGCACCAGGATGCCGGCGCCGTCGTGATGGTCATAGGCGTTGCCGCCGACATGCGGGCGCCGATCCACCAGCATGACCCGCTTGCCCGAGCCGGCGGCCAGGCGCTCCGCCATCACCGATCCGGCGAAGCCGGCGCCGACGATGAGATAGTCGAACGCCGCCCGCCCCAGCACCGCCGGCGCGCGCGACGGCCGTGGCGCGCGATGCTCGGCCACCAGCCGCGCCATGCGCGACCACGTGCGATCCCATGACATGTCGGCGAGCGCGCGATCGGCCTCCTCGAGCCAGCCGCCCGGGCCGCGCCGCAGCGCCAGCAGCCGCTCGCCCTCCGCGATGAACTGCTCCGGCGAGCCGGCGATGCCGACCGCCTGCAACGTGCCGTATTGCCGGACGACGTCGGTGATCGGCGTGGAAATCACCGGCAGGCCGGCGGCGAGATACTCGGGCGTCTTCGTCGGGCTGATGTAGCGCGTCGCCTCGTTCTGCGCGAACGGCATCGTCGCCAGATCCCACGAGCCGCTGTAGCCGGGAAGATCGGCGTAGGGGCGGCTGCCGAGATAGTGGATGTTCGGCCGCTGCGGCAGCTCCGCCGGGTCGATCTTCACCACCGGGCCGATCATCACGAAGTGCCAGTCGGGGCGCGCCTCGGCGACCCCGGCGAGCAGCTCGCGATCCAGGCGCTCGTCCAGCACGCCGTAGAATCCGAGCCGCGGGTGCGGAATGTCGCGCTGGTCCGCAGGTTCGGTCAGGCCGCCGCGCGCCGCGCGGAAGTGTCTGATATCGACGCCGCTCGGAAACAGGTGCGCCGCACGATGCTGCGCGCGCTTGGCCTTGAACAGGCTGTGACCGCCGGTGAAGACCAGATCGGCGCGCGCCAGCAACCGGCTTTCCCACTCGCGCATCGCCGCCGGCGCGCCGCGAAACAGCGACAGCTCGTCCATGCAGTCATAGACTATGGGATGTCCGCGCAGATGGCCAGAAAAAGCCAGCGCCATCGGCGTATAGTACCAGAGAACCGGGTCGGTGACGCGCTCGCTCCGCAGCAGCCCGTCCAGCAACGCCTTCTCTGCGAGAGTCGCGGCCGTCTCGTCCAGGCCCCGCGGCAGCCGTGGCTGCAGCACGGTGACCGCTTCCTCCGTCACCGTCACATCAAGCGTCGGTCGAGCGACATCGGCGAAGCTGGGCTCCTCCCAGAAGAACACGCGCATCGAGTGGGCGAAGCGGGAAAGCAGATGCTGCGGCCGCTGCAGGACGAAATGCCAGCGCAGATGCGAGAAGCAGAGCAGGTCGCCCGTCGGGAAAGGCACGACCGTCATCGGCCGGTTCCGGGGCGGCGATACCGGAACGAGGGATGACAGGCATCTGAGGTGCGGTTCTGCACAATCCGTCTCCGAGACAATGACGACCGGGCTCGACCGCGTTCCCGCGCGTCGGCACGCTCCAAGGCATGAATGGGGCAGACAAGGACGGCGGTTTATAGCGGGTTGTAACCGCTACGTCGCTTTCCGGTTCCGGCGAGCCGCAAACGCCACTGAAAATTGCTGCGGACGCCCGGTTCAGATCAGACCTGCATGAGCTTCCTCGCGCTAAGTTGTGGCGCTACCGTACGGAACAAGCGTTGCGCGTGCGGATCACTCGTATACGCGCGCCACCATGCCGGCAAGCCTGTCTGTCCAGGCGCGTGCGATCGGCATTCAGTCCGGGAGAAAATGCTGCAACGGCCGGTCGTTGCAGGATTTTCGCGCGCGACGATCGCAATTCGCGGCTGCGGGCCACCGCACGGGGCGGGTCAGGCAGGATCGGCGTCGGGGCTGCCGATCCAGGCGAGATAGCGAGCCACCGAGGCGGCCAGCGCCGCCTCGGCGTCCCGTGCGATCACCCGGTCCCAGAACGCGCCGTAGATGCGGTCGTAGCGCCAGGGCGCCAGCCGGGCGGCGATGCCGCGCACCGCCGCCTCCCCCAGCGGCAGCAGGTTGGGGTAGCTGCGCATGAAGCTGACATGCGCGCGGTCCGGCGTGACCTGGGCGATGTCCCCGCTCAGCAGGGCGCCCCGCCCTTCGGCAGCGGCCTCCCAGTGCAGCACGGCGCCCCCGGGGAAGTGGCCGCCGGCACGGATCAGGGTCAGGCCCGCCCCGAGCCGCCTGGTCTCGCCCTCCCACGGCTGCACGGCCGGGTCCGGCCGCATGATCCAGGCGCGATCCGCCGCGTGCACGTGCACCGTGGCGCCGAAGGCATGCGCCCACTCCACCATTGTCGTGTAGTAGTGGGGGTGCGAAATGGCGATGTCGGCGATGCCGCCGAGGCCGCCGATCAGCTCGACGGTGGCGTCGTCGATCAGGCTGATGCAGTCCCACAGCACATTGCCCGCGGGCGTGCGCAGCAGCAGGGCTCGCTGGCCGATGGCGAAATGCGGGCTGGTGCCGATTCCCAGCAGCCCCGGCTCCAGCGTGCGAAAGCCGTTGAGGTGGGTGTGGCGGAGGGCTGCAAGGCTGGTCCAGGACTGGCCCCCCGGTGCCACGTATTGCCGCTCCTCCGTGCAGACGGGGCAGGTGTCCGGCGGCGCGTCGGCGGGCGGATACTGGGTGCCGCACGTCGTGCAGATGAAGGCGGTGGCCATCAGTCCTCGATCGCCGCGTAGGTGAGCACGCGCAGCTCGCGTCGCAGCGGGTAGGTGGAGGAGGGCATCAGCTGGGTCAGCAGGATCACCGCCATCTCTTCGGCGGGATCGACCCAGAAGGCGGTGCTGGCGGCGCCGCCCCAGGCGTATTCGCCCGGCGTGCCGAGGATCTGCGCGCGCGCCGGATCGAGCATGACGGAAAAGCCGAGGCCGAAGCCGACGCCCTCATAGGTGGACTCGCTGAACCGCGGCTGGCCCATGTCGGCCATGTCGCCGCGCAGATGGTTCGCCGTCATCAGCGCGACGGTCTTGCGGCCGAGCAGGCGCGTGCCGTCGAGCGTGCCGCGGTTCAGCATCATCCGGCAGAAACGCACGTAATCGCCCGCGGTCGACACCAGGCCGCCGCCACCCGAACACAGTTTCCGCGGCGTGCGATAGCGGCTCTCTCCCGGGTCGTCGAGCAGCGCCAGCGCGCCGTCCGCGCCGCGTGCGTAATTGGCGGCCAAGCGATGGTGCCGGTCGGGCGGAACATGAAAGCCGGTGTCGGTCATGCCGAGCGGCGCGAGCACCCGCTCCTGCATGAAATCCTCGAAGCTCCGCCCCGAGATCACCGCCACCAGATGGCCGAGCACGTCCGTGGCGATGCTGTAGTTCCAGGCCTGCCCGGGCTGCGCCAGCAACGGCAGCGCGGCGGCGCGCTCCACGACTTCACCGAGGCTCGCCTCCTGGGTTTGGAAATCGACGCCGCGCTCGCGATACAGCGCATCCACCGGGCTCGATTCCATGAAGCCGTAGGTCAGGCCGGAGGTGTGCGTCAGCAGGTCGCGAAACGTGATGTCGCGCGCCGCCGGCACGGTGTCGAGCTTGCCGCGGCTGCCGCCGATGCAGACGCGCATGTCGGCGAAGCAGGGCAGGAATCGGGTGATCGGATCGTCGAGCTGAAACCGCCCTTCCTCGTAGAGCATCATGACGGCGACGCTGGTGAGCGGCTTGGTCATGGAATAGATGCGCACGATGGTCTCGGGCGCCATGGCGATGCCGCGCGCCTGGTCGGCGAGGCCGCAGCAGCGGTGGAACACGACGCGCCCGCGCCGCGCCACGAGTGTCGAGAGGCCGGCGAGTTTTTTCTCCTCCACCAGGCGCTGCATCCAGTCCTCGACGCGGGCCAGCCGCCGGGAGGACAGCCCGACTTCCTCGGGTCTCGCCTGCACGCTGTCTGCCATGGCGCTTTTCCGATTGCCGTTTCGACAGCTAGCTTACCGCGTCAGGCGGGGATCGTCAGGAGGCGACGCGCATGCTGGATCTCACGGGAAAGACGGCGATCGTGACGGGAGCCGGCTCGGTCGGTCCGGGCTGGGGCAATGGCCGGGCCACCGCGACCTTGCTGGCGCGTCAGGGGGCGGCGGTGCTGCTGGTCGATGTGAACGAGGCGGCAGCGGACGAGACGCGGGCGGCCATCGAGGCCGAGGGCAATAGCTGCGCCGTGCGATGCTGCGACATGCTGGACGGCACGCAGGTGCAGGAGATGGTCCAGGCGTGCATCGATCGTTTCGGTCGGGTCGATATCCTGGTCAACAATGTCGGGGGCTCCGAGCCGGGAGATGCGGCGGAGATGCCGGAGGCGGTCTGGGACCGGCAGATCGACTTCAACCTGAAAACCGTATTCCTCGGCTGCAAGCACGTGCTGCCGCTGATGGAGCGGCAAGGCGGCGGGGCGATCGTCAACGTCGCGTCGGTGGCGGGGCTGCGCAACATCCGCGGTCGGGCGCATGTCGGCTACAGCGCCAGCAAGGCGGGGGTGATCCAGTTCTCCCGCTCGACGGCGGGCAGCTACGCGCAGCGCGGCGTACGCTGCAACACGGTGGTGCCCGGCCTGATGCACACGCCCCTTGTCGAGCATCGGCTGCTGCGTCAGCTCGCCGGCAACGACGCCGAGGCGCTGATTGCCGCGCGCAACGCGGCGGTGCCGATGGGCCGCATGGGCACCGCCTGGGATGTCGCCCACGCCGTGCTGTTCCTGGCGTCGGACGAGGCCGCCTACATCACCGGGACGGAGATCGTCGTGGACGGCGGTTACAGCGCTGCCGGACTCTAGAGGGTCGCCGAACCCTTTTTATGGCGTCCCGGGCCGCCCGGCGTCGAACCCCAGGAAGCCCGCCTGCGGCACCGGCGCGCCGCCGTTGCCGGCGAACAGCTGAGGCCGTGCCGGTGCCGGTGGCGGCCGCACCTGCGCCACCGGGGTCGGCGCCGGCGCCCGTCGGCCGCGCGACGGGGGAGGAGCCGGAGCGGCGGCGACCGTGGCCGGGGGCGGTCCGCTGCCCTCGCCGGGGCCGCCGCCGCGCATCGACAGCAGCAGGAAGGAGATGTCGTTCCGGCCGAGGTCGACCGAAAGTTCGAGCGGCGTCAGGCCAAGCACGCTGTGGCCGTGCAGGTCGGCGCCGCGGTTGAGCGCGTCGCGGGCGGCGGGGAGGTCGCCGCGGTTGATAGCGTCGAACAGCGCCTCGGTGGGCGGCATGTCGTTGGGCGGGCGTTCCGGCGGCGCCACCTCGGCGGGCGTGGAACGCGCGCCGGGCAGGGCCGGGGGCGCCGGCGCCGTGCGCGTCGCCTGGTCCGGCGGCGGCGCCACCGGGTGCAGCCCGCCCGCGCTCAGATTCTGGGCGTGTGCCGGCGAGTTCAGCATCAGCCCGGCCAGCAGGGCGCCGAAGAGCAGGGGGGCAACGCGGCAACGGAGAGTCATGCGGCTACTCCAGGCTCAATTCAGGCACCAGAATCCGGCATTGAGGTAGGCGGCGAAGGCGGTCCAGGCGGCGTAGGGCACCAGCAGGCAGGCAGCGTCGGCGCGCACCCGGGCGAAGGCGGCGATGGTCAGCAGGATGAGGGCGAGCAGCGGCACGATCACCGCCAGCCCTGCGGCGGTGCTGTGCAGGCCGAAGAAGGCCGGAGCCCAGAGCGCGTTCAGGAGCAGCTGCCAGCCCCAGAGGCGCAGTGCGCTCGCCGCCCCCACCTGCCGCCAGACCAGCCAGGCCGAGACCCCGATGAGGACGTAGAGCGTGCTCCATACCGGGCCGAAGACCCAGCTCGGCGGCGTGCCGGGCGGCGGCGTGAGCGAGAGATACCAGCTGCGCAGGCTGCCGGCGGTGACCGCCCCCTCGGCGGCGCCGACCAGCAGGCACAGACCCACGAAGCCGACGAGCGCCAGCAGCGAGGACCAGGCCGAAGAGCCGGGCGAGCTGCCGCGGCCGGGAGAGCCGGCTTTCTGGAAGGCACGTCCCTCCTGCGTTCTCGCCGATGCCTAGCACAGCGCCCGCCCGTGAAGGAAGCTAAGCGCCCTCCCGTCGCCAGGCGACCAGCGCCAGGCCGAGCAGCAACGCCAAAGCGAGCCAGGGCGGCAGCAGCGGCAGGGCGGCGATGCCGGTGACGAGGTGGTCATGGTTGCGCCGCAGGCCGATCCAGGAGGTGCCGGAGAAATCGCGCTCCGGCTCGACCATCCGCAACTCGGGCGCGCCGGCCGGGTCGAGCCAGTGCACGCCCCCGCCGCTGGCCCGCACCAGGGGCAGCAGCTTCGTCGCGGTGGCCCGCAGATCGGCGAATTCCAGCGGGTTGGCGTTGGCCGAGGCGGCGTAGGCGCTGCGCACCCCGTCGGTCACCTGCCACACCCCGGGGGTGAGTGCCGGGAGGTTGGCGGTGCCGTGGCCCGGTCCGAGCGCGGTCAGGGCGAGGCGCTGGCGCTGGCCGTCCGGGTCGATGATGGTGACCTCGCCCGGCGGCCCGGGGTCGGTGGTGCGCCGCTCGATGGCCAGCCGGCCGTTCTCGATGCGCGCGGTCAGCGCGTTCTCCTCGAGTTCCGGCTCCTTCATCAGCCAATGGGCGACGCGGCGCAGCAGCTCGGCCTGCGGCCCGCCGCCTTCGTGGCCGCGCGACCACAGCCAGATCTGGTCGGAGAGCAGCAGCGCCGTGCGGCCCTCGCCGACATGGTCGAGGATCAGCAGCGGCGCCTGGCCGCCGCCGGCTTCGGGCGCGCTCATCACCACCTGCCCGGAAACATCCCCGACATCGATGCGGCGGTACCAGTCGCCCCAGCTCGGCGGCCCGCCGGCGTGCCAGCCCGGCAGGTCGGCGGTGACGGGATGGCGTTCGCCGAGCGCGGTGACCAGCGGTCGGAACGGCCCGTTGACGACGCCGCCGTCGAGCTCGGTCGGCCGCGCCGGCAGCACGCTGCCGAGCGGTGTCGCGGCGAGACTCGCCATGCCCGTGAATTCCGGGCCGACGCTCATCAGCAGCGCGCCGCCCTGGCGCACGTAATCCGCGATGTTGCGCAGATAGACCGGCGGCAGGATGCCGCGGTTCTGGAAGCGGTCCAGGATGATCAGGTCGAACTCCTTGATCTTCACCTGGAACAGTTCGCGGACGGGAAAGGCGATGAGTGCGAGCTCGTTCAGCGGGGTCAGGTCGTCTTTTTCCGGCGGGCGCAGGATGGTGAAATGCACGAGGTCAACCGAGGGATCGGCCTTGAGCAGCCGCCGCCAGGTGCGCTCCCCGGCATGCGGCTCGCCGGAGACCAGCAGCACGCGCAGCCGGTCGCGCACGCCGTTGATCTCCACCACGGCGCGGTTGTTGAGCTGGCTGACCTCCCCGGCGAGCGGCTCGGCGCGCAGCTCGACCACGGTCGGCCCGGCGCGGGTGATCGGGATCTCGATGCGATGCTCCGGCCCGACCGGCACGCTTTCGACGCGCGGTGGCTCGCCGTCCCGACGGATGGTCAGCTGGGCCGAGCCGACCGGTGCGCCGGGGGGGTGCGGCACGCCGAGATCCTCGATGGCGACGCGCAGCTCCACCGACTTGCCGACGATGCCGTAGCTCGGCGCCTCGATGACCCGCAGCCGGCGGTCGGTCTCCTCGCCCTTCGCGGGGATCAGCACGTTGAGCGGCGCGCCGCCGGGCGGGGTCGTGGGGATGTCGTGCACCTGCCCGTCGGTCACCGCGACCACCCCGGCGAGGCGCGAGCGCGGAATGTCGGCGAGCGCCCGGTCGATGGCGGCGAACAGCCGCGTGCCGGCGGAGCCCCCCTCCGGCACGGTGATGGTGCGCAGCTCGAGCCCGGGCAGCCGGCGCGCCTGCGCCTCGATGGCGGCGCGGGCCTGGTCGGCGAGGCGGGTGCGGTCGCCGACCTGCATCGACGCGGTCTGGTCGACCACCAGCAGGCCGATATCGGAGAGGCCCTGGCGCGTCTCCTCGACGAGCCGGGGCCCGGCGAGCCAGAGCAGCAGCACCAGGAAGGCGAGGCCGCGCCAGGCAGCGCCGCGGGCCCGCCGCCACACCGCCGGGAGCAGCGCCAGCAGGCAGAGTGCCGCCAGCACCCCGATCAGCCAGGTCGGGACCAGTGGATCGAAGCGCAGGGAGGCGACCGCCTGCTCGATCGGCATCTACCGGTCCACCGCGCTACTGACCGAGCCGTTCGAGGATGGCGGGCACGTGCACCTGGTCGCCTTTGTAGTTGCCGGTCAGCGCGTACATCACGAGGTTGACGCCGAAGCGATAGGCCAGCGTGCGCTGACGGGCGCCGCCGGGCATCACGGCATACGGGTTCTGGCCCTGCCGATCCACCGCCCAGGCGGCGGCCCAGTCATTGCCGCCGATCACCACCGGGCTGACGCTGTCATTGGCGCGGTCCTGGTCGCGCTGCACCCAGACGGTGTCGCCGTCGTAGCGCCCGGGAAAATCCTGCAGCAGGTAGAAGGCGCGGGCCAGCACGTGCTCGGTGGTCAGCGGCGCCAGCGGCGGGATCAGCAGATCGTGGCCGACCTTCTGCAGGGCGGCGTCGGCGCCCGGCGCGAATCCCTCGCCGCTGCCGCCGTTGCGCGTGTCGATCAGGATGATTCCGCCATGCGCCATGTAGTCGTTGAGGCTGGCGATGGCGGCGGCGTCCGGCGTCGCCACCCCCGGCACGATCGGCCAATAGAGCAGCGGGTAGAAGCTGAGGTCATCCTGCCCCGGCGTCACCGCCACCGGCTGCGCCAGGGTGGCGGCGGTGCGGCGGTTGACGTAGTCCGAAAGCCCCGCGAGACCGGCGCGCGACACCGCGTCCGCCTGCGCATCGCCGGTGGCGACATAGGCGAGCCGGGTGGCCAAGGCGGGATAGCGGTCAGCGGCGTCCTGCGCGCGCGCCGGCAGGGGGCCCAGCGCCAGCAGCAGGGCCAGGCCGGCCAGGCGCGGCCGCAGCAATCCGCGCAGGGCCAGCGACAGCACGAGGTCGACGGCGAACAGCGCCAGCGCCAGGGCGAGCAGCCAGGGGCCGACCGCCCGCTCGCCGGGCAGCGCGTCGAGCGGCTCGCTCCGCGCGCCGGCGATCGGCGCCGCGGCGCGCAGCGGCGGCAGCGCGGCGCCGAGGTTGAGGGCGCGGCGCCCGTTCTCCGGCCCGTAGAGCCCGGGCGGGTGGTGCGGCGAGGCCTCGGTCGTGGCGAAGGCGTTGCCGGCGAGCCCGGTGGCGGCCGGCGGCGCCGGGGCGAACTGGCCGAAGCCGTCCAGGATCTCGGCCGGCGCCAGCACCGCCGCGCTCTCGTCGTTGGCGACGCCGGCGGAGAGTGCCACCAGACGCCGCAGCATCTCCACGAACAGGCCGGAGAGCGGCAGGTCGGACCAGTCGGCGTTGGCGGTGACGTGGAACAGCACGATGCGCCCGGCACCCAGCGTGGACTCGGTGACCAGCGGCGTGCCGTCGGTCAAGGTCGCCCAGCTGTGTTGGCTGAGATCCGCCGCCGGTTCGGCCAGCACCTGGCGGGTGACGCGCACCTCCTCGGGCACCGCCAGCCCGGCGAAGGGCGAGGTCGGCGGGAACGCCGCTAGCGCCGCCGGCTGCGCCCAGGAGAGCGCGCCCCCGAGCTGCCGGTCACCCTCCAGCAGGCGCACCGGCAGCAGGCGATCGGGATGCTCGGCGGTGCGCGGCCCGGCAAAGCGGACCAGCAGCCCCCCTTTGCGCACCCACTCGGTGAGCGCGTCGTTCTCCTCCCCATCCCCGATCACCCGGTCGGCCAGGATCAGCACCGACAGCTCCCGCGACAGCAGGGTGGCGAGCGCGCCCTCGCGCAGCTCGGTGAACGGCGAAAGCGCCCGGCGCAGGTAGTAGAGCTGCCCGAGCAGCGGCGACTCCGCGGCTGCCGCGTCGCCGGCCAGCAGCCCGACCGGCCGGCGCCGCCAACGTTCGTCGAGCAGCGCCACCGAGCCGGCGGAAGCCTGCCCCTCGAGCACCAGCCGGGCCAGCCGGTTGCGCAGTTCGGGCGGCAGCACGATCGCCGCCTCCGCTTCCGTGCTGCCCGGCGGGATGGCGATGCTGGCCCGTGCCAGGCTCCGTCCGTCGCCGCTCTGCGCCAGCACCACCGCCTCCGGCGAGGCGGCGTCGCGCGGCACTTGTGCCACCCGGGCGATCAGCCGGTCGGCCTCGGCACGCGGCGGCAGCAGGAGGCGGGCCCCGCTGACCATCTCGCTGCCCATCGTCTCGCCAATCGTGGTGACCGGGCCGGCGGCGGCCAGCGCGCGGGCGAACGCTGCGTCCCCGGCCTCGGCCACGCCGTCGCCGATATAGACGACGGCCGATCCGTGCTGTTGCCATCCCGCCAGCGCCGCGGCCGCGGCGGCGCGGTCGGCGGGCCAGGGCTTCGGCCGCAGGGCCGCGAGGCGCGCCCGCAGATCGGCGGTCGGCATCGCCGGAGTGATCGCCGGGGCCGCGGCATCCTCGCCGTCGGCGGTGGCGAGCAGGGCGGCGCGCCGTCCCTCCCGCTCGGCACGATCGAGCACCGCGTCGGCGGCCTGCATGCGCCGCGCCCAATCGCCGGCCGCGGCCCAGCCGTCATCGACCACCAGCAGCACCGGCCCGCTGCCCGGCAGATGGCTGCCGGCGTCGAGCACCGGGCGCGCCAGGCCGACGATCACCAGCCCCGCCGCGATCACCCGCAAGGCCAGCAGCCACCATGGCGTGCGGGCCGAGGTTTCCTCCGTCGCTTCCAGGCCGAGCAGCAGCCGGATCGCTGGAAAGGTCTCGCGCCGCGGCGCCGGCGGGGTGACGCGCAGCAGCCACCAGAGCAGCGGCAGCGCCGGCAGGGCGAGCAGAACCCAGGGTGCTGCGAAGATCATGTCTGCAATCTAGTACCCGCTACTCCCGGACCGTGAGTCCGGCTGCTACGCCGTCATCGCGAGCTGCCCCTTGGCAGCGTGGCGATCCAGGGGGCTGGCAGGCTGCTGCGGCTCTGGATCGCCACGTCGCTGCGCTCCTCGCGATGACGACGATGCCGTTTCGCTGTTCCCCGATTCCGGGACTAGCTCCTCGCCTCATCGTTGCGACAGCGCGCTGTAGAGCGCCAGCAGCGCGGTCTCCGGCGGCTGGTCGGTGCGGTGTATCGAGAAGCCGAAACCGGCGGCGCCGCAGAGCTCGGCGAGCCCCTGCTGCTGCGCCGCGAGCCGGCGGGCGTATTCCTCCCGCACCCCCTCGACGCGCGGGATCAGCGTCTCGATCTCGCGCGCCACCCCCTCGAAACGGATGCGCCCGGAATAGGGCAGCAGCGCTTCCGCCGGGTCCAGCACCTGCACGAGATGGCCGGTCAGCGGCACCGCCGACAGCCGGGCGATGGCGGCGCGGATGCCGGGCAGTGGCGAAAGGAAATCCCCGAACAGCACGACCCGCGCATGCCGCGGCAATGCCGTCTCCGGCGGCAGGGCGGTCTCGCCGACGTCGCGCGCCAGCGCCTCGACGAGCCGATCGAGCGCCGTGTGCCCGGCGGTGATGCCGGCGGCGTTGCTGCTCGACGCGGTGATCAGCCGCACCCGCTCGCCCCCGCGCAGCAGCAGCGCCGCGAGGGCCAGCAGCAGCAATTCCGCGCGTTCGCACTTCTCGACGGCGGACGCGCGCGAGCGCCAGCGCATCGAGGCCGTGCGGTCCCGCCAGAGGCAAACCGTCTGCGCCGCCTCCCATTCCGTCTCGCGGATGAAGCTGCGGTCGGATTTGGCGGATTGTCGCCAGTCCACGCGGTTCAGTGCGTCGCCCGCCACGAAAGGCCGGAACTGCCAGAAGCTCTCGCCCTGGCCGACCCGGCGACGGCCGTGCACGCCCTGCGCCACGGTGGCGGCGACCCGCTCGGCGGCGACCAGCAGCGGCGGCAGCCGTCCGGCCAGCGCCTCCGCCCGTCGTGCGGCGCCCCTTCGGCCCTCAACCGGCGCGCCAGGGTTCGCCGCGCCTCGCGGCGCGCCGGGGCTTGCCGCGCCTCGCGGCGCGAGGGGGTTCACCCCAGGCGCCCCACCAGCCGGTCGATGACCTCGGCGACGGTGACCCCGTCCGCCCGCGCCGCGAAGTTGAGCGCCATGCGGTGGCGCAGCACCGGATGCGCCAGTGCGGCGATGTCGTCCAGGCTCGGCGCCAGCCGACCATCGAGCAGGGCGCGGGCACGGCAGGCCAGCATCAGCGCCTGCGCCGCCCGCGGCCCAGGGCCCCAGGCGACGTGCCGGCGCACGCCCTCGTCGCCGGCGGTTTCCGGCCGGCCCCCGCGGACCATCGCCAGGATCGCCTCGACAACGCTCTCGCCCACCGGCACCCGGCGGATCAGCGACTGCGCCGCCAGCAGCGCCTCCGCCGACAGCGCCTGCCCGGGCGGGGTCTCGCTCGCCCCCGTGGTCGCCAGCAGCATCGTGCGCTCCGCCGCCAGGTCGGGGTAGCGAACGTCGATCTGCAGCAGGAAGCGATCGAGCTGCGCTTCCGGCAGCGGGTAGGTGCCCTCCTGCTCGATCGGGTTCTGCGTCGCCAGCACATGGAACGGCCGCGGCAGCGCGTATTCGAAGCGGCCGACCGTAACGCGCCCTTCCTGCATCGCCTGCAGCAGTGCCGACTGGGTGCGGGGGCTGGCGCGGTTGATCTCGTCGGCCATCAGCAGCTGGCAGAACACCGGCCCCGGCACGAAGCGGAAAAGCCGGCGCCGCTGGCCGGAGGCTTCGTCGAGATTCTCGTCCAGCACCTCGCTGCCGACGATGTCGGCCGGCATCAGGTCGGGGGTGAACTGCACCCGCTTGGCGGCCAGGCCGAGCACCGTGCCGAGCGTCTCGACGAGCCGGCTCTTGCCGAGACCGGGCACGCCGACCAGCAGCACGTGGCCGCCCGACAGCAGGGTGATCAGCGTCTGATCGACCACCTCCTGCTGGCCGAAGATGGCCCGCCCGATCTCCGCCCGCACCGCCGCGATGCGATGCCCGAGCGCCTCCACGTCCTGCAGGCTGGCCTCGGTGCTCGGCCGGCCTGATGCGGCGCCGGCCGCTGCGGTGCTGGCAGACATTGCGCTGATCCCCCGAGGACAGCCCGGCGCCGGACCGGCGCAATGTGCGGGGCTGCACTTTCAACGATGGGGGGATGCTACCTATATCGGCCCGTGGGACGGAAGCACGCCGAGGCCACGGAGACGCAGACGTGAACGGAGCAGCACCGCACGGTCCGGGCATGGGCCGCCGCCGCATGGTCCACCATCCCGAGCCGGACGCCGGCCCGGCGACGCGAAAGGCAGACAACCCTCGCTCCATCCCGGCACTTGCGGGCTCCGGACTGGCTTCCGCCGGATTGGCGACCAGGGCAGCACGGCCGGCCCGCCAGCCGATTGAATGCGGCGATCTCCCCTTCCTGATCCGCCGCGACGGCACCTGGCTCTATCGCGCCAGCCCGATCGGCCGCAAGGAACTGGTCTGCCTGTTCGCCAGCGTGCTGAAGCGCGAGGCCGACGGCTCCTATTGGCTGCAGACCCCCGTGGAGCGCGGACGCATCGAAGTCGAGGATGCGCCCTTCGTCGCCGTCGAGCTGCACTGGTGCGGCTGCGGGCGCGACCAGAAGCTGAGCTTTCGCACCAATATCGACGAGCTGGTGACCGCCGGCCCGGAGCACCCGATCCGCGTCTCGCACGACGTGCTGACCTGCGAGCCGACGCCCTACATCCGCCTGCGCCGCGGCGAGGGCGCCTGGGGCATCGAGGCGCGCATCAACCGCGCCGTCTATTACGAGCTGGTGGCGCTCGCCGTGCCGGAGCTGATCGCCGGCCGTCGGCTGCTCGGCGTCTGGAGTTGCGGCGTCTTCTTCTCCCTCGGCGATCTGCCCGCCGGCGGCGAGCTCGCTTGACCCGCACGTCCGGATGAGCCGGCCGGCGAGCCCCTCGGGGTGACCGAAGCGGAGCTGCGCGCGCGGCTGGCGCGGCCCCGCCCCCCGCCTCCCGACCCGCATGGCGCACCCGGCGTGTCGCCCGCCACCGTGCCGCCGGAAGTCGTGCCGCCGCCTGGGGCCATCGCCGCCCCCGCCCGATCCGACGATGCCCTCGACCTCGTGTCGCCGCCGCTGATCCCGGCCGCCGTGCTGGTGCCCATCATCTTCGGCCCCGACCCCGGCATCCTGCTGACCAAGCGCACGGCGCATCTGAACGCGCATGCCGGGCAGGTCAGCTTCCCCGGCGGGCGCATCGACCCGCTCGATCGCAGCCCCGAGGACGCTGCCTTGCGCGAAGCCTGGGAGGAGATCGGCCTCGATCCCGAGACCGTCGAACTCGCCGGCCGGCTCGCCAGCTATGTCACCGGCACCGGGTATGAGATTACGCCGGTGCTCGGCCTGCTGGGGCCGTCGCCGTCGCTGATGCCCTCGGCCGACGAAGTCGAGGCGATGTTCGAGCTGCCACTTTCCGTGCTCCTCGACCCGCACGCCCCGCAGCGCCGGCGCGCGCACTACCGCGGGCGCTGGCGGGAGTTCTGGGTGTGGCCGCACCCCGAGCACTATATCTGGGGTGCCACCGCCGGCATTCTCATGCACCTGGCCGCCGTGCTCAGGGGTCCCGAAACGGGCGGTCCCAGGAGCTGAGGAGAAACGATGCTCCGCCTGGTGGAACTGGCGCTGTTCCTGGCGCCGTTCGCCGTCTATGCGCTCTGGTGGTGGCTCGGCCGGCTGGCCCCGCCGCCGGCGATGCTGGCGGGCACCCTGCTGCTCCTGGCAGTGACCGGCGCCGCCCTCGTCTGGTTCGGCGTCGAGCGGCGGCTCGACCCGCACGGTCGCTACGTCCCGGCCCGGCTGGTCGGCGACCGCATCATGCCCGGCCACTCGGCCTCGCCGTGATCCATCCCGCCACGCGCATCGTCCCCCCCGCTCTGCTCGCCGAGCCGGGATTGCGCGCCGTGCTGGACGCCCTGCCGGAAGCGCGGCTCGTCGGCGGCTCGGTGCGCGACAGCCTCGCCGGGCTGCCGGTCGCCGACATCGACCTGGCGACGCCGCGCCGCCCGGACGCCGTGATCGAGGCGCTCCGGGCCGCCGGATTGCGCGCCCTGCCGACCGGTCTCGCCCACGGCACGGTGACCGCCCTGGCCGCCGCGCCGGACGGCCGGGCGAGCTTCGAGATCACCACCCTGCGCCGCGACATCGAGACCGACGGCCGCCACGCCGTGGTCGACTACACCGAGGACTGGCGGGAAGACGCGGCGCGGCGGGATTTCACCATCAACGCCCTGTCGATGACCCGCGACGGTGACA
>Ga0213875_10001222_pt1 | contig 17398 bp, 15 predicted proteins | sample BarmaccomBMRX_R8_FD_160105 | JGI IMG/M metagenome (GOLD analysis project Ga0213875, IMG submission 160105) | Root-associated microbial communities from Barbacenia macrantha in rupestrian grasslands, the National Park of Serra do Cipo, Brazil - RX_R8 | ecosystem: Host-associated > Plants > Roots... | reverse complement strand
GGCAAAAACGTGATGTGCGTGCCGGTCACCGTCTCGGTGCGCGACCCCGGCGGCAACAGCGGCGCCGGGCCGATCTCGGCGAGCGGCGATTCCGGCGCGCCGTCGAGAAAGCGCATAAACCACTCCGAGCCGCCGCGGAAAATGCGCAGGTCGAGCCGCGACGACAGCGCGTTGACCACCGAGACACCGACCCCGTGCAGGCCGCCCGAAACCTTGTAGGAATTCTGGTCGAACTTACCGCCGGCATGCAGCTGGGTCATGATGACCTCGGCCGCCGAGACTCCCTCTTCCTCATGGATGCCAACCGGGATGCCACGGCCGTTATCGGTGACCGTGCACGACCCGTCCGCGTTCAACGTGACCGTGACGGTGTCGCAAAATCCCTCGAGGGCCTCGTCGATCGCATTGTCGACGACCTCATAGATCATGTGATGCAGTCCGGAGCCGTCATCGGTGTCGCCGATATACATACCCGGGCGCTTACGCACCGGCTCCAGCCCGTGCAGCACCTTGATCGAATGCTCGTCATAAGCCCGCGGCGGCGTGGCGCCGTTCGGATTGTCGGAAGGAGGTGTGGTTGTCATGGGTCTTCGGTACTCAATTCTCGGTGCCTTGCCGGGGGCGCCGGCTACGCGCTGTCATACAGGGTTCCGTCGCACACCGACAAAAACCGGGCGGTACCGCACAGCGGTGCAAAGACGCCGATATCGGTACCGGTGATCCAAGCCTGGCTCTCCAGGCCGGCGACAATCTCGAACAGGGCCGTGCGGCGGTTCGCATCGAGATGTGCCGCGACTTCATCGAGCAAGAGGACCGGCGGCTCACCCCGGAGGGAGCGCTGCAATTGCGCCTGCGCCAGCAGGATCGCGATCAGCAGCGCCTTCTGCTCGCCGGTCGAGGCGGACTCTGCGGGGATGCCCTTCTCGGCATGCGTTACCAGCAGGTCCGAGCGATGCGGGCCAATCCCGGCGCCGCCCGACTGCGTGTCCCGGACCCGGTGCTCGGCCAGCGCCGCATGCAGCCGCTCCTCGGCAGCCAGCGCAGGCATCTCGTCCAGCCAGCTTTCGACGACGCCACACACCGCAAGCCGAGCCCGCGGAAAGGCGCCTTCGGCCGCCGCGCACACCGCGTCGAGCCGCTCGACCGCGTCACGGCGAGCCGCCGCGACCGCGACCCCCTCCCCGGCCATAATCTCTTCCAGCGCGCCGAACCAGGCCCGGTCAACCGAGCCATCGCGCAGCAGGCGAGCGCGCTCGCGCATCGCCTGCTCATACCGCGCGACACGGGTCGCGTGGGCTGGATCGAGACCCAGCACTAGGCGATCCAGCAACCGCCGCCGTGCCGCGGGGCCTTCGATAAACAGCCGGTCCATCTGCGGCGTCAGCCACAACACGCCGATACGTTCGCCGAGGGCGGCCTGACCACGCGCTGGCTCGCCATCGATCCGCACCGCTCGGCGCTCGCCGGCGGCGCCGTCGCGGCCGGTTCCGATACGCACCGGCCCGCGCCGCGTTGCGACCGTCGCGGCGACTGCCCAACCCGACACAGCCGCACCACCCTCTTCCCGACGATCGATATCGCTGAGCCGAGCGTTGCGCAAACCACGACCGGGCGACAGAAACGACATGGCCTCCAGCAGGTTGGTCTTGCCAGCACCGTTTGGTCCGGTCAGGACCACCGGCTGCGAGCCGAGATCGAGCCGCATCGCGGCATAGTTGCGGAAATCAGTCAGGACAAGGCGGGTTACCCCGACGATAGTACTACCGCGACCCGCGGCTGCGCCGGGGTCGCGGCCGATCGGGGCGGCGGCGCCAACACTTTCCGGCTCTTCCCGCACCGCAACCAGCATTGTCATGATATGGGGTGAAAAGCCTGAATTTCCAAGGAATCCCTGGCGCCCGGCGCGCCCAGGGTTACACGCGCATCGGCATCAGCACGTAGAGCGCGTTGCCGTCGGCGCTATCGCGCAGGATGGTCGGCGAGCCGGCATCCGACATTTGAAATTGCACGTATTCGCCGCCGATCTGCTCGGTGATATCAAGCAGATAGCGCGAGTTGAAGCCAATCTCGAGCGCAGAGGCCTGATACCGCACCTCGAGCTCTTCGACGGCGGTCCCATTCTCCGGGCTGGTCGCGGAGACGACGAGGCCGCCGCGATCGATCGCCAACTTCACGGCGCGGCTACGCTCGGTCGAGATCGTCGACACGCGGTCGACCGCCTCGGCGAACTCCTTGCACGGAACTTCGAGAATCTTGTCGTTGCCGCTCGGGATCACCCGGTCGTAATCCGGGAAGGTGCCGTCGATCAGCTTCGAGATCAGCGCGGCCTCGCCAATGGAGCAACGGATTTTGGTCTCGCCGAGCGACACCTGCACCTCGTCCTCGCCACCACCTTCCTCGACCAGTTTGCGCAGTTCCAGGACGGTCTTGCGCGGCACGATGACCCCGGCCATGCCCGCCGCGCCCTCCGGTGCGGTGATTTCGACCCGCGCCAGCCGATGCCCGTCGGTCGCGACGGCGCGCACCACTGGGACCTCGTTGTTCTTGGTCGCGTGCAGGTAGATGCCGTTGAGGTAATAGCGCGTCTCCTCGGTCGAGATCGCAAAGCGGGTGCGGTCGATCAGAGTGCGCAGCTCGGTCGCCGACAGGGCGAAGTGATGCGGCATCTCGCCGGCCGACATGACCGGATAGTCCTCGGGCGGCAGGCAGGCCAGCGTGAAGGTCGAGCGGCCCGAGCGCAGCACCATTTCATTGCGCCCGCCCACCGTTTCGAGCTCGACCTGAGCGCCGTCACGCAATTTGCGGACGATGTCGTAGAGCGTATGTGCCGGTGCCGTGGTGCGGCCCTCGCTCTCGACGCGCGCGGCAACGCGCTCGACGATTTCGAGGTCCATATCGGTCGCGCTGAGCGCCAGGCGCCCGGCTTCCGCCTGCATCAGCACATTGGACAGAATCGGGATGGTCGTGCGGCGCTCGACAACGCTCTGCACGTGGCTTAAGGCCTTCAAAAGAGCGGCCCGTTCGATGGTGAGTTTCATAGCGGCTGCACGTAGTTGGCGGACCGGAAGCTTAACCCCGGGCCACTCTGCGAGACACCTGACGCCAAGGCGCCCGGGCGTCGATCCGCATGCGGCTGACGGGAATGCACAATAGCACAATAGATGCGGCGCCGCACCCCGACGCTTCTCGCGTGCCGTAGCCGCGGAGCTAGCTTTGCAGGGGCCTAGCTTTGCAGGGAACTAGCTTTGCAGACTGCGCCGCAGTAACTCGACATCCTCGGCAAAGTTGCGGTCAGCGGCCACCAACTCCTCAACCTTGCGCACCGCATGCATCACGGTGGTGTGGTCGCGGCCGCCGAATTTACGCCCGATCTCGGGCAGCGAGCGCGCGGTCAATTGCTTTGCCAGGTACATCGCGACCTGCCGCGGCCGCGCCACCAGCCGTGCCCGCCGCGCCGAGGTCATTTCGGCCATCTTGATGTTGAAATGCTCGGCGACCCGCTTCTGGATTTCGTCGATCGTGACCCGGCGCTCCCCGGCGCGCAGCAGGTCCTGCATCAGATCATGCGCGGTCTCGAGTGTGATATCGCGTCCGATCAGCTGCGCCTGCGCCGCGATCCGGTTCAGCGCCCCCTCCAGCTCGCGTACATTCGAGACGATCTTGTGGGCCAGAAATTCGAGCACCTTTTGCGGCACCTTGAGGCCGCACTGCTCCGCCTTGGATTCCAGGATACCGAGCCGCAACTCATACGTCGTCGGGTGGATATCGGCCGCAAGCCCCCAGCCCAGCCGCGACCGCATCCGCTCCTCCAGCCCCTCGAGGTCGGAGGGCGATTTGTCGGCCGAGATGACGATCTGGCGGTTCTGATCGACCAGCGCATTGAAGGTATGAAAGAACTCTTCCTGGGTTGAATCCTTGCCGCTGATAAATTGAACATCGTCGATCATCAATAAATCAACGGAACGAAATTGCTCCTTGAAGTCCATGATCGAACGATAGCGTAGCGCTCGAATGAATTGGTACATGAACTTCTCGGCCGACAGGTAGATTACCTTGCGGGTGGGGGCCTGCATCCTGATGTACCAGGCGATTGCATGCATCAGGTGGGTCTTGCCGAGGCCCACGCCGCCGTACAAGAAAAGCGGGTTGAAGGGAACCGGGTGACCAGGCGTCGCGCAGGTCTCAGCGACACGGCGCGCCGCCGCATGCGCCAACTCGTTGGGCTTGCCGACAATGAAATTCTCAAAGGTGAAGCGGGGATCGAGGGCGGCGGAAAAATACCCGCGATCGTCGCCGCTCTCAGCCGGGGTTGCCGCGGGCTCCACGTTCACCGGCACCTCGACAAGCGGCACGGGCCGCGCCGCCGCGGTCACATCGGGATCGACAATGACCGAGACCCGGTCAACCGCCGGATCGTGCTGCCGCCAGAGTTCAAGCACGCGGTCGGCGTAGTTGGTCGCAACCCAATTGCGCATGAACGCGGTCGGCGCGGCGACTAATAATTCGCCCGCTTCGACCCGCTCCACCCGCAGCGGCCTCAAGAACGAGCGGTAGGCCGTCTCCTCGACCTCGATCTTGAGCTGGCCAAGAACCCTGGCCCAGACTTCGCTGCCGGATTGCACGAGCTTGCCCGATTGGATGTTGCGCATCGGTTCACCCGCCACCATCGACCCCCCGAAATGTGCGGTTTCTGATTGAGGATTCTCAAAAAGAGAAATCGCGTCCTTCATGCTTTTTTCATAATTTCTCTTAGTCGTCGCTCTACTATAAAAGAATAGACTAGAGTTCCGGCTGAATATCGATCCATTCAGCCAGTCAGTTACCCAGAGATACTGTGATAACTATATGAAACTACAGGAAGCTGCGGGATTTCCGAGCTCCGTTGCTCTAAACTCTAGCTAGATGTCAGCGTGGTGACAATAGGAGGATCGTAAATGCGGCGGTGTTTTTTGGCGCCACTTGCGCAACCCCCGCTGCGCCCTGCCCTCCAGCCTTTATTGTTGGATGGCTACCGCGACCACGACGCAGCCTCCGCCGGCCGCCGGAATCAGCACGTTGCGCACCCCGGATCTCGCTTCGACCACCGGCGGCGAGCGCAGGGGTCGCCAGGGTATGTTCTTCCTTGATCAAGTTGGCCTGGATCGCGCTGCAGGATGGGGCGAGCGGGTAGACCTGAACGGTGTCCCCCTGCCATTGCCGTCCCACGTCGGCGCCGCGAGGACACGATCGTCGGCGGGTCAGCAGAGGTGGTCGACGCGCCGCATACGGCGATTTCGCATTGGGCGACGGCCGCGCCGGACAGGGCGGAGCGCCAGGCCGCCTCACGATGCGGTGGATGCCGGAGCGGATACCGACTGCGCATTCGCCGCCGTCGCGAAGAAACATACCAGCGCGGCACCGAAAGCACGCGACAGGTGACCGATTTGCCAATGCCCAACGCCAAGAAAACCTAACATGCTTCCCCTCCCGATCGGGCACCCGCGGCGGCGGACACATCCACCTTCATAGCCGGTTGCGGAAGCCGAACACAGTTCGCTTTTTACGTACGTCTCCGCGCGCCACCCGATTCACCGGCAATCCCTGGCGTATCGCCCGTTTCCGTCAGACGCGTTGAGCGCGGCAATGTGGACCGCCTCGTCGAGGAGCATTTCATAGGATGGGCTGAGCGAAGCAAAACCCCTCGCTGCACCGGCGGTTGGATAATGACTCCGCGCCTGCTCTAGCCATTCTTCGCTTGCTGCGGCGAGTTCAGGGCGCGGATCCGGCTCATCGGTGTGAGCTCCATTACATCGGCCATATTGAGCGGGAGGCTACAATGAAGAGGTGAGCAACGCAGCGATAGGAGAGCAGCAGATGTTCGCATTCATGAAACGGACTGGCCGTGAAACCGTGGAAGGGGCGCAACCCGTCACGTTAACGGTGGCCGAAACGATGGCCGTCGCAGGCGGCACGATTCACAAGAACGACACCACCGTCGGCCCAGCCCCTACAACGTCCACTCCAGCCCAGCTGGAGCAGGGCCGGCCTTCTACAACCAATAAAGTTACACTGAAGAGGGCGTGGCCGCTCCTCAGCGGTCACGCCCTTTTTGTTTGGTCGGCCTGAGACGCGCCGGAACGTCATGGTTGCCGCCGCTCTGGCCCTGGACTATGACGAGACGTCATGCCGTACGCCGTCAGCTTCGATACCGTATCAACCACCGGCCTCGAATCATCGCCGGTCGCGGACGCGCTTGCCGGGTTGCGAGCGCACGAAGCGCGCTATTTCAAGAACAAGTACGATCATACCTTTACGGTGGAACCGGCCAGCGACGCACAGACAACCATCGGCTGGGTGCACGAGATCATCAAGCAGGAGCGCGACATCGTCATCGCCTCCCGCTCGAGGCGACGGAATTCCAGGTCGAGAACATGCGCATCGCCTATGTCTTATACGAGAGCGGCCTCTCGATCAACATCATGTACGCGCTGGAAGACACCGGCAAGCGCGCCGTGGGGTTCAAGCTATCCGACGGCATGGAAATCCCCGAGGAACTTGCCTCCCGCTTCAAGTTCGCGCGAATGAAATCCAAACTCGCCGGCACCATCCGCGGCTCGTATTTCGTGATCAAGAACGAGCATTGAAAGTGCGATGGGGCCGGCACATCGGCTTTCGTGATTATAACAGCGGTACGCCGGCCGCGCGGCTGGCCTTTGCCAAATCGTCATCAAGCGTCGCCAGCGGCAGGCCGCGACGTATCGCCAACTCCAGATATGACGCATCGTAGGAGCTGAGCCGGTAGGTTATGGCCATACGGTGCACGTCCGGGAATATCCGTGTTGGGCTTTCCGGGTCGGTCGTAATGCCGAGCGCCAAAAGGGCGTCGATGAATTCGTCAGCCTTCTCGGCCGAAAGAATGCTCCGGTTCTGCGCCTGAGCAATCACGGCGCTGGCCTCATAGAGCCACATCACGGGCACCAGCGCGTCGTCGAGGCCGTTTTCCAGCTTTTCGAGGATCGGATCGGCATAGGGATGGTTCGCATCAAAACACCATCGCATCGCGACGGAATTATCGAGGACGAACGTCACGCACGACCGTAGTTGATCAGCTCTTCAAGGGTAACGCCTGCCGGCAGGCGGACGCCCTTGCGCAATTCCCGGATGCGGGACGCCGCTTCGGCGGGCGTGCGCTTCGGCCTCGCTACCAGGCGCCGGGCCTTCTGGTCCTCCCACAGCGCAACCGCTTCTTGCACCAGCTCGCCGGTGCTGCGGCCATTGCTGGCCGCGAGCGCGGCAATGCGGGCTTCCTGGTCGGGGGTCAGGTGAATTCCCATGCGCCGATACCTAGCACCCCCGGCACAGGCGTCAAGACTGGCAGCGAGTTTCAGTGCACTTCTTAGGATGGGTAGAGCGAAGCGAAACCCATCACTGCGCCGGCGACGCTGAATGATGAGTTGCGCTACGCTCTACCCCATCATACGCTTGCTACTCCAGTGGCGACCACGACAACCGGTCGCCCAAGCGGTTCTGCATAAATTGCTTGCGTTTATCGTCTCTTGCGTAGACAAATCGTCGGGCCTGACGAACCAGGCGGTTGTTTACTACTTCCGCCAAGCCTCGATGAAGATTTGTTTGTTCGAGCATGTGTAATGTGGCCTCATCGCGTCCAGCGAAGAAGAAGTGGTCGGGCGTCAAAGGCATGATCAAATGAGCATCGTTCTGGCCCAGCGGTGTCATCCAAATTGGACGATCCGAGGTGAAGAGCGGGTAGATGCCATACCTCGGTGCAACGGTCCAAATCATGTTTGTCAAAACGGTTCCGACGCGCTCGCTATCCATAATGCGATGGAGCAAAAGAAGCGCAAATTGCTGGTAATCTGCGCCCTTAAAATTCGCCACCAGTTCATCCCACGTTGGCCCACCTCCCTTCTCTGCGACTCGTTGTTCGTATCTCGGCCGCAGCTCGGGCTCCAAGCTGCGGACGTACTCAGGGGTCATCATAGTGAGGACGCGATCAATATTTTCGGGGCTGCGATGAAACATCGACATGAGAAAGCGTGCCCACGCGCTTTTGGCATTGGCGTCAAATTCGGTGTCGCCATTTAGGAGCCGCTGCATTACTCTTGCGCCGTCGTCATCGACGCGGAGGAAAAATCTGTCCTCTAGGAAGTTTCTCATGCGCGGGTTCAAGTCGGGAAACTTGTAGAGGTTCTTGATGTAGCCGGTGCCATTTGGGTGCACCCGCTTTGCCTTCATCGGGATCGCTTTCACCGGCCGCTCAGTTTTGCCGGGCGGCGTTTTGTACGGGCGGCTGAACTCGCAAAGGTTCCCGTCGGTCGGACTCGTCCAATTACTGAGGTAAAAGACGGGGATGTAGTGGTGCTTAGTTCGCTCCCCCTGCGGGATGGAGGTTTGCTCTTCGCTCATTGAAATGAGAGATTTTCAGTCCAACCAGGCATGCGATCGCCAAACTACCCGCGTCCCAACACCGCCATCAACTCCCGCCACTCGCGCGCCGACAGCCCACTCGACGCCTGATCCACCGCCTCCCCCGCCAGCATGCGGCGCACCACGGCGATGGCGGTGGCGGAGAGGGTGGTGGCGTGGAGGCGGTATTCGTTGAAGGCGGCGTGGGCGAGGGGGACCCAGCGCGCGACCGTGTCGAGCATCGCGTCGGCGTAGGCGCGGATTTCGTACTGGGCGTGCGGGTCGGCGCGCAATGACAGGAAATTCAGCAGGTTGTGCAGGTCGGTCTTCCAGTACCACTGCGTGTAGAAATTCAAAGACAGGTTCATGCGGGCGAGCTCGCGCGCGAGGCCCGGCCAGGAGGGGTCGCGCGGGGCGCCCTGCTCGTCCTCGTTGAGCATTTCGCTGTAGCCGGCATAGGCGCGCTCGGCGTCGTCGCGCAGCAAGTCGAGGACGCGGCGGGCGGCGTCACCTTCGAGCACATCGCCGCGGCCCTGGCGGTTCGAGGTGGCCTGGGCGGCGAGGTGCTGGGGCGCCGGGATGTAGAACTCCTTGTCGAGGATCGAATAACGCGCCGAGTACTCGTTGACGTTGGCGGTGCGGTGGCGGATCCACTGCCGCGCGACAAAGATCGGCAATTTGACGTGGTACTTGATCTCGCACATCTCGAACGGGGTCGTGTGGCGGTGCCGCATCAGGTAGTTGATGAGGCCGCGATCCTCGCTGACCCGGCGGGTGCCGCGGCCATAGGAGACACGCGCCGCCTGCACGATTGCGCCGTCATCGCCCATGTAGTCGATGACCCTGATGAAGCCGTGATCGAGCACCGGGATCGCCTCGTAGAGGATTTCCTCGAGCGCCGGCACGGTGGCGCGGCGCGTCGGGTGCGCGGCGGCGCGGGCGGCGGCGATTTCCTGCTGCTGTTCCGGGGTTAACGGCATCAACGGCTCCCGATTCGCCATGGGCCGGGGCGCGCCATAATCCCATAAAAGCTTGCCGGCCCTGCGAAGGCAGGGACCCACCGGGCCACCTTCTGAGAGGTTGAAAGGTGGGTCCCTGCCTGCGCAGGGACGACAACTATTTGGTGCTGCATGCCCTTACCACCATGCTGCGCATATTCCCCTGCCCCGCTGCGCCATAGCTCCCTGCAGGAGGATCACTCCGTTGCCTTTGCGGTCGGGCTACCCTATATCTTGTCTGTCGGGCAACCGACTATGGCGATAAATGGCTTACGAAATAAGCGTTGCGGACCCGGGGGCGGTACCCGGCGCCTCCACCAATTCACCGCCAGCCGCCGAATCGCGGCGCTGGCGGCCTACGGGGGCGAAACAGGCTCGACGCGCGTAGTAAAGGTATTGTTTTCGCCCGGTATGATACCACCGTTATCGGGTCAAAAACTTAGCTGCGAACGATAACTTCGCACATGAGGCTCTTGCTGCCTAACCCTTCACGGGGTGAAATTAGCAGGTAACTCGCGGTTCGAGGGGCACCGGGCAACAGAAGCCCCTCACTTACTCTTCTCACGTCCCCGACAGGATCGCAGCGGTCGGCGAGGCAGGATGGCGAAGGATCTCTTCCACTACGATCAGATGGTCGAACAGGCGTTGCGCGGCGTCGTGCGCGACGCGTTGCGCAAGGCGGGGCGCGAGGGCCTGCGCAGCGAGCATCATTTCTATATCGGGTTCGCGACGCAGTTTCCCGGAGTGAGCATCCCGGATTCGCTGCGCAGCCGCTATCCGGAGGAAATGACCATCGTCCTGCAGCACCAGTTCTGGGACCTGGAGATCACCGAGGAGAATTTCTCGGTGACCCTGAGCTTTCAGAAGCAGTTGGAGCGGCTGTCGATCCCGCTCGCAGCGGTGCGCAGCTTTGCCGATCCGTCGGTCAATTTCGCGCTCGAATTCGCCAGCGCCGAGGCGCCGGCGGAACCGGCCGATCCGGCGAAGGCGCCGGTGCCGCTGCAGCCGCCACCCGCTGCCGCCAAGGCGGGGGACACGAAGGCGAGCGATGGCGACGGCGAGAAGCAGAGCGCCGAGGTCGTTACCCTCGACAGCTTCCGCAAGCGCTGAGGATACCGCCGTCAGGCGGCGTATCTGTCGATCGCGGCCTGATCAAATTCGAGGCTGAGGCCGGGGGCGGTCGGCATCAGGAGATCGCCGTCCACCGGCTGCGGCACCGATTTCCACAGCGGGAAAAGACGGGGCATGTACTCGACGGTGAGCCCGTTTGGCACCGCGCCGACCAGATGCACGTGGATTTCCGGTACCCCATGGCTGACCACCGGGAGGTTGAAGGCCTCGGCCATGCCGGCGATCTTGAGCCAGTTGGTGATGCCGCCCGAGCGCACCTGATCGATCATCACGATATCGACCGAGCGCGCCTCGCACATGTGGCGGAAAGGCACGATGCCGTAGAGGTATTCGCCGCCCGCGACAGGTGTCGACAGCGCATCCGCCACGCGAGCCAGGCCGGCGTAATCGTCGTGCGTCGTCACATCCTCGAGCCAGAACAGGCCGACCCCGGCATCCTCGACACGGCGGCCGATATCGACCGCCTGCTCGGGCCGCCAGCGCTGATTGATGTCGCACATCAGGTCCATTTCGGGGCCGCAGGCCTGGCGGATCAATTTGGCCTGCTCGACCTCGCGGGCCGGAGAGGTGATGCCGGGCAGGCCGAGCTGCATCTTGGTCTGCTTGTAGCCCTTGTCGCGCAGCCGTCCGGCGGCGGTCACCGCCTCGTCGAGCTTGAGGCCGCGCCGCAACGCGCCGCTGGCATAGGTACGGATGCGGTCGCGGCCGCCGCCGAGCAGTTTCCACAGGGGCAGGTTGAGTGCCTTGCCCTTGATGTCCCATAGCGCGACATCGATCGCCGACATCGCCATCATCAGGATACCGCCCGGCCCCGAGGAGCCCGCCGCGTTGCGCAGTTTCTGCGCCACCGCCTCGACCCGCAGCGGATCGTCGCCGATCAGCAGGGCGCACAGTTCGTCGACCGCGTGGCGCAGGGTGCGGGTGATCGCGCCCCCGAAGTAGCAGACGCCAAGCCCCTCGATGCCGTCATCGGTGCGCAATCGCAGCCAGACGATCGGGTTCTTGCCGTCGGGGTTTTCCGAGAAGCCGGCGAGCGGTTCATCATTGGGCAGGAGAACGATACCGGTTTCGAATGAGGCGATCTTCATAACGGCCCTCCCACAGGTTCGATCTGCGGCTGACTGTAGCGCAGCTTGCGAGAACGCTGGCGATTATCCCGCCCCATCCCCATTTCGCGGGAATGGCTTTACGAGACATGCTGGGATGGCTGCCGGTCGAACGGTGGCGCAATCCGCATCCCGTTGTGGCGGTGATCCGCTTTGATGGCGTGATCGGCTCGCGCCAGGGCCGTAACACGATCTCCCTCGGCAGCCATGCCGCGGCGCTTGAGCACGCGTTCAGCCTGTCCGGGCTGAACGCTGTGGCGCTTGCAATCAATTCGCCGGGTGGGTCGCCGGTGCAGTCGGCCCTGCTGTACCGGCGCATCCGTCAGCTCGCCGAGGAAAAGAGCGTCCCGGTCTATGCCTTTGCCGAGGATGTCGCGGCGTCGGGCGGCTACTGGCTGGCGCTGGCGGCGGATACGGTCTACGCGGAGGAGGCGTCGCTGGTCGGGTCGATCGGCGTTGTCACTTCGACCTTCGGCCTCAACCAGCTGATCGAGCGCTTCGGCATCGAGCGCCGTGTGCATACCGCCGGCGAACGCAAATCGCTGCTCGACCCGTTCCTGCCGGAGGATCCGGAGGACGTAGTGCGGCTCGGCGCGCTGCAGCGCGACATCCACGACAGCTTCAAGGACCTTGTGCGCAGCCGCCGCGCCGGCAAGATCGATGCGGCCGACACAATGCTGTTCAGCGGCGAGGTCTTGACCGGGCGCATGGCAGTGGCACGCGGCCTGGTTGATGGGATCGGCGATCTGCGCGGCGTCATGCGCGGGCGGTTTGGCGAGCGCGTGCGGTTGGTGCCGGTCGTGGCGCAGCGCCGGAGGCGTTTCTGGTGGCCGCGGGTCCGGCCGTATACCGTCTCCGATCCGCAGGGCATTGTTGGCGCCGCGGTCGGCGAGGCGCTCGATTGGCTCGAAACCCGCGCAATCTGGGCACGGTTTGGCCTGTGAGTGCGCCCAGTCGGTGCTTAGCCCGGCCGCGTGACCGGCTGCTTGACCGAATCTCGCGGCTCCCATACACCTGACCGATGATCGGCTTGCCGAAGCTCCTTCTCTTCGCGCTCCTGGTCGCTTTCGCCTGGTACGCGAGCCGCTGGCTGAACCGGCCAGCGGAGAAGGTGTTGCGCCGGCGTCCCGCGCCCTCGGCGGCGCCGCAACTGACGGTCGAGGACCTTGTGGCTTGCCGGCGCTGTGGTTCTTACATGGTCGCGAACGCGCGCAACTGTGGTAAAGCCGGTTGCCCGCAACCACGCTAAGCTCAACCGCGCTAGACTCAACCTATGGACGCCGCAACCGATAACAGCTTCCAGGCGCTGATCCTTCGTCTCCAGCGGTACTGGGCAGAGCAGGGTTGCGTCATCCTGCAACCCTACGATATCGAGGTCGGCGCCGGTACGTTTCACCCGGCAACGGCCCTGCGCGCGCTGGGGCCGGCCCCGTGGCGCGCGGCCTACGTTCAGCCGTCGCGCCGCCCGACCGATGGGCGATATGGCGAAAACCCGAACCGGCTGCAGCACTATTATCAACTGCAGGTAATCCTGAAGCCCTCCCCGGTTGACAGCCAGGACTTGTATCTTCGCAGTCTTATGGCGCTCGGGATCGACACTTCGAAACACGACATTCGCTTTGTCGAGGATGATTGGGAGAGCCCCACCCTCGGCGCCTGGGGGTTGGGTTGGGAGGTCTGGCTCGACGGGATGGAGGTCAGCCAGTTCACCTATTTCCAGCAGGTCGGTGGCATCGAATGCGATCCGGTATCGACCGAGCTGACCTATGGCCTCGAACGCTTGGCGATGTACGTGCAGGGCGTCGAGAGCGTCTACGATCTTGATTTCAACGGCGCCAAAGGCGATGCCCGTATAACCTACGGCCAGGTCTTCAAACGCGCCGAGCGGGAGTTCTCGACCTTCAATTTCGAGGTCGCGGACACACCTCGTCTGTTTCAGCACTTCAAGGATGCCGAGGCCGAGTGCGAGTCGCTGATCGAGCGGCGCATCGCCCTGCCCGCCTATGACCAGTGCCTCAAGGCGAGCCATTTGTTCAACCTGCTCGACGCGCGTGGCGTGATCAGCGTCACCGAGCGCGCCGCTTATATTGGCCGGGTCCGTGCGATGGCTCGCGCCTGCTGCGAAGCCTGGCTGGCGGAAACGCGATGACGCCGCGGACATCCTCCGGCGGGAAGCTCCGATGAGCAGCGGCGAACTTTTGCTCGAACTTCTGTCGGAGGAGATCCCCGCGCGCCTGCAGCGACGGGCGATCGCCGATCTCACCGCGCTGATCCGCGACAAGCTCGCTGCGGCGGAAATCCCGGCGGCAAACGTGACCGGGTTTGTGACACCGCGGCGGCTGACCGTTATCGCCGAGGGCATCCCCGCGGCACAGCCCGATCACGCCGACGAGCGGCGCGGTCCGCGTGTCGGGGCTCCGGCGCAGGCGGTCGAAGGGTTCCTGCGCTCGACCGGCTTGCAATCGCTCGAGCAATGCGAGACCCGTGATACCGGCCGCGGGGAATTCTACTTTGCGGTCGTCCGGCATGCGGGGCGCCCCGCGGCGGAGGTATTGCCCGATTTACTGCGCGCCGCCATTCACGAGTTGCCCTGGGCGAAATCGATGCGCTTTCCGGCGGCGGCGATGCGCTGGGTGCGGCCGCTCATCTCGGCGATCTGTCTATACGATGGCGCGGTTCTGCCGCTGGTGCTCGATCGCGTCCCGGTGGGGCGCACCACAAAAGGACACCGTTTCCTTTCCAAGGGCGACATTGCGGTCGAGAGCGCTGAGGATTACCGCACGCGCCTCGAAGCGGCGCATGTCATCCTCGATCAGGATCGTCGTCGCGCCATGATCGAGCATGGTCTCCAACGGCTGGCATCCGCCGAAGGATTGCGCGTCAGAGAGGACCCGGCTCTGCTGGACGAGGTCAGCGGACTGGTGGAATACCCGGTGGTACTGATGGGATCGATCGATACCGAGACGATGGTCCTGCCGGGCGAGGTCCTGGCGACGGCGATGCGGACCCATCAGAAATACTTTACCTGCCTGCATGAAGACGGCTCGGCCGCGCCGCATTTCCTGTTCGTCGCCAATAACGTCGCGGCGGATGGCGGTCAGACCATCGTAGCCGGCAACGAGCGCGTATTGCGGGCCCGGCTCGCCGACGCCCGGTTTTTCTGGGAGCAGGATCGCAAGGTCCGCCTGGCGGACCGGGTGGCCGCGCTCGCGGACCGGGTCTATCACGCGCGCCTCGGCACGGTTCACGACAAAGTCGAACGGGTCGAGAAGATCGCGATGTTCCTCGCCGCGCATGTCGAACGACGCATCGGTCCCCGCGCCGATCCGCCGAGGATTGCCGCGCGGGCGCAACGCGCCGCACGGCTCGCCAAGGCAGATCTGTCGACTGGAATGGTCGCTGAGTTTCCCGAGCTGCAAGGCATCATGGGACGCTATTACGCGTTGCATGATGGGGAGGAGCAGCAGATCGCCGACGCGATCGCCGAGCATTACAAGCCGCTCGGCCCGAACGACTCGATGCCGCGCCTGCCGGTGGCGGTGGCGGTCGCCCTGGCTGATAAGCTCGACACGCTGACGGCGTTCTTCACGATCGGCGAGTTCCCGACCGGCTCGCGCGATCCGTTCGCGCTGCGGCGCGCCGCGCTTGGCACGATCCGGCTGATTCTCGAAAACCGCATGCGCCTGTCGCTGGGCCATGCCTTCGCCTACGCAGCCGTTCAACTCGGCCCGGAAATCAAGGGCCATCTGCTCGACGCGATCGAGGTTAAGGACAAGCTGCTCGAGTTTGTCGCCGATCGGTTGAAGGTGCATCTGCGTGAGCGAGGTGTGCGCCACGATCTGATCGCGGCGGTTTTCGCGCTGGCGGAAGACGATCTGGTACGGCTGCTGTCTCGCGTCGACACGCTGGCCAAATTCCTTGCCGACGAGGATGGCGCGAACCTGCTGACGGCCTATCGGCGCGCCTCGAACATCGTGTCGATTGAAGAGCGGCGCGACCAGCGCAGCTACACCGACGCGGTCGATCCGGACGCTCTCGTCCTGCCCCAGGAACAGGCATTGTATGAACGGCTGAACGCCATGAGCGGGAGACTCAAGAGCTATCTCGAGCAGGAGCATTACGAGCACGCGATGGGCCGCCTCGCGTCTTTACGGGCGCCGATCGATGAATTTTTCGAGAAGGTGACGGTTAACGTTGATGAGTCCCGCTTGCGCGAGAACCGCTTGCGATTGCTGTCGCGCATTCGCGCGGTGATGAACCAAGTGGCGGATTTTTCAAAGATCGAGGGTTGAGATCGCGATGGCGACCACCGGAACCAAGTGGGTCTACAATTTTGGCCGCGGCGCCGCCGAGGGCCGTGCCGACATGAAGGACATGCTCGGCGGCAAGGGCGCCAATCTGGCCGAGATGAGCAATCTCGGCCTGCCGGTGCCTCCCGGCTTTACGATTACGACCGAGGTCTGCACGCATTATTACGATCACGCCCACAGCTATCCTCCCGAGCTGAAGGAGCTGGTCGCTGCGGCTCTGGCTGAGGTTGAAAAGACAATTGGTGCCAGGTTCGGCGACCCGCAGCATCCGCTGCTGGTGTCGGTGCGCTCCGGCGCGCGGGCGTCGATGCCCGGCATGATGGATACGGTGCTCAATCTGGGGCTCAACGACGAGACCGTGCGCGGCCTCGCCAGGCGCAGCGGTGACGAGCGTTTTGCCTATGACAGCTACCGCCGCTTTCTGCAGATGTACGGCCAGGTCGTGCTCGGCATCGAACACCACCATTTCGAGGAGTTGATCGAGAACCACAAGCTCGAAACCGGCGCCGTGCTCGACACCGATCTCAAAGCCGAGGATTGGAAGAACATTGCCGCCGGCTTTAAGGACGTGGTGCAGGAGGAGACCGGCAAGCCCTTCCCGCAAGACCCGCAGGACCAGCTGTGGGGCGCGATCGGCGCGGTGTTCGGCTCGTGGATGAACGCGCGGGCGGTGACCTATCGCCGATTGCACAACATCCCCGCCGAATGGGGTACCGCGGTCAACGTGCAGGCGATGGTGTTCGGCAATATGGGTGACGACTGCGCCACCGGCGTCGCCTTTACCCGCAACCCGTCAACGGGTGACAAGGAGTTTTACGGCGAGTATCTGGTGAATGCGCAGGGTGAGGATGTCGTGGCGGGCATCCGCACCCCGCAACACCTCACACTCGCCGGCAAGCAGGCCAACAAATCGAACCTGCCGGCGATGGAAGAGGTGATGCCGGGGGTATTCGGCGATCTCGTCAAGGTCCGCGGCATCCTCGAAGACCACTACCGCGACATGCAGGATATTGAATTCACGGTTGAGCGCGGCACGCTGTGGATGCTGCAGACCCGCACTGGCAAGCGCACGGCGCAAGCAGCCCTTAAGATCGCCGTGTCACTGGTCGAGGAAGGGCGCATCGGCCGCGACGAGGCGATCCGCCGGATCGAGCCGGAATCGCTCGATCAGTTGTTGCATCCGATGCTCGACCCGAACGCCAAGACGACGGTATTGGCGCATGGGCTGCCCGCATCGCCCGGTGCCGCGTCGGGCAAGATCGTGTTTTCGGCGGACGAGGCGGAAGCCTGCGCCAGCCGGGGCGAGGCGGTCATCCTGGTGCGGATCGAGACGAGCCCCGAGGATATCCACGGGATGAACGCCGCCAAGGGCATCCTGACGACCCGCGGCGGCATGACCAGCCACGCGGCTGTGGTCGCCCGCGGCATGGGGCGGCCCTGTGTCACC
>Ga0213875_10001221_pt1 | contig 17405 bp, 14 predicted proteins | sample BarmaccomBMRX_R8_FD_160105 | JGI IMG/M metagenome (GOLD analysis project Ga0213875, IMG submission 160105) | Root-associated microbial communities from Barbacenia macrantha in rupestrian grasslands, the National Park of Serra do Cipo, Brazil - RX_R8 | ecosystem: Host-associated > Plants > Roots... | reverse complement strand
ACGGGGCCCAGGGCGATCCGGTTCGGACACTGGCGAGCAGGGAGAACTGGCTGGCCCGCACTTGGCGTTGCAGTTTCTCATCGCCGCGTATCCGGATGTCGGCTTGCCACAGCTGGTTCCAGGCAGCCCGGTTCTCGGTGTCGACGAGATCCCAGCCGAGGCCGGCCGCCGTCGCGGCCTGGGTTCGCGCGGTCGTCAGAGGGTCGGTGGCATCCAGCGAACTGGCGATTCCCACGTACTTGGTGATCGCGACCACGCGGCCGGCGGACACGTCGACCGTGACGCGCTGGCCGGCGCCAGAGCCGGCGGTCGGTACCGATCCGCCCGCCGCGTCCAGCCGGGACGTGATGGCCACCGAGGTGACGTTGCCGTTCGCCTGTGTCGTCTCCCAGATCTGGTGGGCGCCGGGCTCACCGCCGACAACGGGCGCCGACAGCCCGCTGCGGGACCGGTCGTCGAGCTGGTCGGTCACCGTCACGGTGCCGGACCAGTGCGGCGTGATCTCCACCCGCACCACGCCAAGATGCGCGCGGGCCCGGTCGGCGAACACCTGGTAGCGGATATCGGCGGTTCGCCCGGCAGGAGACGTCCAGCGCGCGGAGGTCGTCACCACGCCGGTTCGCAGGTCCAGTGACTGGAGGTAGCCGGAGACCCTGTTGGCCGCCAAGGCAGCCGACACACCGCCGGAGCCGTCGGACACGTCAAGGCTCGACCAGGCCGGCAGGCTCGGCCGCACCGCGGTGGCGCCGGCCCGGGTGGCATACAGGCCGGCGAGTTCGAACTGCGCGCCAGCCGCCCATCCGTTGCCCGCGGCGGGAATGCGGGCTCCCAGATAGCCGTTGCCGACAAAGGTCGGGTGGTAGTCGGTGTTCACGGTGGTGGTGGACAGTACCCAGCCGTCATCCGGAGCCGCCGCGGGCGGCGCCCCCGGAACCACCGTCAACGCGATCCCGACCGTGCCGAGAACGGCTAAACCATGCATCGTGGTCCCTCCCAGATGCCGTGCGATTCCAGTCATCAGACTAATCCAGTGGGCGTGATCGGAGGCGCTGCCGTGAGCATGCCGCCGAGCAGCGGTACGCCATGAGCCGCGGGCCGCCCTCAGCGCCTACCTGGTCACGACAACCCGAGGTCGTCGTAGATGGCTGGCACGAACGGCTTGACGCGCTCGCTGCGCACAAGCGACTTGGAGATCGTGTTGCTGACCACGGCGATCGTCAGGTCATGTGCCGGATCGTGCAGCACCAACGACGAGCGGCAACCCGCGTGCCCGAAGGTGGCCGGCGAGGCACACCGACCGAACCGGGACCAGCCGACGACGAAGCCAAGGCCCCACTCCGCGGTGTCACCAGACCGCGAGCACGGCACGTACGGCGGTCTCCTTGTCACGTACCTCGCCGCCGACCGGGGCCGATCCCGCGCATGCGAGGACATCGTCCTGACCAGTGCGGCCAGGTCGCGGGCCGGTCCGACACATCCGGTGCCCGGGAACACGGCGCCGATACTGGACCGGGGAATCAGTTCGCCGACCGCCGGCGTGAAGGCGCCGGAGTCGCCGATCCAGGTCGGACTGATCTCGTCGGCGGCGAAGGTGAAACCCGACTCCGTCGCACCACCACGACGCAGCACGGCGTCGGAGACCAAGTCGGTGGACGGCCGCCCGGCGGCGTCCTCCGCGATCACGGCCAGGGTGGCGAAGTTCGCGAACGAGCTGTACATCCGCTGCTGGCCAACGGCGAAGCCGGGCTGCCCAGGCTTGAGCCGCGCCAGCTCGGCGACATCGGTGTACGGAGCCAGGAACGGCTGCTCGGCGTCCTCCGAAAGGCCGGCACTGTGGTTGAGCAGATGCGCGCAGCTGATGCCGCCGCGGGTGAACCCGGGAAGCTCGGCCTCGACGTCGATGAGCCCTTCGTCCTCCAGTCGTGCGAACAGAATCGCTGTGGCCACTTTGGACGAACACGTCCAGCGGAGACGGTCGCGCACCGTCATCGGCGTGCCAGGCGTGGCCTCGCCGGCGGCCGCCTCGAACACGGTGTCGCCGCCGAGCAGGACGGCGCACTGCATACCCATCCATTCGCCGCCGTCGATCCGCTGGGAGATCTGCCGGTGGGTCCGTCCGAACCCGCTCACCGCGACCACAGTCCGACAAGGTAGGTCCGCTTGCACAGCTGCCGTTGCAGCTTCCCGCTGGTCGTCTTGGGCAGTTCTCCCTTGCCGAGCAGCACGATGTCGGCGGGCCGGACACCGAACCAACGCCGCACCTCACGGCTGATCGAGGACTTCACCTCCGCATGCCGTTGCCGCGGCGCCGTGGCCTCGGCCACGATCACAACGCCTTCGGCTCGGTCGTCACCTCGGATCCCGAACGCGGCAACATTGCCCCGCCGAACGCCGTCGACCGTGGCGACCTGGTGCTCGATCTCCTGGGGCACCAGGTTCTCCCCTCGCACGATGATGATGTCCTTGATGCGGCCGCAGACGAAGACCTCGCCGTCGCACACGAAGCCGAGATCGCCGGTCCTGTGGAAGCCGTCCGGCCAGAACGATTCGGTCCCGCCCTGCCCCAGGTATCCGGTGAACAGGCTCGGGCCGTGCGCGCAGATCTCTCCGACGGTGCGTTCCGGCAACGGCTCGCCGTCCCGCGAACGGACACTGATGCGGTAGCCAGGCAAGGGCTTTCCGCATCCGACGAGATCGATCCCGCTCCCCGCGACACGAACCGTCGAACCATCGGTCAGGCTGTTCGCCTCCACGGTGAGCACACGCATCGGCTGTCCAGGTTCGACGGCGGTGAGCACCAGACCGACCTCCGCCATCCCGTATCCGGGCCGCAGTGCCGTGACCGGCATGCCATGTCGGGCGGCGAACTCACCGAAGGTCGCGAACTCCCGCGCGTGGATCGGTTCGCTGCCGTTGACGCAGTGGCGCAGCGTGGACAGGTCGAGCTTTTCCTCACGTGACCGGAGTTGGGCGTGCCTCGCGGCAAGGCTGTAGGCGAAGTTCGGCGCGAACGTCAGCGTGGCCCGCAGCCTGGCGATGTCGACCAGCCACCCCGTCGGATTGCGCACGAAGGAATCCGGACTGGACAGGTGCAGTGGAAGGCCGAGCAGGGCGGGCAGCGCGAAGGTGCCGATCAGCCCCATGTCGTGGCTGAGTGGCAACCAGCTCACCACCGAATCGGCATCCGTCAGCCCGAAGCGTGCCGCGATGGCGGCCACGTTGGCGAGGACGGCGTCGGCCGTGACGGGCACGATCTTGGGATCACCGGTCGACCCGCTGGTGAGTTGGCCGATGGCGGCAAGGTCGTCGAGTGGACTCGGTTCAGCCGGGTTTCGCAGCGCGCGAACACCGTGCGGTCCAGGAGCCGTGACCGCTGGCCAGTCGATGCCACCGTCGTCGCGGTCGGTGACCACCAGTTTCGCCCTGATCTGGCCGAGCCGGCCGCCCAGCCACTCCGGATAGCTGTGCGCCGCCCGCTTCGCGCCGCTTGGAGTGGCGAGAATGGTGATCGAGGCGTTGAGCTTCCATGCCGCCAGGATGGTGGCGAGGGTGCCCGCTCTCGGTTCGGCGCTGAGCGCGACGACGTCGCCCGCACGCACCCCAGCCAGCTCCAACCAGCCCGCGGCCTCGGCGGCGGTGGCGCACAGCTCTCCCCATGACCCGGAATAGGGCCGGACATCGGAGGGTAGGAACAGCGGCGCGTTGTTGCGCTCAGCTCGCAGCGCGATCGAGGAGAACAGTTCCTCGGGCTTTGTCTTCGCTGTCATCGCTTGGTTGCCTTCCTTGCCCGACACCGGCGGGAGTGGCCGGCACGGGTCAGCACGTGCTCTTGTCGCTCGATGTCCGGACGTCATTCACTTGCCTGGGACATGCACCGACCATGGCGCTTGGTTGCACGGGTTTCGTGTCAGGGCGTGACCACGCGAGCATGCTGAGGGTGTCCATGCGGTCACTGTCGGTGACTTCACCGTCTGGTCAGGCCTGGAGAATCCTGCCGGCCACGGCTCGGGTCACCGAGCCGACCGTGCCAAGCGGGTCACCGTCGTCGGTCAGCTCGAAGGTGTCGTCCGGCAATCCAACGCCGAGTCTGTTCTCCAGCTGGACAATGAGTTCGGCGAGGTCCGCACTGTCCAGACCGAGCTGATCACGGAGGTCGTCGTCGGAGTCGACGACAAGGCTGGGCTCGCGCAGGATCTCTCGGATGATGGCACGAACCGTCGCACCGACCTGCTCGGATAACTCGGCATGGGACTTGGTCATCACCTGATACTAGGCATGGCCACGGCGCCCGGACGTCATTCCGGAGACTGAGCGACAGCTCGTTCGCGGGGACGATGGCTCGCCGCCGTGAACCCCGTTGTCCCGTCCCGGTGTCGTCTACCTCCCGGTGGCGATACCGGTCAGCGGTAGCGCATCTGGGGGAAGCGGGCAGCCGCCAGAACCAGACGCGAGTCACAATCGAGCCACGGACGGGCGGCGAGTCTGGCGCGATCGACACGACAGGGTTGACAGTCTGCTGAGCTCGTCAAGCCCGTTGCCTGGCGAGCCGGTCTACGACAGCAGCCACGGGTGGGAGTGAGGCGATGACGGCGCCGATGGACGTCCCCGGCGCGGCTGCCAGGGCGGTGCCGGAGGCCGTGTTCACCAGGGCGATCGGGGCGCGGTCGCTGCGGCAGATCTCCTGGCTGCGGCTCAAGCGCGACAGGGTCGCGATGGCCGGGGGGGCGGTGATCCTGCTCCTGGTCGTGACCGCCATTCTCGCCGGCATACTCGACAGGGGCTTCGGCGTCATCCCGGTTGGCACGTTCCACCAGGACCTGATCGACCCCGACCTGCAGATCCCCAAGGCCCCCTTCGGTGGCATCAGTCCGTCCCACCTGCTGGGCATCGAACCGACCAATGGACGCGACCTGTTGGCCCGCATCTTCGCCGGTTCGTGGATCTCGTTGCTCATCGCCTTCGTCGCCACCATGCTCTCGGTGGCGATCGGCACCCTGCTTGGCGTGCTTGCCGGCTATTTCGGTGGTTGGGTCGACACCCTGATCAGCCGGCTGATGGACGTTTTCCTCGCCTTCCCCCTGCTGGTGTTCGCGCTGGCGCTTGCCGGCGTCGTGCCGGACAGGGCATTCGGACTCAGCGGCGACCTGCTGCGCATCGCCCTGCTGATCTTCATCATCGGATTCTTCAACTGGCCCTATGTCGGCCGGATCATTCGGGGGCAGACGCTGTCGCTGCGCGAACGCGAGTTCATCGACGCGGCGAGAAGCCTCGGCGCGCGACAGTCCCACATCCTGTTCCGTGAGCTGCTGCCCAACCTCACGGCTCCGATCCTGGTGTACTCGACACTGTTGATTCCGACCAACATCCTGTTCGAAGCCGCCCTGTCCTTCCTCGGTGTCGGCGTGCGCCCACCGACGCCGACCTGGGGCGGGATGTTGTCCGACGCGACGCACTACTACCAGATAGATCCGGAATTCATGCTTGTTCCCGGTCTGGCCATCTTCGTCACCGTGTTGGCGTTCAACCTCTTCGGTGACGGCCTGCGCGACGCACTCGATCCACGTGCCCGCTGACCGGTGAATGCCGTGACGATTCATTGACAGACGAGAGGGGAACCGGCCGATGACACGTCGCTGTGGAATAAGACCGCGAGCGGTGCTGGCCGTCGCCGTCGCTGCCGCGCTCACCATCGGGTTGTGTGCCTGCGGCGCGAGGAACGGATCGGGCGGAGGCTCGGCGGCGTTCAACGCCGGTGTCGGCAAGGTGTACAACCCTTCTGAGGCCAAAGGCGGCACCCTGCGGATGGCCAACAACGGTGACTGGGACTCGCTGGATCCCGCCGACACCTACTACGCGTACACCTGGAACTTCGCTCGGCTCTACGGCCGCTCGCTGGTGATGTTCGCTCCCGCCCCCGGAGCTGACGGCGCCAAGCTGGTGCCCGATCTGGCCACCGGCCTCGGCGTGTCCAGCGACGACGCCAAGATCTGGACCTACAAGCTGCGCGGCGGCGTGAAGTTCGAAGATGGCACGCCGGTCACGTCCAAGGACGTCAAGTACGCGGTCGAGCGGTCGCTGGACAAGGACACCTTCCCCAACGGACCGACCTACTTCAACGACTTCCTCGACCTGCGGGGCTATACCAGCCCCTACCACGACCCCACACCCGACAAGCTCGGGCTGACGGCGATCGAGACACCGGACGACTCCACGATCGTCTTCCACCTGCTCAAGTCGTTCAGCGGCTTCGACTACTTCGCGCAGCTGCCGGCGACCATCCCGGTCCCCAGGGCCAAGGACACCGGTACGAAGTACAAGGAACACGTGGTCTCCACCGGTCCGTACAAGTTCGCGACCAACGAGCTTGGCAAGAGTTTCACGCTGGTCCGCAACGACCAGTGGGATCCGAAGACCGACCCGAATCGCAAGGCGCTGCCGGACGAGATAGACATGGCGCTGAACGTCAACGCCGACGACATCGACAACCGTCTGATCTCCGGCGACCTTGACGTCGATGTCGTCGGTGCCGGTGTGGGGCCGGCCGCACAGGGACGGATCCTCGGCGACCAGGCCATGAAGGCCAACGCTGACTCCGCCCTCGTGGCCCGTACCTGGTACACCGCGATCAACGGCGACGTCGCGCCGCTCGGCGACGTGCACTGCCGCCGAGCCGTGGAGTACGCGACGGACAAGGTCGGCTACCAGAACGCCTACGGTGGCCCGACCGGCGGTGACATCGCCACGAATCTGCTGCCACCGGTGATTCCCGGCGCGGAGAAGTTCAACCCGTATCCCGCGGGAGGGGACAATCACGGCGACCTTGCCAAGGCGCGGGACGAGTTGAGGCAGTGTGGTCAGCCGAGTGGCTTCTCCACCACCATCTCCTACCGCGCGGAGCGCCCGAAGGAGAAGGCCACCGCGGAGGCGCTGCAACAGTCACTGGCCAGAGTGGGCATCAATCTCACGATCAAGCCATTCCCGACAGGGGACTACGCCAAGCTCTACGCGGGAAAGCCCGACTACGCCAAGAACAACGGTCTTGGACTGATGGTCTACGGGTGGGGTGCTGACTGGCCAGACGGTTTCGGCTTCCTCAGCCAGATCGTGGACAGCCGGGTGATCAGGGCCTCCGGCGGCAACACCAACCTCGGTGTCAAGGATCCCGCTGTCGACGAACTGGTGGACAAGGCGGTCACCACGGCCGACGCCGCGGGGAGGGAGAAGATCTGGGTGGATGTGGACAAGAAGGTCATGGACGACGCCTACATCCTGCCCGGCATCTGGGCCAAGGGACTGCTGTACCGGCCGAAGGACCTGACGAACGTGTTCGTCAGCGACGGCTTTCAGATGTATGACTACCTCGCCCTCGGCGTGAAGAAGTAACGATCGCGAAGCAAGGGCGGCCGATGCCCAGCGGCCGCCCAGAGGAACAGAGAAGCCCGAGGAAGTAGGTGACCAGCGGTGGCCGCGTTCGTCGTCCGACGCCTGCTCGGGGCGATACTGATGCTGTTCATCGTCAGCATCGCCACGTTCGCCATCTTCTTCCTCGTTCCCCGGCTTGGCGGGGCCACCGCGGACGACCTCGCGTCCCGCTACGTCGGCAAGAGCGCGGGCGCCGCGCAGATCCACCAGATGGCCGAGAAACTGGGCTTCACCGATCCGCTCCCGGTGCAGTACGGCCACTTCGTCACCGGTCTGGTCGCCGGCACCGACTACAGCACAGGCCCCACCACGGTTCACTGTCCAGCACCCTGCTTCGGCTATTCCTTCATCACCCAGAATCCGGTGTTGCCCGATCTACTCGACCGGCTCCCCGTCACCTTGTCGCTCGCGGCGGGCGGCGCGACCATCTGGCTGGTGTTCGGGGTGGCCACCGGCGTGCTCTCCGCACTGCGCAAGGGAACGGTGTTCGACCGGGCGGCGATGGGCGTCGCGCTCGCGGGTGTGTCACTGCCGATCTTCTTCACGGGCCTGCTCTCCCTGTCGATCTTCAGCTACACGCTCGGGGTCGCGGCACCTGGCAACAGCTACACACCGATCACCGAGAATCCGCTGCTGTGGGCGTACGACCTGATCCTGCCCTGGTTCACGCTGGCCTTCCTCTACGCCGCCGGCTACGCCCGACTGACCAGAGCGGGGATGCTGGAGACGATGAACGAGGACTTCATCCGAACCGCACGCGCCAAAGGGCTTCCCGAACGGACCGTGGTCGTCAAGCACGGTCTGCGCGCCGCGCTCACCCCAATCGTGACGATCTTCGGGCTAGACCTCGGGCTGCTGCTCGGCGGCGCTGTGCTGACCGAGAGCACCTATTCGCTTCCAGGACTGGGGAAATACGCCGTTGACGCGATCGTCAACAACGATCTGCCCAAAGTGCTCGGAGTCACCCTGATCGCCGCGTTCTTCATTGTCTTCGCCAACCTGATCGTGGACCTGCTCTACGCCGTCATCGACCCGAGGGTGCGTGTCGCATGAGTGATTGGTGGAATCCGGACACGGCCCGTCCCTTTCTCGATGTCAGGGACCTGCGGGTGCGGTTCACCACCGATGACGGCGTCGTCAAGTCCGTCGACGGGCTGACGTGCAGTCTCGAGCGCGGCAGGACACTCGGCATCGTCGGCGAGTCCGGATCGGGCAAGAGCGTGAGCAGCCTCGCCGTGATGGGCCTGCACCGAACGGCCACGAACGCCAGTGTGTCGGGCGAGATATGGCTGGACGGCGAGGAGCTGGTCTCCGCGGATGACGAGCATGTACGGCGCCTCCGCGGCAAGAAAATGGCGATGATCTTCCAGGATCCGCTGTCCGCCATGCATCCGTACTACACAGTCGGCGATCAGATCATCGAGGCGTACCGGATCCATCACCAGGTGACCAGACGGGTCGCCCGCAAGCACGCGGTGGAGATGCTCGGCAGAGTCGGCATCCCACGACCGAATTCCCGTGTCGACGACTATCCGCACCAGTTCTCCGGTGGCATGCGACAGCGCGCGATGATCGCGATGGCGCTGTCCTGCGATCCGGAACTGCTCATCGCCGACGAGCCGACCACCGCGCTTGACGTGACGGTGCAGGCACAGATCCTCGACCTGATCAGGGACCTGCAGCGCGAGTTCGGCTCGGCGGTCGTCATCATCACCCATGACCTCGGCGTCGTCGCCGAGTTGGCCGACGATGTGCTGGTGATGTATGCCGGGCGTTGTGTCGAGCGAGGCAGCGCGGAGGCCATCTTTCGGAGTCCGGCACACCCCTACACCTGGGGGCTGCTTGGCTCGATGCCGCGCCTTGACCGGGAACGTTCGGAGCGGCTGCTGCCGATCAGAGGCACTCCGCCCAGCCTGATCAACGTCCCCGGTGGATGCGCCTTCCACCCCCGGTGTGGGTACGCCGACCTGACCGGCGGTGCCAGCGCATCCGAGGTCCCCCGGCTCACTGAGGACCAGGCGCGCCACTGGGTGGCCTGCCACCTCGGTGCCGGGCAACGCTCACGCATCTGGCATGACGAGATCGAACCGAATCTCTGACCATCCGGCGGGCCCGCCAGTTCTGTGGCGGACCTCGCCAGACCATGTGGAGAACATTGTGGACGATCTGCTGACCGTTTCTTCGCTATGCAAGCACTTCCCTGTCCGACGCGGTCTGTTGCGGCGGAGCAACACCGCCGTCAAGGCTGTCGACGGACTGAACTTCTCGGTGTCCGCCGGAGAAACACTGGCGCTGGTCGGCGAGTCGGGGTGTGGCAAGACCACCACCGGGCGACTGCTCACCAGGCTGCTCGAGCCTACAGATGGCCGAATCGTGTTTGACGGCAACGACATCACCCACCTCAGCCCGAACCAGATGCGTCCCCTGCGCCGGGACATTCAGATGATCTTCCAGGATCCCTACTCGTCGCTGAACCCGCGGCACACGGTCGGAACGATCGTGGGAACGCCCTTCCGGGTGCAGAAGGTACGGACCGAACAAGGCACCAAACGCGCCGTACAGGAACTGCTGGAGCTGGTCGGTCTCAACCCGGAGCACTACAACCGCTATCCGCACGAGTTCTCCGGCGGACAGCGCCAGCGCATCGGGATCGCGCGCACGCTCGCACTGCGGCCGAAACTGATCGTGGCCGACGAACCGGTGTCGGCACTGGATGTGTCGATCCAGGCCCAGGTCGTCAACCTGTTGGAGGACCTGCAAACCGAGCTGAACCTGACCTACCTGATGATCGCCCACGATCTTTCCGTCGTCAGGCACATGTCCGACCGGATCGCCGTGATGTACCTCGGCAAGATCGTGGAATTGGCCGACCGCACCTCGCTGTACGAGCGGCCCATGCACCCCTACACGGTCGCGCTGCTTTCCGCGGTGCCGATTCCCGATCCCGACCGTCGCGACCGCAGGGAACGCATCCGGCTGCAGGGCGACATGCCGAGCCCGATCAACCCACCGCCGGCCTGTCGGTTCCACACTCGTTGCTGGAAGGCTCGAGACAAGTGCGGGACCGTCGAACCTCCGCTGGTCGAGCTGGCTGCCGGCCACCAGGTCGCCTGCCACTTCCCGGAGAACGCTCCGGTGACCGCCGCGGCCTCCTGACACCACGGGTCGTTCACCGAACGGATCTGGTCACCGCTCCGGCGGCGCTGCGATCCGATGGATGGTCGCGCCGAGTCGTGCCATGTTCTCCACGAACCGGGGGTAGCCGCGGTCGATGTGGAATACATCCCACACCTCGGTGACCCCCTGCGCGCATAGGCCAGCGAGCACCAGACCGACACCGGCCCGAATGTCCGACGCCCACACCGGCGCGCTGGAGAGCCGCTCGACCCCGCGGATCACGGCATGATGGCCATCGGTCCGCGCGTCCGCGCCGAGCCGGACCATCTCCTCGATGAACCGGAACCGGGACTCGAACAGGTTCTCGGTGATCATCGAGGTGCCGTCGGCCACCGCGGCCAGAGCGATCGCGAACGGCTGCAGATCGGTGGCGAACCCGGGATAGGGCAGTGTCACGAAGTCAACCGCCCTGGGACGGCTGTCCATCACTACCCGGAAGCCGTCCTCCAGGGTGGCGACCTCGGCACCGGCCATCCGCAACTTGTCGAGCACCAGGTCGAGATGGTGCGGGTCGACGCCGCGCACGGTCAGTGCGCCTCGCGTGACGGCGGCGGCGAAACCCCACGTGGCTCCGACGATCCGGTCACCGATGACACGATGCCGAGTGGGCTGAAGGGATCGCACGCCGTGCACTGTGAGGGTCGAGGTGCCCGCACCTTCGATCTTGGCACCCATCTGCGCCAACATCGTGCACAGGTCGACGATCTCTGGTTCACGGGCGGCGTTGTCGATCACCGTGGTGCCATTGGCGAGCACCGCGGCCATCAGGATGTTCTCGGTGGCCCCGACGCTGGGGAAGTCGAGCCAGATCTGCGCGCCACGCAGGTCTTCGGCCTCGGCGACCACGCAGCCGTGTTCGATGGAACTGGAGGCGCCGAGCTGACGCAGGCCGCTCTGGTGCATGTCGAGCGGCCTCGAGCCGATGGCGTCGCCGCCCGGCAGCGCCACCACTGCCCGTTTGCACCGCCCGACAAGCGGCCCGAGTACACACACGGAGGCGCGCAGTTTGCCCATGGACGCCGAATCGGCGTGATGGTTGAGCTCGGCCGGCGTGGTGATCGTGACGGTGTCACCGTCGACGTCGACCCCGCAGCCGAGGCTGCGCAACACGTCGGCCATCAGCGGAACGTCGAGGATTTCTGGGCAGTTGGTGATCGTCGTGGTGCCCTCGGCGAGCAGCGCGGCCGCCATGAGCTTCAGCACACTGTTCTTGGCACCGACAACCTCGACCTCGCCGACCAGCCGGGCACCGCCCTCGACCCGGAAGTGCTCACTCACGAATTCTCCCGTTCCCCATCGGCCGGTCTCGGCTCACCCGAGCACCGGAATCGTACGGAGCCGAGGAACGGATCTGGTTCGCGGGGCTCTATCGTCGTGTCATGTCCGTTCATCTGACCCGCATCTACACCCGTGTCGGCGACGACGGCACCACCGCGCTCGGCGACGGCACTCGGGTGTCCAAGACCTCGCCGCGACTGGCTGCCTATGCCGATGTCGATGAGACCAACTCCGCGGTCGGTGTAGCCCTCGCGCTGGGCGGACTGACCGATGAGCTAACCGAGGTGCTCCAGCGGATCCAGAACGACCTGTTCGACGTCGGAGCCGACCTGTGTGCCCCGGTGGCACCCGACCCGAAGTACCCGCCGCTGCGGATCACCCAACCATACGTGGACCGACTGGAGGCGTGGTGTGACGAGTTCAACGGACCGCTGCCGAAGCTGAACTCGTTCATCCTCAATGGCGGAACGCCCGGCGCGGCACTGCTGCACCAGGCGCGGACCATCGCACGCAGGGCTGAACGCGGAGCCTGGGCGCTGATCGAGGCGGAACCCGAACACACCAACGTGCTCGCAGCCAAGTACCTCAACCGGCTCTCTGATCTGCTGTTCATCCTGGCCAGGGTCGCCAATCCGGATGGTGACGTGCTCTGGCGGCCGGGAGCCAACGGGTAGCCGACATCAATCAAACAGCGTTCTGTCCGGCCCCCACCCATCCCAGGGGGCGACCCCACATCCAGTCTACCAGCGGCAACCGAAATTCGATCTTGAATGACCGTCGCCTGTGGACAACTCGAGGCCTGTGCGCAAACCTTTGCGTCGGCCGGCCAACCGACACCTCATGTCGCTCAGGATGCCCAGGGCACGGAGCGGCCGGGCGGCGACGACTCCAGCCAGGACAGGAACCCGGTCATCGCATCGACGCCCATGGCGATCTCGATCTCGCCGCCGTCGTCGTCGCGGCAGCAGAGCACCACCGAGCCGAGCGGCATCGAATACGTCTCGGGGCTGGTCGGCTCGCGCCGGTCCGCGATCTCCAGCCCCTCCCTGCGAATCACCCGATCGGGACCGGGGCGCACACTGAGCACCCTGTACCAGACGAACTCGTCACCCTGGTAGCGGCCGACACCGAGATGCCATCCGCGGCCGTTGCCGTTGCGGTGCGTACGAACCGCGACGTGCACGCCCCCTTCACGAAGCAGGCGCAACCGCCGCCAGGCCAGCAGCCCGACAACCACGGCGACCAGGATCAAGACAGCTCCGACGATCCATGTCATGTCCATGACGCCGCTGCCCCACCAGCCGGATCAGACCGCTTGTCCAGCGGCCTGCAACCTGCCTGCCGCTCGTAGTCGCGCCTTGTCGTCACCCTGTTCGAGGTCGGCGCGGGCCTGCTTCACATCGATCTCGCCGGCCAGTTCCGCCGACTCGGCCAAAATGCTCACGCCGTCCGCGGTAACCGACAGGAAACCACCGTGCACGGCCGCCCGCACGGTCTCCCCATCGCTGGTGCGGATCTCGACCACACCGCCCTCGATCAATTCGCCGAGCAGCGGAATATGCCGCGGCAGGATGCCGATCTCTCCCTCGGTCGTCCTGGCGATCACCATGGTGGCGGTGCCGGACCACAGCCGACGTTCCACCGCGACCAACTCGACGGACATCTCGGCCACACGCATCTCCTTCGTCGGGCGTCGGTGGGCAGTCTACTGGCTGGCAGTCCCCGGTGGGGCCAATCCGACAGCGACGCCGCTCCACACGCTTGTCCTCGTCAAGGCAGAGGCCGGCTCGCCCGATCGACGCAAGCCGGCCCCGTCCTCATCACACACTCACTTGCCGGTGAGTTCCTTGTACTTCTTCTCCAGGTCCTCGAGCCCACCACACATGAAGAACGCCTGCTCGGGCATGTGGTCAAACTCGCCCTTGGTGATCCGGTCGAACGCCTCGACGGTCTCCTTCAACGGAACCGTGGAACCGGGCTGGCCGGTGAACTGTTCGGCGGAGTACATGTTCTGCGAGAGGAAGCGCTCGATCCGGCGCGCCCTGTTGACGGTCACCTTGTCCTCTTCGGACAGCTCGTCGACACCGAGGATGGCGATGATGTCCTGCAGGTCCTTGTACTTCTGCAGAATCCGGACGACCTCACGGGCGACGCGGTAGTGCTCGTCACCGACGATGGTCGGGCTGAGGATTGTCGAGGTGGACACCAGCGGGTCCACCGCCGGGAAGATGCCCTTGGCGAAGACCGTACGGGAGAGCTCCGTGGTGGCGTCCAGGTGCGCGAACGTGGTTGCCGGCGCCGGGTCGGTGTAGTCGTCGGCGGGCACGTAGATCGCCTGCATCGAGGTGATCGACCGGCCCCGGGTCGAGGTGATCCGCTCCTGCAGTTCGCCCATCTCGTCGGCGAGCGTCGGCTGGTAACCGACCGCCGACGGCATGCGGCCGAGCAGGGTGGACACCTCGGAACCGGCCTGGGTGAACCGGAAGATGTTGTCGATGAACAGCAGCACGTCCTGGTTCTGCACGTCCCGGAAGTACTCCGCCATGGTCAGCGCGGACAGCGCGACACGCAGACGCGTGCCGGGCGGCTCGTCCATCTGGCCGAAGACCAACGCGGTGTCATTGATGACGCCGTCCTCAGTCATCTCCAGGATCAGGTCGTTGCCCTCACGGGTACGCTCGCCGACACCGGCGAACACCGAGGTGCCACCGAAGTTCCTGGCAACACGGATGATCATTTCCTTGATGAGCACCGTCTTGCCGACGCCGGCGCCACCGAACAGGCCGATCTTGCCACCCTGCACGTACGGCGTGAGCAGGTCGATGACCTTGAGGCCGGTCTCCAGCATCTCGGTGCGGCCCTCGAGCTTGTCGAAGGCCGGTGCCTTGCGGTGGATGCCCCAGTGTTCGGCATCGGCGGCGTGGCCGGGCTGGTCGAGGCAGTCGCCGAGGGCGTTGAACACGTGCCCCTTGACGATGTCACCGACCGGAACCGAGATCGGCTTGCCGGTGTCGGTGACCGCGTGCCCGCGCACGAGGCCATCGGTCGGCTGCATCGAGATGGTGCGGACCAGGTTGTCGCCGAGGTGCTGGGCCACCTCGAGGGTCAGCGTCCGGTCGATGCCGGCGGCATCCACCTTGACGGTCAGCGCGTTGAACAGCTCGGGCACGGCGTCCCGGGGGAACTCCACGTCGACGACGGCGCCGAGGACGCGAGCGACCCGGCCGGTGCCAGTCACGGTAGCGGTAGTCATGTCACTCATCACTTCCTGCGGCGGCCAGTGCGTTGGCACCACCGACGATCTCGCTGATCTCCTGGGTGATCTGGGCCTGGCGGGCCTGGTTGGCCCGCAGGCTGTACGTGCGGAGCAACTCGTTGGCGTTGTCCGTCGCGGCCTTCATGGCCCGCTGCCTCGACGCCAGCTCCGAGGTCGCCGCCTGCAACAGGGCGGAGAACAGCCGGGTGTTGACGTATTTGGGCAGCAGGGCGCCGAACAGTGTCTCGGCGTCCGGCTCGAACTCGTAGGACGGCTTGGGGCGGTCGGACTCGACGCCGTATTCGACCTCGAGCGGCGCGATCTGCCTGGCTACTGGGGTCTGGGTGAGCATCGACCGGTATTCGGTGTAGACGACGTGGAGTTCGTCGACACCTACGACCCCGTCGGCGCCGGCACCGTCCGCATTGTCGTCGGTGCCGCCCATGAACGCCTCGACGAGGGTCTTGCCCACCGTCGCCGCGTCCGTGTAGTGCGGAATCTCGGAGAATCCTGTCCACGACGCCGCGACCGGCCTGTGGCGGAACGTGTAGTAGCCGAGCCCTTTTCGGCCGACCACGTACAGCACCGGCTCCTTGCCCTGCTCGCGGAGCAGGGACTGCAGCTCCTCGGCCGCCTTGATGACACCCGAGTTGTAGCCGCCACACATGCCCTTGTCACTGGTGACGAGCAGCACTCCCGCTCGCTTCGGCCGCTCCCGCGGCACCACGAGCGGATGGTCCAAAGTGGAGGATTCAGCCAGCGTGGAGAGCACGTTCGTGATCTCCTCCGCGTACGGGCGTGCCGCCGTCATCCTCGCCTGTGACTTGGGAATACGCGAGGTGGCGATCAGCTCGTACGCCCTGGTGATCTTCTGCGTCGACTTGACCGATCTGATCCGTTGGCGCAGTACTCGAAGCTCAGCAGCCATGGGTCCTCACGTCACTTCTTGGCCGGAGCGGGACGGCTGACCTTGACCGACTCGTGTTCGACCTTGTCGGCGTCCATCGCCTTGGCTTCGGGGTCGTTGACCACTGACGAGCCGTCGGACGCGGCGAACTGCGCCTTGAACGCCTCGATCTCGTTGGTGAGCCGCTCCTCGGTCTCCCCGCTCAGGTCGCCGGAGGAGGCGATCTCGGTGAGGATCCCCTTGGCGTTGCGGCGCAGGTGGTCGAGGAACTCCGACTCGAAGCGGCGCACGTCCTCGATGGGCACGGAGTCGAGGTGACCACGGGTGCCGAGGAAGATCGCCGCGACCTGTTCCTCGACGGGGTACGGGCTGTAGGCGGGCTGCTTGAGCAGTTCCACCAGCCGGGCGCCACGGTCGAGCTGCGCCTTGGAGACCGCGTCGAGGTCGGAGGCGAACGCCGCGAAGGCTTCCAGCTCACGGTACTGCGAGAGATCCAGGCGCAGTGAGCCGGCGACCTTCCGCATGGCCTTGACCTGCGCGCTGCCGCCGACCCGGGACACCGAGACGCCGGTGTTCACCGCGGGGCGGACGCCTTGGTTGAACAGGTCGGACTCCAGGAAGCACTGGCCGTCGGTGATCGAGATGACGTTGGTGGGAATGTAGGCCGAGATGTCGTTGGCCTTGGTCTCGATGATCGGCAGACCGGTCATCGACCCGCCGCCGAGGTCGTCGGACAGCTTGGCGCAGCGCTCGAGCAGACGCGAGTGCAGGTAGAAGACGTCGCCAGGGTAGGCCTCGCGGCCCGGCGGTCGGCGCAGCAGCAGCGAGATCGCGCGGTAGGCCTCCGCCTGCTTGGTGAGGTCGTCGAACACGATCAGGACGTGCTTGCCTTCGTACATCCAGTGCTGGCCGATGGCCGAACCGGTGTAGGGGGCCAGCCATTTGAAGCCAGCCGGGTCGGAAGCCGGGGCCGCCACGATGGTGGTGTACTCCAGCGCACCGGCCTCTTCCAGCGCCGACTTCACGCCGGCGATCGTGGAGCCCTTCTGGCCGACGGCGACGTAGACGCAGCGCACCTGCTGCTTGGGGTCGCCGCTCTGCCATGCCTTCTTCTGATTGATGATCGTGTCGACGCAGACCGTCGTCTTCCCGGTCTTGCGGTCGCCGATGATCAGCTGGCGCTGGCCGCGGCCAATCGGCGTCTGCGAGTCGATCGCCTTGATGCCGGTCTGCAGCGGCTCCTTCACCGGCTGGCGCTGCATGACCGTCGCGGCCTGCAGCTCCAGGACGCGGGTGTCGTCGGCGACGATGTCGCCGAGGCCGTCGATGGGCTCACCGAGCGGGTTCACCACCCTGCCGAGGAAG
>Ga0213875_10001220_pt1 | contig 17409 bp, 14 predicted proteins | sample BarmaccomBMRX_R8_FD_160105 | JGI IMG/M metagenome (GOLD analysis project Ga0213875, IMG submission 160105) | Root-associated microbial communities from Barbacenia macrantha in rupestrian grasslands, the National Park of Serra do Cipo, Brazil - RX_R8 | ecosystem: Host-associated > Plants > Roots... | reverse complement strand
GCCCCCCAAATCGATATTGTGGAACCAGGGACCGAGCGAGGCGACGGTCTTGCGGATGTCCTCGAGGGACCGGCCGTTTATCACCGATGGCCGCCCAAGGCCAGATCGAGCATCCCGGTGCGCGCGGTCCCGCCCGGATTGTCCCGCCCGCGCTCGCCGGTCAGCAATCGCATCGCCTCGCGATAGCCGCCGAGCGTGCCGACATCGACATAGGCAGTGCCGGCGGGTACCGCGACGGCCTCGCCGCCCTCGGCGAGATAGGCGTTGACCAGTGTGCCGACATATTCGTCCTCGCGCCGGCGCCGCTCCCACAGGCGGCCGAGATCGTGGAAGACGCCGCCCGGCATGCGGAAGGCGCCCCATACCCACCGCGACCCGGCGCCCTCGCGCTTCACTTGGATCTCCCGCACGCGGCCGGCACCGTCGGTCACGACGGCGTCGAACAATTCCGGCCGCGCCACCGGGAATGTCAGGAAGGCGAGCCGGTCCTGCGGCAAGTGAGCGAGCCCGTCCTCCGGCAGCCAGATCGTGTCGGGGAGGCCGACCAGGATCGGCTCGTCGGGCCGAATCAGCGGCAGTGCGCGGAAGATCGCGTCGCACAGCCCGCGCGCTTCGGGCTGCACGACATAGGCGATCGCCGCCGAGGCAAAGCGCGCGCCGAAATATTGCAGAATGTCGGACTTCCACGGGGAGATGACGAAACAGATCTTATCGGCGCCGGCGTGCAGCATGCGCTCGATCAGATACTCGCTGACCGCGCGGGGCCGCTCCGTGTCGCCGTCGAAGCGGCTGCCGACCGGCAGCAATTCCTTCGAGAAGGCGAGCGGCTGAATGCGCGTGCCGTTGCCGGCGGCCGGGACGATGCCCCACATCGCTCACGCCTCCATGTCGATGCGTTGCGGCTTCGTAGCGAAGGCGGCAGGTCCGCTTAGCGATAGAGCGAGTTCGGCGGCCCGCCGCTCGGCCGTATGCTCGGCCAGCGCCCGCTCGCGGGCCGCCGCACCTATGGCGGCCAGTTCGGCATCGCTGCGGTCGAGCGCTGCGAGTACGTCCTCGGTCGAACGCACGACGAGTATCTCGCTCCCCGGTTGGAAAAACGCGTCGAGCCCTTCCCACCAGTCGCTGAGGATCGGGGTGCCGCAGGCCGCTGCCTCGAACAGGCGTCCCGACGGGCACCAGCCCGAATCGGCCATCGCCCGCCGGGTGATGTTGAGCGTGGCTCGCGCAGCGGCGTAGAAGCGCGGATGCTCTCGCGGCGTGACGTGACGGCGGAAGTAGATGTTGTCGCGCCACGGGAAGTCCGGCGGGTATTGCGCACCGCCGATCGCGAAACGCGCCTGCGGCCGGCGAGCGGCCACTGAGAGAAAGAACTCGGCCAGCTCCCGTTGCCGGTCCGCCGCATAGGTCCCGAGATAGGACAGCGCAAAGCGTGGCTCGACGGTGAGCGGGGCGGGCCGGTAGCGCTCCGGATCGACACTGCCATAGAGCGGCGCGACCTGACGCGCGCCCAGACGCTCCGCGAGCGCCTTCATCGCGCGCCCGCCTGTGTAGCTCAGAACGAGGTCGTAGGGCGCGAGGCCCTGCGGTCCGATGTAGTCGACGGTCTCGCCCGCGTCGAGCCGCGCCAAGGTGACCGGCGTGTCGAGGTCATAGAAGACGCGCAGCCCCGGCGCGTCCAGTAACAGTTCGGTCGCGGCGAGCGCATCCGGGCAGTAGGAGGTGACCATCCCGGCTTCGGCTGTCGCAAGCTCTCGGCGCGCCTCGGCCGCGACGCTCTCCCAGTCGCGATACAGCACCAGACGGCCGCCTTCGAGTTCGGCGAGGTCGCGATTGTGCGCGTAATAGGGAACGTCGCGCTCGAAAAATACCGTCCAATGTCCCTGCGCCGCGAAGGCGCGGATCAGGGCGCGCCACAACACGGCGTGGCCGTTGCCCCAGGACGAGCTGACCGAAAGGCCGAAGATGACGAGCTTCATCGCGTCGGCACCGGGCCGAGCGGTACGCCGGCCCGGGCCATCGCGCCGCGGCTTTCGGTCTCCCCCTCTGGCCGGGCGACGCGTCCCGACGAGACCTCCTCGACGTAGCCTTCGAGCGTGACCGCGCGGTGCGCGGCGGTGTGCTCGGCGAGGACACGGGCGCGCGCCCGTTCGGCAATCGCGCGCCGCGCCGCCTCCGGCAGCTCGTGAAGATAGGCGAGCACGTCCTTAGCAGTCCGAGCCACGAGAATCTCCTCGCCGGGCCGGAAGATGCTGTCGAGCCCGGGCCACCAATCGCTGATGATCGGAACCTGGCAGGCCGCCGCCTCGAACAGCCTGACGCTCGGGGAGTATCCCGCCCGGATCATATCGGCGCGGGTCACATTCAGCGTGAACCGTTGCCGCGCATAGAACCAGCCATGCCGATCGGGAGCGATATGTTCCATGCGCTCGATGTTGTCGGGCCAGCACAGATCCCCCGGGTAGAGCGGGCCGGCGACGGCAAATCGGCCCTCCGGCCAGCGCCGTGCCGGCTCGCACAGCAGAGAGTCGAGGGGCGGCTGACGATCGGGACTGTAGGTCCCGAGATAGCCAAGCGCCCAGGCGTGCGCCTCGGCGCTGGGCGCCTCCGGCCGATGCCGGTCGGGATCGATACTGCAATAGAGCGCTCTTGCTGCGGGGGCGCCGTAATCCCGCTCGATTGCGCGCAGAAGCGGACCTCCGGTGAAGGAAAGGTAGAGGTCGAAGGCCGGCACCAGCGCCGGTTTCAGATAGGCGCAGTTGCTGGCGGCCAAGGCGGCCAGCGTCACCGGCGTGTCGATGTCGTAAAAGGCGAGAAGACCGCGCACGGTCGCGCGCAACAGAGCTGCGATCTCGATCCCGTCCGGCACGTAGGAGCCGAGGATTACCAGATCGGCCTCTCTCAGCGCGCCGCGCCAGCGCGTCCCGAGTTCGGCGACGCTGCTATAGAGGCGGGTCGTCCCGAAGGGCGGAGCGAGCAGGTCGCGATGTTCGCGGTACCACGGCTTATCGCGCTCGAGAAACAATACCTCGTGCCCGCGGCGGCACAGCGCCGCCATCAGGCTGCGATAGGTCGTGGCGTGCCCATTCCCCCAGGAAGAGGTGATCGACAGGCCGAGGATCACGATCCGCAAGCGGCGGGACGGCGCAGCCAGCCCGCTCGTCATCGCGCGAGCCCTTCCAGCACCCGTTCCAGCAACGCGACTCGTTGCTCGTAAGTGTGGTCGGCGAGAGCCCGCGCGCGCGCGGCGTCGCCGATACGCCGCGCCTGCTCCGGCGTCAGGCGCGCCAGGTGTTCGGCCACCGCCGGGCCGTTTTCGGCCACCAGGATCTCGCGGCCCGGCTCGAAGAACATCCCGATCCCTTCCCAGGCATCGGTGACGATGCAGGACCCGGCGCCTGCCGCCTCGAACACGCGAGTCGCGGGGCTGTAGCCATAGGATGCCATGCTGTCCCGGCTGACGTTCAGGACCGCGCGGGCCGACGCGTTGAAGGCATTATGATCGCGGGTATAGACGTGACCGAGATAGCCGACATTCGGCGGCATCGGTTTGTCCGCCCAGCCATTGCCGCCGAGCAGGAAACGGTGGCGCGGCAGGTCGGCGGCAACCTGCAGGAAGAATTCCTCGATCCGTTTTTCGCGGTCCGGAAGGCGGTTCGCCACCAACCCGAGATCGCACGCAAAGCGCGGTTCGGGCGCAGCCGGGTAATGCGTCGCGGGATCGAGACCGTTGTAGATCGGCACGCAGCGCCGCGCGCCGAAGCGCTGGTATCCCGCCACGACGGGCGGCCCGCCGCCATAAGTCAGCACGATGTCATAGGCGGGGATCAGCGCGTGAAACGGGTCGCGCGGGTCCCCGGCGAGCCGGTCGAGGGTGGCCGGCGCGTCGACATCCCAAAAGGCGGCGAGCCCGCCCGGCCGCTTCAGCGCCGGGATGCGTTCTTCCAGCAACGCATCGAACACGCCGACCCCGCTCGCCTTGACCAGCAGATCGGCGCCGCGTGCCTCTTGCAGCGCACGCTCGACCCCATCGGTCCCCTCGGCCGAATAGACGACGACCCGCGCCCAATCCGGGTCCGGGATGTCGCGATGCTTCTGCCGGTCATAGGCGTCGGGTTCGAAGAAAGTGATGCGGTGGCCCTTGGCCGCGAGAGCCTGCAGCACGCCGCGATAATAGGTCGCCGCCCCGTTCCAATAGGCCGAGACCAGGCTGGACCCGAAAAATGCGACGGCAAGCGGCTTCATTGTGCGGCGGTCAGGTCCGGCTCGGTCACGTAGCGGCCGAGCCGACGACAGATGCCGATCAGTTCGTCCACCCGATGCGCGCAGCTGTGCCGTCGGCCGACCGTTGCGCGGCCGCGGCGCGCGAGTTCTCTGGCCAGCCCCGGGTCGTCGCGCAAGGCGGCGAGATGTCGGCGCATCGCAGCTCCGTCCGGCGCAACGAGGTAATCCTCTCCGGGCGCAAACAGGCCCTCGGCGTCCTGCCACGGCGCGCAAACCAGCGGGATGCCGCAGGCCAATGCCTCGAACACGCGGATCGTCGGAATGCCGGGCAACATGCGGACATAGGGTCGCCGCGGCACATGCACCGTCATCTTTGCCGCGGCCAACGCCTCGGGCGCCCGGAAATTCGGCAGATATCCCGCGAACTCGATGCCGGCGCGCGCGATCGCCGCAAGGCCTTGCGGCGGATAGCGAACGCCATGGACGCGGGCCGCGAGCCCGAGCGCGGCGACAGGCTCGACCAGGAACTCGGTCAGCTCGGCGCTGCGCTCGTCGTCACCCCAATTGCCGACCCAGACGAGATCGCGCTCGCGGGCGATCTCCGGGTGCGGCCGGAACACCCGCAAATCGGCGGCCTCGTGCCAGGTGAAGACGCTGCGTCCCCAGCCGCGGCGCAAATAGGCCTCGCGCAGCACCTCGCCAAAGGCGAGCACGCCGTCGAACCCCGAAAGATCGAAGCGCGCCATCTCCTCGGGCGCGCTGACCATGCGGTGATGCGTGTCGTGGAACAGCAGCGCATAGCGCCCGCCTGCCCGCCGATGCGCCCCGATGCGAGCGACCAGCGCAGGGTCGTTCCATTCGTGCACCAGCACGAGATCCGCGCGGTCGAGAGCGCGCGCTAGATCTAACCGGTCCGGGTCGTAGGCGGTCACCGGCAGATCGGGATAGGCGGCTCGCCACGCCTCGAGCGAAGCCGCACCGTGCTCACCCGCAAGCTGCCGTGCGCTCCACCCATCGGCCGGCTCGAACGCCGCCGCCTCCCACCCCCGCGCTTGGAATTCGCTCAATATCCCGCGCAGGAAATGCGCGTTGCCATGGTTCCAGTCGGAGCGCAGCGAATGGCAGAACAGGGCGACCCGCGGCATTACGCGACGTCCCGGCAACCGGCGCAATCGGCGAGGGCGCGATAGAGCGCGGCGTACCGCTCGGCGGTTCGCTCGATCCCGAATTGCGCCGCGCGCGAGCGGGCCGCCGCTCCCACCGTTTCGCGCTCGCTTTTGTCGAGAACGAGCCGCGCGAGCCCCTCCCGCCAGGCCGCGTCGTCGCCAGGCGGCAGCAAGAGAGCCGCGCCGTCCCAATTCTCGCGCAAGGACGGAATATCCCCGAGCACCAGCGCGCAACCCGCCGCCGCGGCTTCGAGGATGGCGAGGCCGAACGGCTCGTAGCGCGCCGGCGCGGCGAAGATCGCGGCCTCGTTGAGACGGCGCGCCATCGCCGCGGGGTCGAGCGGGCCGAGCATGCGCGCACCGGAGAACGCGATCTCGCCCCTTTCCGGGTGCGCCGTCGCGCCCGCAATCTCGATCGGCCAGGCGAGGTCGGGCGCGACGCGATCAAGGAGGGCGAGGTTCTTCGCCTCGTCCCAGACCCGCCCCGCCGCCATCACAACCGGGCGCTTGGCTCTCCGCGCAAAGCGGCCGAGCTCGATGCCGTTCGGGATGACCGTGCTGCGCTCGCGGGCGAACCCGTAATGGGTTTCGAGATCCGCGGCAACCGAGCGGGTCAGGGCGACGACGGCGGAAGCCGCGCTTAGACCGTTCGCAACTTCGCGACGATAGGCGTCCCATCCCTCCGGGGCCGCGACACCATGCACGGCGCGCCACCAGGACAGCACATCCGAATGCGCGACCGCCAGGGTCGGGCAGGGGGCGCCGAGCGCCGCGTGGGCGTAGCCGTTGACATGCACGAGGTCGGCGCGGTGCCGCAGCGCCAGGCCGCGCAGCCACGCCCGGCTGTCGGCCATATCCTGTTCGGCGCCGGCCATCCATTCCAGGCGAAAGTCGCTCTCGGCGAGCTCGACATTGGGCAGTCGCGCCAGGGCGGACTGCTGCTCCGCGCCAGCGCGCGGCCCCATTGTCGCGAGCACGAAGCGGATCGCGGGCAGCGCCGTGCAGAGGGCGAGCGCATAGGACCATACCCCGCCTACCGCATCGGTCGTCATCAGCACGGTCAGCGAGCCGTGGCGCGCCGCCTTGGTCACGGGATCGGCGCCTCCAGCGCTTCGAGCCGCCGGGGCGTCGCTTCCTGGATGTCGCTCAACGCGGCATGGTGGCGCAAATAGTGGTCGAGCGCCCGCTCCCATGCCCGGTCGTCCGGCAGCCCCCAGAGCCGCCGGTAATCGGGCGATCCCGGATAGGGGAACAACGGCACCGGGTCGTTCGCCCACACGCCGCTCTCTCGCAAAGCCTCGCGCCAGGCTTGCACGGTGCCGGGATCGTCGCTCTGGGTCGCGATCAGGTTCGCCTGCACGAACGGGACGGAGCGCTTCGCATGGATCAGGCGCGCGGTCAGTTGCGCCGTCGATATGCGGCAATTCTTATCGAGCCAGTCGCGCCCTTCCGGGGTCAGGCTCTCGACCCCGGCTTCGATCGACACGCAGCCCGCTTCCCCGAGCAAGTCCAGCATGTCCTCGCGCCACAGATCGATCCGCGTCTGAACCCCGAACGCGATCGGGCGCTGCGCGAGGGCTTCGAGCAATTCGCGCCACGGCAAAAAAATTTCGTCGATGAAATAGACGTAAGTGACGCCCGCCGCGACCAGCCCGTCGAGCTCCTGCACGATCGTCGCAAGCGGTCGGCGACGGTAGCGGTCGCGAAAATTCTCCTTCGCGCAGAACGTGCAGTGATAGGGGCAGCCTCGCGAGGTCTCCATTTCCGCCCCGGGGCCGCGCGGGGCCGTGTCGAAGCGGTGGTGGTGGTGTGCGTGGCGTTGCAGCGTCGCGCGCGGCCACATCAGTGCGGGCAGGCGGGTCATGTCGGCCGCCTGAGGGCCGCCCTGCACGACGATTTCCGCACCTTCCCGGCGACACAGCCCGGCGATATCGCCCCATCCGCCGACCGGCGTGTCGGCCAGCCGAAGAAGAACCTCCTCGCATTCGCCGAGCACGACGGCATCGACGCCGAGCTTGCGCAATGCGGCGCGGGGCGTCGTCGAGCCATGCGGCCCGACCGCAATGCGCAAGCCGGGGAGATCGGCGAGGCAGGCCAGAGTCTGTTGCGGCACCCGCAATTCCGGTGGGGCGCAGCGCCAGAACAGATAGCTCGGCGCCGTCGTGACGACGATCAGCTCCGGGGCAACATCCCCGACGCGCTGGCGCAGCGCAGCCGGAGCCAGATCCTCGGCCTGGGCGTCGACGATCTCGGCCCGGTGCCCGGCCGCTTCGAGGAGTGCGGCGGCATACCCGTATTCGAGCGGCAGATGCGGCTCGCGACACCCGAAATAAATGCTGCCGGCGAAATTCCAATTCGGGTTGACGAGGGCGACCTTCATCGAGCCGCCGCCCTCATCGCCGGGGCGATGTCGTCGGTCGCCTTCAGCCAGGCATGCAGACGATCGACCCCCTCGGCCACGCCGACCCTCGGCCGCCAGCCCGTAGTGGTCGCAAATTTGCCGATGTCGGAGACGTACCAGCGCTGATCGCCGACGCGCCAGTCGCCCCGGCGAATCTCGGGCGGAAAGCCGTTCAGCTCCGCGATCCGCGCGATCAACTCGCACAGGCTCGTCGTGTTGTCGGGACCGCCGCCGATATTGAAGGCCTCTCCCGCAATCCGCGGCAAGTGCCGCTCGGCCAGCAGCAGCGCCTCGATCAGATCGTCGACATACAGGATGTCGCGCACCTGTTTGCCGTCGCCGTAGATCGTGATCGGCAGGCCCCGGGCGGCGCGGATCAGGAAATGGGCAACCCAGCCCTGGTCCTCGGTGCCGTGTTGGTGAGGACCGTAGATGCAGCTCATGCGGAAGACGGCATTGGGCATGCCGTAGCTGCGGGCGTAGTCGAGGACATATTGGTCGGCCGCGCCCTTCGAGCAGCCATAGGGGCTGTGAAAGCTGAGCGCCCGGTCCTCGCCGATGCCGCGTGACGCCAGGCCGTCGATTGGAGAGTAGCGGGTCTCGCAAGCCGTCATCGCGATATCGTCGATCGCGCCATAGACCTTGTTGGTCGAGGTGAAGATCAGGCCGGCCCCGCCGCCGCGCTCGCGCAGCGCTTCGAGAAGGTTCACGGTCCCGGCCGCGTTGACCGCGAAATCGTCGCGCGGATCGGACAGGCTCGTCGTCACGGCAACCTGCGCCGCGAAGTGGAAGACGGCCGCGACGCCTGCGACCGCATCGCGCACCGCGTCCGTCATGCGCAGGTCGGCGTGAATAAACTCCAGCGCCGCTCCGTGCTGGGCACGCAGCCAGCGCAGATTGCGCTCGGTTCCCGGGCGGGCAAGGCTGTCCAAGAGGCGCACGCGACGGCCTTGCGCGAGCAGCCGGTGGGTCAGGTTCGTCCCGATAAAGCCGGCGCCGCCGGTGACCAGGACCGGAGCCTGCGCCCGCTCGACGAGCGCAACGGTCATACGGTCAGGCCTCGAGCAGCCAACGCGGCGCGCGCTTCGCCGACGCGATCGACCGCGACGCGGCCATCCAGCCAGGCGACCAGTCGCCGCAGCCCGTCTTCCAGCCGGGTTTGCGGACGATAGCCGAGGACGGCGCGAGTCTCGGCCATATCGGGAAAGCAATGGCGCACGTCGCCGACCCGGCATTCGCCGGTGATCTCCGGCTCGATCGCTGAGCCGAGCGTCTCGGCGAGCAGCCGCGCGACCCGTTTGATCGTGACCGGGTTGTCGCTGCCGATGTTCAGCGCCTTGCCGATCGCGGCGTCGCTGTCGAGCGCGAGGCGGCAGGCCTCCGCCACATCGCCGACATAGACGAAGTCGCGGCGCTGCTCACCGTCCTCGAAAATCAGCGGCGGCCGGTCGTTGAGCAGCCGCGCCGCAAAGATCGCGAGCACGCCGCTATACGGGTTGGAAAGCGCCTGGTGCGGGCCGTAGACGTTGAAAAAGCGCAATGCGACGGTCGGGATGTCGTAAGCGCTGCCGACCATAAGGCACAGCCGCTCCTGATCGTATTTCGAGAGCGCGTAGACCGACAGCATCGAGGGCGGCTTCGTCTCGGGCGTCGGGAGGGCTTCGAGCGGACGCCCTGCGCCGTCGACCGGCTCCCACAAGCCGCGCTTCAGGCGCTTCGGGTCGCGCTCGATCGCGGTCACCAGGGAGCCGTCGGGAGCGCGATACAAGCCCTCCCCGTAAACGCTCATGCTGGAGGCGACGACGAGCCGCTGAAAGGGCTGCCGCTGCGCCCTCTCGATCATCGCCTCGAGCAATACGGCCGTGCCGCGGCCGTTGACGTCGGTGTAGTCGGCGATCTCGTACATGCTCTGCCCGACGCCGACCCGCGCGGCGAGATGGATCACCGCATCGACCCCCGCCAGGGCTCGCCGCACCGTCCTCGGCGAGCGCACATCGCCGACGATCAGCTCGACGCGGCGGTCGAGATAGGCGGGTGGGTTGCGTTCGGGACCGTGGATCTGCGGGTCGAGATTGTCGAGGGCGCGCACGTTGCAGCCGTGCTGGAGCAGCAAGGCGGCGCAATGGGAAGCGATGAAACCGGCGCCGCCAGTGATCAGAACGGTTCTTGTCATTGTCCGGCGGGATTGTTGAACCTGTCCGGCCAACGCGTCGCCCCTACGAAGGTTCAAACGTTGCGGATGAACAGCGGCGCTCGTCAACCAACCCAACAATGCGCGAGGCGAGCCGGAGGCGCAACCCGGATGGCACAGGGGCGCACGGTCCTCGGCTTGACCGGTGTCCGGTCCGGCCTATCCTGGCGCCTGCCGGCCAGCCTGGCGTTCGGCGGGGCAGGGAGGGCGCCGATGCAGTTCGGGGTGCAGTTCTTTCCCGATGTGCGGCCGGAGGAAAAATCCGGGCGCGACTATTTCCGGGACGCGCTCGATCTCGCAGAGGAGGCGGACCGGCGCGGGTTCGCGCATGTCCGCATCGTCGAGCATTATTTTCACTATTACGGGGGTTACAGCCCCAACCCGATGCTGTTTCTGGCCGCCGCGGCGCAGCGCACGCGCAAGCTTCGGCTCGTTACCGGCGCGATTTTGCCGGTCTTCAACCATCCGCTTAAGCTGGCGGGCGAGATCGGCATGCTGGATGCGATCGGCGACGGCCGGCTCGATGTCGGCTTTGCGCGCGCCTTCCTGCCGCATGAATTCCGCCGGTTCGGCCGGTCGCCCGACGAATCGGTCGACCGCTTCCGCGAGGGGATCGAGCAGATCGAGCTGCTATTGACCCGCGAGAACGTCAGCCATCGCGGCCGTTTCCATACGATCGAGAATACGACCTCGCTGCCGCGCCCGACCCAGAAGCCGCGCCCGAAATTCTACGTCGCGGCTCAGAACACCCCGGACTCGTTCGTCTTCGCTGGAGAGAAGGGATATTCGCTGATGGCGATCCCCTTCGTCGGCGCCAGGATGCGGCCGCTGCTCTCCGCCTACCGCGAGGCATGGCAGCGCGCCGGCCATCCCGGACGCGGCGAGGTCATGCTGGCATCTCACATGTTCTGCGACCGAGAGGGCGAACGCGCCCGCGCAATCGCCGGCCCGATGCTCGACAATTACCTGCATTCACTCGTGGACGCGGCGGGCGATTGGCTCGACGGCCGCGTGTCGCAGGACTATCCCGGTTACGACAGAATGATCGCCGGGCTGCGCGCCTCGTCCGCCGCCGATCAGATGGCGAACGGTGTCGCCTGGATCGGCTCCCCGGAAGAGCTTGTCGACTCGATCGCCCGCATGCAGGAAGAGTTCGGCGGGTTCGAGCACGCCTCGCTTCAAGTCAATTTCAACCTGCTGCCGCTCGATGCGGCGCTCGGCTCATTGCGCCTCTTCGCCGAGGCCGTGATGCCGCACTTCGCGACGGCATCGCCCTGAGCTGTCCGTAGGCGGGTGGCGCGCAGCGCAACCCGCCTACGGGTGCGAACCTGGAAGCGCCGCGGGTTCCGCTGCGCTTACCGCCCTACGCGGCGGAGCGGAGCGAAACCCGGCTCTTGCGGCTTGCCGATCAAATCACCCGGCGGTCAGCAATTTCTCCTTCTGCCGACGGAATTGCTCGCCGAGCTTTTCGAGCTGCTCGCGGTCGAATTCCTTGTGCGCGCTCGAAAAGCCGGTGCTCTCCTCTTCGCTGACGTGGTGATTGATCAGCTCCTGCAGCACCGTGACCTGAGCCGTCCACTCCTCGCTCAGCTTGTTGCGGGCGCGCGCGAGCTGGTTGATCTGGTTCTCGACGATCTGGTGCTCGTTGTTGCCTTCGAAGGCGAATTTGCGCGTGTCGGGGTCCTCCGACTTTTCGAGCTTGCGGTAAAGCACCTGCGATTCGGCATGCGCATGCGCCAGGAGGTCGCTCGACATCTCTTTGAAAACCTGCGCCCGCTCCTGGGCGTCCTCGCTCGCGATGATCTGCTTGATCATTGCCGCGACTTTCTCGTGATCCTGATGCAGATCCTCGAGAATGCCTTCGCGGATCCCGAGCATTTCCTTGATCATTACGTACCCCTGCAAAGGTTGTCCTGTGCGGGGATCAACACCTGGGCCGGCGGATTGTCGCAACCGGAGACGCCTATGCCGGCCCGGTCATTCATTGGCGGGGCGGTCGCGCCAGAACCGTTGCTCCGATTTGAGGCGGCGCAAATGCTCGCGCAGTTCGGGCTCGCGCTTGGTCAAGCGCGCTTCGTGCCAGGCGAGCAGGTCGCCTCCGACCGAGTCCACGGCGCTCGAAACGGTCAAGTCGGCGACGATATCGTGGCCGACCCTGACGTCGTTGGCCGCCCCGAGGTCGTCTTGCAGGCGCTTCAGCCGGCCGACGAACGCCGCCGTGGTCTCGGGCGGGTACAAGCCGCCGAGCAATTCGGTCGCGTAGCGCAGCTTTTTTAGCGCGATGCGCAGCTCATGCCGCTGCGCCGGCGATTGCCGCGCGAAGCGCTTGCTGCGCTTTTTGACGGCCCGCTTGCGGCGGTCGAGCACGCGCGGCGCGATATGCGCGATTGGCTGGGCCAGCGGATCGGGGCCATCCCCGCTGCGCCAGGCCATCGCGTCGAACCACTGCAAGATCCGAAGCAGGGCGCCGGTGTACCGTCGCGACTGGATCGCTTCGGTGGCGCGTTCATAGGCGAGCCGTCGGCGCTGCTCGACCCCCTGGGCGAGATCCGCAAGGCGTCCGGCAGCGGCCAGTTTCTTCGGCGCGGCCCCGAGCACGGTGCTGCGGAACGCGTCGAGATTGCGGGCATCGCCAAGCGCGTCGGCAAGCCAGCGAAGCTGCTGCGAGGCCCAGCGGCGCTGCTCGACCGGCAGGAACTTGCCGAAAGCGGACAGGATCGCGCGCAATCGGCGCACCGCGACGCGCATCTGATGGATGCCGTCCGGCTCTCCGGCGAGCGCGGCCGGTTCGTTGCGCATCAGGTGGTCGAGGCAAGCGCGGCCGATACGCTGCAAGGCCTCGTTCCCGCTCAGGGTCGGGTCCAGCGCGATCGGCGGCGCACGCACCACCTCCGGCGGATGACGGCCCCCTTCGACGAGGCGGTAGCCCCGCTCTGCCTTGCTGTCGAGCGCGAGGCGCAGCGGCGCAGTCTCGAGCAGGTGCAACGCGACATCGTAAAGCGCGGCCGGCTTCCCCTCCTTCAGCTCCAGTTCGACTTCGCTGATCGGCTCGGTGCGGTCCGACGGCGCACCGACCAGCGCGCCGGTGTCGATCGCCGCCTCGATCCGGGTTGCCGGGCCGGGCGCGAGGTCGAAGGTGCGGCGATCGACCTCCGTGCGAAACAGCGGCGCGAGCCCGTCGGCTGGCATGGTCGCGAACAGGCGGCCGCTTTGCGGCGCCGTCGGGTCGGGGGCGGGGCCGCCGATCGCGTCTTCCCACTCGCCGCGCGCGAGCCCGTTGCCGGCGCCGTTCGGGGCGGATTTGACGGTCTGCACAAAACCGCCCGCGCTCTCGCGCACGCGCAGGACAATCCCGTGGCGGATCAAGCTGCGCTCCGGCGTGTCGTAATAGGTGCTGGCCAGGTGGGCGCCGCCGCGCGCCGCCGGTTGCGTCATCGCTTCGAGGACGCGTTCGACCGCCGGCAGATCCTCCGGCCGGGCGCTCAGTTTCAGTTCGGTCTCGGTCGCCATGGATGCCTCCCGGGGGCGAAGGCTGTGCGCCGCGTCATTGTGCCGTGTCGCACCCGCCGGGGCAGCGGGTCGGGGCCGGGCGCAAGCGCGCTATTTTCCGATATGCTTGCCGAAGAAGGCGAACACCTTGTTCCAGCCATCGATCGCCTGCTCGACCCGGTAATTCGGCCGATACCAGGCAAAAAAGGCGTGTCCGGCCCCGTCGTAGCGGTGGAATTCGTATGTCTTGCCGTGCCGCTTGAGCGCCGCTTCGGTCTTGTCGACGTCGTCCGGTGTCGGGTTGGGGTCCTCGTTACCGAACAGGCCGAGGATCGGGCAGCGGATGCCCTCGGTCAGGTCCACAGGGGCGACCGGCTGCTTCTCGGTCAATTTGGACGTGTCGTCGACCACGACATTGCCGCCCCAGCAATCGACCGCAGCGTCGATGTTCGACAGGCGGCAGGCCGCGAGGTAGGTCTGCCGGCCGCCAGAGCAGAAGCCGATGACCCCGACCTTGCCGTTGCCATGCGACTGCTCGCGCAAAAAGGCGACCGCCCCGGCGATGTCGCCGACGATCTGGTCGTCGGGGTTGCCGCCGCCAGCGCGGATCTTCGCGACGACCTGCTCGTCGGCGCCGTCCCCGACGCGGAAGTAGAGGCTCGGCGCGACCGCCGCGTAACCGTGATGGGCGAATTTGCGGGCGACCTCGCAGGTCCACTCGTCCCAGCCCGGCATGTGATGGACGACGACGACCCCAGGGAACGGCCCATTGCCGGTCGGCCGCGCATAATAGGCCTCGCCCTTGTCGCGGTTGTGGCCGGTATACGCCACCATCTCCGCCTGCATGTTCAAGAAGGCCATCTGCCGCCCCTCTAAACGCCGAATCAGCAATCCTATCCCGTCCGCGCCGGTCGCCGATACCGAAAAGCAAAACGCCCGGCCGTCGCGGCCGAGCGTATTCGGTGGCGAGGAATTTCACAGAAATCGCCGGAGCGAATTGATTTTGTGACGGGTAGCTTTTCGCGAATGACGGCAGCCACCCGGCTTTTGCCTAAGCGCTGCAAGATCCGCGCGATGTTCCGCGGAGGCTGCGCTTCCGCGTCCGATTCAGATGAATCGCACCACTCTTGGAAGCAATCATGACCGCCGCGCTGCGTCGCGCAAGACCGCAATCAGCGAAGTCAACGCGCGAGTGAGTCGCGAGAACGCTAATGTCGATACGAGGCTTCGACGCCGTCCACACGAGAGCAGCAGGCCGACGGGGAAACTACCCCGGGCCGGCGTTGCTTGACTAAGCACAGGCCGGGGAACACCTTTCCGCGGTATGCCGTTCGAGTCGGACGGCAGGTAGAGGAGGTGTTCCGATGGCAGCCGCGGCCCGCCCGTATTGGACCGGGTTCCTGAAGCTCTCGCTGGTCACCATCGGGGTGCGCCTCTACGCCGCGACGAGCGAGCGCGACCGCGTCCATTTCCACCAGATCCACGAGCCTTCGGGCGAGCGCGTGCGCCAGCAGCTCGTGGTGCCGGGGATCGGCCCGGTCGAGCGCAGCGACATCGTCAAGGGCTACGAATACCAGAAGGGCCAATACGTCACGATCGAGCCCGACGATCTGAAGAAATTGCGGCTGGAGACGACCGACACGATCGACATCGTGCAATTCGTGGACGATCTCGACCCGATGTATTTCGACGCGCCCTACTACCTCGTGCCGGACGGCAGCGTCGCCGAGGAAGGCTTTCGCGTGATCCGCGAGGCATTGCGCAAGACCGGCAAGACCGCGGTCGGGCAGGTCGTCATCAATGGCCGCGAGCGGGTCATGGCGATCCGGCCGTGCGGCGAGGGGCTGCTCGGCAACGCGCTGTTGTTCGAGGACGAAATCCGCAAGCCGGAGGATTTCTTCGGCAAGATCAAGCATGAGGAGGTCGACGAGGACCAGCTCGCGATCATGGAGCAGATCATCGCGCGCAAGACGCGCAAATTCGAGCCGGACAAATTCGTCGATCATTATCAGGAGGCGGTTCGCGAGCTGATCGCGGAGAAGCTGCACGGCAAGCTGCCGGAAAAGGTCCCGGAACGCAGCTCGGCGCAGGTCATCAACCTGATGGACGCGTTGAAGAAGAGCCTCGCCGAAGAGCAGGACACCGGCGCGGAAGAGGAGCCGCCCGCCGCCCGCCCCGCGCCTCGCAAGGCACCGGCTCGCGCCGCCGCAAAGCCCGCGCCTGAGCCGGCGGCAAAGCCCGCCGCAAAAGGCCGCGCCGCCGCGCCGCCGCGCAGCCAACGCAACCTGCTGCTGCCGGTCGATGGCGGCCGCAGCAGAGCCGCGCCGCGCGCCGCCGAGGCGGAGCCGGAAGCGGCGGCGCCGCCGCGCGAGGCACCAAAGCGGCGGCGGAAGGCCTGACGGTGACCCGCCTTGCCGCTTTCTCCGTCATTGCCGGCCTTTCCCCGGCAATTCGGGACACCTCTGACACCCGCGGGCCGGTCTGCGGGTTGACAAGGAGGGTGTGAGCCGAACCGGCTGATACCGCCTCAAGACGGCCAGGTTGCGAACATCATCGCGACGGTGAAGGCCATTGCCGCCGTCGACAGCCAGCCCATCACCCATAACGGGCGCGGCAAGGTGAACGGGCCCATGATTTGAGGGCGCGCCGTCATGAGCATCATGATGATCATCAGCGGCACCGCGACGACGCCATTGATCACCGCGGTCCAGAACAAGGCCTGGATCGGGTCGATCGAGACGAAATTGATTGCCGTCCCGATCAGCGTCGCCGCTCCCAAGCTGGCGTAGAACGCCCTGGCTTCGAGCGCGCGGCGGCCGAGACCCGAGGGCCAGCGCAGCGCTTCCGCAACCGCGTAAGCAGCCGATCCGGCGAGCACCGGGATCGCCAGCATGCCGGTTCCGATGATCCCGGCCGCAAACACGAAAAAGGCGGCATCGCCCGCGAACGGGCGCAATGCCTCAGCCGCCTCGGCAGAGCCCTTGACGCTGACGACGCCGTGGGCGTGCAAGGTGGCGGCCGCGGTGATCATGATGAACAGGCTGATCAGGTTGGAGAGACCCATCCCGAAATAGGTGTCGAGCCGGATCCGGCGGAGCTGGATGGGGGCCTGCTCCGGAGCGACGATCAGCGGCTCGGCGGCGGCGTCGACCCGCTCGTCCTCGGCCTCCTCGGAAGCCTGCCAGAAAAACAGATAGGGGCTGATCGTCGTGCCGAGAATCGCGACGATCGCGACGAGACTGTCGCGGTCCCAAGCGATGCTCGGCACGAGTGTGCTGTACGCAACCTGCCGCCACGGAACCCCCGCGAACAGCACGGTGGCCACGTAAGCGAACAGGGACAACGTCGCCCATTTCAGAAACGCGACGTAGCGCTGGTATCGCACGAAGATCTCGAGCCCGGCGCATAACAAGGCGAACAGCACGACGTAGAGATGCACCGACCCGCCGATCACAAGCGCGAGCCCGTCGCCCATCGCGCCAAGATCGGCGCCGATGTTGATGATGTTCGCGACAAGCAGCAGGAGGACGATCGCGTGCAGCAGCCAAGCCGGGTAATGCTCCCGCATGTTCCCGGCGATGCCCTTCCCGGTCACCCGCCCGATGCGGGCGCTGATCTCCTGGATCGCGGCCATCAGGGGATAGCTGAACAGCATCGTCCAGTTCAGCCCGTACCCGAATTGCGCGCCGATTTGGGAGTAGGTGGCGATGCCGCTCGGGTCGTCATCGGCCGCGCCGGTAATCAGGCCGGGGCCGAGAAAGGCCAGCACGTTGCGCCAGCGCGGGCGACGTTCCGAAGCAGCGCCGGTCGGCGCGTCGGTCGCGACTTCCGGAGCCGCGAGGCGGGTCTCGCTCACATCCCGCGTGCGATCACAAGAACTGCCGGAGCAGGTCGAGGAACAGCTCCAGCCGGTCGTGGTGCACCCAGTGGCCGGCGCGCTC
>Ga0213875_10001219_pt1 | contig 17414 bp, 11 predicted proteins | sample BarmaccomBMRX_R8_FD_160105 | JGI IMG/M metagenome (GOLD analysis project Ga0213875, IMG submission 160105) | Root-associated microbial communities from Barbacenia macrantha in rupestrian grasslands, the National Park of Serra do Cipo, Brazil - RX_R8 | ecosystem: Host-associated > Plants > Roots... | reverse complement strand
GGCGTCGATACCAGGGCGCGCCAGATCACGACCCAGACGAGGCCGATGGCGCCGGTCACGACAAACGACCAGCGCCACGAGCTGACCGCGATCACCCAGGCGACGAACGGCGCCCCGACCGCGGCGCCGAGGGTGCTTCCGGCCGAAATCGCGGCAATCGCGGTGCCGCGCTCGCGGATCGGCCCCCACACGCCGACACTGCGATAGGTCACCGGCGCGAACGGCGCCTCGCCGACGCCGAGGCCGAGCCGGGTCAGCAGCATCGTCAGGAAGCTGACGGTGGCGCCGGTCAGCATCTGCGCCACCGACCACACCGCGGTCGCCACGGCGGCGACATTGTGTGGGCCGAAGCGGTCGATCAGCCGACCGCCGGGCAGCATCATCAACACATAGGCCCACAGAAACGAGGAAAACAGGTAGCCCAGCGCGACCGGCGACAGGCCGAGTTCGTCGGCAATCGGCTTGCCGGCCACCGAGATATTCACCCGGTCGGTGTAGGCGATCATGTTGAACAGAAACAGCAGGAAATAGACCCAGAATCGGCGTCGCGTCATCGGCGGACCCCCTCAATTTCGGCCGCCTGCACGGGGCCGGCCGCTTTTGCCGATGACTGTGGCACGCAAAGCCCCGCCTGCGAAGCCATCCCGCCCGGAGACGCTGCATAATCCAGCGCGGCTGCCACGACCCCATCCGTGGCGTCGGAACTCGCAGCGTTGCGCGGCGCGCGCCGGCACAAAGGTCGGAACGACGGGTGCCCCTGGATCGGAAGGCGCCGGTTAGGCGCCCGATTCGAAACCGCGGGGCGGATCAGCCACCGTCACTCGGCGGAGCGGTCCGGCTCAAGGCTACGGCTTCGGTGCACACGTAATACTTCGCGAGCATGTTGGCTTCCTCGCGCCGCGACAGCGGCCGCTGCTGCGCGATCCGTTCGAGGAAGCGCCGGGTCAACGCCGCGAAATGCGCTTCGTGCCCCGGGCGCAGTTCCTCGGGCACAACGACCCGCCACGCTCGGTCCTGCCGTTCGATCGCCACCCCGGGATAGGACTCCTGCAATGCCGCGATACGCCGATGCAATGCCGTCTCGATATCGGCCATCGGCACGATGTAAAGCTGCTGCCGATAACCCTCGGGGGCTCCCTGCCTGAGTTCGAGCCGCGCCCGACTGCCACGGTACGCCGCCTCGTGCCGGTCGTCTCCCGCCGCAGCCTGCCAGTCCCACCGCGCGTCCAGCGCAACGTGAATGCCGCGCACGGCGTAGCAGACGCGGCCGTTACAGTAGTAGTGCAGCGCGCCGTCGCGGAGCCACGGTGTCAATGCCTCCGGCCAGCCGGTTTCGCCCGTTATCTCGCGGAACTCAGCGAGGCCGATCACGGTCGGCCAGCGCTCGGCGGCGTCGATGCGGATGTCTCGGGCGTGGTCGAGCGCCCGGTCGGGAAACAAGGTCTCGTGTACGCGATCCACCAGATGCGTGCCGGTATCGGCCAGGCCCTCGCCCTGCTCGGCGGTGTCGAAGTACCAGGCCGGACGCGGGTTCGGCACGCCTGCGACCCGCTTCAACAGGTGATGCACGCCTTTCAGCTCCACCGCCGGCTCGTTCGGAGAGCCGGCGAGCGTTTCCCCGAACAGGTCGGGGTCGGCGCGCAGCTCGCGGAGCAGCGCCGCCATCGTGTCGTGGCGTCCGGTCATGATCTCGTACAGCAGAAGCCCTCGTTGCTCGGCCGTTTTTAGCGCCTGTTCCAGCGCGGGCAGATCCTCGCGACGGATGATGATCGGCTTGTCGGCGAGCACATGCAGCCCGGCCGCAAGAGCGGCGCCGATGCGCTCGATTTTCCGGCGATTACGGCCGGAGAAGATGACTGCGCCGCCGGGCGGCTCCCGGCGCATTCGGTCGAGAAAATCCGGCGCGGCGTGAACCCGCAGCCGCCAGTCGGTCAGCTGCTCGGCACGGGCATTGAAGCGGGCGATGCGGGCGAGGTAATCGGCGAGGTCGGGGCCGAGGGGCGCATAAACATGCGCCTCTGCGGCAAGGCCGGAGTACATCTCCTTTTGCACCAGCGCCGCATGGAAATGACCGGGGTCGCAGACGATCAGGCCTATGTCGGGCATCGGGCATTACCGGCTGTCGAGGGTGCTGCGATCAGCGTACAGAACCGTCAATCATTGGGTCCGGGTTGCGTTCTAGCGGCGGGTTAGCCGGCGGCTTGCCGCTGCAGCGGCAGATCATCCTCGATGAAGGCGGCGATGACCTGGTCGATGCCGCTGTCGCGGGCAAAGCCGAGCGCGTCGGCGCGCGGCGACGCGAGCGCCTGCGGCCAGCCCGATACGATCTGCTGGATCAGCGGGTCTGGCTGCCAGCGGATGCGATTATAGGCCTCGGAGCCTCCGGCGCGGCGCAGGGCCGCCGCCATGTCGGCAACCGAGACCGAAAATCCGGGCACCTGCAAGGATCGGCTGACGCCGAAAGCGCTGCCCGGCAGGTCGTGGGCGTGCACAAGCGCCGCCACGACCCGGCGCGGCGAGGCCAGGGCCATGACCGTGTCGGGCGACACCGGACACACTGCCTCTTTCCCGGCGAGCGGCTCGCGGATTATCGAGGACGCGAAGGTCGAGGCGGCCCGGTTGGGCCTGCCCGGCCGCACGACTACGGTCGGCAGCCTCAGGGCGCGGCCATCGACATAGCCTTTGCGGGTATAATCATTGACCAGCAGCTCGCCGAGGGCCTTCTGAGTGCCGTACGAGGTCTGCGGCAGCAACGCCGTGTCATCGCCCACCGCCGGCGGCAAGGCCCCGCCATACACCGCCAGCGAGCTGGCGAAGATCACCCGCGGCGCCGATCCGGACGGGTCGGGCCCGAGCGCCCGACAGGCGTCGAGAACGGCCCGGGTTCCGTCGAGATTGACGCGGTAGCCCAGGTCGGTATCGGCCTCGGCCTCGCCGCTGACCACGGCCGCGAGATGGAACACCGAGTTGGTGCCGGGCGCGATCAGCCGCGCCACCGTGTCCCGGTCGGCGATATCGCCGGTGACGAGGCGTACGCGCTTGTCGTCGGGCAGCGGCAGCGCAGAACGCGCATTGTCGAACAGCACCAGTTCGTCGATCGGCCCCAGCGCGGTTCCTTGCTGCAATAGCCTCAGGGCGACCCGCCGCCCGAGAAACCCACAGCCGCCGGTGATTACGATGCGCATGGTGCCACCTCCGGGTGGAGATGAAGTCGATTCCGACCCGGGTGGCAAGCCCCGCCTGATCGCGCAACGCGGGATTGGCCGCGCGGCGCCTTTGGGGGCTCGCGGCCGCTCAGTGGCGCAACGGCTGCGGCGGCAGCGCGCGGATCAGGTCGGCGGCGCGGTACGGTTTCGGCACGAAATCCACCGCTCGCCGCGGCGGCCGCGTTCCCGAAGTCAGGATGATCCGAAGCTTCGGTTGAAGCGACAGCGCGGCATCGGCGAGCTGCTCGCCATCCATTCCCGGCATGCGGATGTCGGAAAATAGAACCCGAATTTCCGGGTGCTTGCGCAGGCTGTCGAGCGCCTCGAAGCCGTTGCGGGCGGTAATTGGCCAATATCCGAGCCGCCGGACCACCTCGGCGGTCAGTTCGAGTATCTGCTCGTCGTCGTCGACGATCAGAACAGGAGTCAGCTCGCGGGGGATGGCTTGGGCCATGGCGTCTTTCTCGCCAAAACTGTTGTTGTCCTCTGAGCATAGCAACACCGGAAGCCGGGCCGCCGAGCCCATTGCTCTTTGTAAATTTATGATTCAGATCAATTGCGGCGCGGCGTGCGTGCCCGCGGCACAGTTTCAGGCACCCTGGCCGCCGATGACGACGCGCAGACGGGCCGCAAGCTCGTCGCGGCGATAGGGCTTTCCGAGAACCGGCAGATCCTCCGGCAAACCATGCTCGTGCGCCAGCGCAACGCCGGTGTAGCCCGAGGTCAGCAGCACCTTGATCGAGGGCCGCAGCCGGCGCGCCTCGCCGGCCAGCTGGGCGCCGTTGATCCCGCCCGGCATGACGATGTCGGAGAACAGGATATCGATTTGTTCCTCGCCGTTGACGATGTCCAGCGCCTCGCGCCCGTTATGAGCCACCAGCACGCGATAGCCGAGATCGGTCAGGCTTTCGACCGCGGTCGCGAGCACCGCCTCGTCATCCTCGACCACGAGGACGGTCTCGCTGCCTGCCGCCGTACGCAACGGTACCGGCCCGGGACGGCCGGTTTCGGTGATCCGTTCCGTCGATTTCGGCAGATACAGCTTTACCGTCGTGCCGATACCTTGCTCGGTATAGATCTTGACGTGACCGCCGGACTCCTTGGCGAACCCATAGACCTGCGACAGGCCCAGCCCCGACCCCTTGCCGACTTCCTTGGTCGTGAAGAACGGCTCGAAAACGCGGGGCAGAACGGCTGAATCGATGCCCGGACCATTATCGCTGACCGCGACCATGACATAGGACCCCGGCGCCACTTCGGGGTTGCCGATCGTATAGGTCGCGTCGAGGACCGCGTTCTGCGTCTCGACCACGATCTGGCCGTCGCCGTCCACCGCATCGCGAGCGTTGACGACAAGGTTGAGGATCGCAGCTTCGAACTGGCCGCGATCGACCCGGCTCGGGTCGAGCCCGGGGTCGAGGTGAAGTTTGAGCTCGATCGATTCGCCGATTGCTCGCCGCAACAGCCCGTCAAACTCCAACAACAGGCGGTTGAGGTTGAGAATTTCCGGCCGCATGACCTGGCGGCGGGAGAACATCAGCAATTGCTGCGTCAGGCGCTCGCCGCGGCTGGTCGCCCGCAATGCCGCTTCCGCCAACCGCCTGACCCGCGGCGCGTCATCCGGGCGGCGCAGCATCAGGTCGAGGTTGCCGGTGATGACGGTCAGCAGGTTGTTAAAATCGTGGGCAACGCCGCCGGTCATCTGACCGACCGCCTCCATCTTCTGCGCCTGCCGCAGCGAATCCTCGGCAACCTTGCGCCGTTCGGCTTCTATCCTCGCCGCCGCCAGCGCCCGGTCGGCCGCCGCGCTGCGGCGCAACACCACGATGACCAGCGCAAACAGCGTAAACGTCGCCGGCAAGCCAAAAATCAGATGGCTGCCCATCAGACGCAGCCAGCTATCGACAATGGCCGAGCGCGAGAGACCGACCGTGACATAAACGGGATACCCGGTCACCTTGCGGTAGGCAAACAGGCGCTCCCTGCCGTCGAGCTCGGAGGCGGTATCGTAGGTGCCGCGCTCCGGGTTGACGGTCGTCAGCTGGCGGAAATGGCTGTTCGGGCTCAGCACCCGCCCGATCAAATTCTCGCCGGGATAACGTACCAGCACCGCTCCGTCGGCCCGCAGCACATCGACCGTATATTGCTCGGGATCCACTACCGAACGGTAATAATCGACAAAGCTCGACAGCTGCATCGATACGAAAATGAGGCCGCCGCCCGGGGTTCCAGGAGCATGCGGCTTGTCGCGGGCCAGCACGAACTGCGGCTGGCCGCTATAGGCGCCCCGCGTGACCGCGCCGACGTAAAGCTGCCCGCCTTCGGCCCGCTCGACGGGCAAGTAGGAGCGCTCACCGATGACAATGGGTGGCATCGGGAAGGTGTGGCTGCTGGCCACCAGCGTGCGGTCGGGGGCGATCAGGCCTACGGCCGCCACCTGCGGGCTGGCGGCGAGTCGTTGCAACGATCTATGCAGATCGGCGGAGGCGGCAATTTCCGGCCAATCCATGCCGGCGACCTGTTCAGCGACGCGATCGAGCACCAATTCGTCGGTCTCGAAAACCTTTTCGGCCTGCTGGTCGATGGCGTCGGTGGCCCGGACGACGCGCTCATGGGCATCGTCGAACGCGGCGCGGTAGTTCAGCCAGGCTGCGGTCAAGAACAAGGTGACGGGCACCACGATGACCGCGAGCAGAAGAAACCATAAAAAGCGGGTTGTCCCCGCCCGTTCGCGCACCGCGCCGGGTGTCTCGTCTGCCGCCATTCCGTCCAGCCACCCAAGCGTCTGCGCTGTATTTTATGCGCGCTTCCGCTCCGAACAAGTCCCGAGCCGGAAGGGTTGCAAATTGCAGCCGCGCCCGCCGGATCGCAGGCCAGGCAATCCGGGTAGCGGGCCAACCGCTGCGGTGCTTTTCGCGATCGGCTTGACGGCGAGGTGAACGTGTTACCGGATGGCGCCACGGTATTCTGCGGTGGCGCAAGCTGATGAACATATTCGACCGTCTCGACGCCATGCCGGCTTTTTCAGAGGAAGAAAGGCAGCTTTTGGAGAGTGTGCGAGCTTTGGCGCGCGACCAGATCGCGCCGCGTGCCGCCGCCTACGATCGTGCCGGCGAATTTCCCTGGGATAATGTCCGCGCGATCAACGCGCTCGGCCTCAACGCGATGTTCGTGCCCGAACCCTATGGCGGTGCCGGGCTCGGCTATGCCGCCTATCTCGCCTGCGTGCGCGAGATCAGCCGCGCATGCGCCTCGACCGGGATCATCTGGGCGACGAATTTTCATGCCATGAAGCCGCTGATCGATTTCGGCACGCAGGCGCAGAAAAGCCGGCTGCTGCCGCGAGTCGCCGAAGGCGCGCTGGCGGCGCTCGCCATCACCGAACCCAATGCCGGCTCAGACGCCACCGGGATGAGGACCCGCTTCCTCCCGGACGGCGACACTGTCATCGTCTCCGGCGGCAAGACGTTTATCACCAACGGCGATGTCGCCGAACTCTATCTGGTGTTCGGCAAGTGGTCCGAAATCGGCGACGATCGCCGCGCGATCTCGGCCGTGATTATCGAAAAAGGCACGCCCGGTCTGTCGGTGCTGCGCAACGAAGACAAGATGGGCCATCGCGCTTCCTCGACCGCGGCGCTCGCGTTTGGAGATTGCAGGGTGCCCCGCGCCAATATGCTCGGCGCACCGGGCGAGGGTCTGCCATTGCTGCTGTCAGCGCTCAACAAATCGCGCCCCAGCATTGCCGCGCACGCGCTCGGGATCGCGCGCGCCGCCTTCGAAGATGCGGTCTCCTACATCAACGAGCGCCGGCAATCGGGACGCCGCATCCTCGAGTTCCAGGGCATCCAGTTTCTGCTTGCCGACCTCGCGACGGATTTGGCGATGTGCGAGGCTTGGCTGTGGCACGTCGCGAGTCTTGTCGAAAACGGCGCCTCGGATATCGGCGTCGAAGCCTCGATGCTGAAGATGCGGGCCTCCGACCTAGCCATGCGGATCGCCACCGAGGCGGTGCAGCTGCATGGCGGGTATGGCTACATCAAGGAATACCGTGTCGAGCGGCTGATGCGCGACGCCAAGATTACGCAGATCTGGGAAGGAACCAATCAGATCCACCGCCAGCTGATCGGACGCAGTTTTATTGCCCGCTGATCGCGGGCCCGCCCGGGCAAGGTTGACGCCGCGGTCGCGGTCGCGTTTGTGCCCGCCGGGACCGCATCGGCGACGCCGGGGATCTCAGCCCCGGGGATCTGAGCACGCAAGCGACGGAGGAGGACACGATGGAGCTGGGATTGCGCGGCCGCAAGGCAGTGGTGACGGGAGCCTCCAAGGGCATCGGCCGGGCCTGCGCCGAGGTGCTGGCCGAGGAGGGGTGCGATGTCGTGCTGGTGTCGCGCACCGCCGCCGATCTCGAAGCCGCGCGCGACAGCATCGCAGGCCAGCACAACGTGTCGGTGCGATTCTATGCGCTCGACCTCAGCGACAGCCGCAATGTCGACATGCTCGCCGCCGAATGCGCCGACACCGATCTCCTCGTCAACAACGCCGGCGCCATTCCGGGCGGCAATCTGCAGGCTGTCGACGAGGCGCGCTGGCGCCAGGCTTGGGACCTCAAGGTGTTCGGCTACATCAACATGACTCGCCGCTTCTACGCGCTGATGGCGGGGCGCAAGCATGGGGTCATTGTCAATGTCCTCGGCGCCGCCGGCGAGAACCCCGATTTCGATTACATCGCCGGTTCCTCCGGCAACGCCTCGCTGATGGCGTTCACCCGGGCGATGGGCGGCACCGCCCCGCGAGACGGGTTGCGGGTGATGGGCGTCAACCCCGGCCCGGTCATGACCGAGCGGCTGATCACGCTGATGCGGACCCGCGCCGAAACCGTCTACGGCGATCCGGAGAAATGGACCGAGTTGATGAAGCCGCTGGCCTTCGGCCGCGCCGCAAAGCCCGAGGAGATCGCCTGGATGGTGGCGTTTCTCGCCTCCGACAAATCGGCCTACACCACCGGCTCGATCGTCACGATCGACGGCGGCGGTTCGAGCCGGCGTTCGGCTTTGTAAGCCCGGTTTGTAAATGGCAAGCCTGCATGACCGCAGGGGCGCTGCCGCCGCGACTGCCCGGGCTCTGCCGCTATCGCGCCTGCTTGCCAGACGCGGGCCGCGGCCGCGACGGGGGGGCGGGCATCGCAGCACTCTGCGGCACCGGAATCGGAACCGTCACGGGCGGTTTTCGGAGCAATGGCGACGGGCCGGTGACGACGTCGAAATCCCGGTTGAAATCGCGCTTGGATTCGGCATGCGGCATGGGTTGTACCTCCTGGTTGGAGGCCGCTCCATCCTCGGCAACATTTCGCTCGGGTCTTCAAAATCGCGAAAGCCGCCTCGGTTCGGGCGGCTTTGTTCGACGATGTACGCGTCGCTAGGCCGCCATGCTGTACTGGCGGTACCAAAATCGTGCGACGCGGGATGGCGATCTCTGTGCCATACCGCAACCGTAAAGCCCGCCGGCGGCCGATGCAAACGGTTTCGCGGATGGTCACCAACCGGCGTGCCCGAGATCGCCTGAAGTCGACCCGATCCGGATGCAGTCGGGTGTGCCCGCTCTAAAACGCCGGGTCGGGCGTCCCGGCCGATGGCAACACCGAGCGCTCGCGCGGAAACGTCACCGTGACCGTGGTGCCCAGGCCCTTGCGACTGTCCACCGTCAACCGCGCGCCATGCAGCTCGGCGAGCCCGATCGCCAGCGGCAAGCCGAGCCCGGTCCCGGCGTGCTGCCGACTCCAGGCGCTCGCGACCTGGCCGAAGCGCGAGATCGCCAGCGCGACCTCTGCCGAATCCATGCCAATGCCCTGATCGATGACATCAATGGCGACAGCGCCGCCATCGCACCGGGTGACGATCGCGACCGCACCGCCGGGGTGGCTGAATTTCATCGCATTGGTAACGAGATTCAGCAGAATCTGCTTCAGCTTGCGGGCATCGGCCCGCAAGCGCGGCAGCTCGCCTGCGCGGCGCAGCGACAGGCGGATATCGCCGGCGCGGGCCTTGGGCTCGATCAGCTGCAGCAGTTCGGTGATCGCCACATCGATATCGATCGCCGCCTCGTCCAACTCGAGCTTGCCGGCTTCGAGTTTGGCGACATCGAGGATGTCGTTGATGATGCTGAGAAGATGTTCGGCGCTGCCGAGAATATCCCGGGCATAGCCGAGATATTTCCGGGTCGTGATCGGCCCCAGCATCTGGCCCGCCATGACCTGAGAAAACCCGATGATCGCATTGAGGGGAGTGCGCAGCTCATGGCTCATATTGGCGAGGAACTCGGTCTTGCTGCGGTTCGCGATTTCGGCCTGTTCCTTGGCGGCGAGCAGACCAAGCTCGGCGCGCTTCCGCTCGGTGATGTCGAGCGACGCCGTCACAACGATCGTGTCCCGATCGCCTGGGCCGCAAAAGGCCGATTTCGTGGTCAGCAGCACCCGCAGCTCGCCGTCATTCCCGACGATCTCCTCTTCGAAGGAGATCGGGGCGGCTCCGATCGCAAGCAATTGCGCATCGGCCGCGGTCAGACGGTGTGAGAACGGGTCGTCCTGGACCTCGGTTGGCCGCTTTCCGAGAAGCCGATCCGGCCGATGGCCGAGAAACGCCGCGAAATGCGGGTTGGCAAAAACATAGCGTCCGTCGCGATCGGTTGCGCAGATCATGACCGGAATGGCATCGACAATGCGGAGCAGCTGCTCAAGCGGCTGCAGGGAGGCGTCGCCGAGCCGTTGTGAACCCTCCGGACCTGCCGCCGAGGCAGCGCGGCGATGCCGATACAAGGCCAGCAGATTGCCCGCTCGGGCGCAGAACTCGCGCCGCTCGACCGGGCGTGTCAGATAGTCGCTCGCCCCGGCATCGAGCGCTTGATCGATCAGTCCCCGCTCCTCGCCGGCCACGACCGCCAGCACCGGTTGCCCGGCGCCCCCGGACAATGCCCGCAGCTCATCAGCAAAGGCGCCTCCGTCAGCGACCAGCAGTCTTGCATCGATAATCGCGAGATCTACCGCATGGTCGCGGCAGTGAGCGAGTGCGGCAGGCGCGTCTGGAAAAATCGCAGTACTCGTGTCCGGACCGAGCGATGGAGCCAGCGCCGCCACAGTCGCCGCCTCTCTCGTTTGATCGTCGAAGACCACAACCAGGTGCGAGCCCACCGCAACCCTCCAGCTGCGCTCAACCGTCAATTCACGCAACCCGCTCGCCCCGATAAGTGCGGGCCCAGTCCTATTATGCTCCGTGACGGCATAACGGTTAACCTCGCATTAACCGGGAGGGGGTTATTGCTCGGGCGAGAAATGACAGGTTTCTCGATGTGGGTTGCCGGTTGGTCGCGTTCGTAATCGTGGCGCTGGCGGCGCGCTTCTTCGCGCCGCGCTCTGCCGCTGCCCTCAGTCCCGAACGATGCTGAAGCGAGAGTTCGGCCGCGTCATCGCGGTCTGCCGCCGGGTCCGCCCGCAGCGAGCCGTCGTGGTGATGTGTGCGGCGGTGGTGCTCGCGTCCGCGATCAGCACATATTGCGGGATCGAGCGCTCCTATTTGCAAACCATGGCCGCCGCCGAGGCCGCGCTCGATCAGACAGCGCGGTCGATCGCGATCGGCAGCAATCGCGCATTGGGCGAGATCGAACGGGTGATGCTGGGAGTGGACAGCCTGCTCGCGACGGGTCTTGGCGCGATGTCCGCCGGCGATCCCACGCTGGGTACGCTGCTGCGTGCGGTCGCCGGGCACAACCCGGGGATCGGCGCCATGCTGGTGTTGGACTCCCGCGGCGAGGTGATCGCCCGAACCGGGACGGACCCCGCACTCGGCTCCGAAAACTATGCCGACCGGTCGTTCTTCGCCGCGCATCTCTCCCGGCCGCAACCATCGCTGTTTATCGGTGCGCCGGAGCAAACCGCTTCCCTCGGTGCCTGGTCGCTTACAGTCAGCCTCCCGATGATGCGCAATGGCGTCCTGCGCGGCGTCATCGTGGTCGAGGTGGCGGTAACGCTGTTTACCGATCTGTTCGACGCGGCCGGAACGGCAAACGGCACAGATTTGGCGCTCTTGCGCGACGACGGCCTCGTGCTCGCCGCACAGTCGCAACCCGACCAACCGATCGGTCGCGAAGCGGCCTTCGCGCCGCTTCTCCTCAACGCGGCGGCACAGCAGGCCTGGGGCAGGATCAACACCGCCGTTCCGGAGCGCAGGGGATCGCAGCTGGTCAGCTATTGGCGCCTGTCCGATCGCCCGCTGATCGTCACCGCTTCCCGGGAGCGTGCCGCGATCCTGGCCGGCTGGTACCGCGAGCGGGACGCCGCGGTAGTAGGGTTCGTGCTGTTCGCAATCACGGCCGGCATGCTGACCGTTCTGGTCGTCGGGGCGCTCGATCGCAGGCAGCGCGCGATCGGCGAGCTGCGGCACAGCGAGGAGCGGCTGCGGCGCGAGAGCCTGCTGCTGCAGAACACGGTCGAGAATATCGGCGAGGGACTCAGCGTGTTCGACCCGGACGGCCGGCTGATTGCCTGGAATGCCCGGTTCGGCACATTGCTCGAACTGCCGCTTCAGTTGACTACGGGCACCACGCTGCGCGACATCCTGATGGCGCAAGCGGAACGCGGCGAGTTCGGCCGCGTCGATCCGGAGCGGGAGGTCGAGGCCCGGCTCGCCCGGTTCTTCGAGGCGATTCCGGAAGCGCGCGAGCGGGTCATGCGCAACGGCCGCGTGCTGCGCATCCGCCGCCGCAAGATGCCGGATGGCGGCGTCGTCAGCACCTATGCCGATATCACGCTCCTCAAGGCGAGCGAGCGCGAAATGAGCGAGGCACGCAGGTTGGCCGAGGCCGCCAACCACGCCAAGACCGAGTTTCTTGCCAATATGAGCCATGAGTTGCGTACGCCGCTCAATGCCATCATTGGGTTTTCCGAGGTGATCTGCGCAGAGATGCTGGGCCCGATCGAGAACCTGAAATATCGCGATTACGTAAAAGACATCCATTCGAGCGGTCTGCACCTGCTCTCGATCATTAACGACGTGCTCGACATGTCGAAGATCGAGGCCGGGAAACTCGAATTGTCGGAGCAGGCGATCGTCGTGCAGCGGGTCATCGGCGAGGCCGGCCACATGTTACATGAGCGCGCCCACAGCCGCGCGATCGTTTTGACATACGAGCTGCCCGATGAAGACATCGTGATCTGGGGCGACGAGCGTGCCATCAAACAGGTGCTGCTCAACATTCTGTCAAATGCAATCAAGTTTTCGAACGAAGGCGGACAGATCATCGTACGCGCCCGCTCCTTGCCAGAGCGCCTGATCATCGAGGTCGAGGATCACGGTATCGGCATGGATGATGAGGAGCAGGAACGTGCGCTGCAGCCTTTCGGCCAGGCCAAATCCGTGACGACGCGGGCTCATGGCGGCACCGGGCTTGGCCTGCCGATCACCAAGGGCCTCATCGCCGCCCATGGCGGCACCTTGTCGATCAGGAGCTCTGTCGGCCGCGGAACCACCGTGCGGGTCGAGCTGCCGCAAGCACAGAAGGAAACGATAGCCCAGCTGCACGAGATTGTTTTGCGCGCCAGCGGAAAAGCGCCCGCGTTGATGGGTGGCGCCCGCTAGCAGCGGCGAGTTTCATCTCGAATCCGCACCGAGCTTCGTTATACCGGTCCTCTCTCAGCGCCGGCCCGACCGCACCAGGGCGCTGGGTATTTACAGGATATGGCGAGTCGGATCAGCTCGCCGCGAGCTTGAAGAAGTCGACGCAGTTCTGCGCCCAGATCTTGCGTTTATCCGCCTCCGGGACGTTGGCGTAGATCTCGTCGATGATCGGCCGCGAATTCGGCCATTCATTCTCAATATGCGGGAAGTCGGTCGCAAACATGATGTGGTCGACGCCGACATGATGGCGTTCCTCGATCGCGACCCGTTCGTACTGCACGCTGAAATATATGTTCTGACGCACGTAATGGCTGGGCAATTCCTTCAGCGCCTTGAAACCGAGATATTCCTCCGCCCAGCCGAGATGGCGCTGGTACCACACATCCATATGCTCGAGCCAGAACGGGACCCAGCCGAGCCGGGTCTCGGCGAAGAACACCTTCAGCTTCGGAAAGCGCTCGAACACGCCGGCGAGCACCAATTGCGCGATGCTGATCGAGGGCGGCAGGCCGAAATTGGTCAGCCATTCGAGAAACGGCCGGCGCAGCCGCTGCATGACCACGGGATCTTCCTTCGGATATTTGAAGGTCGGCTGGCTGGCGCGGGCCCCGGTGCGATAGAGCTGGACATGCACCGTGACCGGCATGTCGAGATCGAGCGCGGCAGCCCAGAATTTATCGTCCTCGGGCGTTGGATAGCCCTTGGCGTTGGGCAGCGCACCGAGCAGTACGCCCTTGAGGCCGAGCTTCTTGCAATGTTCCATTTCGGCAATCGCATCATCGACATTGGTGATCGGGATCACCCCCATGCCGATCAGCCGGTCGGGCGCGACCGCGCAATATTCCTCGCCGAGCCAATCGTTGTAGCCGCGGATCACCGCCTTATAGACCTCGTCATGCGCGATGTTGCGCCAGAACACCGGGCCGGCGACCATCGCGGCGAACAATACTTCGCCATCCATGCCGTCCTGGTCCTGCTCGCGCACCCGCTGCTCGGGCGAGCCGGTGCCAGCGGCGTCGGCGACCTTGAGGCCAAAGGGTTGCCAGGTGCCGGCGGCGCGGCCGGCGCGCAAATCGAGGAAATTGGCTTCGAGCAGCGGCTGGCCCTCGATCATCAGCGCATCGCCGCCATCCGGCAGGTGCACCGTGTGCGGGGCGCGGTCGCGGTATTTTTCCGGGACCCGGTGCACCCACCGCTCCGGTGGTACTTCGAGGTGCCCATCGCTCGACATCAGATGATATTGCCTAGCCATCGCCGCCTCCCAATCCAGCTCCGGAAATCATAGCAAGCGCCGATCCAGCGCGTCATCCGGTCAGTCGGTCCCGCGCTGCGCAAGACAGGCGCCGGGTGAGCCGAGGTGATGTATATTGCCTGCAGATGCCGACCGGATCGGTCCGGCCAGCCGGAATTCGTCGCCCGGGATCGCCGAACAGAGGAGCGCGCGTATGGATCTTCGCTTCACCCCGGAAGAGCTGGCCTTCCGCGACGAGCTGCGCGGGTTCATTCGCGACAACCTGCCGGAGGATATCCGCGAGCGCACACGCCTCGGCTATGCCGCGCGCAAGGAAGACATCGTGCGCTGGCAGCGTATCTTGAACCAGCGCCATTGGGCCGCCTACAGCTGGCCGGCAGAATGGGGCGGCCCGGGTTGGTCGCCGGTGCAGCGCATGATGTTTCTCGAAGAGAACCAGCTGGCGCCGGCGCCCGACGTCAACCCGTTCAACATCACGATGCTGGGGCCGGTGCTGATCCAGTTCGGCAGCGACGAGCAGAAGCGCCGCTTCCTGCCGCGCGCCGCCAATCTCGACGATTGGTGGTGCCAGGGCTTCTCGGAGCCCGGCGCCGGCTCCGACCTCGCCTCCTTGAAGACCGCGGCGCGGCGCGAGGGCGACGAGTACGTCGTCAATGGCCAGAAGATCTGGACCTCGACCGCGCACGAAGCCGATTGGTGCTTCTGCCTGGTGCGCACCGATCCGCAAGCCAAGAAGCGGCAAGAAGGCATCTCGTTCCTGCTGATCGACATGCAGACGCCGGGGATCACGGTGCGCCCGATCATCTCGATCGACGGCACCCACCATCTGAACGAGGTGTTTTTCGACGATGTCCGGGTCCCGGTCGCGATGCGGGTCGGCGACGAGAACCGCGGCTGGGACGTCGCGAAGTTCCTGCTCGGCAACGAGCGTACCGGCATTGCCCGGCTCGGCAAATCCAAGGAGCGGGTCGGCTTCGCCAAGGACATGGCGCGCGACATGCGCGCGCATGGCCGGCCGCTGATCGAGGATGCCGAGTTCCGCCGCCGCATCGCCCAGCTCGAAGTCGACATCAAGGCGCTGGAGATCACCCAGTTGCGCGTCGTCTCGGCGCATGACCAGAAGGCGGGCAAGCCCGACCCGCTTTCTTCGGTGCTCAAGGTCAAGGGCACCGAACTGTTGCAGGCGACCACCGAACTGGCGATGGATGTCGGCGGACCGCTGGCGATGCCGGATTGGGCGCAGGAACTGGCCGCCCTCAGCAACGAACCCGAGCTCGGCCCGGCCTGGGCCACCGAGGCCACCCGCAGCTATCTGTTCCTGCGCGCTGCCTCGATTTATGGCGGCACCAACGAAATCATGAAGAACATTGTAGCGAAAGCCGTCCTCGGACTGTAACCCCCGCGACAGCGGGATGCCTTTAGACTGACGAGGCCGGCTCGGCATCGTCGGCTCGGCCGCAGACAAGGAGGGCCCAAATGCAGACCGCGATCGCGACCGTGTCGCTTAGCGGAACGCTCGACGAAAAGCTGGAAGCAATCGCCGCCGCGAAATTCACCGGCGTGGAGGTGTTCGAAAACGACCTGCTCTCGTTCAACGGCACCCCGGCCGAGGTGCGCCGGATGATCGACGATCTCGGCCTTTCGACCATCACCTTCCAGCCGTTTCGCGACTTCGAAGGGATGCTGGAACCGCAGCGCAGCAGGGTTTTCTCGCGTGCCGAGCGCAAGTTCGACGTGATGCAGGAGCTCGGTTGCGACCTCCTCCTCGTCTGCAGCAATGTGTCTGCGGACGCGCTGGGCGGCGTCGAGCGGGCCGCCGCCGATTTCCGCGAGCTCGGCGAACGCGCGGCACGGCGGGGCCTGCGAGTCGCTTTCGAGGCGCTCGCCTGGGGGCGCTACATCAACGATTACCGGGATGCGTGGGAGGTCGTGCGCCGGGCGGACCATCCGGCGGTCGGTCTCGTCCTCGATACTTTCCACATCCTGGTCCGCAACACCGACCTGACGCCGATCCGATCGATTCCGAAGGACCGAATTTTCCTGGTGCAGGTCGCGGATGCGCCGGTTCTCGACAGGGACTACCTGTCGTGGAGCCGCCACTACCGGTGCTTCCCCGGCCAGGGCGACCTCGCGATCGAAGCTTTCATGGAAGCCCTGCAGGCGACCGGCTTCGACCGGTTCGTCTCGCTCGAGATTTTCAGCGACCGCTTCCGCGCCGGGTCGGCCCGCAGGGTCGCCATCGACGGCCAGCGCTCGCTGCTGTTCATGCTTGACCGCCTGAGCAAGACGACCGGGGTCGAGGCGCCGGGGGTGCCACCCCTGCCGCCGCCATCGCGCATCGAAGGCATCGAGTTCCTCGAATTCGCGATGGACGAAACCGCCGGAGACGCTTTCGAGAAGGCGCTGGAGGCCATGGGCTTTGCCCGGGCGGGGCGGCACCGGTCGAAAGACGTGGTCCGCTGGCGCCAGGGCGAGGCCAATATTGTCGTGAACCGGGAGAAGGAAGGCTTCGCCCATTCCTTCAACATCGCGCATGGTCCGGCCGTGTGCGCCATGGCCGTTCGCGTCGACGATGCCTCCGCGACGGTAGAGCGCGCGCTGAAGCTCCTCGACCAGCCCTTCCGCCAGGCTGTCGGCCCGGGCGAGCTCGAGATTCCCGCGGTTCGCGGCGTCGGCGGCAGCCTTCTCTACTTCATCGATCGGCGCACCCGGCTCGGCGAACTCTGGGATATCGATTTCGAGCCGGTCAAAACCGCCGGACAGTCCGATGCCGGCCTGACCCGGTTCGACCACATCTCGCAATCGATGCAGTTCGAGGAGATGCTGACCTGGCTGCTCTTCTACACCTCGCTGTTCGATTTGCGAAAGACGCCGGTTCAGGACCTCGTCGATCCCGGCGGCATCGTCGAGAGCCAGGCGGTCGAAACCGAAGACGGTGCCATGCGCCTCGTTCTCAACGCATCACAAAGTCGGCAGACACTGGCTTCCCGCTTTATGGACGATTTTTTCGGCTCGGGGGTTCAGCAGATCGCGATAGAGACCTCCGACATCTTCCGGACCGTCGAGCAGTTCCGCGCCAATGGCGTCGAACTGCTGCCGATCCCGGAGAACTATTACGACGACCTTGAGGCTCGCAGCGATCTGACGGGCGAGCAGATCGAGAAGCTGCGCGCCGGCAACATCCTCTATGACCGCGAAGGCGGCGCCGAGTTTTTTCAGGTCTACACGCGGACATTTGATGGCGGCTTCTTCTTTGAAATCGTGGAGCGGCGCGGGTACCGCGGA
>Ga0213875_10001218_pt1 | contig 17428 bp, 14 predicted proteins | sample BarmaccomBMRX_R8_FD_160105 | JGI IMG/M metagenome (GOLD analysis project Ga0213875, IMG submission 160105) | Root-associated microbial communities from Barbacenia macrantha in rupestrian grasslands, the National Park of Serra do Cipo, Brazil - RX_R8 | ecosystem: Host-associated > Plants > Roots... | reverse complement strand
ACTGGACACAGGTCACCGAACTGGTCAGCCGTGCCGAGCAGGCGTTCGGCCGGATCGACGCGGTGTTCGCCAACGCGGGTATGAGCCTGACAACCTCGTTCCTCGGCGCGGGAGGAGAGAGCCCGCAGCGATGGCGGGACATGGTCGTCACCAACGTGTGCGGGCCGGCGCTCACCTCGCGGGCGGTGCTGCCGGCTCTGGTTCGCACGGGGGGACACCTGGTGCTGACCGGGTCGGCGTCCGGACGCGGCGTCCGGCCGGGCAGCCTGTACTCGGCCACCAAGTGGGCGGTCACCGGACTTGCCCAGGCGATCAGGGCGGAATGTGTCGGCACCGGCGTGCGGGTGACGCTGATCCAGCCGGGTCTGGTCGACACCGCCGCGATCCCGGCTGATCGCAGGGACGATCCCAAGCTGGAACCGCACGACGTGGCGCGGGCCGTGCTCTACGCCGTTGGACAGCCGGCGACCGTCGACATCAACGAGATCATCATCCGTCCGGTCGGCCAGCACGCCTATCGGTGAGCCGTCGGTGACAGGTGCCGGACCTGGTAGGGCGGCACCGAACACCCGGCAAGCGCCTGTGCGTCGATGGAGGTGGGTTGGTAGGCGCAGCGGGACAACCGATCGATCATCAGCGCGACCGGATCGGGCGTCTCGTCGGCTTTGCCGAACAGGAAGGCCCACTCGTGTTCGTCCGAGCCGAAGTAGGCGGTTGTACCGAACGTCTCGGTGTAGCGCCGCCACGACGAGAGCAGAGTCTCGTTGCGCCACAGCGTCGGACAGCCGGCCTGGTTGGCGACCACTCCTCCGGTGGCGAGAATCGACCGGCACATCCGGAGGAACTCCGTGCCGTACAAGCGGTTGTGCTGAGCCGAGGCGTCCGTGTGCTCATCGGGCAGGTCGATGAGCACGATGTCGTACCGATGTGAACCGGCTGCCGCGTCAGCCACGAACGCCCACCCGTCGGTGTAGTGCATCCGGATCGGACCGTCACCGCGCTCGGCGCTGGCCAGCTCCGACACGGTGTAGCCATAGGGCAGGTGTTCCGCGCAGCGCCGGACCGCCTCGGTGTCAATGTCGACATGGTCGACCCTACTGGCGCCGGCGGACGCCGCGAGCTGGCAGGCCACCCCTTCGCTCGAGCCGATCACGAGGACGGACCCCACCTGGTCGGCGAGCAGCAGTGCCGGCACCACGAGTGCCTCGTGGTAGACGAGTTGGCTGAATTCGGTGCTCTGCCGGTCGCTGTCGCAGAACAGTGAGATCCCCTGGGCGGTCCTCGCGATCACGACGTGTTGGAAGGGGGTGTCGCCCTCCCAAAGGACTTCCTCGATGTCCCAGACCCTGGTCAGCCCTGTGCCGACGGGCTCCCGGATCCGCAGGGTGCGTTCGGTGGTGGTCAACGTGCCCTCACAATCCCCCGGTAGATGGTGGTGCGTCCGGACGCCAGTCGTCCCTGCCGCGGCGGATGGTCTTGGTGTGGGCCACCGGCGTGTGCAGCGCCTCGGCGAGCAGGTGCACGGCGAACTCCGGGTCGGCGCGGTGGCCACAGGTGAAGACGTCGACGAAGACCGACCCGAACTCCGGATAGGTGTGCAGGGAGGCATGCGACTCCGACAGCAGGGCGAGCACCGTGACTCCCTGCGGCGAGAACCGTTTCGAGGTCACCTCGAGCACGGTGGCCCCCGCCTGGTCGAGCACGGTGGCCAGGATCTCGCGCAGCCGATGCTCGTCGTCCAACAGGGCCGGTTCGACGCCCTCCATGTCGGCGAGGACGTGCTGCCCGGTGAACGTTCTCACGGTCTGGACCGAGCCGTGTGCTCCGGCCATCTATCACTCCCGTCTGTGCTCCCGGCCCCATCGGCACCCCGACACCACTGAAGCGGCGGTTGGATCGTATTGCGGTACAAGGTTGTTGCGACAAGGTCAGATGCAGTGGGTCACCAGCGGCGGGAACCCGTTGAACGCCACCGAGGAGTAGCTGGCGGTGTAGGCACCCGCGCTCAGGAAGTCGACAGGGTCGCCCTGGCGCAGGTCCATCGGTAGCTCGTACACGGTGTGTTGGTAGAGCACGTCGTCACCGTCACAGGTTGGCCCGGCGAGGTACACCGGCCCCGTCGGGCCGCCACGTCCCGGCGTCTCCAGCCGGTAGGTGATGTACTCCTGCTCGGTTTCGGCCAGCCCGCCATAGCGGCCGACGTCGAGGTATACCCATCTCCGATCGTCCACAGTAGACTTTCGGGAGACGAGCACCACCTCGGCCCGCAGCAGACCCGCGTCGGCGACGAGGCACCGACCAGGTTCGAGCATCACGCGCGGAGCGGCGAGGCGGACCCGATCGAAATGCCGGCACACTGACGCCGTGATCGCCGCGGCGTAGCTCGCAAACGGCGGTACGGCCTGGGTGTACTGGCCTGGCAGCCCGCCGCCGACGTTGAGCATGGGCAGCATGATGCCTCGGGCGGCCAGCCTCGCTGTGATGTCGGCGGCTGTGGCGATGCCGGTGTCCCACACGCCCGGGTCCGGCTGTTGCGAGCCGACGTGGAACGCGACGCCGGCCGGCCGGAGACCGAGTCGTGCCGCGGTGGCGAGCAGATCCTCGGCCATGCTCGCCGAACAGCCGAACTTCGCGCCGAACGGAGTCAGCGATCCCGTGTCGGCCAGCAGTATCCGGCAGAACACCGACGATCCCGGTGCGCATTCGGCGATGGCGGAGACGTCGTCGATGCTGTCGGAGGTGAACAGGTGCACGCCGAGCGCGTGGGCCCTGGCGATGTCGGCGCGCTTCTTGATCGTATTGCCGTAGGAGATGTCGTCGGGACTGGCACCACAGGACAGGCACAGCTCTATCTCGGGAACGCTGGCCGCGTCGAAGCGGGCGCCGAGCCCGACGAGCAAGCGGACCACCTCGGGGGCGGGATTGGCCTTGACGGCGTAGCACAAGCGGGCCCCGGTACGGGACTCGGTCGGACCGAAAGCCCATGCCAGCTGCAGATAGCGCTCCCGCACCGTGCGCAGGTCGAGCACCAGACACGGGGTTGGGGGAGACGTGTCGTCGAGGAAGGAGCGGATGCGGATCATCGCCCCGGTCGCCTCCGCCGAGGACGGAGGACGCGGTCGCACGCTCGTCGCCAGGTCGGTCACCACAGTCGGCTGCGGCGTGTGCGAAGCCCGGTAGGCGAGGCTGTGTCCCATTCCGCTACGTACCTTCCAGTCCCGGGTCCGTTGTCGCGTCGACCCGTTCGCCGCTCCTGTCATCCCCCCGTCGCGGGTGGTCCCGTCATGTGGTGTCCCGCGGCGTGCCATCGTAAGTCCTTCGCGCCGCCGTTGGCGACTACTGCCAACCGGACGGCTGAATCCATCAACCGAAGACCGAGGACGATTCGCGCCGTTGCGGGTTCTGTGTCGTTGTTCACGGTGTGAGCAAGTTGATCGCCGCCCGGTAAACCGCGTCCTCGGACAGCAGCACCGACAGTGCGGCGTCGCCGAGCGGGATGAAGCTGTCCTCGCTGGTGACCCTGTCGACCTGGCCGGTGAACCCGTTGTCGACCAGCGCGGCGAGGATTCCCTCGGAGGCCCCGCCAGTGCGCCGGGTTTCGTCCACCACGAGCACGCTGCCGGTGGCTTCTGCCTCACGCATCAGGTCGTCGACCGGCAGCGGGGCGAGCCAGCGCAGGTCGAGCACTCGACACGACACGCCGTCGGCGGCCAACCGCCTTGCTGCCCGCAGACTCAGCCGCAGCCCGTTGCCGAAGGACACCAGCGTCAAGTCGGTTCCGTCACCGTGGGTTCGTCCGCTGCCGATCGCCGCGTGTTCGTTAGGCCGGCCGGCCAGCCAGCCCTCATCGCCCTCGACGTACAGATCACGGGTGTGGTAGAGGGCTATCGGTTCTAGGAACACGCAGACGCTGCCATCCACCTCAGCGGCGGCAACGCAGGTGCGCAGCATCGCGGCGGCGTCATCGGGCCGCGCCGGCGAGGCGATCACCACGCCGGGAATGTCCCGCAGCGCGCCAACGGCGTTGTCGTTGTGGAAATGGCCGCCGAAGCCCTTCTGGTAGCCGTAGGAGGCGATCCGCAGGACCAGCGGATTGCGGTACCTGCCGGAGGAGAAGAAGCTCAATGTCGCCGCCTCACCCCGGATCTGGTCGGCCGCGTTGTGCAGGTAGGCCAGGTACTGGATTTCGGGAACCGGAAGTAGACCAGACAGCCCGGCGCCGAGCCCGAGGCCGAGAATCGACTGCTCGTCAAGCAGTGTGTCGAATACCCTTGCGGCACCGGCATTGTGCCGCAGGCCCCTGGTGACGCCGTACACGCCCCCTTTGCGGGCGATGTCCTGGCCGAATATCACTATTCGGGGGTTACGGTCGAGCAGTTCACCGAGTGTGCGGTTGATCGACTGCGCCAGGGTGAGCCGCTCAGCCGCCGCCCCGCCGGCGCCAGCCGCGGCCGGCGGGGCGAGCGCCGCGGCCCGCTCGGTGACCAGCCTCGGCCGGCGCGGAGCGAGCGGCGCCATCACCGCCTCGGCACTTCTCAGTGGCGGCTGCACCGCGATCTGCTCGGCGAGCACCAGCACTTCGGCGCGCTTCGCCTCGTAGCGCTCGAGCACTTCGGTTGGCGACAGGACATTGGTGGACACCAACAGTTCGGCGGTGCCCAGCAGCGGATCGCGGGCGAGCTCCGCGACGATCTGAGTACGTTCGCGATAGGCGATCTCCGCGTCCGAGCCGGCGTGTCCCATCAGCCGGACGGTGGACAGATGCAGAAACGCGGGCATTCGCTTGCGCCGCACCCATTCTGCCGCCTGGCGCGCCGTACGCAACGCCTCGAGCAGATCGAATCCGCTTGCGGAGAAGTACTTCAGGCCGGGACGGGAACCGTAGGCCGAGGCGATCCAGCCGGCCGGTGTCGGCACGCTGATCCCGAGTCCGTTGTCCTCGCACACCAGCAGCAGAGGCATCGGAAGTCGTTGGTACCCACAATAGATCGCGGTGTTGATCGCACCGGTCGCGGTTGAGTGGTTGGCGGAGGCGTCACCGAAGCTGCACACCGCGAGCGCATCGGCCGGCCACGGCGAATCCACTCCGAGCTTGCGTGCCCGGTCGATCGCGAAGGCGACGCCGACCGCGCGGGGCAGATGCGAAGCGATCGTCGAGGTCTGCGGAATGACCGCGGCGTCGTGGTTGCCGAACACCTTGTGCCGACCGCCGGCGATCGGCTCGCTGGCGGCGGCCATCATGCCGGCCAGCACGTCGCGAAGTCCGTGTTGGCCGGGGACCTGGCGGGTCCGTTCCAGGTAGAAGGCGCCGGAACGATAGTGCAGCAGTGCGGGATCGGTGGGCCGCAGTGCCGCCGCGATGGCGACGTTTCCCTCGTGCCCGGACGAACCGATCGTGTAGTAGCCGAGGCCTCGTCCGCGGAGCTGGCGCGCGGCGAGATCGAGATGCCTGCTGCCCAGCTGCGCGTCGAACAGCTCGAGCAGCCGATCGGAGTCCGCGAGCGGATGGGCCGCGCCGGCGCGCATCCCGCGGACCGACGCGATGAAATGCTCGTCGATCTCCTCGGTCACCGGTAGGAGCCGATGCCGGTGATCGCCTCGCCGAGCACCAGCGTGTGGATCTCGCTGGTGCCCTCATAGGTCAGCACGGACTCCAGGTTGTTGGCGTGCCGCAGCACCGAGTACTCTGTGGTGACCCCGCTGGCAGCCAGGATCGTGCGTGCCTCGCGGGCGATTGTCAGCGCCGCCCGCACGTTGTTCAGCTTGCCGAAGCTCACGTGCGCTGGATCGCATCGGCCGGCGTCCTTGAGTCGTCCGATGTGTTGTGCGGTCAGGTAGGCCTTCTCCAGTTCCAGAGCCATGTCGACCAGCTTGGCCTGGGTCAGCTGGAAACCGGCGATCGGACGACCGAACTGGATCCGGGTCTTGGCGTAGTCCACCGCCGTGACGTAGCAGTCACGTGCTGCCCCGACCGCGCCCCACAGGATGCCGTACCTCGCCTCGTTGAGACAGGACAGGGGAGCACGTAGCCCACGGCCGCCGGCGAGAACGGCTTCGGCGCGCAGCACGCAGTCGGTCAGGATCAGTTCGGAGGTCACCGAGGCGCGCAGCGACAGTTTGTTCTCGATGTCCCGTGTGGTGAAACCCTTGGTGCCACGAGGAACAAGGAACCCCTTTATGCCTTCCTCGGCGCGAGCCCACACCACCGCGACGTCGGCAATGCCACCGTTGGTGATCCACATCTTGGCGCCGTTGAGCACCCAGTTGTCACCGTCACGGCGGGCGGTTGTCCGCATTCCAGCCGGATCGCTGCCGAAGTCCGGCTCGGTCAGCCCGAAGCAGCCGATCGCGTCACCGGCGGCCATCGCCGGCAACCACCGCTGCTTCTGCTCTTCCGAGCCGAACCTGTGGATCGCGGTCATGGCCAGCGATCCCTGCACGGACACCAGACTGCGCAGGCCGCTGTCGGCGGCCTCCAGTTCCATACAGGCGATGCCGTAGGCGGTCGCGGTCGCCCCGGCGCAGCCGTAGCCGGTCAGGTGCATCCCGAACACCCCGAGCGCACCGAGTTCGGACACCAACTCCCTGGGGAACGTGCCCTCGGCGAACCACCGGCCGATAGTGGGACGCACCCTGTCCTCGACGAAGCGTCGAACGGTGTCGGCGATCAGCCTTTCCTCCTCGGAGAACAGCGTTCCGACGCCGAGGAGATCAATGGGGTCGACGGACACGGTCCTCACGCTCCCAACCGGTAGTCGAGGTCGGCGGTCGGCAGTTCGACCAGATCCATCTGGGCCTTCTGCAGGGTGCCCGCATAGTCCCAGTTCATCGACTGCCACCGGGTAAACTGGTCGAGCACCCAGATGCCCGACTGTCGACTTCCGTTGCCAGACAGGCCATTGCCGCCGAAGGGGAGGTGCGCCTCCGCGCCGGAGGTGGAGTTGTTCACGCTGACCATGCCGGCCCGACAACGTTCGCGGAACCGGAACGCGGTCGCGGCGGTGCAGGTGTAGATCGCCGCGGACAGCCCGTAACCATGCCCGTTGGCCAGCTCGACGGCCTGGTCGAAGTCGTCGAACGTTCCGACGCCGACCAATGGACCGAAGGTCTCCACACGGTACAGCTCGTCATCGGCGGTGATGCCGTCCACGATCGTCGGGTGCACGTAGACACCCCTGTCGGGGTCACCGACGAATCCCGTGCGCGGATTGGCTTTCGTGATGCGACCGGTGGCGCCGTGCACCGTGTGGTGTGGCTGGACGAGGCCGAGATGCTGCTCGAAACGCTCGGCGTAGCGACTGTCGATCAGCGGGCCGTAGAGCACATCCGTGGTCGGGTCACCGATCACCGCCCCGTCGACCGCGGTGACGAACCTGCGCAGGAACTCCTCGTGCACATCGGCCTGGACGAAGACCGTGCCCAACGAGGTGCACCGCTGACCCGCCGAACCGAACCCGCTGAACAGCGCGCCCTGCACGGCGAGGTCGAGATCCGCGTCAGCCATCACCACGAGGGGATTCTTGCCACCCAGCTCGAGGCACGGTGTCTGCAGATGGCGTCCACACAGCTCACTGATCATCCGCCCGACCTCGGTCGATCCGGTGAAGCCGACCTTGTCGACGCAGTGCTGGTCCAGCGCGTCGCTCAGACCGGCGAAGGTGGCCGCCCCGTCGGCCTGCACCAGGTTGAACACCCCGGCGGGAACCCCGGCATGCCAGAGGAGTTCGGCAAGGGCCTGTCCGACCGCCGCGGACACCTCGGCGGGCTTGAACACCACGGCGTTGCCGCACAGCAGCGCCGGCACCAGGTACCAGGCGGGCACCGCGGCCGGGAAGTTGCCCGCGGTGATGATCACACTCACCCCGACCGGCGCCCGGAATGTGAACAGCTGCTTGTCGGGCATCTCGCTGGGTACTGTCTGACCGTAGAGCCGCCGGCCCTCACCGAGGAAGAAGTCGCAGGTGTCGATGATCTCCTGCACCTCGCCGAGCGCCTCGGCGTACGGCTTGCCGATCTCCCTGGTGATCAGCGCGGCCAGCGCGGTCTTGTTGGCCCTGACCAGCTGGCCGAGCCGCCCGATCACCTCACCGCGCATCGGGGCCGGTATCCCGGCCCAACCGGGCTGCGCCTCGCGGGCGGCGCGTGCGGCGGCCACCAGGACCTCGGGACCGGCCAGTGCGACCTCGGCGACGACATCGTCGAGGTCGGCCGGGTTGCGCGACAGGAGAACGCCACCGTCAGCCTCCCGGTCGACGCTGCCGGCGACGACGGACGCGCACGCCAAGCGGTCGGTCATGTGTCAGTTCCCTTCCCCAACGATGCTGGGCATCTGTCGTCCTGGGTGTCTACCTTGGCCAACGGATGGGCGTGCGCCAAGCCCAGCGGCATGTGACGTTGCCCGTCGGGTGAGATTCGTTCGGCCGTGTCCGGTGGGAAGGCGGGCGCCGAGGGGATCGGGCGGCTCAGGCGTCAGGCGGCGTGGTGCCGGCCGGTCGGTCGCAACGGCCCGTCGCCGGGGCGGACATCCTCGCGCGTCGGCCCGGCGCCAAGGCCGGTCGCCGCGGCGGCGGACCGCCGAGGGACGGGTACCACGTCCGGGAACTCCGGCACCGGGTCGCGCCGGCCGGTGCCGGTGTGGTGCACGGCGTAGACGAGGCCGAGGCCGACGATGAGCAGTCCGTGCAGGGCGACACGGGGCACGACGACCTGCCCGATGAGCAGGTCGTGCACGGAGAAGACCGTGAGCACGGCGAGGAAACCGGCCATCACCGGGAGCATCCCGGCGGCGGCCCTCGTGCGCAGCGCCCTCCAGAGCATGCCGAGGCCGAGAGCGAGGTTCCACGCGGTGCTCTCGTTGAACAGGTGGCCGCCGCCGGCCATGCCCGGCATCGCCTGGTCGGCGCCGAACACCTGGGCGATGCCGAGAGTCAGCTGGACGACCGCTGTGACGCCAAGGGCGACACGGGGCCACCAGCGCCGCGCCACGACCGGAGCCTGTGCGAGCACCACATCGGTGAAGTCGGGAATCGTGGTCGCGACCCGCACCCGCAGTGTCCTGGTCAACGTCGCGGACCGCTGCTGCCACTCCCGGCACGCCGGACAGTGGACGAGGTGTTGGTCCAACGCGTCGGCCGGTACCGGCGTCAGCTCCCCGTCCAGCTGTGCCGACAAGGCTTCCCGAGAGGTCGCACAGTCCACGTCGTCATTGTCGTCCCAGGGCCCACCGGAGTTCCAGGACCCCGCGGAGTTCCCCGGCCCCGGGCCAGTCCAGGGGCAGGGGAGGTGGGCGGCGGTGTGATGGATACCCTGCTTGGCGTGCCTGGCTCCGCGACTGACAACGAACGCGTCACCGGCCTGGCGTTGGCGGCCGGATCCGGCGACCGGGCGGCGCTCGAGGAGTTCGTCCGCGCCACCCAGCGCGACGTGTGGAGCTTCGTGTCCTACCTGGCTGGCGTCGCCAACGGCGACGATCTCACCCAGGAGACCTATCTGCGTGCGCTGGGCAGTCTGCCGCGGTTCGCCGGCCGCTCCTCCGCGCGCACCTGGTTGCTGTCCATCGCGCGCCGGGTGGTCGTCGACCAGATCCGGTCCGCGGCCGCGCGGCCGCGGACCGCGGCGGGTGTGGACTGGGTGGCCGCCGCGGATGCCCAGTGCGGACAGCAGCGCGGCCAGGCCGGTTTCGAGGACGTCGTCGAGGTGACGGTCCTGCTGGACGGCCTCGACCAGGAACGGCGGGAAGCCCTGGTCCTGACGCAGGTGTTGGGGTTGTCCTACGCCGAGGCCGCTGAGGTGTGCGGCTGTCCGATCGGCACCGTCCGGTCCCGGGTGGCGCGAGCACGTGAGGACCTGGTGCGTGCCACGGCGGGGGGCCGAGCGGCCGGCGCGGGTTGACCTCGACTGGGTGATCGACATGACATCGGGGAACTCCGGTGGAACCCGGACCGACTGATCGGGAAGCTGGCCGTCACACCGTCCCGGTCCGCCTCCGCGCCCAACACTCGCGGGCGCCCACCGAGGTGGTGTCCCGTGCCAGCCCCTGCGTCGGTCGCCGGGTGTACGGGAACTCGGCGCGGCTCGGATCCGACTAGATGACCAACGGGTGGCCTCGGTCGCCCGGCGACGGTCAGGAGGGTGTATGGGCGCTCGCGTGGTCGGCTGTGTCGTCGCCGCCACCACGATGGTCGCCGCGGCCTGCTCTGGCCCAAGCGGCGGTGAGGTGCCCTCGGGTGGTGCGTCCGGGCCAGGGTTCCCGGCCACCGTCGTCGCGGACTGTCGCGGCGCCAAGGTCACCCTTCGGTCCGCGCCGCGCAGGATCGTCACTAGCAACGCGTCCGCACTCGAGCTGCTGTTCTGGCTCGGCGCCGGTGACCGGGTGATCGGCACCGGATTCCCTCCCGGAAAGGGCACCCTGCCGCCCCAGTTCGCCGAAGCCGCCGCGAAGGTGCCGGTGCTCAGCGACACCGTGATCGCCAAGGAGGAGCTCCTCGGCTCCGGTGCCGACCTGTACATTGACACGTTCGCCGCCCCGGACGCCGGTGGCGGCGCTCCCGTCGGGGTACCGACCGAGCGAGAGTTCGCCGCCGCCGGTATCACGCATCTGTCGCTGCTGTCGACGGCCTGCGCCGCTCGGTCGAGCGGTCAGCGCCGGGATCTCGCGGACGTCGAGGCCGACATTGCCCGGCTCGGAGCGGTCACCGGCACCTCGGCGAAGGCCAACGAACTGGTCGAGGCCATGCGGCACAAGGTGAACGCGGTGCGTGACGCGGTGGCCGGGGTGGCCGAGGACAAGCGGCCGAGCTACTTCTTCTTCGATTTCGACGCGAGCACCAAGCAGCCGATGGCGCTGTGCGGAAAGCAGATCGGCAACGCGATCTTCACGCTGGCCGGCGCCCGCAATGTCTACGCCGACTGTGACGCCGACTTCCGCCAGGTGAGCTGGGAGGACGTCGTCGCGAAGAATCCCGACTGGATCCAGCTTGGTGTCCGCGACCGCGGCGACGACAAGGCGACCTCGGCCGCTTTCGACCAGGCGGAGCAGTTTCTCCGCCAGTATCCCGCCACCAGTGGTCTGGCCGCGGTCCGACAGGATCACTTCGTGCGGATCACCTCCCAGCTGACCGCCATTGCCGGCGTCCGTGACGCGGACACGGTGCGGGCGATCGCCGCGAGCCTGTATCCCAGCCTGGTCAGGGGTGAGGGCTGATGGCACGACCAGCGACCGCGGCCGGACAGCTGGCGCCGGCGGCGGACCGCCACGGCCGCGGCCGGCCGTGCCGTGCCGTGCCGGCCGGGGTGGTGGCCGTCGTGCTCGTCGTGGCCCTGGTCGCCGCGTCAACACTCGCGGTGTCCTCGGGAACAATCGGCATCCCGATCGGCCGGGTGTGGTCGGTGATCGGCCAGCATCTCCTCGGCGGGGTCGACACCGGTACCGCGGACCTGATCGTCTGGCAGCTCCGCCTGCCGAGGGTACTGCTCGCCGCGGTGGTCGGCGCTGGCCTCGGACTGGTGGGTACCGCGGCGCAGGCACTGGTGCGCAATCCGCTCGCCGATCCCTATCTGCTCGGTGTGTCCTCGGGGGCCTCCCTCGGTGCTGTCGTGCTGATCGTGTTGGTCGACGGCGGTGGACTGCTCGGGCTCGGGTTGTCCGCGGCGGCGTTCCTCGGCGCACTCGCGTCCTTTGTGCTCGTGTGGCTGTTCGCCAAACGCGGTGGCGGTTTCTCCCCGTTGCGGGTGGTCCTCGCCGGCGTCGGCATCGCGCACTTCCTGTCGGGCATCACCAGCTACCTCGTGCTCCAGGCCGGCGACCTGCAGCGCACCCAGGGCGTACTGTTCTGGCTTCTCGGCAGCCTCAGCGGTGCCGAGTGGAACCAGTTGGCCGTACCAACCCTCGTGGTTCTGCTCGGATTCGCGGTGCTGCAGGCACGGTCACGGGCGCTCAACGCCGTCATGATGGGCGACGAGACCGCCGCCAGCCTCGGCGTGGACGTGACGCGGTTGCGGCGCGGACTGTTCGTCGTGACGAGCATGCTGACCGGAGTACTCGTGGCGGTATCGGGTGCCATCGCGTTCGTCGGCCTTGTGGTACCGCACGTGTGCCGGATGGTGGTCGGCGGTGATCACCGCAGGCTGTTGCCGGTCTCCGGGCTCGCCGGTGCCCTGCTGCTCGTGGTCGTCGACCTCGTGGCGAGAGTGGCGTTGCCCAACCAGGAGGTGCCGATCGGCGTCGTCACCGCGCTCATCGGCGCGCCGACCCTGTTGTACCTGCTCAATAGACGGCTGGAACGGTGACCGTGCGGATCGACATCGAGGACCTGCGCGTGACCCTGTCCGGAAGGGCTGTGGTCACTGGGGTGAACCTTGTCGCGGCCGGCGGCGAGATTACCGGCGTTGTCGGCCCCAACGGCAGCGGCAAGTCGACGCTGCTGCGCACCGTCTATCGCCACCTGCGCCCGCAGGCCGGCCGTGTTCTGCTGGACGGGCAGGACATCCTGGGGCTGACAGCGGTGCGCGCGGCCAGGCATATCGCCGCATTGCCCCAGGAACGAGGAGGTGACGTCGAGTTCACCGTCGGTGAGGTCGTGGCTATGGGGCGTATCCCCTACAAACAGGCCTTCGCCGCCGACGACGACACCGACCGCCGCATCGTGGCGGCCGCTCTCGACCAGGTGGGTATGGCGGAGCAGGCCGGACAGCGCTTCACCGAGCTGTCCGGAGGGGAACGGCAACGGGTGCTGCTGGCCCGAGCGTTCGCCCAGCAGCCCGATGTCCTGGTGCTCGACGAGCCGACCAACCATCTCGACGTGCGCCACCAAGTGGAACTGCTCGCTCTGCTGCGGGCGCAGCGACGTACCACAGTGGTGGCGCTGCACGATCTCAACGCCGCCGCCTCGGTGTGCGACCGGCTACACGTTCTGCTTCACGGCTCGATCGTCGCCTCTGGCCCGCCGCGGGAGGTGCTCACCACCGAGTTGATAGCCACCGTGTTCGGCGTCCGCGCCGTCGTGGTGGAGCATCCGTTGACCGGTGGTCCGCTGATCGCGGTGGACCATCTGGCCGCCACGTCCGCCGCCGACGAGATGGCGGTCGTCGATGTGTGAGAGTGGCTCAGGCGGCCTCGAAGTGGCTCGGCCTCCCGTCGTGCAGCACCAGTCGACCATGCCGTTCCGCATCGGTCTTGCGCATCAGCTCCCACTCGCCGTCGCCGTGTTTGAGGACGGCCGAATGCCACGGCGTGGTCCAGACGTCCTTGATCTGCAGCAACCGGATCCCGAATTTGATCGAGCCCCGCGGCTGCGGATGGATGGACAGCCGCACCTGTCGTGGGAAACGGCGGGCGATCAGCTCGCCCCAGGCCCTGCTGCGCTGGATCACACCGTAGGCACGGGCGCGGCACTGCCGCTGCAACGCCGACTTGGTTCCGGAGAACTCCGCGGTGTCGTCGACGAGGAACCGGGTGATCCCCAGATAGAGGCGCATGGTGTCCGGATTGGTCAGCGTCTCAGCACGCAGGTCGTCCTCGGTCGCGTGGTAGCCGTCCGCGAGGCGGGTTCGTTTGTCCTGATAGGACATGTCGCCGTAGACGTCGCGGAGATCGAAGGTGCCCAGATGGGAGAGCTCCTCCTTCGCGATCATGGCGACCAGCTCGTCGGAGTAGGCGTCGACGTGCTCGTCGGGAACGCTGATGAGGTCGGCGAAGACGTGACCGTCCGAGCAGATCAGCATCCGCGCACCGGGCTCGTACACGTCCTTGACCGCGACACACAGCTGGTCGAGGAAGCGCAGGGAGAGCCGCTCGCCCTCGTCGGGGAGATGGCCGAGCACCTTGGCGGGGTTGGGGGACTTACACGGAAAACCGGGGAGGGTGAACAGAATGGGTTCGCCGGTCGACACGAACGCCGCGAGCTGACGCAGCTGCTCGTCGAACGCCGTTGCCGGGATGTCGGTGTCCAGGTCGGCCGCACGCCTGTGCGGCAGGAGTAATTCCATAATGGAGACGCAGCGCTCACGGACCTCTTGGCGGCTCAGCGCTTGCTCAGACGAGCCGACGCCGGTCGGCGGTACCTCCACTACTGACATGCTTCCTCCAGTGGGCATGGTGACAGGATGCTCGAGCGGGTGCTCGGCATGAGCGACGTGACGGCGGTGCTCAGATCAGGTTCGTCGGTTGAACACCACCGGAAGACTGTTGACCCCGCGGGACAGTACGGCGGGAACCCACTCGATGTCCTCGTCGGGAACGGCGAAGGCGATGCCGGGCAATCGCCTGAGCAGGGTGTCGATGGCGATCTGCAGCTCCACCCGGGCCAGGGTGGCGCCGGGACAGAAGTGGATGCCGTGTCCGAACGCGAGGTGCGCGTTCGGGGTTCGGTCGAAGTCGAGTGTGTCGGCGTCGGTGAAGTGTCGCGGATCCCGGTTGGCGGCGCACAGCGACACGATGACCGAGTCGCCCGCGGGAATTCGGGTGCCGTGCAGGTCGGAATCCTCGGCGAAGAACCGCCATGTGGTCAATTCGAAGGCGCTGTCGTAGCGAAGGAGCTCGTCCACCGCCTTGTCGATCCGTTCGGGTTCGTCTCGCAGCAACGTCAACTGGTCGGGGTGGCGTAACAGGGTCATCAGCGCGGTGCTGATCTGGTTGGTGACCGGTTCCTGGCCGGCGACGAGCAGTTGGAAGATCATGGAATCCAGTTCTTCCCTGCTCAGTTCACCAGCGTCTTTGGCACGCACGAGACGGGTGAGCAGGCTGTCGTCCTGACTCGTCCGACTGTGGTCGACGACCTCGGCGATGTAGGTCTGCAGACCGCTTAGCAGTCTCTCGTACGCCGCTCTCCCGGGATCGGTGGGACCGACCGGCTGCACGACCTTGCCCCACTCCCGCCGAAACCGGCCCGCCAGCTCTGGTGGGAGGCCGATCACCTCGGCGAGCACCTGGAAGGGGAACCGTGCGGCGAAGCAGGCCACGACGTCGGCGCCGCCGGTGGCCGGCATGGCGTCGACCAGTGCGTCGGCGAGCTGTTGGAAACGGGGACGCATCGCCTGCACTCTGCGAGGCGCGAAGGCGTCGAGCACGAGCCGGCGCATCGTGGTGTGTTTGGGCGGATCCTGGTGCAGCAGGTGGACCTGGAGCTGGGAGTGCTGGGGTTCGGGCATGATCGCGGCACGAGAATGCCATGCGGCGTTGCCCCGCGAGTGGTTCTTCCCGAGCCGGTCGTCGTTGAGCGCCTCGTGTGCGGCCTGGTATCCGGTCACCAGCCATGCGTTGACACCGCTGGGGAAGCGAACCCGGTGCACCGGTCCTGCGTCGCGCATCCGCCGGTAGAGCGGATAGGGGTCGCGTTTGTAGTCGCGACCGATCAGTGGGATCGGTTCGGTCATGCGAATTTCCTTCCTGCCGAGCGAATGACCTGATAGACGCTTGGGCCTACAGGACCAGCTCGGGGCGATAGTGGTCCAACCACAACGCGAGATCGACCACCCGTTCAAGGCGAAGTCGGTGCCCCCACTCCAACCGGTCGGGTTCAAGGTCCAGGTAGGGCTTAATCTGGGTCTCGTCAGCGAGTTCGCGTACCGTGCCGCCGTGGGCGCCGAGAGCCTCGTGGGCCAGCTTCTGCAGTCCCCTGTTGTAGTCGGGGTGGTGAGTGGCCGGATAGTGGTTCTTCGCCCGGTACAGCACCGAGTCGGGTGCGACCCCATGGCCGACCGAACGCAGCAGACTTTTTTCCCGTCCGTCGTGGCTGTGCAGCGACCACGGTGTATCGAAGGCATACTCGACAAGGCGGTGGTCGCAATAGGGGACGCGAACCTCCAGACCTTGTGCCATGCTGAGTCTGTCCTTGCGGTGCAACAGCTGTCGCAGCCATCTGGTTAGCGACAGGTGCTGCATCTCCCGCTGACGGTGCTCGGTCTCGTCCTCTCCGTCGAGGTGGGGAACGGCGGCGAGCGCGTCGCGGTAGGTGTCGTTACGGAATTCGGTGATGCGCAAAGTGGCGGCGAGATTGGGGTTCAGTGGCATCGCCGCTTCATCTCCAGTGACCAGCAGCCAGGGAAACGTGGTGGCGGCGAGTGCCTTCGGGTTGTGGAACCAGGGATAGCCGCCGAACACCTCGTCGGCGGCCTCACCGGACAGCGCCACCGTCGAGTGGCTGCGGATCTCCCCGAACAGCAAGTACAGTGACGTGTCCATGTCGCCGACGCCGATCGGCGAGTCGCGGCAGGTCACGACGGCGCGTCGGTGGTCGAGGTCGAGCAGTGCGTGCGGATCGAGAACCACCGTGCTGTGATCGGTACCGATGAATCGGCCGGCTTCGGCGGCGTACGGCGTGTCGTGCCCGGTACGCAGCACGTCGCTGGTGAACTTTTCCGCCTGGTCGCTGTAGTCGACGGCGTAGGAGCGCAGCCTGGCCGTGTCGCCATCCCTCCGCCGCAGCTCACCGGCGAGCAGACCGGTGAGCACCGTCGAGTCCAGGCCGCCGGACAGCAGGCTGCACAGTGGAACGTCGGCCTCCAGCTGTGAGGACGCCGCCTGACCGACCAGCAGCCGCATCCGCTCGACGGCGGTGTCGAGGTCGTCAGTGTGCGGCTTGGCGACCAGCCGCCAGTACACCCGTTCGGACAGCCCACCCCGGTCGAAGGTGATCGCGGCACCCGGCTGTACTTCCCGGACACCCGACCAGACGGTCGGGCCCGTGTTGAACAGGAGGCTGTAGGCCTCCCGGAGTCCGTCCGCGTCCACCCGCGGAGTGAGATCCGGATGGGCGAACAACGCCTTGGGTTCCGAGCCGAAGACGATGCCGCCACTGATCTCGGCGAAGACCAGCGGCTTGATTCCGAGCCGGTCCCGAACCAGCAGCAGTCGTTGTCGGCGTTCGTCCCAGATCGCGAAGGCGTACATGCCTTCCAACTGGTCGACAAGATCCGCGCCCCACTCCTGGTAGGCCCGCAACACCACCTCGGTGTCGCTGCGGGTGCGGAACTTGTGGCCGAGTCGCCGCAGACGTTCCCGCAGTTCGTGGTGGTTGTAGGTCTCGCCGCTGTAGCTGAGCACGGTGTCGTAGCCGTCAACGCGATCGATCATGGGCTGAACGCCGCCCTCGAGATCGATGACACTCAGGCGCCGGTGACCGAAGGCCGCGTGTTCGCCCAGCCAGGTGCCCGCGGCATCGGGACCGCGGTTGACCAGGGTTGCCGTCATCGACTCGACGATGGCAGCGCGGGTGGACAGGTCCTGTTCAAAGGACACCCAACCGGTGATACCGCACATGCCTCAGGTTCTCCTTATTGCTGAGTCGGAGGGCAAGACAGGCCGGACGACGGAGCGGGCCAGCCATGGTTTGGCAAGCAGCAGCACGGCACCCGCGCCGGCGATGACCGCTAGCCCGATTCCCGCCTTCGTCCCCGCATCACCGCCACCGGCCAGCCCCCACACCGCGGT
>Ga0213875_10001217_pt1 | contig 17441 bp, 9 predicted proteins | sample BarmaccomBMRX_R8_FD_160105 | JGI IMG/M metagenome (GOLD analysis project Ga0213875, IMG submission 160105) | Root-associated microbial communities from Barbacenia macrantha in rupestrian grasslands, the National Park of Serra do Cipo, Brazil - RX_R8 | ecosystem: Host-associated > Plants > Roots... | reverse complement strand
ATCAGGATTATCCCCTGGCGCTGCTCGATCCGGAGTTGCTCCGGCTCACCGGTGTCAACTTCGTTTTGCACGGGGGCCGCAACATCGAAGCCCGCTTGGGACCGCTCGAAGCAGAACCGTTCGATCTTGAATGGCACGCCACCACCTTCGATTTAGACGTGCAAATGATCGAATCCGCGGAAGCGCTTTGGGGATCCATACTGTTTCGTCCGGAAGTATTTGAGCCGGCCTCCATGCGCCGCATGAGCGGGCACTTCCGCCAATTATTGGAAGCGGCAGTTGCCGAGCCGTTGCAGCCGATCGCACGATTGCCGCTGATTTCGGCCGGCGAACAGAAAGCTCTCGCAGCCTGGAACGCCACAACGCGTGTTTGGCCGGATCAAGCCACGCTGCCGGACCTATTCGAACGCCAGGCCGCGCAGCAGCCGGATCGAGTGGCGGCGTACTGCGGCAGTCAAAACATCACCTACGCCGCCCTGGACCAGCGTGCCAATCAAGTTGCGCAATACCTGCGCGCCCAGGGCGTGGAACTCGAGAGCCTTGTTGGCATCCACATGCCGCGGTCGCTCGATCTATTAGCCGCCGTGCTGGGTGTCTTAAAGGCGGGCGCCGCCTACGTTCCGATCGATCCCGCCTATCCCCCGGAACGGCAGCGTTTTTTGCTGGACGACTGCCGCCCTCTCCTGGTACTCGACAATCTCGAAGCCGTTCGAGATTTTCCTTGCACTCCAGTTGGGAGGCAGCTCGCGGCCGGCAATCTCGCATATGTCATTTACACCTCCGGTTCCTCCGGCACTCCCAAAGGTGTCATGGCGACGCATGCCGGAGCAGTGAACCGTTGCCGTTGGATGTGGGAAGCATACCCGTTCGAACCAGGTGAGAACTCCTGCCAGCGCACCTCTTTAAGTTTCGTCGATTCGGTTTGGGAAATTTTTGGGCCGTTGCTCGCCGGAGTGCCGATCACGATTGAGCCGGATGAAACCGTAAAAGATACCAGTCGATTTGCAGCGACGCTCGAAACGAGCCAAGTCACCCGAATCACCGTCGTCCCATCGCTGCTGCGCGCGCTCCTCGAATTTCCGCTGCCGCAGCGTTTGAAATATTGGATCGTTTCGGGTGAAGCCCTGACAATAGACTTGGCGCGCCGATTTAGAGCGCAACTCCCGCACGCCGTTCTGCTGAATCTTTATGGCTGCTCGGAAGCGTCGGGCGATTCAACTTGCTGGCAGGTCCCCCGCGAGTTCGAGACCGCCACCATCGGCCATCCCATCGCGAACACCCAAGTCTATATTCTTGACCGCTCCGGCAACGAGCTGCCCGCTGGACTTCCGGGCGAGATCGCAATTGGCGGTCGAGGACTCGCGCGGGGTTATATTAATCAGGGATGCATTAATCCAACTTCCGTCCAAGAAGAAAAGTTTGGTGCTTTCCTCGCGGGTTCCACCGAGCGATTGTACCGATCGGGCGATCTGGGGCGATGGCTCGAGGACGGCACGATCGAATATCTGGGGCGCGCCGACAACCAGGTGAAGATTCGCGGCGCGCGTGTGGAGCTCGGCGAAGTCGAGGCCGCGCTTGCAAGCGACGATGCAGTGGCACAGGCGGCAGTGCGCGCCTGGATCGATCCTCGTGGTGAAACACGCCTGGTCGCCTGCGTGGTGTTCAGGCCCGGCGCGCGAGCCGATTTCAGCGCCCTGCGGAACCGCCTCTCGACCCGTCTCGCCGACTATATGATTCCGGCGCATCACGTCGCATTGGATTCTCTGCCCCTTCTGCCAAACGGCAAAGTCGACCGCGCCGCGCTTCCCGAACCTGAGCTGGTCGCGCCCGGAGGCGCTGAGCCCCGCACCCCGGTTCAAGAGCTGCTGGCGGGCATCTGGTCCACGGTACTGCACATCGAGCGAGTGGGTATCCAGGACGATTTTTTCGACCTCGGTGGTCATTCGCTGTTAGCGGCACAAGTGATCGCGCGGGTGCGAGAGGTATTTCAAAAAGATCTGCCCCTCCGTTTGCTTTTCGAGAACACAACGGTTGAGCGGCTCGCCGCTGCGATCGAACAAGCCGCCGCCCCAAATGCCTCCGCCCCACGTCTTTTTGCCGCTCCCGTTGCCGCTCAAGTGCCGCTCTCATTTGGCCAGCAGCGGCTGTGGTTTCTTGAACAAGTTGGAGCGAGCCTGGGCGCTTACAACATCGCGGCAGCCGTGCGCCTGGAAGGCCCACTGCGAGTGGATTCGGTCAGAGCTGCTTTGAACGAAATCGCTCGGCGTCACCGCGTGCTTCGTACTCGTGTGGTTCAGGTGGATGGCGAGCTCGCCGGAGTGGTAGACGAAGTCCAAAACGTGCCGTTCGCCGTCGAGGAGACTACCGAACCCGAGCTCTACTCGCGAACCTTGAAGGAAGCTGCTCGCCCTTTCGATCTTGGTTGCGCGCCGCTCTTGCGCGGTCGTCTGCTGCGGGTTTCCCAAACAAAGCACGTGCTCGTGACGACAGTGCACCATATCGCCGCCGATGGTTGGAGCATGGGTCTGGTGGCGCGCGAATTCGGTGAGTTCTATTGCGGGCGGCCATTGCCCGAGTTGCCGGTGCAGTATTCCGACTACGCTCAGTGGCAGCGCACGCATTTGGCGGGCGAAGTCCTGGAAGCGGGTCTCTCCTATTGGCGGAAACATTTAGAAGCTGCGCGAAATCTCTTGATTGGCAAAGCATCACGGCCTGCCAAGCCGTCGGGCTATGGAGCCCGCGTGGTCCACACAATGCCGCCCGAAACTTCCGCAGCGCTGAAAGCGCTCGCGAGGCGCGAAAATGCGACGCTCTTCATAACGCTTTTAGGTGCTTACTACGTCTTGTTGGCTGCTTACTCGGGCGACCAGGACATCGTGGTGGGCTGTCCTTACGCCAATCGTACGCACGTCGAAGTGGAAGGCCTGATTGGATTCTTCGCCAATACCGTGCTGCTGCGTGCGAACATCTCGGGCGCGGTAAGTTTCGAAGACGTTCTGATGCGAGCCCGGGAAACCTCGCTCGGCGCCTACACGCATCAGGATGTGCCGCTGGAAAAAATAATCGAAGATTTGCGGCCGCGGCGGCAAGGAGCGCGCTACCCCCTCTTCAACGCGGCGCTGGCGTTGCAGAACGCTCCATTTCAGCCCGTGAAGCTTCCGGATCTTAAAGTGACGTCGTATCCTCTGCACACCGGAACCGCGAAAGTGGATGTGTGGCTCGATGTGCTGGATGTTCCGGAAGGTCTGATATGCTCGCTCGAATATAGCGTGGATTGTTTCGATGAGTCCGCCGCGGCGCGGCTACTCCGAAATTTTGCGGCGGTTCTCACCACCGTGGCGGACGATCCGTCCGTAGCCTTGTCCAGCCTGCTGGCTCTAATCAAACCCGCCGCTTCGTGAGACCATCGCCGCTTCATCCCGCGGTTCTGTTCCCGAGACACGCATTCGGTCTCCATCCTCTGATCTCGCGTGCAACAGCGCATCCGCGCGGCACTCGCTCAAACGTAGATTCAGGTGTTGCGCAAGCTGTTCGACATTTCGCGGGTCCATCATTGAAAAATGATTGCCGTGGACCTGAAAAACTTCGAGCCTGTCCGCTATTTTCTTCCACCGCGACTCGATCTCCGGCGCGATCAACAGAGGCTCCGTCCTGCTTTTGAACAGCAGCACCCTCCCTGAATAAGGCTTCGGCACGTACTTGCTCAGCGTCAGCGCAAGCGCTTCCATAAAGGTCTTGGTGCTTTCAGAAAACTCCGCCGCCCTCACGAACAATCTTACCTGGCTTTCTACGTAATCCATCCGAGCGAATCGCATTCGTATACTCTCGATCACCCGTTTGCAGTTGCGAAGAACCCGGCGAGAAAAATGCGCCCAGTAAAGCGTCGGAGCCAGCTCATCCACTACCCAGCGCGGAACATTCCGTAGAAGTTGCCGGATATACTGTGGGGTCATGGGATGGCTTCCACCCCCGGTGTTCGCGGGCACCGCGTCAACCGACACCAGCAGCGCGACCTGGTGGCCTCGCGCTTCCAGTTGCTGAGCCATCTCGAGTGCTATCGAAACACCAGCCGACCAGCCGCCCAGAATATACGGTCCCACCGGCTCGAAAGCTAATAACTCCGCAACATATCTTTCCGCGATCGTCTCCACCGATTTGGCAAATTCGGGCGTCTTGAATTGGGGAGGGACCTGGATTCCGTAAAACCTCTGATGCGGGCTTAAGAGCCTGGCCAAATGACGGAAACCGATCGCATCGCCCACCAGCGTATGGACACAAAAGAACGCCGGTCCGCTTCCCGTATCGTTAAATGGCAAAAAGAAGCCGGATTTATCGGAAGAGCTATCGCGCAGGAAAGTAGCGATTTTTTCGATCGTGGCCGATTCGAATAAAAACGCCAGAGGAATGCTCCGGCTGAACTCGTTCTCGATCAGGGCCGACAGGCGAACTAATTGAAGCGAGTGACCGCCCAACTCGAAGAAGTTATCGCTCACTCCACAGTGCTGAATGCCGAGTAACTGTCTCCACATCGCGAGCAGCGCAGTTTCGAAATCGTCGCGAGGTCCCGCGCCACCCGAAATGCACAAGTCTTTCGGTCCCGGCGGCGGCAACGCGTTGCGGTCTGTCTTGCCGCTCGCATTGAGCGGCAGGGAATCGAGCCTGACAAAGGCGCTCGGGATCATGTAATCGGGTAAGCGCTCTCCTAAATGATTCCGAAGCTCAACGTTTGAGGCAGCCCGCGACTGCCCGAACACCACGTAAGCAATCAGCTGTGGATTGCCGGTTTCGCCGCGCAGCGCCACCGCGCAACCCGCTACCGAGGAATGCTGGGCGAGAACTGCCTCGATCTCGCCAGGCTCAATGCGGTAGCCCCGCAGTTTGATCTGATCGTCAGTCCTCCCGAGGAACTGGACTGTTCCATCCGCCAGAAACTTCGCGCGATCGCCTGTCCTATATATTCGGCCGTGCTCACAAAATGGATCGGGCAGGAATTTTTCAGCAGTCAGTTCGCTGCGATTGAGATAGCCCCGCGCCACTCCCAAGCCGCCGATGTATAGTTCGCCTGCAACGCCCGCCGCCAGGAGGCGCCGATTATCGTCCAGGATGTAGAACTGAGTGTTGGCGATAGGCCGCCCAATCGGCGCCACACCCGTCATCGCCGACTCGACCTTAAAAATGGAAGACCAAACCGTGGTTTCCGTCGGACCGTACATGTTCCACAATTCGCGGCATCGCGAAAGCAGTTCCGAGGCAAGGTCGCCTGTGAGCGCTTCACCACCGCACAATGTCTTCAGTTGGGAATGTCCCTTCCATCCAGACTCGATCAACATCCGCCATGTCGCGGGCGTGGCTTGCATCACCGTCGCCTGCGATCGCTCCATCAGAAGCTTCAGCTTGTCGGCCTGGACCGCTTCCTCGCGTGAGGCGACCACCACTTTTCCTCCGCTGACCAGAGGAAGGTATAGTTCGAGTCCCGAGATGTCGAACGCGAGCGTCGTAACCGCGAGTAGCGTGTCAGAAGAGTCAAAACCCGGCTCGCGTTGCATGCTCTTGAGAAAATTCACCAGATTGCGGTGACTGATCTCCACCCCCTTCGGCACGCCCGTCGAACCAGAGGTAAAGATAACGTAGGCTAGATCGTCGGGCTGGGCGGTTTGCGGCGGTTCCGAAGCTTGCTCACTCGCGATATCATTCCAATCGGCGTCCAGATAAACTCTACGAGCTCCGTGCATCGGGAGAACTTCGCTGATAGCGCGCTGCGTAACCAAAATAGAAACCTGAGTGTCTTCGAGGATGAAGGCAATCCGATCCTTGGGATGCGTGGGCTCGAGCGGCACGTAGGCCCCGCCCGCTTTCAAAATGGCCAGCAACGCCACCACCATGTCGATGGAGCGCGGCAGCAGCACGCCGACCAGAACGCCCGGCCCCACACCGCGACCCCGCAGGTAACGCGCCAATCGATTGGTGCGCTGATCCAGTTCGGCATAGGTTATCTCATCACGCCCGCTCATCACCGCAGTTCGCCGGGGCGTGTACTGCACAAAGGGCCTCACCAGATTCGGGAGATAAGCATCTTGCGGGTGCTCTTGTTTAGTTGTGTTCCAACCGGCAAGAATTTTTGTGCGTTCCGATGGTGTCAGGAGCGGTAACTCCGATAAGCGCAGCTCTGGATTTCTAATTGCGCTTTCGAGCAACATTACATAGTGCGCCGCCATTCGCTCCACCGTTTCACCATCGAACAGAGCCGTGTTGTACTCCACACGCCCCCGTAAACCCTGCGGCGTCTCATGCAGAGAGACGGACAGATCGAGCTGGGGCGCCTCAGTGGTCTGCGGGCTCGCATTCGCGAGCGAGAACATCACCTGAAAGAGTGGATGCCGGCCGCGGTCGCGCGCTGGATTCAATTCTTCGACCAGCTTCTCAAATGGCAGCTCCTGGTGAGCATAAGCCTCCAACTCGGTCTCACTTACCCGCGCTACGATTTGCCGGAAATACGGATCGCCTGAAAGATCCGTCCGAAGAACAAGCGAATTGGCAAAATAACCGATTGTCCCCTCGGTTCCCGGGCGGTTACGATTGGCTGCCGAGGTACCGATGACGATATCGTGCTGCCCCGTATACCTCGCGAGCAGAGCGGCGAAGCCCGCGAGCAATGTCGTAAACAGGCGAACGGCGTGTTCTCGCGAGAAGCTAGCAAGTTGGTTCGACAGCTCCTCGGAGAATGCAATGGGCTTCGTAGCGCCGTAAGAAGTCTGCAATGGACGAGAGCGGTCCGCCGGCAGCTCGATAGTAGCGGGCGCGCCTTCCAGCCTCTGTGTCCAATGCGTCAAATCCTTGTCCGCACGGCCGTCCTCGAAGTATTCGTGCTCCCAAAGCGCGTGCTCCCGGTACTGAACCGCCGGCTCGGGCAAACTTGCTGGTCTTTGACCGCGGAAGGCTTGGTAATAAACCGCAAGCTCACGCTCGAAAATGCCGCGCGAACAATCGTCAAAAATTATTCGATGCAAGGTGAGCTGCAGAATATGCTCCCCGGGACGCAACCGGATCAGCCGCGCTCGAATCAGCGGACCACTGGCAAGATTGAACGGCTGGCGCGCTTCTTGAGCGGCGATGGCACCGGCTTCCGCTTCCGGATCCTGAATATCGGGCTGGTCTAGGTTCGTGAGCGGTAGCGAGATCTCGAGCCGCTCCGCGATCATCTGCCTCGGCTCACCTTGCGCGGCGACGATCGTTGTCCTCAGACTTTCATGGCGCCGTACGATTTCATCGATGCTCCGCTCCAACGCCTCAGAGCTGAGCTCGCCGGCGAGTCGAATCGGCCACGAAATGTTGTAAAAAGTGTTCTCGGGATCGAGTTTAGTGCGCAGCCAGAGTTGTCGCTGAGCATAGGTCAGCGGGATACCTGTCGTCGATCCCATATGTCCGGAGTGAGTCCCCGCACTTCCGAATTCAGATCGTACCATGCTCCACTCGACTCAGAACTGATCGAAAGGGCACAAGAGTACCACGGCTGAGCGCCGCGAACACTTGATTAGCCGCTACTTCTCGGGCGGAGCCAACTCCTTCATCTTGCGCTCGAACTCCGGGTACATGGTCTCCGCGCCCCCCAGCGTTGCCTCCACGGGGAGGTGGTATTTCTTCGCAAATTCCGTGACAAATGGATTTTGACCAGGAAGGAAATTCGGTACGGCGCCCCGCGGCTGGTTCGCAATTTCAACCACAGACTCGCAAGGATACAGCCAATTTTGTCCCTCTTGACTGGTTCTGTGAAAAACCTGGCTTCTCACAAAGGGTTCGGTCAAAGTCGCCGGGTCGGTCACTTCGCTCACGTGCACCAAATAGTCTCCATGCCTCATGAAGTGCTCGATCAAAGTTGCGTGATCGCTTTCGGGAAGGCCGTTGCGTCTTAGGTACCCTTGCTTCATATGAGTCGTGTAGACGGTCAATGTGTTGCCATCCCATTTTCCTGTGGAGAATCCCATCCAGGTATGGGCGGCGGCCTCGGGAGGATGTGGCCGATCATCCATCCAAACCGTACGATTCTGTTCGTACGTGCTGATGTACATGCGGATGTCCTCTAGCTTTTGCGACTGATTGTCGCGCTCTTCCCAAATCCGCAGATTGAGGGGTCCACCCATGATGTAGGGAGCGACGTGCACCTGACATTGATGCTCCGGCACAGTGACTCGTGAAGGACTCCAGGCCAACCCCACTGCACGGGCAGCTTCGTTGATTGGAACACCGAGGAAGTCCGCGATCGCGGGGTTGCCGATACTTTCCTCATGTGGCTCAGGCGCCCAGGCGCCGCTAAGATCGATGCCCGGCTGAGAGTTGAACGAACCGGAATATTGCGCGAGCGCTCCAGGCGCTTGGGCCAGGGCGGCAATGATCGCGATCGCTAAACAAGTGCGCCTCATGCTTGCGGAGCTCCTTTGCCGGCTGAAGCGGTCAGGCTTCGATAAATCGAACTCACAAAGTTTTCGGCGGTTCCAGGACCGTCCTTGGCGCTCCAGCGGGTGTCGTAGTCCTTGGTGAAACCGGCCGCCTTGATCTGTTCCAGCGTCATCCCCTTCTTGATTGCGTTCTGAACACGGTCTCGCACGATGGTCACCATATCGCGGTATTCCACCACGTCGAACTCGTCACAGATACGGCCGTGGCCGGGAATGATATACGTCCCACCCTCTTCTTCATGCTTCGGGATAGCAATATCGATGATATTGTTGAGAGCCTCGATTTCGCCCTGAATGCTGCCGCCGCGTTCGACGTCGATGAACGGATAGCTATCAGTATTGAAGATATCGCCGGTAGCAACTACATCGGAGCGGCGAAAGATCACCAGGCTATCGCCGTCGGTATGCGCAGCGGGCTGCCAACGAGCCACCACGGGCTCTTCATTGAAGAACACTTCCTTTTGGCCGGAGACGTACGTGTCCGTGGGCCAGGCCGCGGGCGGCGCCGCCGATTTCTTCCCGCTAGGAGCGCTCATCCGGTCCAAAACATTTTCGTGCGCGATGATCTGGGCCCCCTTGCCGGCATCGGCGATGTCGCCTGTCACGTTGGCCCCGGTAATGGTCACTCCGATTTGTCGCAGGGCTTCGTTCCCGCCGGTCTGGTCTGGATGGGCGCACGTGTTGATGATGTATTGCAGAGGTTTATCAGACAGCTTGCGAACCGCGTCGATCAGCCTTTCGGAGTTTTGCTCCAATCCGGTATTCACCAACAGAACGCCAGTGTCGCCGATCTGAACTGCGACGTTTCCTCCCAGTCCATGGATCATGTACACGTTGCCTTGAACGTGCAGCGTTGTGAGGTCGCCCGCGACGCGATAATCGCTCCAGGGGATTTGGTCCCTCTGCGCGTACACAACACCGGCGATCGCGAGGATGCCCAGTGAAACCGGCGCTATGTTCAGCAAACGTCGCGTACCACTTCGCCTTGCCATTGCCTCAGCGTGTTCCCTCAGGGCCGCCAAAGCTTCGCAGCAGAGCAACCGTGCTGTCGTGCGGAACAGGCAGAGCGAAGCTGCCCTTACCCATCGCGACATCCAGAGGCGTAAATCCGGATTTGGACTTGGCATCGAGTTTGGCGCCATGTTCAACCAGGAATTTTACCAACACATCGGAGCCCCGTTCCGCCGCCCCGTGAAGCGCCGTCTCGCCTTTTCCGTTTGTCTGGTTAAGATCCAGGCCTTGATCGATGCAGAGCTTGAGCGCTTCCAGGGCCTCGGCATCCGTTCCCCGAGTGTTCTTGTCGCGATAGCCGATCCCGGCGGCGAAGAGCAGCGCGTTGTTGCCGTCTTTCGTTACGAGTTTGGGATCCGCGCCGGCTTCGAGCAAGAGCCGCATGGTGGCCGCATCGCCCGAGCGAGCGGCACGCATGAACGGGGTTGTCCCTTCGTCGAGTGAGACATCGCCAAAGTCCATTCCACTTCGGCCGGGAAGATTCTGCGTCAAAGCTGCATTCACTTTTGCGCCATGCGCGAGGACTGCTTTGATCAATTCGATGCTCGGCAGCGGGTCCAGCTCTTTTCGCATCGGCAGAGCCGACCAGTCTTCATCCCGCGCGTCGATCGCGGCATAAAGCGCCGCGCGTCCTTTTACGTCCGCCACGTTCGGATCGGCGCCGCGATCCAGCAGGAACTTCGCGAACGTGTACTGCTTATTCATGATCGACACCACCAGGCCGCTGGTGCCGTCGACATCCGTCTGATTGATATTCACGCCCGAGTCGAACATCACCTTGGCGGTTTCAATATCACCCTCGCGCGCGGCAAACAGGAAGGCCGTTAAACCGCCGCGGGAGATTGGAGAAATTGAAGACGCGGTGCTGAGTTTGGGAATCTTCGTTTCACGAAAAGAAGATTGAATCTTCCAATCCGCGCCGTGTTCAAGGAGCGTCTTCACCACTTCGGGATGGTTCTCAGCCGCGGCCCATATCAGCGCGGTTTGGCCTCGATAAGCTTCCTTAGCGTTGACATCGGCGCCGTGGCTCAGCAGTATGTTCACCGCCTCCAAATTGCCTGCGTGGGCCGATGTCATCAGCACCGTCTCACCATCGGCCGTAGTGCGAGTATTCGGATCGGCGCCCGCTTTGAGTAGCTGTTCGATGATGCTCGCGTTGCCGAGTGCCGCGGCTTCCGACAGCGGAGTGGCGCCGTAGCGGTTCTTAGCCTTGGCATCGGCCCCCGCCGCGAGCAGCATCTGCACCGCTGCCCGATCGTTCCAGTGGGCTGCCCAATGAAGCGCCGTGGTCCCGTCGGCCTGCGCGGCATTCACAGCCGCCCGTTGGTTCAACAGGTTTTGCAAGGTAGCAATGTCGCGATTTTGGACTGCATCGGCGACTTCGTGACCGGCAGCCATGCCAAGCTGCGCAACCAACGTCATCAGGAAAATGCCGCAAAGTTTATTCATCGTGATGCTCCAATCACAGCTCTGTCAACAAGCCGGAGCTGTCGCCAACGCGCTCCTGCGGAACACCGGCCTTGTCGAGAACCGTCAGCAGCAGATTCGCCATAGGCGTGCCCTCCGGATACTTCAGGTGGCGCCCGCCCTTCATTCTCCCGGCAGCTCCACCAGCCACGAACACCGGCAAAGGAGCGTGATTGTGAACGTTGCTGTTGCTCATGCCGCTGCCATAAAGAATCAGCGAGTGATCCAACAAATTGCCGTCGCCATCGGGCGTGGCTTTTAGTTTGCCTAGGAAATAGGCCATTAATCCCACATGATACGTGTTGATCTTCGTGAGATTTTCCAGACGCTCGGGATTGTTCTGATGGTGGGAGGCGGGGTGGAAACCTTCCGAAATGCCTAGCATCGGGAAGGTCCGGTAGCTGACCTCGCGAGCCAACATGAAGGTTGAAACGCGCGTGATATTGGCCTGAAAAGCGAGCGTCATCAGGTCGAACATCAGCTTGGTATGTTCCTGATGATCGTCGGGAATGCCCATGGGAGAGGTCGGAACAGCCAGCGTGGAATTCGCATTCTGTTTTTCAGCGAGCTGAATGCGCCGCTCGATTTCGCGAACCGTATCCAGATACTCAGCCACGCGATTGCGATCATTGGGTCCGAGATTGCCCTCCAGATGACGAACCTGGCCCATCACCGCATCGAGTATACTGTGCTGTTCTTCAATGCGCTCCAGGCGCTCGGCGGAATTGGCGCCGTCGCCAAAGAGGCGCGTGAAAACCACGCGCGGGTTAATCTCCATCGGCAGCGGCGTAGTGGGAGTGCGCCAGGAGATTGTGTTCATATATGCGCAACTGAAGCCCACATCACACGAGCCAACCAGACCGCTGAAATCTTCAGTGGCGAGTTCGAGCGACGGCAGCGCAGTCTGTTGTCCGATCTTCTGAGCCGCGATCTGATCGATCGTTGTGCCCGCCTGGATATCGGCGCCGTCGGTCCGCTTCGGATGAACTCCGTTGAGGAAAACGGCGGGAGACCGGGTATGATCGCCGCCGTTGTCGCCCGGGCCGCCGGGTGCGGCCATCTTGTGCGCCAGATTGGTCACCACAACGATCTGGTCCTTAAACGGCTCAACCGGAGCGAGCGTGCGGGAGAGTTTAATATCGGCGCCCTCGCCAGCCGGCGTCCAATTGGCCATTACCGCGCCATGCGGAATGAAGCACAGACCCAGCTTGATTTCGGGATTGGCCGCAGTCTTCGCCAACGGAGTTTGAGCAGCCACCATCGAATCGAGCAACGGAAGCGATAGCGCCGTACCCAAACCTCGCAATACCGTTCGGCGGGAAATATGTTTTTTGAAGATTACTCTCATTGTTGCGGCTCCTTATCGCGACGCGTCGGTCGCCGCGCCTGCAGTCTTGGTCTTCATCTGGAATGGGACACTCTCAACAGTTCCAAGAACCAGCGATGAAAAATGAAAATCGTGAGCGCCGGCATCTTGAACGATCTTGCGGACCGCCGGCATATCGTAAAACTGGACTCCGCGGCCAAGCGCATAGGTGAGCAGCTTTTCGGTCATCACGCCGACAAACACGTCGGGGTGGCTGGTCAACATGTTGCGCAGCGCCGCCGGGCCATCTACCTTGGCGCCATTGTACAGCGTGCCGGAAGGATCAATGTGAGCGCCATCGTCGGCGGTGCGCCACTGACCGACGGCGTCGAAATTCTCGAGCGCAAATCCTATCGGATCCATCACTTTATGACAGCCTGCGCAAACCGGATCGGCGCGGTGCTGTTCCATGCGTTCGCGCAATGACAGCGGCTTGCCATCGCCGTTTTCTTTGAGCGCCGGGACATTGGGTGGCGGGGGAGTGGGCGGAATTCCGAGCAGATTCGTGAGAATCCACTTGCCGCGCTGTACCGGCGAGGTTCGATTCGGGTACGAGGTCACCGTAAGAATACTGGCTTGGCCGAGCAAACCGCGGCGATCGTCGGAGGTTAAGCTAACCCGCCGGAATTGGCTGCCGTAGACGTTGGGAATTCCGTAGTGGCGCGCCAAACGCTCATTGACGAAGGTATAATCCGCGTTCAGCAAATCCATCGCGCTGCGATCCTCGCGCACGATGCTCTGAAAGAACAATTTCGTTTCCTCGCGCATGGCCTGGCGCAGATTATCGTCGAAATCGGGAAAGATTTGCGGATCGGGCGAGGAGTTCTTGAGATTACGCAAGAAGAGCCACTGTTCCGCGAAATTGTCCACCAGAGCGTCGGCGCGCTCGTCCGCCAGCATTCGCTTCACCTGTTGCTCAAGTACGGCGTGCTCGTGCAGCTTCTTTTCCTCGGCGAGTTTCAACAGTTCGTCGTCGGGCGGGCTGCTCCAAAGAAAGAACGATAAACGGGAAGCCAGAGCGACGTCGCTCAACTGATAAACCGCTCCAACCGCGAGCTCGTGCGGATCGGGCTCAAAACGAAACAGGAACTCGGGACTGGTCAGGATGAACTGAAGCGCCGATTCGATTCCGGCCTCAAAGGCGCCATTGTCATTCCGGCGCCGCTGATAAAAGCTGAGCGGCGTTTCAAGGTCGTTGTCTGTGAGCGGCCGTCGATACGCTCGCCGCAGCAGCGTTGTGATGATCTTGCGCGCGCAAGGTAGTTCATCCTTCTCGGTTTGTGGGGTGCAAACGAAAATCTTTGCCCGCGACGGCGTATGGCCGGGTCCCGTTGGATTCAACGGTCCCTCGACAGTAAGGCGATCGACGGAAGGATCGCCCATGATGTCCAAGCCGTCAATAGTCGTTCTGAGGAACGGCTTGATCAGGTCGTCCTTCTCGGCGTGGCTTCTCAGAATGGTCGAGGCGGTGATAACGTGCGGGCCCGCTTTCAGGGGAAGCCGGACGGTGAGCTGCTTGTCGAGTTCGGCCCCAAATACTCCTGGATTCGCTGTCATCCTGAGAAATTCATCGCGCCCGCCGGCCGTTACGAGCCGCACCTGATTTCCATCCACGCTGATTTCGATCTGATGGGGATCCTCCATGCCGCGCATCAAATCGAAGGTATTCCGCCACAGCCGGAGCTTGATTATGTATTCAGCATCGAGCGGAGCAAAATGGTGCACCAAAATGCCGCCGCGCGTTCCGAGTGGCAGCCCCTCGATGTGCTGGTCCTGCGAAAGATCGGGCCGCACTCGGTACGTGGTGGTCGCCGCGGCGATATTCATGTTGCCCACTGCTTCGCGGCTGATGTTCCAGGAGGCGGAAAGATAGCGCTCCATCAGCGAAGGCGACATGCGGAGGACATCGGCGATATTATCGAAGCCGCTGCTTTCGTCGTCCGGTGGCAGAAGTGCGGTGGCATCCACATCTAGACCCACCAGGTCGTGAATGGCGTTGGCGTATTCGGCGCGATTCAGCCGGTGCATCGCGGCATGGCCGGGGTTGGGTGTCGCGGCGGCCGCGCGATCAAGCGAAACTTCGAGATAAGACGCCAGATTGTTGACTGCGGCTGCGTCCGGATGCGGCACTCCCTGCGGCGGCATCGATCCGGTGCGCAGCTTGCGGATGACCTTCTCCCACGTTTCGGCGCCGGCGGGAACATTATTGAGGTCGGCATCCTGCAGCGAAAGTCCGCCTGTACGCAGTTTCGCGCTATGGCAGGTGACGCAGTGTTTGTTCAGTACGGCTTGTTGCGCGGCCGGCGAATCCTGCTGAGCGAGAGCTACAGGCATGCTTCCAATTATCGTCGCCGCCAGCAATAGTAGATCGCGACGTCTTTTCATCTGCCAACCAAGATTATATCTCCGGATTGCATGCAACCCGTGGACTAATTTTGATCCTATTTATCATTTTTTATCATGCACGTTTTATCATGCACGCTGATTGGTGGTATGGGGTTAAAAACGAGCCATCTCGCGTTCGAGAAGTAAGCGCGCTTGTTACTCTTTAGGCGCGACGTCGCGTACTTTGATCAGCCAATTCCCGTTCAAGCGAACCAGTTCGTCGATTTCCCTTCCGGCAGCGGCGACGCGAGGCGGCGTCTTTTCGCCTGAGCCAGCAAATACCGTCATCCAGTAGGCCTGCAGGCGCGCGTGATCCTTATCCACAAATTCAACAAAGCTGTTGGTGATCACGTGGTACATGGCAGGACGTTTCTCCCCATTTTTGACTTCGTTTTCAGTTGCGCGCTGCCGAAGGTCGCCGATCATTTTCTTGAGCGCCTCGCGCCCCTTCACCGCATTTGCGCCGCTCCCAAACTGTCCGTCTGGTGTATATACAGCCGCATAAGCATCCGCGTTCTCGGTGTCGAGAGCACGAACGTATTGCCACATTAGTTTGTCGATCTGCGCGCGATCCTGCGATCCTGCTCGGCGTCGTTTCCCGCCGGGAAAGCAGGCAAGCCGAGAAATGCTAAAACCGCAAATACGGTGATTGCTTCGAGAGCTTTCTTCGTCATATCATCCTTCTTTCATGAATCGGGCCTACTTCGGATACGGAATCTTCACCAGCCGGTCGCCCTGGAATGCGCCCAGATAAATAGAATTGCCCACCTTTAAAGCCACTGATACACCGCCGATCAACGGCTCGTGATCGGCGGAATCGAAGATGGAACGGGCCTCCATTTTTGCGGGATTTATCTCAGCAACTCCGAATCCTTGAATACAGGGTCTGCCGCTGCCTTCCGGACAATCGCCTCGCGCCCCCTTTACTCCTGCCGCAAGTATCAGGCCTTGTTTCGTCCAGGTAAGATTGTCAGGCATAAAGTCGACCTTCACCGAGCCGATTACTTTGTCGTTTTGCAGGTCGTATTTGAAAACCTGGCGTCCGGCGAATTCATTGATGTAGATGTACCGGCCATCGGAAGAGGCGATAACGCCGTTAGGATAGCGAATCCGCGTAGCGGGCAATTCGGATTCGCCCTTGCCGGGAGTCCAACGCGCCACATAGCCCGTGACTGCGCCGCCGAAAGGACCTCCGCTGCCTCCCGAGGACAAACCTGTCGGATAGGTGCCGGCAAAACCGCCATCTGGAAGAATGGCGACGTCGTTGTAGTCGTGGGCCGCAACCTCGCAGCCACGCCACGTGAGCGCCCAACCAAGAGAGGCTCGTTTCAGTTCGAACATCTCGATGGACTGCCGTCCTCCATGATTGACCACGTAAAGCGCCCAGGCGCCGTTCTTCCGTTTCGCGAGCGATTCGCCATGCGAGACCAGCGCGTCGCCAATTGGCCCAGGGCAGGCAGGATCGCCCCAGGCTTTATCGGGTTCATCGGTGACGGCCATTTTGCTGAACGTCTTTTTCGCGATATCGAAGAGCGCCATGCCGGCTCCGGTGGTACCGTTGCGGCCCTGGTTCACAAATTGAGTGGCGATCAGGTATTTGCCATCCGGCGTCAGTTCCAGATCTTCGGGATTATGCGTGCCGCAAATGATTTCGATGTCGCCGTGAACCCCACAAGACGCGAGCGGTGGTGCTGTGGATTGAGCGGGCGGCTGTTGTGCCCCAGCCGCGAAGGCAAACGCGAGCGCAATCAACAGAGAGAAGGCTGTTTTAAATCGCATAGATTTCCGTACGGGCGATTCTATCGCAAGTTATGCCAGCGTAACTTCGGGAATTCCCGGCTCACTTCACTTCGTCCAAACGGGCTTCAGCGCATTCTTCGGCGACCTTCAGAAAGTTCAATGCTTTTGCATTACCGACGATGTATGGATTCGGAGTGCCGGCATCACCCTTGGCCAGCATGGGCAAGTTGATTTTAGAACGGTCCCAATCGGTGTGGTTGGCCAATATGATATCGACGCCCGCGCGCTGGACGATATCGCTGAATCGCTGCAGCGAGTGGATGTAGGTCTCGACGCGTTCCCGATCTGGATTGAGCCCCACTCCGCCCCAGAGAGCCGCAAGATGTGGCGTGCCGTGGTCCTTCACTGGAAACAGAGTGGAGATGGTACCGGGCGTATGACCAGGCGTAATGTAAAGCGTTAGCGTGGTATCGCCGAGCGTGAGTTTCTGACCATCGGTGGCCTCGATGTCGCGTTTCGGCTTCGTGCCGGCGGTTCGCTTATCGAGCACATCCCAATCCGCGGGCGACATAATTACTCGCGTGCCGTAATGATCCTGGAGGAACCTCGCGCCACCGTCGTGATCGGGGTGCGCATGACTGACGATGGCGTATTTGATATTGGCCGGATCCAAACCCATCTTCTTCATCCCGCCGGCAACTTCGTCTTCGACTGAATAATCAAAGATGGTGTCGAGGACGATGATACCTTGTGAAGTGGTGATGGCCCAAACGGCGTATTCGGATTGACCGAAGAAGTACAGGTTGTCAAACACCTTGACGGGTTCGGCATGCCAGGTGGATCGTTCGGGTGGTCCCGGCCTACGCTGCGCGATGGCGGAAGGCGCACCGCCCGGGGCGGTATTTGCGGTATTTGGCGCGCGCTGAGTTCCCGGCGCTGCGCGGGGACCTCCAGGGCCAGGCCCGTAGCATTGAAAGTTGAACAGATTTTGAAAATCGTCGCCCGCCGCGGCTTTCGCC
>Ga0213875_10001216_pt1 | contig 17452 bp, 18 predicted proteins | sample BarmaccomBMRX_R8_FD_160105 | JGI IMG/M metagenome (GOLD analysis project Ga0213875, IMG submission 160105) | Root-associated microbial communities from Barbacenia macrantha in rupestrian grasslands, the National Park of Serra do Cipo, Brazil - RX_R8 | ecosystem: Host-associated > Plants > Roots... | reverse complement strand
GGGAGGGAGCGGTATCTCAATACGGAGGAGCTTCAGCGCCTCGGAGCTGCCTTGATCGAGGGAGCGGAGAACGGCCTGCCGTGGCCGCAAAGGGCGGGACGCCAAGCGTCGAAGCACGACCGAAAGCCCGAGAACCAGCGCACGTTTCTTTCGGTCGACGAGACCGCCGCGGTCCGGCTTCTTCTGTTCACCGGATGCCGTCTTCGCGAGATCCTCCACGCCCGCTGGAAGGATGTCGATCTAGAGCGCGGCATGCTCCGGTTGCCCGACAGCAAGAGCGGCCGCAGGACTGTGATCCTCTCGGCGGCGGCGCAGGACGTTCTTCGAGCCCATTCCAAGTCCGGCGACTATGTCATCTTCGGCAACGATCCCGAAAAGCCCCGAGCCGACCTCAAACGCCCATGGGCGCTCATCACGCATGCAGCGGATCTCGCCGGTTTGCGGATCCACGATCTGCGCCATACCTTCGCAAGCGTCGGAGCGGGTGGCGGCCTCGGCCTTCCAGTGATCGGCAAACTGCTCGGACACGCAGATGCGAGCGTGACGCAACGCTATGCGCATCTCGCCGACGAGCAGGCGAAAACGGCAGCGAACCTCATTGCAGCGGGAATCTCGGCAGCGCTCGGGGCGGGACGGCCATCAGCACAAAAGTCTTTGGAAGTATCGTGACGTTCTGCACGCTTGCAGGTCGGGCCCCGTCGCTCGTTTAGCGGCAAAAGCCGTTCAGTGGTGGGGATGCAGCTCTGTTGCCGAGAACTCATTAGGAAAGAAAAACGTTCTCTCTCTGTGTTCGCTCACGGCCGAGATCCGCTTGCCCGCCAATCTCGCGATTTTTGACCTGCTCGCGTAGCACATCTACTTTGGGAGCATAGGGTCGCAAACAACGCGGCGGCAGGGCCGGAGCCGGTGAAACCTGATGGGTATTACGGATGCGCGGCAAGGCCATGAACTGGTCTCGTGGTCTGTAGGAGGGCGTCTGATGGAACAACCCGGCCCCGACAATCGCCATCGCAACAAGGATGGCGAGATCAGCCGCAAGCATGGCAACGCGCTGATCCGCACGCTGCGAAACATCTACGACCAGCACTTCGCGCCTGGTCTGGACGACGACCAGACACTCCAAGAGGCGTTGCTCACCATGAATGATCGATCATTGCACCAGCTCGTGCACGACCATGAGGGCGGCCATTTGGCACCAAAGATTTTCGCCAACGAATTACGCCGGACTTGAGATGGCAGATCCATGGACCTCGGCGGCCGAGTTGGCGATCGCGCGCGCCGCGACACCGTTTAGCACGCGATCCACCCCATAGATGTCGGCGGTACCGATGAAGTTGATTCCGTGTTCGACCGCGCGACGAACCATGTCCCGAGCGGTGTCGCGATCGCGAACGCCGGCGGAATTGCGGGCCGAAAAGATCCGCATGGCGCCGAAGCCGAGTCGGCGATACCAACAACCTATGGCATTACCATCGATGCTTAGGGAAGGTGAACAAGAGCTCCTGCATTTGTCCTGGGTTGGAGCTTAACCCGAGGCCGCCGCGATGAACGTCTCGCCGTAATGCATCAACGCGTCGGCGGCATGTTCGGCGCTGTTCGCGGGGACCTTGACGATGAAGCGGTCAATTCCGGCCTCGGCAAGCCGGCCCAGGTGATCACGATGCTCTTCGACCGAGCGACCGCTCTCAAGGAAGGTGTTCTGGTCGGTCTCGACCTGGAAGCTCAACTTCCCCGCGCGATCTCCGGCCAGATCGCAAACTTCGCGGATGCCGGCCGCTAGCGCGTCGATGGATTCCAACGGGGCGGTTCGGACCAGATCACTGAACTGCGAGCTGATCAGCAAGGGGCTCCAGCCGTCATGCGCAGCCGCCCGGCGGCGGGCGAGCCTGCTGTTTCCAGCAATCAGGATAGGCGGCACACGATCGCACATGGGCGACTGGACGAATCCCCGTCCCGTGAAATGCGCGCCCTCGTAGTTGCACGGGGCCTGAGTCCACGCCGCGCGCATGGCTTCGAGCGCCTCGTCGAAGCGGGCGTTACGCTCCTCGATGTTCTGCCCGAGCGCGAGGAACTCGGATTTAAGGTATCCGGTGCCGGCGACGAGCACCAGGCGGCCATCGGAAAATCGGTCGAGGCTGGCCAGTTGCTTGGCCGCCATGAAGGCGTTGTAATAAGGCAGGATCAATGCGTAAGGCATCAGCTCGATACGCTTGGTGACGGCAGCGCAAAAGGCGAGGGCCGTTAGCGGGTCGACCGTGTCGTGGCCGCCCGTTTCCATCCAACGCATCGATGGGGCTGGATGCTCAGTGAATCCGATGGCCGCGAACCCGGCCTGTTCCGCCGCGCGTGCGAGAGTGCGCAGGCCGTCCCCGCGGATGAGGCGCGGATCGTAGGACTGAGCGCTAACCGGATACTCGAGCGCGAACTTCATCGTGGATCTCCCATCCGCTAACCAATGTTGGTTCGGCTCGTGCGCAAGTCGGCAACCACGCTTGCGGATCACTGGCGGCGCGTCAACCGCCGCGTTCGCGATGATGAAGCCATGGGAACAGCTCAGGGGGCGCAGAGAACTGTGGCGAGGACCAGAGCGGGTATCTCACCTACGGCGACAATCCTGAGGAGGCGGCGGACCGCCAGCCGTTCGAGCCTGACGGTCGCTTCCTCGCCTAGGTAGAGCCCGCTGTCCTCCAATCAAAGCCCGATCCCGCACAAGAGAGGGCGCGAGGATCGGCCGCTGGTTAGATGGTCGGGTGAATCCGATCATCATCGGCAGAAAAGCCGCGAACAACAAATCGACACTTTGTCAATCTGCGATTATTGCTCCAAGCGCGAGCGGCGCACGTTTGGCGAGCCGGGAGTCAAAGTTCTCAGCGCTGTCTACAGACGGAGCGGTCAGGTCGGCGCGCAGGCATCTACCGACACAAAGGATAGCCAGTTGACGATAGAAGAACTTCTCGCACGCGAGGCGGTGCGCGACACGATAGCCCGATTCACTCGTGCCAGTGACTCCGGTCGGACCGAAGAGACTGCCGAGCAGTTCCACCTTCATGGAGAGTTCGTGGACTCACGCGGGCACCATGGCTCTGGGCGCGCGGCTATCCTCGCGATGCTGAATTCGTGGACAGGCTCGGCGCCTCCGGTGAAGCACGCCGACACAAAGCCGGTGCTGCGCCACTTCACCTCCAACACGCAGTTTGTTGCTGTTAAACCGGATAGAATCGAGGCAATTACCTATTTCTGCTCAATGACAGCCGTCGGCAACGATCACTGGGGACGTTATTTCGATGTCTTCGAGCCACACGGTAAGCTCTGGCTCTTCAGCCGCCGCGCGGTGAAGATTGAAGGCTATGCCGAGGGTGGATGGTATCACACCAACCGGTCGTGGCCGCAAAGCTAAACTCATTGGCCCTATCCACCACCCCGCGAAGGGTCCTGGCGTTTCAAGTCGAGGCGAACGTGCCGCCGACTGCACTTCCGCCCTCCGCGCCTGTAAGCTCCGAAATTTTCCGCCGAATAGTCGCGACCGGCATCGGCCCAAGCGGCGAGAATTTTTCCGAATATTGCCTGGACCAGCGGCTTCAGTCGGTAAGGCGAAGGAGAAGTAATCGCCTGCACTCCTTCGGTTCGCAAGCTTGTCGGAGCTCACGCCGCTGGAGAGCGCGTCGCCGATCGTCGCTTCCACCCCCACACTCGAGCCGGCAGATGGGCACCCACATCAACCTGTTGTCGGGTATCGATTTCCGCGTGACGAGGACACCTGGCGCGGGCCTGCGGGTGTGAGGGCGGTGTTTTCCGGCTGTCGAGGGGCGGAACCACCGATCCGCAGCGCAGCTATCCCACGGCGGCACGCCGCTCATGGAAGATCATGCGGTCGATATTGTAGGCGAGGTTGGCGAGCGTGATCTTCGCCTCGGCGCGCACGATGCCGATGGTGCGGATGAACAAGGGCGCTGCCCCCCCCCATTTGCGAAGAATCCGCCAAGCGCAAGCAGTTGCCAAGCTCGAGGCGTTGCGACCGTGGCTTGAACAGCATAGCACTACGCCGGCTCCTAACTCGCTGACGCACCTCGCGGCGCGACGGCCTAGCGTTTATGTCCCAGATCTGCGTCGTCAACGGCGGTCCTGGAACTGGCAAGACGATATTCCTCAATTTGGTCCTGACGACGCTTGCCGCCTCCCGAACCATGCGTCAGAATTTTTCGCCGACCATCGCCTCGCTGAGCGCCCACAACCTTTGAGCGCGTGTCTGGTCGAGTGCATAGCTGCACACGCCCGGCATCGTGGCATCACCGCCGTCCCGGACGGGTGAAACCTGACAATCTTCGCAGAACTTCCCGCCCACTTCGTCTTCATCAGCGATGACGGCAGCCCAGACTGAAGTCGCGGCGCCCTGGGGAACAGTCTTCCACTTAAACGCCGTCTTGCCTTCGGCCATCAGCCGCGCGAGCGGCTCGTGCAGCCGAGCGATCGTCTCCGGCGTCATGTCGCGGTTGAGCTCTGTCGGGATGCCACCTGGATGGAGCGAAGTCGCGCGAATGCCGCGACCCCGATGGCGCCGATCGAACTCAACCGAAAACAAAATATTAGCGGTCTTTGCACGGCCATAGGCGACCAATTCGTCGTAAGGTTCATGCTCGAAGTTCGGGTCGTCAAGATCGACATCGGCGAAGCGATGACCGGAGGACGCGACGCTCACAAACCGGGCGCGCGCGCGCAGAAGAGGCGCTATTCGATTCACTAGCACGAAATGACCGAGATGATTCACGCCGAATTGCCGCTCAAAGCCGTCGACCGTGCGCGAGAACGGGCATGCCATGATGCCCGCATTTGCAATCACGAAGTCCAGCGGCTCACCTTCAGCAAGCAACCGATCCGCGCATGTGCGCGCAGACGCAAGAGACGCGAGATCCAGTTCCACAAGCCGCAGGTTCCCCTCGATCCCGGCCGTCACACGACGTGCCTTGTCGAGATCGCGCACCGCGCCGATAACCTCTGCGCCATGCGCCGCCAGCGCGCGCGCGGTTTCTACGCCTAGAGCCGTTTCTTATCACGTTGCATCGTAGCCGGCAGCGGCGAAGTAGTTGGCGCATTCCTGGGGCGAGTAGAGGTCGATGATGCGGCCGATGGCGTTCCAGAGGCCGTGGATGGTGCGCTCGGCGGCTTTCCTGAGGTGCGCTTTGAGCTTTGAGAAGGCCATCTCGATCGGGTTGAAGTCGGGGCTGTAGGGCGGGAGGAAGAGCAGCTTGGCGCCGGCCGCTTCGATCGCCTCACGCGCCGCGGCGCCCTTGTGAGCCGGTAGGTTGTCCATGATGACGACGTCGCCGGGCGACAGCTCCGGCGCGAGGACGAAGGTCACATAGGTGGTGAAGGCATCACCGTTCATCGGGCCATCGAGCACCCAGGGCGCGACCATGCCGGATCGGCGCAGGCCGGCGACGAAGGTGGTGGTTTTCCAGTGCCCGTGCGGCACGCCGGCGCGCAGCCGCTCACCGCGTGGGGCTCTGCCGTAGCGGCGCGCCATGTTGGTCGAGGCCCAGGTCTCGTCGATGAAGACAAGCCGGTCCGGATCGAGATCGATTTGCCCGTCGAACCACTCCTCGCGCCGCTTCAGGATGTCGGGCCGGTCCTGCTCGGTCGCGTGCGCGGTCTTTTTTTCCGCGTGATCCCGCGGCGCTTGAAGAACCGCCAGATCGTGCCGATCGCGACTTCCACATCGTGCTCGGCCAGCAGCGCCTGCAGCTCGGCCAGCGTAATGTCGGGGATCGCCTCATAAGCACCGAGGATCAGATCCGCATGGGCTTCGATCCTCGCGGACCGTCGGTCACCGCCCTGCCGCTGTGGCTCTGGCGTCCCTTGCTGCGCGGCGAGTTGCTGCCAGCGGATCGCGCTCGCCGCGCTCACCCCGAACTGCACCGCCGCCTGCCTCCGCGACAGACCACCCGTGACCGCCGCCACCACCCGTTCCCGAAGATCCACCGATAATGCTCGAGCCATCTATGCTGGCCTCCAGCACCAGCATGGATTCTGAATCAGAAAAATCGGGCGCCGGGAATCCCTCGCGATTCAGCGGGGTGAGAAACCGCTCTAGATTGAGCCGTGACGCACGGGTGGAATGGCCTTTCCAGGAATTCACCTGACGGGCGAGCATCATCCATCGACCATGATGTAGAAAGCTTCGGTTCGCATCGCACGAGAGACGAAGCATCGTCAGCTATGCCATATCATTGGCCCGAAGACGACTTGAGGATGGTGCAGAAGAAGCCGCGTTGGCCGAAATGGGCGCTTCTGCTGATCGTGATCGTCTTTTTCTATGTCGGATACCGGCTTTACCATGGTGCAGCGTAGCTGTTGCCGCGTCCGATTGCTTGCCGACAATCAGATCAAGCCCAGCGTGGCGGGCTTAGCATCCGGAAAGACTGCGCTGAGCCTGGCTGCATTCATTCCGAACTGCTGTTGCGCAAGTCCGCCGATGAGGCCGCGATAGTCGGTCAGCACCGGCAGATCGCGCTGCTGATTGAGCGTTTCCGGCGCGATTCGCATCTGGGGCCCGGCGATCCGTCCACCGCGCAAGCTGCCGCCCAGCACCCAGTAGATGCTGCCATGGCCGTGATCGGTCCCCTTGTCGCCATTCTCATGAAAGGTCCGGCCGAACTCAGACAGGACGACCACTATGGTATCGCGCCACGCAACGGGTCCGATCTCCTCGACGAAACCGGCGAGCCCGCGCCCGAGCTCGCCGATGCGGTTGGCGAGATAACCCTGCGCCCCGCCCTGATTGACGTGCGTGTCCCAGCCGCCGACATCGACGAAGGCAAGATTATACTGGTCGCGCATCAGCGTGCCGATGCGGCACGCCGCAAGCTCGAACCCCTTCGGCGTCACCGCGCCGCGGCTGGCCTGCGCCATCTCGTCCGACAGCGACCTGAACACGGTCTCGCGCGTCGCGAAGCCTTCCACGACTGACCGTGACAGCCCGGCATCGGCGGCCGAACCCGATCGATACATCGCCTCGATCAGCGCCGCCTGCCGCGGGTCGATCGCAGGCTTGAGATTGCCGGCGAGCGCGATGTTCGGCACGGCTCGCGTCGCCGCACCTTGGAAGCAGAGCGGCACCTGGTCGGAGAAGGCGATCGGCTTGTCCGAACCGAGCGCGTTCGCCAATCGCGCCATGAAGCCCGATCGATAGTTGCGAGTACCTTGGATCGGCTGACCAAGCTCGATCGTGTCCTGGGTCTCGAAGTGGCTGCGGCTCATGTCATCAGTGCCCGCGAAGGGCACGAAGGCGATCTGCTTCGCCTTCCAGAGCGGATAGAGGCTGTCCCTGAGCGCGGGATGGAGCGCCCAGTCGCCGTCGAGCGGCAGGGCCGCGTTCGGGTTCGCGGGATCCGGCTGCGCGAGCGATCGTGGGCCGGGCCTCCTGATAGAAGGCGTTACCGGTCGGCGCGACGATGTTGGTGGCATCATAGGCGCCGCGCAAGAAGACGAGCAGCAGGCGGCTCGAGCCGCCTGCCGGTGCGGCGAAGGCGCGACCAGCAACTACCAGAGGGGCGAGCGCGCAAGCGGCTTTCAGAAGATCACGACGGTGAATGGCGAATCTCCTCAGCGGCGCATGAACTCGGGGGACGAAAGGTAGAGCGTGTTCCACTCCTGCGGCGACGTTGCCTGCGCGAGAACCTGTGCCGTCGCAGGCGGGAGCTGCGGCTGGAGAGACTGGAAGAAGAGCGCGTTTTGGATCTGTGGGAAGGCAGGCTGCTCGGGGGCCGAGCCGTCCCGCGGCTTGAACAGACCTGCCGAACCGCCGCCGATCGCACGCGCGATCTCGAAGCGCGTTTCCATTTGGCCGGGACCGGACCAGGCCGATGACGCCATCGGATAACCATCCGGGGTTTCGCGCGCGAACAAGCCTTCGCCCATCCGCTGAAGCCAGCTTTCGAGCGGATCGGTGTTGAGGATGGTGCGATCAGCATAGGCAAGCCGCACCGCTGAAATCGCGTAATGGGCGGGGTCCTTGAAGGTCGTGCGGAGCGAAGCCTCGAACTCGGGCGAGCGGAACAGCGTTCGAAGCACCGCGGCGATGTCGCCATGGCTATGCTCGAAGGTTGCCGCCATGCGATCGACCAGCGCGGGTGGCGGTGCGTCGCCGACAAAGAAAGTCGCGAGCTCTCCCGAGATGTGGCGCGCGGTGGCCGGTGCGGCCGCGATCAGGTCGAGCGCTTGCTCAACCTCGCCGAAGCCGCTGCCGCGAATGACATGCCCGAGAAAATGCTTGTCGCCGAATTCATGGCGGGCGGGGTTGAATTCGAACAGTCCGGCACGCTGATAGAGTGGCTGCCACTGCGGCTTGAGCTTGGGCGCGTCCGGCTTCAGATCGACGCCGACGCCGGTCAGGATGCGCGCGAGCTCCTGCACGTCGCTCTGGCTGTAGCCGGAGCTCACGCCCATTGTGTGGAGCTCCATGATCTCGCGCGCATAATTCTCGTTGATATGCCCGACCGCGTTCTGGTCGTTATCAAGGTAGCGCAGCATCGCGGGATGCCGCAGCGTTGCCTCGAGCAGATCGCAAAACCGCCCGAGCGCATGCGGACGGATCGCCTGATCCTCATAGTCGCCGACCATCGCTCGGATATCGCGCTTGTTCGCCTGCACGTTGAAATGATTGAACCAGAACCAAGTCATCTGCTCGCGCAGCTGGTCGGGCGCGTAGAGGTCGCGCAGCAGCGAACGCGACTGCGCCTCGCGCGCAAGATCCGACATTGCCTTGTTGTAGGCGTCGCGCGCGGCCTTCTTCTGATCCGGATCGGGGATCGCGTCGGCCGCCTTCTTCTGAGCGTCCATCTCGACGACCAACTGAGCCATCGGCTCGCGGACGATGCGCATCGCACCGACCTGCGCCTGGGCAGCGAGCGGAAGCGGGGCCGGAAGCATCCGAAGCTGCGCATCGACCCAATGCGATGGGCCCATCGTGTCCATATCCCGCATCGAAACTGCATCGACCCCCACGTCAGCCGGTTCAGCAACCCAGTCGTGATCGCGGCGGGCGCTGCGATGGCTGGTGCGTCGTGGGCGATCAGGGTCCCGACGATGACGAGCAGCCATGCGAGCCCTTGCGGCGCTCTTCGCGCTGTTCGAGTGGGCTCAATTGGCAGCATCTTGCGGTCTCATGATGGTTGGATCCGCAATCATCTTGCGGCGAGTTCGATGAACCCACGAGTAATTGCCAGCGACCTCTGTCAAAGCCTGCGTTCGTGGGTTTGGCTAACCGATGCCGCGCCTTGCGTTGGGCGAGCAGCGGGATTCCAAGCGTCCCTCTGTCCGCGAGATCGTTCGAGATAGTTGATGCCGGGAGCATGAACGCGGTGATTGCACGGTCTCAAGCAGCGGGCATTTCGCTTGAAGGGTAGAACATTCATTCGGCAGCACGAAACGATGTTCCAGAACCGGTTATCGGCGACGATGACCGACCTTTGCGATTGGCCGCTTCCGTCAGCAGGCGTGCAATAGACGCGACAGGCTCGTAGCGAGTTCGTCCTTGCGAAACGGTTTGACCAGTCGCTGCAGATCCGGGTCGATGCCGTCATTTTCGGCGTAGCCCGAGACGAGCAGGCTGGGCGTGCCCGGTCGACGAGCGCAGATCTCGCGGACGAGGTCCGTGCCACTCATGCCCGGCATCAGATGGTCGGTGACGAGAAGGTCAAAGCTCTCGCCATCGTCAACCAGCCGCAGCGCCTCCTCGGCAGACGCCGCCTCCTTAACGACATAGCCGAGGTCGCTGAGCATGTCGGACGTGCTCATCCGCACGACGTCCTCATCCTCAACCAGCAGCGCGATCCCTGATCGAACGGACGTCGGCCCGCTTGTCGGGGTCGGTTCGACGCTTTGCGGTAGCTCTCCGCTTTGCGGCAGCCACAGCTCCATGTTCGTGCCCAGACCGACCTTGCTTCGGATGGTTAGCGTGCCGCCGAGCTGTGACGCAAGGCCATGGACCATGGACAGCCCCAAGCCGGTGCCGCGCCCAACGCCTTTTGTTGAAAAGAAGGGCTCGACCGCCCGTGCGAGCGTGGCTTCGTCCATGCCAAGGCCGGTATCCGCGACTGACAGTCGGATATAGGCGCCCGGGCGCACGTTGGGCCGGCCCTCGGCGACGACCGTGTGCGCTGTTGCGGAGATCCGCAACGTGCCCCCGTCGGGCATCGCGTCTCTGGCGTTCACTGCCAGGTTGAGGAGCGCCATCTCGAGCTGATTCGGATCGGCTTTGGCCGGGGGCAAGCCGTCAGCAGCGTCCACGACCACTTTGATCTGCGGTCCTGTCGTGCTGGCAATGAGCTCACCCATGCCCTGGACGAGCTTCGCGATGTCGGTAGCGACCGGCTGCAGCGGCTGGCGGCGTGCGAAGGCGAGCAGCCGCTGGACGAGGGTCTTGGCGCGCTCCGCCGATTGCATGGCGCCTGCGATGAGACGCTGCTCGCGCTCGCCGCCGAGGCCTTTGCGCTGGAGCATGTCCAGGCTTCCGACGATCGGCGTGAGCAGGTTGTTGAAGTCGTGCGCGACGCCGCCGGTGAGCTGGCCCATCGCCTCCATCTTCTGGCTCTGACGCAAAGCGTCCTGAGCGGCTTCACGCTCGGCGACGGCAGCGACGACGCGCTTTTCCAGCGTGTCGTTGAGGTCGCGCAGTCGCTCTTCATTCGCCTTGCGACGCGTGATGTCGATCGCGGTGCCGGTCACGCGGATGCAGCGGCCATCCTCGTCGAACACGCCGCGCCCCTTGGCAGCGATCCAGCGCGTGATGCCGTCTTCCTTACCGATCGCCCGATATTCGACATCGTAGAGCCCGCGGCGGTCGGGATCGGCAGCGCATGCATAGGCCTCTGCCGTCGCGTCTGCGTCTTCAGGATGAAGCCCGGCGTAGAAATCCGTCATCGAGACCGGCACATGCGCCGAAATGCCGAACATCGCTTTGACGATCGGAGGCCAGTGCAGGATCTGGTTGACCTCATCGACATCCCAGAAGCCTACCTCGGCATTGTCGGTGGCGATGCGCAGGCGCGTCTCGTCTTCACGCCTCGCCGCCTCGCTCCGCGCGCGATCGATAACAAGCCCGGCTGTCCGCACTACGAAATCGACGATCTCGAGATCGGCCGGCAGCGGCTCGCGAGGCTCGCGATGGTACATCGCGAAGGTGCCCAACACCTCGCCTTGAGGCGAGCGGATCGGGATCGACCAACACGCCCGAAGCTCGTGCTCGAGCGCGAGGTCCTTGAAATCCGCCCACAGCGGATCGCTTGCGATGTTCGACACGAAAACCGGCGCCGACCGCGCGATGGCCGTTCCGCAAGACCCCACGCCCTCGCCGGACGCAATGCCGTCGATGGCGTGATTATAGGCGGGAGGCAGGCTCGGTGCGGCCCCATGCCGCAGATGCACACCATCCGGATCCAGCAGCAGGATCGATCCGAGCACGTCCGAGGTCGAGAGCGACTCCACGGTCGCGACTATGGCGTCGAGCGTCTCAGGGAAGCTAGCGCTACCGACGGCGAGCTCGAGGACCTGGCTCTGCGCGGCGCTGAGCGCAGCGGCCCGGTCGCGTGCCTGGATCAGCCGTGCGTTCTCGATCGCGAGCGATGCCAGGCGCGCCAGCCCTTCCAGACGATCAACAGTGCCGCGGTCGTGAGTCCTGACGTCCGACCAGTAGGCGCCCAGCGCAGCGATCGCGCGCGGCCGTCCGATGGGAGCGAGTACAAGGCTGCGCACGAATGTGGGACGATACGCCTCCTGCGGAATGCGCGTATCGGCCAGCACGTCGCTGATCGCGACTGTTTCGCCATGGCGCATCGCCCATCCTGAAATACACGCATCCGCATCGAACCTGCGACCCTGCCACAGCGGCGCGATCGCATCCTCCGCGACGTAGAAGCACCGGCCGTCCTCCTCGAGGACAATGGCGATCCCTTCGGCACCGATCGCGGCACGCGCAGTCTGCCGCAGCACATCGACGACTTCATCCATTGAGCGCGCCGCCACGAGCTGCTCGCTTGTCCTGAGGACGATGGATTGGCGAAGTTCCTCCAGCACCTGCTCGGTGGTTTCCCGCGCCGTACAGTAGAAGCCCGCGATAGCGCCGCCGTCATCCCGGATGGGCGCATACATGAAGCTAAAGAACCCATCTGGCCGCCCCTCTCGCGCCAATGTGAACGGCATGTTCGCAAAATGCTGCGTCTCGCCACCGAGCGTCCGCTCGATCAGCGGACGTAGCTCATCCCAAAGTTCTGCCCAGAGGCTTGCGAAGGGGAGTGCGATACCCGGGTGCTTGTCGCGAAGGATGGGCAAATAGCCGTCATTGTAGAAGGAAAGGAGATCCGGTCCCCAGCCGATATAGGCCGGTTCGCGAGATGCGAGCATCAGCGCGACCGCGGTCCTGAGCGAGGCCGGCCAGCTTTCCGGCGCGCCGAGACTGGTGGCGCTCCAATCATGACCTCGAATGGAGGCGCCGGCTGCGCCTCCGCCCGAAAGGAAGGCTGGGTGCGCCGGCAAAGATTGCGCCTCGGCTCGTGTCGCGACGTTCACGGTTGATCTTCAACAGGATATGCCGGCTCAGCTCAAGCCCAATCACCGGATTGCGGTGCTATGGGGCAAGCAGCTGGCTGGGTCACGCGGCTCATTCTTCGGGCGCAGATGACGTCTGATCTTATCGACCCGCAGCGATAATGAGGCGTGCGAAGCCGCAGCGCTTGCCTCTCGGAGCTCGCTTTATTGCGTCAAGGCTTTCACAGGCGCCGTCATCCGCCAACATAGCCCCTCGCGCGGATAGCTGATGGTCGCCTGCCCTCGCAGGCGCCTCGGCACTAGCGAGGAGGTGAGGCGCGATCCGAACCCAGTGCGTGCAGGCGCGGCGACGGCTGGGCCGCCGACCTCCGTCCACTCCAGCTCGATCAGCTCCCCATTTGCGGGAGAGGCGCCCCAGTTGAGGTGCACGGTGCCGGTCTGCGTCGACAGAGCGCCGTATTTAAGGGCGTTCGTGCCAAGCTCGTGAAGCGCAAGCGCGAGGTGAAGCGCTGCGTTCGGACCCACCACGAGCTCGGTTCCGGCCATGATGATCCTCGCAGCGGCATGACCAAAATGGCCGAGCGTTCCCTGGGCGAGATCCCGAAAGGAGGCGACCTCCAATTCCTTGCCGACGAGGAGATCGAACGCGCTGCCCATCGCGGCCAGCCGCGCGGTCAGCACCTCGCGCGCCTCGTCGAGCGTGATTGCACCTTGCAGCGTCTGGTTCACGATCGCGGTCGCGATCGAGAGCATGTTCTTTGAGCGGTGGCGCAGCTCCATGAGGCGCAGCTCGATATCCTTCGTGCCCGCTGCCAAGGAATCGAGCGCGGACGCGCTTTCCGGCTCGAGCTGATCGGGGACTCTCATCGTTTGAGGTCGACGATGCGCGCCGGACGAACGAGCTCGGGGAGCACCGCGGCGAAATGCGCTTCGACATTCTCGTAGCATTCGCAGGCGACCGCTCGCACACCGTCGCGATCGAGCATCCGGATCAGACCTCGGCTGTAGCTGATCAGCCCTTGGCTTTGCAGCGAGCGCGCGATGCTCGAAACCGTGGTGCGCTGGACGCCAAGCATCTCGGCCAAGGATTCCTGCGTGAGGCGGATGTCATCCGCGCCGACGCGATCGCGGGTGGTGAGCAGCCAGCGGCAGCAGCGCGCCTCGAGCGCATGGAAGGCATTGCACGCCACCGACTGCATGACCTGGGCGAGCAGGAAGTCGGCATAGCGCGTGAATACATCGCGCAACGCGAACGATGTTGACTTCAGCTCCTCGAGGCGTTCGATCGGCACGCGCAGCGCTGCGCCACCGATCTGCACCTCGGCGCGCGCGAACGCCGGCTTATGGCCGCTGCTGACTATCCCGCCGATCGCGCCTTCACAGCCGATCGTCGCCGCCTCAACCGTTCTTCCGTCACGAAGCAGCAGAACAAAGGAAGCAACTGTGCCCGCGCCGGGAAAAAATGTCGAGTGAACGTCCTGGCCGATGTCGCAAAGCACCATGCCGCGATCCAGGCGAACCACCTCGCCCGCGCGTTCGAGTGTCGAGCGATCGTCCGCCGGCAGCGACGCGAGCAGGCGATTCCCCAAGACCCTGGATCGGAATGCGACCGGCTGGGTATCCTCTGCGATGCCGCTCACCCGATTCCCCCCCCCCGCTGCTCCCCGCGGAGCCTGTGTCGAATAGCGGTGCCGAGAGCCCATGTCTGTCGGGACGCCGACATATCGAAGAACTTAGTCACATGTCAGCTTCGGTCCACGTTCGGCACATGTGCGCGAGGATGTTCGTGCCGCCCCGGTAACGGTGGCAACCCGATCCAAGCTATCACGTTTTGGCGCAATGCTCCGACTGTTCCTCCACATTCAGGATGGCGAAGGCCTGCTTCATGATGAAGAGGGAAGGGTCTTCGAGAGCGTCGATCAAGCGCGAGCGGCGGCTGTCTGCAGCGCGCGCGAGCTCCTCTGCGAGACGCTTTCTCAAGGCGTACTGGACCTAAAAGGATGGATCGACATCGCCGACGAAGCCGGCACTAAGCTTGAGCGTGTGCGATTTAGCGACGTGGTAGAGATCAAGTAGGCTGGCGGGACAAGGCCAATTTCTTAACGGAAGGGTGCGCGCGAAAGTTAGCCCCCAACCGCGTGGTTCAGCGCTAGCCGTCGCTTCCCGCCTTGCCCCCGCTGCCCGAGCCGTTGTCGTCCGTCGGCGCTGGTCCTTCTGGAGGGACGGTCGGATCCGTTGCTTCGGTCGCGGGAGCTTTCTTTGGATAGCCTGCCGTCAGCACCAGCCGCATTCCGAAAACAAGAGCATTTCGCACATGGGCCGCATCTGAGGGGTCGTCTAATCGCGGGCGGCAGCGCAAGCATTTTCGCGCTGGTTCGTGTGCCGGGTGCAGGGTCGTCTTCGCGGTCGGCATAAGCCGCCGCATGATGGGTCTCCGCGGGAGGAGCCTTCCAGTGTGGACGCCGCACTTCGCTGTAGCAGCGGTGCACCCCATCAAGCGGAATGGCTCGGCCCACGTCCCGGCAGGGACGTACCAGAGCGCCCGTGCCTCGGACGCCAACCGTAGATAAACTAAGCCGCAGCTCCTGCTGCCCGGTTGAACATCTCGCCGGATCGCAGCATCGCATGCATGGTCACGGCCAACCGCCGGGCGACGGCAACGGCTGCTCGCTTGAAGCCAACCCGTTCTCGCAACTTGAGCCCCCATGTGCGCAGCGAGCTTTCAGCTGAGCTACGTGTGAGGATCACGGTTGCCGCCTCATAGAGCAGACTACGAACATTGATATTCCCACGCCTTGAGATGTGACCATCATAATCGACTTCACCCGACTGATAGCGTCTGGTCGTGAGACCGAGCCACGCACCGACTGAACGCGATCTTCTAAAGTTTTCAGGATCTTCGATCGCCGTCGCAAAGGAGGTCGCCGTGACCACGCCGACGCCCGGGATCGACATCAGCAGCTGGCATGCTTCACTCTTGCGGCCATCAGCGACGAGCCGCCGGCTGAGTTCGGCGGCACGCATTCGCATGCTGCGCCAGACCTCCAGCAACGGCATCAGGATTGACGCAAGATCGGCGCGATCGGCGAGCAAAGCTCGGACATGCTCTTCGAACTTGCTGCCTTTGCCAGCAGGGACGATCAACGACTTACATAGAAACGCGTGATGCGCTTCAAAGCGTCGACAAGTTCAATTTTTTGCTCCCAAACCTCTTGAACGGTGTCACTGGTCGATTATTTCGTTGCCGCCGGGCGCCGTGTTCGGGTCCGGTGGGACATAGAGGGCGCTGGCTCTCGTACCGGCGCCGCTCATGCTCAGATCGCTTCGGAATGGAGGATTTGGCGATGAGAACTGGTTTCGACTTTACCCCATATCGTCGCTCGACCGTCGGCTTCGACCGGCTGTTCAATATGCTCGAGTCCGGTTTGCGCGAGGATGACGGCTATCCGCCCTTCGACATCGTCAGGGAAGGCGAAGACAGCTATCGCATCACGCTGGCAGTTGCCGGCTTCCGGCCCGAGGACATCGAAATCGTCGCGCAGCAGAACCAGCTGACCGTCACCGGCAAGCGGGACGACGACGATGGGCAGCGCGACTATGTCCATCGTGGCATCGCGACGCGCGCGTTCGAACGGCGGTTCCAGCTCGCCGACTTCATTGAGGCGGGCGACGCCCGCTTCGAAAATGGTCTGCTCTCGGTCGCGCTGAAGCGTGTGGTGCCTGAGGCGATGAAGCCGCGGAAGATCGAGATTGGGAGCGCTACGGCCGCCAATGATCGCATCGAAGCCTCGAAGGGCGATAGCAGCAAAGCTGCTTGAACTGGAATGGCGCCGCCGGCGCCGACCAGGCGGCTGGCGGGCCACTCACCGGGTACCGGAAGCCGCGTTCGAGCGAATGGCTGATTGTGGCGATGATGGGCCGCCGTTTACTATCCATCAGTTCGCGTCCTGCTGGGCGCGCCAGCCACCCACAACATCAATTGTTTTATTGAGATATTGCTCGTGCAGTCCATAGACGTTGCCACGCCGACTCTTCGCCGGAGCTCGGTTGTGCACGATCCTTAGCAATCAGGCGCGACCGCTTCGGCAGCCCTCCAGCTGACCGCACCCGACCGCTTGAGGATAAAAACTCGATTTCGCTATGAAGGCAATCGTCTCGACTGCGCAATTCGAGCGCACCTCATCCAGTGTTGACATACTTTGAACTCCGGGTGACCACGCGCGTTCAGACAACGATGGACACGTTACGGATCCTGATCGGGCCTGATAATGGTGACGCATCCCCGCTGCAGCTTTGCGCTCGGGCGGCTCTGCTCTTCATCTTCGGGATAATTTGTATTCGGGTGGCCGGCCGCCGCACCTTCTCGCAATATTCTCCGCTCGACATCATCGTCGCGATTGTCGTCGGCTCAAACATCAGCCGGATCATGACCGGAAAGGCCTCGTTCGTCCCAGGCGCAGCCGCGACCTTCGCGCTGGTGCTCATTCATCGCGGCGTGGCGATGGCAGCGCTGCGTTGGCCGGCACTCGGCCGCATCGTTAAATGTCAGCCGGTCGAACTGATCCGCGACGGCAGAATGGATCGGGATAAAATGAAAGCGCATGAGATCAGCGAGAGCGATCTGCTCGAGGGACTGAGGCTTGAGAAGGTCGGCACACCTGACGATGTCGCACTCGCCATGCTCGAAGGCGGCGGTCGAATAAGCGTTATTAAGAAAGATTAGGCGAAGCGTGGCTGGTTATCTCGGCTTCCTGCATCGGGGCAACACGCGGTGGAACTAGAAACATCGTCTAATAACCTCGAACTGATTGACTCTAGTTGTGATAATCGAACCTCTTCCAACATGGCGCACGCATGCTCAGTTGGAGAAGGTGTTCCTCAAGGTTTATTGCTCCATTTAGACTTTCAATCG
>Ga0213875_10001215_pt1 | contig 17481 bp, 15 predicted proteins | sample BarmaccomBMRX_R8_FD_160105 | JGI IMG/M metagenome (GOLD analysis project Ga0213875, IMG submission 160105) | Root-associated microbial communities from Barbacenia macrantha in rupestrian grasslands, the National Park of Serra do Cipo, Brazil - RX_R8 | ecosystem: Host-associated > Plants > Roots... | reverse complement strand
GTTCTGCAGCACTCCTTCCTCGTCGAGGATCAGGATGTCGCGGGCGACGAGCGATTGATCCACAACCTGCCGCAGCAAGGTCTGGACAACCGGATCGTTCAAGGGAGTCTTCGAAAAATCCGAAGCGAGCCGGCTCTCGAGCCCAAGCAGCATCGTGTCGATCTCGAAGATCGATCGGGTCGTGCCGACCTCGACCGAGCGCGCAGTGCCGTCGAGCGTCGCCACGGCGTCCTGCATAGTCTGGCGATAAGAGCGCTGCAACGCCACAAAGACGCTTGCCGCATAGGCGAGGACAAGCCCGGCACACAGCACGAGAACGACGTGCTGCGGGCGGGCCTGGCGGTAGGCTCCCAATACCCGCAGCGCGTGGCGGATGAAGCTGGTCAGGGCTCGACCGCCGCACAGAGGCCGGCAGGCCGGCCAACCACGCCATTGCAATTCCCGGCGCGTCTGTCGGCGCAGCGCGTTGCGCAAACGATCGCGATCCACCAACTACGCACGGCTTCGCACCCGCCTGTCCAAGCGTCTCATTTAGCGTTAATGCGGTTAACATTCGGTTAGTCGAACTCCATGCCGGCGATACTGCGGCTTATCCGCCGTAGATCATCCGCGGCAGCCACAGCGAGAGTTCTGGCACGTAGGTGATTATCCCGAGCACGAACAGCAGCAGTAGCAGGAACGGGAAGATGCCGCGGATCACCTCCCCGATCGGCGCATCCGAGATGCTGGACAGCACATAGAGGTTCAACCCGACCGGGGGATGGACCAGCGCGATTTCCATGTTGTGGGTGAACACGATCGAGAAGTGAACGGGATCGACGCCGATCGGGATCAACGCCGGTGCCAGGATCGGCATCACCAGCAGCAGGGTGGCCGCCACTTCAAGAAAGCAGCCAAGGATCAGCAACAGCACGTTGATCGCGAGCAGGAACTGCCAGGTCCGCAGATGATGATCGAGCGTGAATTGGACCAGTTGGGCCGGGACCCCGGATTCGGTCATCCAATGCCCGAAGGCCAAGGCGGTCGCGACAATGATCATGATCGTCGCCGCGCTGCGGATGCCGTCCGCGATTACGCTCAGGGTCTCTTGCGGGCGAAAGCCGCGGTAGAAGAAGAGGCTGACGATTAAGGCCACCACCGCCGCAATCGCGGCGGATTCGGTGACGGTCATCAGGCCGCCGTAGATTCCGACCATGACGACGATCGGCACCGAGAGAGCGGGTAAGGCTTGCAAGGTGACCCGCATCAACTCACGCGCGGACTGTCGCGGCTCGCGCGGGAAATCGTGTCGGTGCGCGTAATACATGACCCAGGCCGCAAAGCACGCAGCCTGCAGGATGCCGGGGAGAATGCCGGCAAGGAAAAGCCGCGGCACCGATTGCTCGGTGATGATGCCGTAAAGGATCAGGGCCAGACTGGGCGGGATGACGATGCCGATCGTGCCGGAGGCGCCGACCACGCCGAGCGCGAAATGCCGGGGATAGCCGCGCTCCAGCATCGCCGGGATCAGGATCGTCCCCATCGCCAGCGCGGTCGCGACGCTCGAGCCGCAGATCGCGGCGAACAGCGAGCACGCGACGACCGTCACCAGCCCGAGAGCGCCGCGAAGGCCGCCCAACAATGCCGTCGAGAACGCGACGAGCGCTCGCGCCACGCCGCCCCGGCGCATGAACGCCGCGGCCATCACAAAAAGCGGCAAGGCCGTCAGGGTCGTCGAGTTGAGTTCGTCGATGATCTTCGACGCGACGCCGATCAGCGGCTGGCCGCTCCACCAGAATAGCGTCGCGGCGCAAACGCCGAGCACCAGGAAGATCGGCATGCCGCAGACGAGCAGGCCGAAAAAGAGCAGCAGGAAGAGGACGGTCAGCATTGCACCGCCGCTCGCCCCGGGGTCAGGCGTCGTGGGCGGCGAAGATCGCCATCGTCTTCGGGTCGAACCGGAAGACGTAACGATAGAGCCGGATCAGATATCGGTTCGTCATCAGCAGACCGCCGGTCGGCAATGCCGAGTAGTAGATCCACATCGGGAAGGCGAGCACGGTCTCGCTGCGCTCGTCCAAATCAAAAGCGTCGCTTACGATGTGAATGCCGTACCAGAACAGGCCGATGCAGAACGCGAGGGCGACCAGGCAGTTGAAGATCTCGACTCGCCGCTGCAACTCTGGCCGCATCAGCCGAAGCACCAGGTCGGGGCGGACATGCCCATCGGTGCGGACGAGCTGGCTCGTCGCGACGAAGATCGCCCAGATCGCGCAGTACACGGTGACCTCGTCGCTCCAGCCCGAAGCGTATTGCGGCGCGGCATAGCGCCCAATCACCTGGTAGGTGCCGACCAGCAGGGCGCCGGCCCCGAGCAGCCCGATCAGCAGCCGCTCGAGGCGGTCCCATAGGAGCATGGGCCGGGCGCGCCCGGGGGTTGCGCTTGCGTCAGCTGCCCGCGGGCACCTCGGCCGTCAGCTCCTTGACGAGCGCCGGGGTGATCTTCAGCTCCTTCGCGACCTCGTCCTCGGTGGTCATCAGCTTCTGCCGCACCTCGGCGAGCCGCTGCGGCGTCGGATCGGTGAATTTGATGCCGTGCTGCTGATCTTCCTCACGCGCTTTGGCCTGCGCCTCGGCCGCGTTCTTGCGCCAGGTCGGGATGTTCTTGGCCCAGGTCTCGACGACGATCTTCTGCAGGTCGGGCGGCAGCTTGTTGTAGAACTCGACCGAGATCAGCGGGACGTACATCGCAAAGTAGGAATGGTCCTCGAAGGCGTATTTGACGCCCGAATCCCACAGCTTGGCGCTTGCCACGCTCTCATTGGTCGAGGTAAGCGCGTCAAAGGTGCCTTGCGACAGAGCCAGCGGGACGTCCGGCCATGCGGTCGTGTTCGGGATGGAGCCGAAAAACTTGGCGCGCAAGGATTGGCCGGCGCCGCCGGAGTTGCGCAGTTTGAGCCCGGCATAATCGTCGAAATCGTTGATCGGCTTCTTGGTGCTGTAGCCGTTGTTGAACCCGAGGTCGAACCACGGTCCGAGCACCTTCGCCTCGAGCTTCTTTTCAAGCTCGTCATCGACCATCTGGCCGACCTTGCCGTCGGCCACCTTGTGCACGATATCGGCAGGCTGGCCCGCCATGATCGGCAACAAGAAGAAATCGGTGTCGGGGACAAACCCGCTCAACACCCAACTGCCCGGGACCGCCATCTCGATATTGCCCTGCCGCAGCGCCTTGGCGACGTCGCGGTCGCGGTACAATTGCCCGCTGTGGAACAGCTCGGTCTGGATGCGGCCGCCGGACGCCTCCTGGACCTGCTTCAGGTAATCGCCGACGGAGATCGTGCGGATATGGGTCGCCGAGGTGTCGAGCGACGCCCGCATTTTGAACGGCGCATCGGCGGCGAAAGCCAGCGGCGCGGCAAAGGCGAGGCATACCGCCGCGCAGGCGAAACGAAACACTGCGATCATCCAGGCTCTCCTCCGGGCGGCGATGAGTCCGCCGCCGTCTCGTGTGCCGCCGCGGCTTGTGCGACGGCGGGATGCCCGGAACATCCCGCACGCCGCTGTTCCGGGTCAAGCCCGACGGGCTCTCCCTCGAAACGAAACGGGGACCGCACTGGCCCGCGCGGGCTCGGCATGCGAGGATGCGCATCCCGTCGCACACCGGTTCGGATCGTGGCAGCGAGGCGGATCCTGAAGTTCCTACCGCTGGCATTCGCGGCGGCGCTTGTCTGTTGCCGGGGATACGACACGATCCCGGCGGAAGAGGCCGACTGGCAGCGCATCGCGCCGACCCTGGTCGGCACGCCGGCGGACCGGATCGAGCGCTGCGCCGGCCCGCCGCTGCGCAGCGCGCCGCAGGCTCCCGGTGTCGCGACGCTGACCTATCGCGCCGCCGATCTGAAAAATTACTGCGAGGTGACGCTCTCCGTGCGGGACGGCAGGATCGCGGGCTTCACGGTCGATTACGACGCGCCGGAGTTCCTGTGGCTGCGCAGCGGCATCAATTATTGCGGGCGCATTTTCGCCCAATGCGTCCGGTGAGCCTCACACCAGCAGGTTGACGATCGGGTTTTGCGTCGTCGTATTGCGCGGCTGATTGAACAGATTGATGCCGTGCCCGTCGTTCTGGCGAACGATGATCTGCCCGTTGCCGCCGATATCGAGATAGAAGCCGGTGCCGGACTGGATCAGGCTCGCCGCGTGCTGCAGCCACGGCGTGTCGGCGCCGATATTGGCGTAAGGCGGCGTATTCAGGAAATCGGGGACGATGTTGCCGCCGCTGTTGGTCTTGACCAGGATGTTCCCGGTGGTCTGGTCGACATCGAGATAATAATCCTGGCCTTCCTGGGCATAGGTGATCGCCTCCGCTTCCCAGGCATTGGCGGCAATCCCGGTACTGAACGCGTGCTGCAGCTGGCCGATGGCTTTGGCGAGGGTCGATTGCTCGCTGACCGGCACATCCGGAAACTGGCCCTCGAACTGGTTCTCGACGGTCAGGTTGCCGTGCGAGTCGAGCCCGACCTTGAAGGGGACGCCGGTGGCGGCGAGCGAGGCCGCTTGGGTCTGCCACCCCTGTTCGGGCGGCACGTCCCCGGCATGAATGGCGAGCAGAGTGGGTTCGACGTTGTTCAGCGAGTCGATCCAGCTTTGGTTTTGTGCGTTGGCCTGGATTTTCTGCGCCATGTCGGAGACCGCGCTCAGCGCCGTTTGCAGGATGCGCTGCTGCGCCGGCGTGTATTTCGACAGGTCCGCCTGCGATTCCAGCTGGACCTGCACCTGCCCCTTGCTGTCGGCCGTCACGACAAAGGGCTGGCCGGTTTGCTGCAGATAGGCGGCGTCGGTCTGCCACGTGCCCGAGGGCTGGATCTGGCCGGTTTGCAGCGCCTTCAAGTAATTCGCGACATTGTTGAAGAACCCGGTCCGCGATTGCTGGGTCTTCTCGGTATTCAGGATGTTCTGGATGCTGTTGCCGCCGGTCGAACTCGCGATCGCCCCGAACACCCCGCCGGAGCCGCCCGTCGCGCTCTCGCTCGACAGCTGGCTGGCATAGCCGAGCACGGTCAGGCTCGGCGTCGTCGCCGCGCTGGCCGTCGCCGAGCCGGGGACCGAGGAGCCGAGTATGCCGAGCGCGCTGATCGAGGTCATGTGAGCTGCTATCGGGCCGCGCGCCCTGCGCGGCGAGGGTGCCGTACCCTCTCGCCAAAGCTTTAAGGCCAGGTAAAGACCGCGATCACGGCGCGACCTCGTCGTCGCCGGACACCGCTTCCGGCGTCAGGATCAGCGCGTCGAGCGCCGCCACCCCCGAACCGCGCGGCCGCACCAGCAGCGGGTTGATCTCGATGCTGGTGAAACGGCCGCGCTGCGCCGCCGCGAACAGCGAGAGCTTCGCAAGCGCATCGGCCAGCGCGTCGAGATCGCCCGCCGGCTTGCCGCGCGCCCCTTCGAGCACGGCGCGGCCGCGGATCTCGCCGATCATGCGATGCGCCTCCTCCGGACCGAACGGGGCGACGCGGAAGGTCACGTCGCGCAGCACCTCGACAAAGATGCCGCCGAGCCCGAGCATGACCACCGGGCCGAACACCGGGTCGTGCTGCACCCCGATGATGGTCTCGACCCCGTCCTTCAGCATCGGCGAGATCAGCACCCCCTCGATCTGCGCACGCGGCGCCCGGTCGCGCACGCGCGCAACCAGGCGCTCATAGGCCGCGCCGGCTTCGCTCCCCGGCACGTCCAGCATGACGCCGCCGAGTTCGGTCTTATGCGGGATGTCCGGCGAGACGATCTTCAATACCAGCCGGTCCCCGAGGGCCGCGGCCGCGGCCGCCTCGGCGGCATTGGTCGCCAGGCGCTCCTCCACGATCGGAATCCCGGCATCGGCGAGGATGCGCTTCGCCTCGTATTCGCCGATGCGGCCCTGCGGCAGCGGCGGCAGCCCTTGCGGCACCGGCGGTACCGGCGGCGGCGCGGCGGCGAGCCGCTCGGCGCAGCGCGCCGCCGCCGCAATCGCCTCGACGGCGCGCCACGGATCCTCGAACAGCCCGACCCCGGCGGCCTCGTAGCGGCGCTGCATTTCCGGGGTAGCGATCGCGGAGAGCGCGAAATAGCGGTCCGGGTAGCGGGCCACCGCCTCGGTCACGGAGCGGAACAGCGGCTCGGCCATTTGTCGCGAACTCGCCCAGGTCGTGAAGAACCCGACCATCGCCGGAAAATTCTCGCGCCCGAACAGCAGCTCGAAGGCCTTGTCGAGGATCGAGGGGTCGTTCAGCGCCTGTGCCGTGACATCGACCGGGTTGCGGGCGGCGGCAAACGGGACCCACCCGATCACCTCCTTCTGCGATGCCTCGGCGAGCGGGGTCAGCTCGAGCCCGGCTTCTTCCGCGGCATCCGCCATCAGCACGCCCGCCCCGCCCGACATCGTCATGACGGCAAGCCGCCGCGAGCGGGGCAGGCGGCCGCGCGTGCACGCATAGGCAATCTCGATCAGATCCTCCGGGGTCTTCGCCCGCTCGACCGCGAGTTGGCGCAAGGCGGCGTCGTAGATTGCGTCCTGCCCGGCGAGGGACGCGGTGTGCGAGGCCGCTGCCGCCGCACCGATCGCCGACCCGCCGACCTTCATCGCGATGACCGGCTTTCCGTTGGCGCGAGCGCGGCCCACCGCCTCGGCAAACAGCGCGCCGTCCTTGATCGCCTCGACATAGCAGGCGATCGCGGTCGTCTCGGGGTCGTCGGCGAGGAAGGAGATCCCGTCGGCGACCGACACGTCGGCCTCGTTGCCGGTGCTGAGCCAGACCCCCACCTGGATGCCGCGCCGCGCGGCAAGCGCCAGCAGGTGCGTGCCGAACGCCCCCGATTGGGTGACCATGCCGAGCGGACCGGCCGGGGTCGGCCCCTCTTCGAGGAACGAGCTGAAGGTCGGGGTGTGGCCGGTGCGCATGTTGAACAGGCCGAGGCAGTTCGGCCCGCACAGCCGGATGCCCGAACGGCGCGCGATCTCGGTGATGCGCTGCTGCATCGCGCGGCCCTCCGCGCCGATCTCGGCAAAGCCGGCCGTGAACATGACGACCGCCCGGACGCCTTTGACGACGCAGGCCTCCATCGCCTCGATCGCCAGATTGGCGGGAACCGCGATGACCGCGAAATCGACCGCGCCCGGCACCGCCGCGAGATCCGGGAAGGCCGGCAGGCCCTGCACCGTGTCGCGCGTCGGGTTGATCGGATAGAGCGCGCCGCGGTAACCGGCTTCGCGGTAATACCGCAACGACCGCCCGCTGATCCGGGTCGGATCGTTCGACGCGCCGAAGATCGCCACCGAGCGCGGCGCGAGAAGCGGAGTGAGCGGGTGGTCGGTCATCGGGGCGCTCCGTTGCAGCGGCTATGTCGGCTGGACATCATGACGGCGCTCGACCGGGTCATCCACCCGGTATTGTGCGGCGTGTCGGCAGCGGCCCCGCGCGCGCCGCCGAGTCGCGGAGTTTCGCCCAACTCGAACGTCGCTCTTCATCGTCGTTGCCGGGCCAAGCCAGGCTAACCCGGCAATCCCGGAGGCGCGGCCGGAGACCCGCGGATCAAGTCCGCGGGCGACGAGAGGAGGGGTGGACCAGCTTGCCCGGAATTTTCCCGAGAGACGCCGGTCGATGGTGACCCAGGAGGTTCTCGCCTTGTCGGGACCGGCCCTGGCGGGGCTGGTCGCGGTGTTTCTGCTCGCCGGCGTCGTCAAGGGCGTGGTCGGGATCGGTATGCCGCTTGTCGTAGTGCCGCTGAGCGCGCAATTCGTCGATCTGCGGGTGGCCGTCGCGCTGCTGACCGTGCCGCTGATCGCGACCAATATCGGCCAGGCGCGGGAGGGCGGCCATACCATGTCGACGATCCGCCAGCTGCTCCCGATGCTCGCGACGCTGGTGCTCGGGATCTTTGTCGGCGTGCATCTGCTGACCACCCTCGACCGGCATCTGCTCAACGCCGCTCTCGGCATCAGCTTCATCGCGCTCGCCGCGCTGCTGATGAGCCTGCCGCGGTTTCGTCTGAGCCCTCGCACGGATCGCTGGGCAGGGCCGCTGGTCGGGCTTTGCGCCGGGCTGCTCGGCGGCATGGCGGCGATGTTCGGACCGCCCTTGGTCGCCTATTTGGTCGGGTCCGGCGCCGCGCCGGACACCTTTGTCAAGCGCATGGCGATCGTCGCCTTTGTCGGCAGCGCGACGCTGCTGATCGCATTGGGCCGCTCGGGCTCGCTGTCGGGGACCGATCTCCTGGTCTCGGCCGCCGCGATCCTGCCGATCCAGCTCGGCATGCCGGCCGGGCGCTGGCTGCGGCGCCGCATCAAGCCGGCGGTGTTCCGCGCCGGCGTGCTGGTTGCGCTGGCGCTTGGCGGGCTCGACCTGCTCCACCGCGCCTGGGGTGGATAGGCGGCGCGATCGGGCGATCTCTCGACAACCAATGGTTGTCTGCCGAAGGACGCTTTGCTGCTCCTGCAGCAAATCAGCAGCAAAAACACCCGCTTTGGTTGCGTTTGCCACCCGCATGCGAGAAGGCGCCGCCCTCGCCTCGATCGCCACTGCTCGTCCCCACCCGGCCTTGTCCATGCCGCGGACGATAGAGCACAAATGCGGCAGTTTTCGGTACGCCGCGCGCGACCCAGGCGGAGGCGGTCAGTTCTTCGACCGGTCGACCAGCGCGTTCTGCTTGATCCACGGCATCATCGCGCGCAGGCGCTCGCCGACCTTCTCGATGTCGTGCTCGGCGGCGCGGCGGCGCAAGGCCTTGAAGCTGGCCTGGCTGGCGGCGTTCTCCAACACCCATTCGCGCGCGAAGCGGCCGGATTGGATCTCTTCGAGGATCTTCTTCATCTCCGCCTTGACGTGGTCGTCGATGACCCGCGGCCCGCGCGTGTAATCGCCGAATTCGGCGGTGTTCGAGATCGAGTAGCGCATGTTCGCGATGCCGCCCTCATAGATCAGATCGACGATCAATTTCACCTCGTGCAGGCACTCGAAATACGCCATTTCCGGCGCATAGCCGGCCTCGACCAGCGTCTCGTAGCCCGCGAGGATCAGCGAGGTCAGCCCGCCGCACAGCACCGACTGCTCGCCGAACAAATCGGTCTCGCATTCCTCCTTGAAGGTCGTCTCGATGACCCCGGCGCGCCCGCCGCCGATCGCCGAGGCGTAGGAGAGCGCGATTTCGAGCGCATTGCCGGACGGGTTCTGCTCGACCGCGACGAGGCACGGGACGCCGCCGCCGCGCTGGTATTCGGAGCGCACCGTGTGGCCCGGGCCCTTCGGCGCGATCATGAACACATCCATGTCGGGGCGCGGCTCGATCAGCCGGAAATGGATGCTGAGCCCATGCGCAAAGGCAATCGCGCTGCCCTCGCGCATGTTGGGCCGCAGATCGTTGGCGTAGAGCTGCGCCTGCAATTCGTCCGGGGTCAATACCATGACGAGGTCGGCCCATTTCGCCGCCTCGGCGCCGGTCATGACCCGGAGGCCCGCGGCCTCGGCCTTCTGCGCCGAGGCCGAGCCTGGCCTGAGCGCCACGACCACGTCCTTGACCCCGCTGTCGCGCAGATTGTTGGCATGCGCATGGCCCTGGCTGCCATAGCCGACGACCGCGACCTTCTTCGACTTGACGAGGTTCACATCCGCATCGCGGTCGTAATAAACGCGCATCGGGGTTCTCCCGCGTGGTCTCTATGGCTTTGGGGGTTCAGGAGCCGGCTGAGGCGACGGCACGATTACCACCTGCGGGGCCGGTGCGGGCTGCATTTGGCGAGCGGCGGTGATCGAGGTCGCAATGGTATTCGTCTGCGCCCCCATCTCGGCCCGCATCGCACGGAACTCTTCCGAAAGCGTCTTCGGAATCGCGTCGAGTTTGCCGTTCAGCTGCACGGTTTGGCTGTTGAGGTTGCTGAACCCCCAGGCCATCACGCCGGCTATCAGAGCGGCGCCGGCAGCGAGTATCGTGTAGCCATGTCGGAGGCCGTCCAGCGAGCCTTTCAGCTCGCCTAATCTGGTGTCCACCGATGATCGCCAGCCCTCGTCCACTGTCGAAGGATGGGGTCCGCCATCGGCGGCGTCAATGCTGGCAGGGTCATGCGGCTTGGCTTCAAACGGCTCGGCGCTCGCTAGCCCCCCTCGAGGCCTGAAACGATCTCAGAACCGTCCGCCGCCGCGGGCGATCGCGACGGCGCCGGTGCGGGATATCTCGACGAGCCCGAGCGGCTCCATCAGGGCGATAAAGGCGTTCAGCTTCTCGCTCGACCCGGTCATCTCGAAGACGAAGCTTTCGGTCGTCGAATCGACGACCTGGGCGCGGAAGATGCCGGCGAGGCGCAATGATTCGATGCGCGCGTCGCCCTTACCCGCGACCTTGATCAGCGCCATCTCGCGCTCGACGAACGGCCCCTCATCGGTCAAATCGTGCACCTTGTGGACCGGCACGAGGCGCGACAATTGCGCCTTGATCTGCTCGATGATCATGCGCGTACCCGAGGTCACGACGGTGATGCGCGACAGATTGTTGCCGCGATCGACCTCGGCGACGGTCAGGCTCTCGATGTTGTAGCCGCGCCCGGAGAACAGCCCGACGACGCGCGCCAGGATGCCCGGCTCGTTGTCGACCAGCACCGCGATCGTATGCCGCTCGATCTCGGGCATCTCGGCGGGCGGCGCGCCCTCACCCCCCCGTCGCAGGCGCGCCGGGTCCCCCCCTCTCCCGCAATGCGGGAGAGGGTGCCGAGCGCAGCGAGGCGGGTGAGGGAGCCGGCACGGTGCTACACCAGCACCATGCCGTCTTCCGAGACCTGCTTTTCCGCCTTATCGGCGGGGCCGAGCAGCATCTCGTTGTGGGCGGCGCCGGAGGGGATCATCGGGAAGCAGTTCTCGGCCGGATCGACCGCCACGTCGAGGATCACCGCGCCCGGCGTCTCGATCATCTCGCGGATCGCGTCGTCGAGCTCGTCCGGCCGCTCGACCCGCCTGCCGGTCGCGCCGAAGGCGTCCGCCAGTTTGACGAAGTCCGGCAATGCCGCGGTGTAGCTCTCGGAATAGCGGCCGCCATGCAGCAATTCCTGCCACTGGCGCACCATGCCCATATACTGGTTGTTCAGGATGAAGGCCTTCACCGGCAGGCGGTACTGGGCGATCGTCGACATCTCCTGGATGTTCATCAGGATCGAGGCCTCTCCGGCGATGTCGATGACGAGCGCGTCGGGATGCGCGATCTGTACCCCCATCGCGGCCGGCAGCCCGTAGCCCATCGTGCCGAGCCCGCCCGAGGTCATCCAGCGATACGGCTCCTCGAATTTATAGAATTGCGCCGCCCACATCTGGTGCTGCCCGACCTCGGTCGTGATGTAGACGTCGCGGTCGCGGGTCAGCGCGTACAGCCGCTCGATCGCGTATTGCGGCTTGATCAGGTCGCGGCGGCCGCTGTCGTAACGCAGGCAATCGCGCGCCCGCCACGCCTCGATCTGGCGCCACCACTCGGCCGTGGCGCGGGAATGCACCGGCCGTTTCGGCCAGGCCTCGAGCAATGCCGCCATGACCTCGCCGACATCGCCGAGGATCGGCAGGTCGGCGCGCACATTCTTGTTGATCGAGGAGGGGTCGATGTCGATGTGGATCTTCTTCGATCCCGGCGAGAAGGCGTTGAGCCGGCCGGTCACGCGGTCGTCGAAGCGGGCTCCGACCGCGACCATCAGGTCGCAATCGTGCATCGCCCAATTCGCCTCGTAGGTGCCGTGCATGCCGACCATGCCGAGGAAATGCGGGTCGCTCGCCGGCAACGCGCCGAGCCCCATCAGGGTCAGGGTGCAAGGCGCGTCGGCGAGCCGCACCAGCTCGGTGAAGCGGGCGCAGGCGGCGCGGCCGGAATTGATCAGCCCGCCGCCGCCGTAAAACAGCGGCCGCTTCGCCGCGGCGATCATCGCGGCGGCTTCGGCGACGCGCGCCCGGTCGGGCTGCATCTGGGGGCGATAGCTCTTGTGCCGCCCCTGCTCCGGCCCGGCATAGGGGCCGGGCGCGAACAGCACGTCCTTCGGCAGATCGACGACGACCGGGCCGGGGCGGCCGCTGCGCGCGACGTAGAACGCCTCGTGCAGCGTGCGCGCCAATTCGCGCACGTCCTTCACCAGGTAATTGTGCTTCGTGCAGGGGCGGGTGATGCCGGTCGTATCGGCTTCCTGGAACGCATCGTTGCCGATCAGGTGGGTCGGGACCTGGCCGGTCAGGCAGACCACCGGCACCGAATCCATCAGCGCGTCGGTGAGGCCGGTGACCGCATTGGTCGCGCCCGGGCCGCTCGTCACCAGCACCACCCCGACCCGCCCGGTCGAGCGCGCATAGCCCTCGGCGGCATGCACCGCGCCGCCCTCCTGGCGCACCAGGATGTGCCGCAGCGCATTCTGCTTGAACAGCGAGTCGTAGATCGGCAGCACCGCACCGCCGGGATAGCCGAACACGACTTCCACGTCCTGATCCGCCAATGCCCGGATGACGATGTCCGCGCCGGTCATCTCGACCGGCGTCTCAACCGGCGTCAGGACGCCGGGCGCGGTCTCGGCAAGGCCCGAAGGGGCCGCGGGGCTGGGGTCGGCCGGCATGTGCTTCTCCGCAAACGCTCGGGGCAGCATACCGCATTTCCGGGCGCGGCCGCGGCCGGAATACGGGCGCGAACCGTAGAGAGCTAGCCAAGGCCGGTCAATAGCAGCCCTTCGACAAAGGAACCGGAAGCCGCGGCCAGTCTTTCCGAATATTGCTCGGACCAGAGCAAATCGGGCGTCAGCTGATGGCGGAACCAGGTGGTCTGGCGCTTGGCGTAGCGGCGGGTCGCGCGCTGCGCCGCCGCGATCGCCTCGGGGAGGGACACGCGGCCCGCCAGATAGGCCAGCAGCTCGGGCACGCCGACCGCTTTCATCGCCGGCAAATCGCGGTCGAGCCGGCGCGCCGCCAAAGCGGCGGCTTCGTCCAGCCCGCCGGCCGCGATCATCGCCGCGAAGCGCGCATCGCAGGCGGCATAGAGGCTGTCGCGCGGCGGCATCAGCAGGATCGTCGCGACCCGGCCCGTGAGAGGAGCGTTCCCGCCCCGCGCCTGCCATTCGGCGAGCGGGCGGCCGGTCGCGCGCGCCACCTCCCAGGCGCGCAGCAGCCGAGCCGTGTCTCCGGCCGGCAGGCGGCGGGCCGCCGCGGGGTCGAGCGCGGCCAGGCGGTCGCGGAACCCAGCGCCGCCGAGCTCGCCATGCAGCGCGGCGGCCTCGGCGCGGATCTCGGCCGGGATGTCGGGGACCGGCGCCAGGCCCCGCGTCAGCGCGCGCAGGTAAAGCCCGCTGCCGCCGACGACGATCGGCAATCGTCCCGCCGCGCCGGCCGCCTCGATCTCGGCGAGGGCGAGGGTGCGCCAGCGCGCGACCGAGCCGCGCTCGCTTGCGTCGGCAAAGCCGTAGAGCCGATGCGGCAGCCGCTGCTGTCCCGCGGCATCGGGCTGGGCCGTCAAGATCGGCAGGTCGCGATAGATCTGCTGGCTGTCGGCATTGATGATGGTGCCGCGGTAAATGGCAGCGAGCATTGCCGCGAGCGCCGATTTGCCGCTCGCGGTCGGCCCGGCGATGATCAGGACCGCCGGCGAGCTCACGACGCGCCGCGGCTGGCGCCGCCCGGCACAGGAACGGGAACGATGTCGGATCCGCTGGTACTGACCCTGATCGCGGCGGAAGACGGCCGCGCCGACCTGCCCGCGGTGGTCGCAAGCTGCGCCGAGCGGCTCGCTCTTGGCGCCCCGCCGCTCTGGCTCGCGCCGGAGCTTGCCTGCGACCTGCCCGTTGCGGGCGCGGTGCCGTCGGCCGAGGCCGAGGCGATCGGCCGCCGCGCGATCGGCACCGCCGCGATCGACATCGTCGTGCAGCCGCAAGCCGGCCGCCGCAAGCGCCTGCTCGTCGCCGACATGGAATCGACGATGATCGAGAATGAGATGCTCGACGAACTCGCCGACTTCCTCGGCTTGCGCGCACCGGTGTCGGAGATCACACGGCGCGCGATGAACGGCGAGATCGATTTCGCGGCGGCGCTGCGCGAGCGGGTCGCGCTGCTGCAAGGAATGCCGGCGGCGATGCTGGATACCGCGGCGTCCCGTATCCGGATCATGCCGGGTGCGAGCGCCCTGGTCGCGACGATGCGGCGCCACGGTGCGCTGACCGCGCTCGTATCGGGCGGCTTTGCGGTCTTTGCCGAGCGGGTCGCCGCCCAGCTCGGCTTCGAGCGGGTGATCGCCAACACTCTAGACCTTGCCGATGGCGCGATTGCCGGGACGGTCCGGCCGCCGATCGTGACGGGCGAGACGAAGCATCGCACGCTGCTCGACCTTGCGACCTCGCACGGCGTGCCGGTCGCCGCGACGATGGCGGTCGGCGACGGTGCCAACGACCTGCCGATGCTGCAAGCGGCCGGCCTCGGCGTCGCCTTCCGCGCCAAGCCCGCGGTCGCCGCCGCGGCGCGCTGCCGCATCGACCACGCCGACCTGACCGCACTCCTGTTCGCCCAGGGCTACCGCGAGGAGGAGATCGTCGGCTAGCTATGGCTTCGCTGCTTCAGTGACCCCAAATCGAAACGCCGCGCCGCGCTGGCCGCGCTGGCCGCGCGAGGTCAGCTCTGGTCGATGCGCAGCGCGACGAAGCGAAGATCGCCTTGCCGATCGACCAGCAGCAGGATCGATTTCCGCCCGGATTTACGGGCGTCCTCGATCCGGCTGTTGACCTGGCCGGCGCTCTTCACCTCTTCCTGCGCGGCTTCCATGATGAGGTCGCCCGGCTGCAGGCCCTTGTCGGCGCCGGGGCTGTCCTTGGCGACATCGACCACGACGACGCCCTTGGAATCGTCGCCGAGCGAAAACTTGTCCTTCAACTCCGGCGTGATGTTGGAGAGCGTCAGCCCGAGCGTCGTAACGGTCGCCGTCTCGTCCTTCTTTTGCGGCTTCTTCGCCGTGTCCGGCTGCGCGCTGGCCTGCTGCTGCTCGCTCTCCTCGAGCCGGCCGACCTTGACCTGCAGGGTGGTCTCCTGGCGTTTGCGCCAGACCGTGATCGGAACCGTCTTGTCGACCGGCGTCTCGGCGACGAGCCGTGGCAAGTGCCGCATGTCGGTGACCGCCCGGCCGTCGAAGGTCAGCACGATGTCACCGGGCTGAATCCCGGCCACGGCGGCCGGCCCGTTGTCGTTGACGCTCGCGACCAGCGCGCCCTTCGGCTTGTCTAGGCCGAGGCTTTCGGCGATTTCGTCGGTGACCGCCTGGATGCGCACGCCGAGCCAGCCGCGATGCACCGTGTGGTCGGGCTCGTTGACGATCTCGGTCACGACCGCCTTGGCGAGCGCCGACGGGATCGCGAAGCCGATGCCGATCGAGCCGCCCGACGGCGAATAGATCGCGGTGTTGATGCCGATCACCTGCCCATCCATGTTGAACATTGGGCCGCCCGAATTGCCGCGGTTGATCGAGGCATCGGTCTGCAGGAAATCGTCATACGGGCCGGAATTGATGTCGCGCTGGCGGGCCGACAGGATGCCCGCGGTCACGGAGCCGCCGAGCCCGAACGGGTTGCCGATCGCGAGCACCCAATCGCCGACCCGCGCCGCGTCGCTGTCGCCCCAGCCGAGTGCCTTCAGCGGCTTGTCGGTCTTGACCTTGAGCACGGCGATGTCGGTCTTGGTGTCGCGCCCGACGAGTTCGGCCTTCAGGTTGGTGTCGTCATGCAGGATCACGGTGATCTCGTCGGCGTCGGCGATCACGTGATTGTTGGTCACGACATAGCCGGACGCGTCGATGATGAAGCCCGATCCGAGCGAGGTGGCCTTGTGCGTCTGCGCCTCGGGGCGGCCGTTGCCGCCATGCTGCCCGTTGTGGTCGAAGAAGTCCTTGAAGAATTCCTCGAAGGGCGAACCCGGCGGGAATTGCGGGATGTCGGAACCGGGACGGTCGGCTTTGTGGTCGGCCTTGATGGTCTGGGTGGTCGAGATGTTGACGACCGAAGGCAGCAGCCGATCGGCAAGATCGGCGAAGCCGTCCGGCGCCGGACGCGCCGCGGCCGGCGCCACGGCGAGCGCTCCGGAAAGGAGCAGCACTGCCAGCGCTCCTGCCGCCCGATGGGCTCGAAGGTTGGAAAAAAGCACCGACACGATGACTCGCTCCTGCGATGAGCGGCGGCTCGACACCGATCCGCCGTATTGACTTGCCGTTTTTGGGTGCGGTTTGCCGCAGATTACGAGAGAAGCAAGCGCTAAGCCAGATCCGTTCGCAGCCGCGCTGCGCCGTCGCGAAGCACGGCTTTCAGCGCCGCGCCAGCCATACCAGCATGACGCCGATGCACGCCGCGGCGAGCCCGGCCGTCCGCAACGTCTGTGCCGGCAATTGCTGCGACCGCAGCGCCATCCGCTTCATACCGTCGGGGAACAGGGCGTAAAGAATGCCCTCGATCACCAGGACGAGGGCAAAAGCGGTTGCCAGATCGCGCATCGCCGCGGCCGTTTGCCCTGCCCGTCAACGGCGCGAAAGCGGGCGTTGCGGTGCCGCGCTGGTCGCCCCGGTGATCGGCCCGGAAATCGCCCCCCTCATCGGGTCGTCGGCGCGCCCGCTCCCGCCGCCTCTGCCGGCGCCGCGCCGGCGCGCGCTTCCCCGGGCGGCGACGCGGGAGCGGCGCCCGCGGCGGCCGGGCCGGCCGGCGGCGCGGCGCTCCGCCAGCCGTCGAAGAAGCGGAAGAAGCTGCTGTCGGGGCTCAGCACGAACGAGGTGTCGTGACCCTTGAGGGCCTCGCGATAGGCTTGCAGCGAGCGGTAGAAGGCGAAGAATTCGCGGTCCTGGCCAAACGCCTGGGCGTAGATGCGGATGCTTTGCGCGTCGCCGTCGCCGCTCACCCGCTGCGCATCGCGCTGCGCCTCGGCGAGGATCACGGTGCGCTCGCGTTCGGCGTTGGACCGCACGGTCTGCGCCGCCTCGGCGCCCTCGCCGCGATATTGCCGCGCCTGCTGCTCGCGCTCGGACTGCATGCGCGCGTAGATCGCCTGGCTGTTCTCTTCGGGCAGATCGGCATGGCGGAGCCGGACATCGACGACATCGATGCCGAACGACTTGGCCTGCGCGGCGACCTCGTCGCGGATCTGCCGCATGATCGCGGCGCGCCGCTGCGACAGCACATCGGACAGCGTGACGTTGCCGAGCACGCGGCGCAGGCTGCCGCTGACCATCGCGCTGAGGCGGCTGCGTACGGCCGTCTCGGAATTCACGGTCTGGTAGAACAAGAGCGGGTTGGTGATGCGGTAGCGGGCGTAGCTGTCGACCACCAGCCGCTTCTGGTCGGAAACGATGACTTCCTCCGGCGGCGGCTCGAAATCGAGCACCCGCTTGTCGTAATAGATCACGTTTTCGATGAAGGGGCGCTTGAACCACAGGCCGGGGTCGCGGATCACCCCGCCCGGCCGCACCTCGCCGAACTGCAGCACGAGCGCCTGCTCGGTCTGGTCG
>Ga0213875_10001214_pt1 | contig 17520 bp, 15 predicted proteins | sample BarmaccomBMRX_R8_FD_160105 | JGI IMG/M metagenome (GOLD analysis project Ga0213875, IMG submission 160105) | Root-associated microbial communities from Barbacenia macrantha in rupestrian grasslands, the National Park of Serra do Cipo, Brazil - RX_R8 | ecosystem: Host-associated > Plants > Roots... | reverse complement strand
GGAATGAAAAGTGGATTCGTCAGCGCCGGAAAAATGACCGCAGTGTGGTAACCCGAAAGTAAGCATTTTCACGGCGGCTCCTTTGCTAGAATTACCCCTGCTAAGGAGCCTAAATGGTCCACACACTTTGGCGGCTGGCTTTTGCCGCGGCTGTTTTCCCCGTTGTATTCAGCGCGCAGACGGTTGATGAAATCATCGCCAAGAACATTCAAGCGCGCGGTGGTCTAGAAAAAATAAAGGCGGTCGAAACCCGGCGGGCTACGGGCAAGTTCAGCGCCGGGAGTTTTCGCGCGGAGTTCGTCCAGGAGAATAAGCGGCCGAATAAGATCCGCGAGGAAATGATCATTCAGGGCATGGCCGCCACTCAGGCCTATGACGGCAAGAAGGGGTGGCAGGTGCAGCCCTTCGGGGGACGAAGAGATCCCGACCTGCTCTCAGCCGACGACACGAAATCGCTCGTAGAAGAGGCGGACATAGACGGACAACTGGTCGACTACAAAAATAAGGATCATCGCGCCGAACTGGTCGGGCATGATTCCGTTGAGGGTACCGACTGTTACAAGATCAAGCTGAGTTTGGCGAACGGCGATGTTTGCTATTACTACATCGATGCGGATTCCTTCCTCGACTTGAAGGTCGAGACAGAGCGCAATATCCGCGGCACGGTTCACTATGAGGAGACTCTTTACGGCGATTATGAAGAGATCAACGGAGTCTATTACCCATTTGCAATCGAAACCGGCACGAAAGGCGAACCGGAGCACCAGAGGTACACGGTCGAGAAAGTGCAAGTCAACCTACCGTTAAGCGATGCGCGGTTTTCGATGCCGGGTGGGGTGGCAAAATGAGCGGCGCAAAGGTAGGTTTCGCGGGTTCTTTTTTGGCTCTCATTGGCCTGATTTTGCCGGTTTGCTCATCCGCGCAAGAGACGAAATTCGATTCGGATTCGATTTCAGGACTGGGGGCGCGAAATATCGGGTCCGCGGAGATGAGCGGGCGCGTGTCGGCGCTCACAGCGGTTCGGGAGGATGGCAGACTCACGGTGTACGTCGGCTCGGCGAGCGGCGGCGTCTGGAAATCGGTGAACGAAGGCACGACTTACAAGCCGGTTTTTGACAAGCAGCCAGTTCAATCCATTGGCGCGATTACGATTGATCCAACCACTCCGAAGACCATTTGGGTGGGGACGGGGGAATCGTGGACGCGCAATAGCGCTTCGATCGGCGACGGCATTTATAGATCGACCGATGGCGGCGAGAACTGGACCAACATGGGGCTGAAGGATTCCGAGCGCATCAGCAAGATTCTGATTGATCCGAAGGACAAGAATGTGGTGTATGCGTGCGTACCGGGCAAGCTTTGGAGCGACAGCGAGGATCGGGGCGTTTATAAAACCGTCGACGGCGGGAAAACCTGGAACAAGATTCTGAAGGGGGCGAATCTGTCAACTGGATGTTCCATGATGTCGATGAGCTCGCGCGATTCGAAGACTCTGTATGCAGGCATGTGGGACTTTCGGCGAAAAGGGTGGACGTTCCGGTCGGGAGGCGAGAGTCCCACGGCATCGAGCGGAAGCGGACTGTTCAAGACGACTGACGGCGGCGAAACCTGGACCGAGCTGAATGAGAAATCGGCCAAGGGTCTGCCTGCAAAACCATGGGGCCGCATTGCTGTAACCGCTGCGCCTTCGAACCCGGACGTAATCTACGCGCTGATCGAATCTACCCGGAGCGGTCTGTTCCGCTCCGCTGACGGCGGTAAGAGCTGGGAAGAGCGCGACCGCAGCCAAATGATGGTTTGGCGCCCGTTTTATTTTGCGAATCTCATCGTCGATCCGAAGGATGAAAACAAGCTGTATAAACCGGGCGGCGGTTTGATTACCAGCAGCGATGGCGGCAAGAGCTTCAGCGGCATTTCGGGCGGAGCTCACGGCGATTTTCACGATGTTTGGATCGACCCCGAGAATACGAATGAGGTGATTACGGGCGACGATGGCGGAATCTGGTATTCCCACGATTCGGGCAACAGATGGGTAAAGGCTAATAACCTGCCGATCAGCCAGTTCTATCACGTCAGCGTGGACATGGCCGATCCTTATCACGTCTATGGCGGATTGCAAGATAACAGCGTTTGGATCGGGGATTCGGCTTATCCCGGTGGGATCACGAACAGTCGCTGGGAGAATCTGTACGGCGGTGATGGTTTTTTTGCTTTCGCGGATCCTTTCGATCCCAACTACGTGTACGTCGAATCACAGGGCGCGTTTATCGGGCGCGTCAATCGACACACGCTCGAGGTCCGCAGTATCCAGCCACAACCGAACTACGGCGAGGGCAAATTGCGGTTCAATTGGAACTCTCCCATTCACTTAAGCGCCACGGATAAAGGAGTGGTCTATTTGGGTGCGCAATTCCTTTTCCGTTCGCGCGACCATGGACAGACGTGGGATCGCATTTCGCCGGACCTCACGACCAACGATCCAGCCAAGCAAAAGCAAGAGGAATCCGGCGGAGTAACGGTCGATAATTCCGTCGCCGAGATGCACACGACCATTTACTCGATCAGCGAATCTCCGCGTAACGATCAAATCATTTGGGTGGGAACGGACGATGGAAACCTACAGCTCACGCGCGATGCCGGGAAAACGTGGACAAACGTGGTCGGCAATATTTCCGGTCTGCCAAAGTTTTCGTGGGTTTCCTGGGTTGAGGCCAGCCGATTTGACGAAGGGACGGCGTATGCCGTTATTGACCGGCATACGTTCGGCGATATGGCTCCGTACGCCTACAAAACGACTGACTATGGCAAGACCTGGGCGCCGATTCTTGGAAACGATAGCGGCGTTCGAGGTTATGCCCACGTGATCAAAGAGGATACGGTTTCGCCGCAACTCTTATTTTTAGGCACGGAATTCGGCCTTTGGGTTTCACTCGATGGAGGGAAACAATGGGCGCAGTATAAAGGTGGCGATTTCCCGAATGTGGCGGTGCGCGACATCGTGGTGCATCCGCGGGAATCGGATCTGGTATTAGCGACACATGGGCGCGGCATCTGGATTGTCGACGACATTACGCCGCTTCGCCAACTCACCCCCGAGGTGTTGGCCAAAGATGCGACGTTTCTCGAGGGGAAGCCGGCGCAACAGCGATTGAATACGTACGGCGGATGGTCTGAGGGTGACGCGACGTTTGTTGGCCGGAACCCGCCGGATGCGGCCTTGATCACGTATTACCAAAAGAAGCGGCACATCTTTGGGCGGATGAAGCTCGAGATCTTCGACGAGAGTGGAAAGCTGGTCGATACCTTGCCCGCAAACAGCAGGCGCGGGATCACTCGCGTGGAATGGCAGATGCGGCTCAAGGCTCCCCGAGTTCCGCCGGCAGCGACGGCGGCGTTCGAGGCTGCTTTTGGTCCGAGAATCCTTCCCGGCACTTACACGATAAAGATGACCAGAGGGAAAGAGACTTATACAACGAAGCTTGCTATTCGTCTTGATCGGCGGGCGACTTTCAATGTCGAGGACCGGAAACTGGAATGGGATGCTGTAATGCGCGTTTACCGGCTGCTGGGTGATTTAAGTTTCGATGTGGATCGTATTAACGCAGTGCACGATGCGCTTTTGGATCGGGCGGCGAAGCTTCCGAACGACGATCCTTTGCGGAAAAGACTAAACGATCTCGCCGAAAAAGCCGAAGTAATTCGTAAGAAGATCGTGGCAACCAAGGAAGGCGGCGCGATAACCGGGGAAGAACGCATCCGGGAGAAGACGTCGCAATTGTACGGGGCGCTCGCAAGCTACGAAGGGCGACCGCCGGATTATTACGTCTCTCGGATCGACTCTCTCTCGCATGAACGCAAGGACGTTGCTGAAGAGTTCGATGTCTTCACGGCGAAGGACCTGAAGGCTGTGAATGCCTCGCTGAGCGCGAAAAAGCTAGAAATTATTCATGCGGTTTCGCGTGAAGCATGGGATAAAGACAACAATGAGCCGAGCGGTAGCTCAGCGGCTCCAGCGGGAGGATTCAGCGATAATCGATAAGATGCTGCTGCGGAAATGCGCTCTGGGTGTACTCCTTTCGGGATTGGCAATATTCCCGTTCGGGTGTTGGGCACAAGATTTTCGCGGCAGTTTAACGGGTAGCGTTAGCGACAGTAGCGGCGGCCGTATCGTTTCAGCGCACATCGTCCTCAGAGCGTTTGAATCCTCTATTTGGCGCGAAACGGCCAGCGATCATCGTGGCGAATTTCGCTTCAATGATCTGTTGCCTGGCGCTTACACCCTCAACGTAAGTGCCCCGGGATTTACGAAGGCCGAATCGGCTGTGACAGTCACGGTCAGCTCAGTACGCGAAATTGCGGTCACAATGAGTCCGGGCTCGCTACAACAGGCGGTGAACGTAAGAGCTCAGGCTTCCTCGATCACCACGGAACCGATGGACACAACCACGGCGGTACATGGAGGCACAGTTACGGCGCACGATCTCGAAACTATGCCGCTGGCCCATCGCAGCTTCGCCAATATTGCGTTTTTAGTGCCCGGTACGGAGCCGGTTGAGCCGTCCGATCCCACCAAGGCGCGCATTACGGCGGTTTCCTTCGGCGGAAGCTCCGGCCTGAACGATGTATTGTCCGTGGATGGAGGCGATAATTCCGACGACTATATCGGCGGCTTCCTGCAAAACTTCTCACCGGACGTGATTCAGGAATTTGCGGTGCACACATCGCAGGAGGACGCGGATACGGGGCGGACAGTCGGAGGGTCAGTAGTCATCACGACCAAACGCGGCACAAACGAGTGGCATGGGGATGAAGCTTTTTACGAACGTTCAGCCGCGATGAACGCGCGATATCCGATTGAGAATCCGCCTCCTCTTCCGAAGCAGCCATTCTCGCGCCAGAACTACATAGGAACGATCGGTGGACCGGTTAAGAAGGATAAGCTGTGGTTCTTTTCTTCGTTAGAAAACGTTCACGAAAAAGCGAGTATTGCGTATAGTCCCGCCAGTCTTGCTCAATTCAATGCGCTGGCGTCTTTGGCTTCGCAGGGGGTCATTCCAGGCGTGAGATCGATTCCAGTTCCGACTAGCGTGCCGATTCCATTTCGCGATTACCTGGCAACGACGCGATTCGATTGGTCGCAGTCCTTCCGCTCGCAGTGGTTTCTTCGGGCAGCGATGGACAACTATACGACGGACAACGCGTTCGTGCAGCAGGGCACTTTACCAACTACGGGCGCGACGTGGCATTCGAATTACTTGAACCTGGTGCTTGGGGAGGAATATATTTTCAATCCGACTTGGGTGGGGTCTTTTACCTTTGACGCGAGCGGGCTCCATCTGACCGAAGCACGCAATTCGAACCTCGGGTTTGCGCTCGCTTTTCCTTTCAGCTCGACGTCGCAAACTATTTCGGGGTTCGAGACATTCGGCGATAACCAATTCGTTACCCCGATTACGGCTTTCCCGATTTTGCGAAATCAGGAGAAATATCAGGTGCGCTATGCCGTCACGCATTCGTCCGGCAGTCACTCGCCGAGCTTTGGCGTGGATGTCATTCATGAGCCGGTGTTGAGTGGAGCGTTGGCGGCTACGGCTGAAAATCTGACAGTCTTTCCGCAAGACCCGACGGTTTACGCGAATAATCCACAGCAGTTTGCGGTTGATCGCACTTGCACGCCAACGGCAACGATTGCGGTGACACCAGGGACGACCTGCACCAGTACTCCCGCTGGAAATGGCAGCTTTTCACAAAACGTGCAGCGGCTTGGGGTGTATGCGCTGGATTCGTGGCGAATCACGCCCAGCTTGACGTTGAACTACGGCCTGCGTTATGACACGACGTTCGGTCTTTTCACTGCATCGGGCCGATCTCAGCTGGACAACCCCGCTCTTCTTACCCTGAAGGCTCTCCAGATACCGCTGTTTGCAAGTGACGCTTCACCCCATGATTATCGGGCGGCCTTCGCTCCTCGGCTGGGCATTGCTTATGCCCCGGGGCAAGTGCCAAACACTGTGTTTCGCGCAGGTTTCGGGCTGTTCTACAACGATCTTGCGCAAAACGGCTGGGTGACCGCGTTCCAGGCGGTGAATGAGTCTCCTGGAGTGTGCGTCAATCCAGGCGATTCGGGATGCCTTCCCGGGGCGGCGAACGGAGGCTCCGGCGCAGTGATCGATCCAGGTTACAAGACGCCTTATGCGCTTCACGCGAGCGCAGGGGTCGAGCATGCCTTTAGTCAAAGCTGGACGCTGAGAGCTGACTGGACCCACGAAGAAGGAGTCCATGCTTACAGGCGGTATCAGTATGAGGCCGGGTACACATTATTTTCGCCGCTGTATGCGAGCGATTTAGCCACACAACAGCAATATGTGCCCAATGTGACTGTGTTCCGCACGGATAATCGCTCCCGCTACGACGGGCTATCGGTTCATTTGCAAGGGAATGTCTCGCGCCGCTTCAGCTTAGTGTTCAATTACACGCTTTCGAGCGCGAAGACCTGGGGTTGCGTATTGGGCGAGTTGTTCGATTATGTGAATGGAGTTTGCGACCCGCTCAATGCATTCGCCAAGGGCGATTACGGACCGTCTGGTGAAGATGTCACGCATCGCGCCGTTCTCGCCGGATCGCTGCACCTTTGGGGCGGCTTCGAGGTGACGACTCTGACGCAAGCTGAAAGCGCACGGCCCTTTACGTTGACTACGCCGGTGGATGTGAACGGCCTTGGCGATTCGCTGGACGATCGGGCGGTGGTGAATGGAGTGCAGACGAATCTCGATCAGTTCCGAGGCACTCCGTATATACAGGCTGATCTGCGGGTAAGCCGGCCGTTCCGATTTCATGAACGCTGGTCGGCAACGCCTTTCATCGATTTGTTCAACGTCTTTAATCGCAATAACCCTGGGGCCAACTACGTGACCAACGTCGCCGCGTTTCCGATGCCCGTAAACAATCAGGCTAATATCACGGCATTTTGCCTGAATGCGGCGTGTACCCAAACCCAGCCGATTACGAACTTGAATCAACTTCGCGTACCTGCGGGCGCGCTGGGCGATTTCTTCGGTCCCGGCACAACCGTGGGCATACCATTCGCGGCACAGATCGGCGCGCGGATAACGTTCTGAGTTCTTTTGCCGGTGTTAGCATGAGGACGTAGTGAAGCTCGCTGACGCCGCAAAGGTAGCCAGGTCAGTAATCAGCAGATCTGAAAAGGTAAAGCACGCGCGGAAGTTTGCGCAGCATGTGGTTCCGGAGGTCGTGCGACCGGCGCGGATTATTTGGAACCAGGCAATTGGCGCGGTGTTCCTGATGCTCGCAGTGCCCGCGGTGTTTAAGGCAGTGCAGCTTTATCGAGGCTGGGATAGCGAACCGAAAAACGGCTTTGGAATCGTTCTCTCGCTTATCTTCATTATCGTGATGGCGTCTTTTGGCATTGCGTCTTTTATGAAGGCGCGGCGCATTGCTCGACGCCCTTAGGCCTTGCCCACGTCTGAGCAGCCCGGCGAATTTCCGTTTACGCGTGGAATTTATCCCGATATGTATCGGCGCAGGCTCTGGACCATGCGCCAGTATGCCGGTTTCGGAACAGCGGAAGAGAGCAATAAGCGGTACAAGTTTCTTCTGTCGCAGGGCATAACCGGTTTGTCGGTGGCGTTCGATCTTCCGACACAAATGGGGATGGATTCAGACCATCGCCTGGCGGCCGGGGAAGTGGGGCGGGTCGGCGTGGCGATCGATTCGCTTGCCGACATGCAGGCTCTCTTCAGCGGAATCCAGCTCGAAGGGGTCAGCACATCGATGACGATCAATTCCACGGCTGCCATTTTGCTGTGCCTGTACGTTCTGGTTGGAGAAGGCCAGGGAGCGCGGCGCGAGAAGCTTTCTGGAACCATTCAGAACGACATCCTGAAGGAATACATTGCGCGCGGGACTTACATTTATCCTCCGCGGCCGGCGATGCGGATTATCACTGATCTGTTTGCGTGGGCAGGCCACGAGCTGCCGGAATGGAACACGATTTCGATCAGCGGATATCATATCCGCGAAGCGGGTTCGACGGCGATCCAGGAAGTTGCATTCACATTGGCGAATGCCATTGCCTATATTGATGCGGCCATTCGGGCCGGCCTCGATGTGGATTCGTTCGCTCCGAGACTGAGTTTCTTTTTTAACGCGCACAACAACTTTCTGGAAGAGATTGCGAAGTATCGCGCGGCGCGACGGCTGTATGCGCATATCATGCGGGATCGCTTCGGCGCAAAACTGGATCGGTCGTGCATGCTGCGGTTTCATGCGCAAACCGGCGGATCGACCTTAACAGCTCAGCAGCCCGAGGTGAATGTGGTGCGCGTCACCCTGCAAGCCATGGCTGCGGTTCTGGGCGGCACGCAATCTCTGCATACAAATGGACAGGATGAAGCGCTCTCTTTGCCGACCGAACAATCCGCGCGAGTCGCGCTTCGCACGCAGCAAGTCATCGCTTATGAAAGCGGAGTGACCAGCGTGCCTGATCCGTTGGGAGGATGCGAGTACATCGAGAAGCTGACTGGCGATATCGAGCGAGGAGCTCGCGAGTACATTGAGCGGATTGACTCGATGGGCGGAACTCTGGTCGCGATTGAAAAGGGTTACGTCCAGAGTGAGATTCAAAACTCGGCATACGAATACCAGAAGGCGGTTGAAGAAGGAAGACAGATCGTGGTGGGGGTCAACAAGTTTCAAACGGACGAAGTGGATGCGCCGCATCAGTTTCGGATAGATCCTGAGCTGGAACGGCGGCAAATCGAGCGGGTGCGGGAACTTCGGGCTTCGCGATCTGCCGATGCGGTCCGCTCCGCGTTATTTAAATTGGAGGAAGCTGCCCGGGGAACTGAAAACCTGATGCCGCGCATTCTGGATTGCTGCCGTGCGCTCGCGACCGTGGGAGAGATTTCAGACGCACTGAGGAAAGTCTTCGGAGAACATCGGGAGTCTTCCTTTTAACAGCTATGCAATAGTGGTGTGCTATGGAAGCAGAGCGAAAGGAAACGAGGCAGGTCGCCACGCTGAACCACGGCGACTTCAAAGCCGATATCTACAGCACGGAGTTGCCCGGTGAGTTCAAAGTGGTGTACCGAAACCCGGACGGTTCAGAAATAGAAGAGGCTTTGCTCACCGGCATCAGCACGTATCATATGCGCGAACCGGATGTGCTGAAGCGACTCGAGGAGCTATCCCGAGGTGCACAGCCCAGTTCGCAGCCGGATCTGGGAGACCCTGGCGAGTACTGATCGCAATATTGGTCGTTTCCAGATATCCAGCTGCGGCCGACTCCATCCGTATTTCTTCTGATGATTTGACCGCCGCATTTTTTCGTCTGACGTTCGACTGATCCATATGGCTGGAAGTGGCTATTCTCGGAGGCAATTTATAGGCAGCGCCGTGGCTGTATCCACGGGATTGGCTGGGATCGGTGAGGCGCAGAGCAGCGCGATACCTCGACGGAAGTTCGGGCGGCACTCGGATGAGGTCTCCATTTTGGGTATCGGGGGACACCATCTGGGAAGTGCAGCGACGGAGGAAGACGCAATCGCGATCCTTCATGAGGCTGTGGATAACGGCATCAACTTTTGCGACAACGCCTGGGAATATAACGACCACCGATCCGAGGAGTGGATGGGTAAGGCGTTAGCGGGCGGTTACCGCGACAAAGTTTTTCTCATGAGCAAGGTGTGCACGCACGGACGTGATGCTTCGGTTGCCATGCAGATGTTGGAAGAATCTCTACAGCGCTTGGGGACCGATCACCTCGATTTATGGCAGATCCATGCAGTGGTTTACGACAACGATCCGGATCTGGCTTACCGTAAGGGCGGCGTTGTTGAAGCGCTCGATCGGGCCAAGCAGCAGGGGAAAGTGCGATATACGGGATTTACTGGGCACAAAGATCCGCGCATCCACCGGCGCATGATTGAGATGGGATATGCGTGGGATTCGGTGCAGTTTCCTATCAATGCGTTCGATGCCCAGTTTCGCAGTTTCCAGCAAGTCGTTCTTCCTGAGGCTCTGAAGCGACGGATTGCCGTGCTCGGGATGAAGCCTTTGAACGGCGACGGGGCGCCTTTCCACAAAGGCGATGTGAAGCTGACGCCCGAGCAGGCTCTGCGATACGCGATGAGCGTTCCGGGCGTTACGACAACCATCACGGGGATGGACTCTATCGGCGTGTTGCGGCAGAATCTGGCGATCGCGAAGGGATTTCAACCGCTCGAGCGTTCGGAGATGGAGGGAATTGTCGCCGCGGTGCAGCCGTTTGCAGGGGACGGACGGTTTGAGGTGTACAAGACGTCACTGCGGTATGACGATGTCGTCACGCGACAGATGCATGAGCAGCCTCTCGCCGGGGCGCACTCATGAGAGGGAGATAGACGAACCGTGCCGGTACCACATCGAGAACTGAAGGGCGTTTCAGTATCCATTATCGGCATCGGTGGGTCGGCGCTCGGCGATATCAAAGATGAGTCGGAAGCCGGACGAGTGGTTTCCGAAGCGCTCGATAACGGAATCAATTTCTTTGACAACGCGTGGGAATATCACGACGGCAAGAGCGAAGAAGTGATGGGGCGAGCGTTGAAGGGCAAGCGCGATCAAGCGTTTTTGATGACGAAAGTGTGTTCGCACGGGCGCAAGCGAGATGTGGCGATGAAGATGTTAGAGGATTCGCTGCGGCGGCTGCAGACGGATCACCTGGATCTTTGGCAAATCCACGAAGTCATCTATGACAACGATCCGGATCTGCACTTTCAGCCGGAGGGCGCTGTGGAGGCGTTGACACAGGCCAAGCAGCAAGGCAAAGTCCGATTCGTAGGATTCACCGGGCACAAGGATCCAGACATCCACCTGAAGATGCTTTCGCACCGTTACCCGTTTGATACGGTGCAGCTGCCGTTGAATCCGTTCGATAAGAGTTATCGTTCGTTTCAAGAGAACGTGATTCCGGAGGCGCGACGTCAGGGCGTCCTGGTGATCGGAATGAAATCAATGGGCGGTGGTGGCGAACCGGTGAAGCGGGGCGTGGCGACGCCGCAGGAACTGCTGCGGTATGCGATGAGCGTACCGGGGATACTGACGACAGTGAGTGGGATGGATTCGTACAATGTGTTCCGGCAAAACCTGGCAGTCGCAATGGATTTTAGTCCGATGAGCGGCTCCGAGATGGCGCAACTGGAGCAGCGGGTGAAGGCGATGGCGGGCGATGGCCGGCTGGAGCATTATAAAGCGACCAAGATATACGATGCGGCCGTGGGCCGCGAGCAACATGGATTTCCGAGCCCAAAGGAATTGCCCGCATGATTTCGTTGTGGTTGGTTTTGGCTGTGCTGGCGCAGACGGGATCGCCGTCGTCTCCGGCACCCATGAAAGAAAATCGAGCGCCGGTAGCGGCGCAACCGGCGCCAGCAAATCAACCGTCCTCACCTGAAGTAGATCGCTTGTTCGCGATAGCGGCGACGCAGGGAGGCAATGCCGAAATCGATATGGCCGAACTGGCAGTGAAACGTGGATCGGCAAACGAGATTAAGGGATATGCAAGCAAGATGATTGCCGAGCACAAAGGCTTAATGGAGGAGATGATGCCCGTGCTGCAGCGGTTGGCGAGCAACCCTCCGGCTGAGCGGCTTGCGCCACCAGACGAGCTTGCTAAGCGCCACTTAGAAGCTGTCAAGCCGGTGGACTTCGATCAGGTTTACATCATGGAGCAGATTGGCGGGCATTTGGCCATGTTAACTGCATTTCAAACCGAAGCCGATAACGGCACCGACGCGCAGTTGAAAGAGCTGGTCCGGAAATGGATGCCGACGATTGAAGCGCATTTGCAGCTCGCGGTGGACACGGCAAAGCATGTTGGCGGAGCGAGCCCGTTCAAACAATAGCGGCTGAGGCACGTCCCGTCAAGCTTTTCAACAACTCGATCGCTTTGCGGATATCGGCAGCGCGGCGTTCCGGGTCGGGTTCTTCGCGCTCAACGCTCAGAATGCCTCGATAGCCAATCTCTTTCAACTTGGAAATGAAACGGGGGAGATCGACGCTTCCGGCGCCGAGTGGACGTTCAGTCCCGAGGGCCTCCGGCCTGTCACGCGGCGGCCAATCTCCATCCTTGCAATGGACGGAGATGACATACTTTCCGAGCAAGTCGAGCGCCTCGATCGGATCGCCGGTGCCGTAGAGAATCATATTGGCGGGATCGAAATTGATCTTCAGATTGGGCCGGTCAACGTCTTCGATGAATCGCAAGAGAACCTTGGCGGGTTCCTGCCCAGTTTCGAGAGTGAACGATTGGCCGTTTTCGCCGCAGTGATCGCAGATGTCGCGGGCGACATCGCGGATTTCCGTGTAGGCGCGATCTTCGGGATTATGCGGCACGAAGCCGATGTGACAAGCGACGCAATCGATGGCCAGTTGGCGAGCGACATCGGAAACGGATTTGGTTCTTGCGATGCGCAGGTCTCGAGTATCTGGCGGAACGAGTCCCACCGTGCGCTGTACAGACGGGATGTCCGTATAGTCCTCACCAACATAGCTGCATACAGCGGTGACGGCGAGGAACTGTTGCGCGTTCAGCGCCTCGTCCCATTTTTCGGCAGCGCCTTCGAGAGATAGCTCTCCCGGAAATCCGAGTTGGCCGGCTCGAACACCGAACGATTTAGCGGCATGCAGTGTTTTGCGGGCGTCCTGTCCGGCCCAAAACATGACACCGATTTCCAGATCTTCTAAACCAAGCATTCGATTTGTTCTCCATCCAGGTCTCTTGATTGTTTCAGCAGAAGAGCTAATTTTACGGCTCGGGCTGAGTCTTGGGGTGTGCAGCGCTCGGGGAGTTTGCCATTACGGCAGCAGTGAAGGAAGTATTCGAGCTCGGCCTGGTAGCCGTCGATGTCGGGAACGGCAATTGTTTCGCGGAGGCCGGTCTCATCGTTGAGGATCAAACCTGTGGGTGTAAACTCCAGTTCTGCGCGTTCGGCGCGTACCTGGAAGCTCATCGAGAGCGGCACGCCCGGTAGGAACCAACCTCCCTGGATGCGCACTTCCGGGCCTTGCGGATAGATGAGCGTGGCTGTCAGCGCGTCAACATCTCCGAGCTTCTTGGCGGCGACACGACTCGGTGGGCCAAAGACTAAGAGGGCCTGATCGATGTCGTGAATGAGCAGATCGAGGACGGCTCCGCCGCTGCGAGGTTCAATCGGGAGCCAGCGGCTCCAATCGGGGAGGCCGCAGCGGCGGACGAAGGTCGCGCTTAGAATGGGACCGAAGTCGCCCGATTTCACGAACATTTCCAGCTGCTGGTAAGCAGGCCAGAAGCGAAGCACGTGTCCAATCATGAGCGTGCGGTTGTGCTCTTCCGCAATGGCGATCATGCGATCACAGTCTGCCGCGGAAAGAGCCATGGGCTTCTCGCAGAAGACATGCTTTCGGGCTGCAAGGGCGGAGATGGCGATCGTGGCATGAAGATCGGTGGGAACGCAGATATCGATGGCATCCAGTTCGGGATCAAGGACGATTTCGCGCCAGTCTGTATATTTCCGAACGAGTGAGAAATCGTAGACTGCGGCGGGGAGATTCACGTTTCCGCCGGCCTCGCTTAGGTCTCCTGACAGAGCGCGAGGATCATGGCCGCAAACAGCGGCTATTTGTACGTCGTCCATCTTGGAGTACGCATTGAGGTGCACGGCTCCCATGAAGCCGAGTCCGATGATGCCGAGTTTCACGGGAGTATTGTACGCGGCTATAATTTCAGTGGTACTAAAAGGAAAGCCTGAATTAGCTGCTTAGAGGAGACAGGCCTAAGCTTTGGCATGCGTCGGTGGGAGCGGAAGAGTCACGCGCTGCACACTGATGAACTTGGGGCTGGCAATCTTTTGTTTGCTTCTGCTGTAGCCCGCTTCTGCGAGGATTTGATCCAGAGTGCCCATGTTCTCCGCTTCTTCCAAGAACAGCCGCACGGCCTCTTTCAGGTTCTTTAAAGCTTTCTCTTTGCTGGTACCACACGAAGACACGTCCAGTTCCAGTGCATGAGCGACGAAGACTCGCCCTTCTTTGAAAATGCGGGTGGTGAGTTGAATCTTCATTGTCGGGTAATGGATGTTTGCACTGGAAGCATAGCACTCCAAAAGGTGTGAACGGCAAGACAACATCAAGTGAGAGGCAATGAAGATTGGGAGTCCAGCTTGCGTTTTCGGCATCGGCGAAAGGCTGCCGATGAACGCGGATTAACGGAGACTACTGTACCGCGCATTGGCTTGATTGGCGGGCTACTCTAACTCTCGGACCCAGATATTGCGGAAGCTGATTGGCTCGCTGCGGTCTCCATGGGCTTGGAGCTTGATGGGAGCGGAGGTGTATTTCTTATAGACGGGCTGTCCGATGTATAGGGTCTCGCCCTTCAACTGGAAGTGGTTCTCGACCAACACGCCGTTGAAGAAGACGGTGGCATAGGCAGGAGTTTTCAGCGATCCGTCATCTTCGAAGGTTGGGGCCGTCCAAACTACGTCGTAGGTCTGCCACTCGCCGGGTTTGCGACTCGGGTTCGCGAGCGGGATCGCTTGCTTGTACATGCTGCCAGCCTGGCCGTTCACGTAGGTTTTATTGTTGTATGAATCGAGGACCTGCAGCTCGTAGCCTGCATCGCCGGGCCCGGTGGACGCCAGAAACAAGCCACTGTTCCCGCGCGCTTGACCGCTGCCGGTGATGTTCTCCGGGACTCTCCATTCAATGTGAAGCTGGTAATTCTTAAAGGTACGTTTGGTTTCGATGTTTCCGCCGGCCTTATTGACGGTGAGTATGCCGTCGGCAACGGTCCATTTGGCGGGCGATTTGTCACGGTTCGATACCCACTCGTCGAGGTTCTTGCCGTCGAATAAGATGATGGCGTCGGAGGGAGGCGCGGTGCAATTCGCGCCGGGGGTAACGACCTTGGGCACTGGTTCCCATACTTCGGTGTCTTCCGGTTTTGGAGCGCGCTGGGTGGTCGCCTGGGAGGACGAAGAGGCTCCTTGTGGGTTCGCGGGTTCCGGAGTGGGCGTTTGTTGCGCGGAAAGAGCGGCGGCCATGGCGATTCCGGCCAGGAAGGGGAGAGGGTTTGGGAGTTGAATGCGCATCACTAGATGAGAATACACCCTGAGGACAAAGGGATACTTTTTTATTAGCGGTTAAACTACTCACTTGCACCTATTTCTATGCCACGCATCCGAGGATAAGTCCAAGGTGCGACAGCCTCGTAAGTTGGCCTGCGCGCCGAGTTAATCTAAGCGTCAGGACCTCGGCATGGCCGAACGACCAACATCTTTTGCTCACTAACAGGTTCTCGCACCGTTAGAGCTGACGAAAGGACAGTTATTGATCTCGCGAAAGATTTCTAGTGGTGTGGTACACGAAGTACCCGCAGATTTACAAAAAGCACTTACATCCGACGCGCAAGTGTTAGCAGCATGGGAGGACATCACGCCGCTCGCACGCAACGAATGGATATGCTGGATTGAGTCCGCCAAAAAAGCAGAGACCAGGACCCGCAGGATCGAGTGGGGCTGTTCAAGTCTTAAGGATGGAAAACGACGCCCCTGTTGTTGGCCCGGATGCTCCCACCGCTAGCTCGGATTACCGAACCGTGAATTTTCGCGTAGCGCGCGCGCACGCAAGTTTGGCGGTTACGGATGGGCGGTTCCAACGGCGATCGGATTCCATCCGATTCGAGTATTCTTTAGGAGGTCAGATAAAAATTGGCAACATCCCGAGACTTTATGCCCGAAACCCAAACGCTGACTCCCGCTGAGGAGCTTGTCGCTACGAACCAAGCCCACTTCCCAAACGAAAGCCGAGAATATCGCGTAGCTCGCAATGCGCTCCTTATTGAAGAGATCGAGTTACGTCGGCAGCTGGAGCGCGTGGCGTCCCAACGCCGGTCGCTGCCCGCTGGCGGCGAGATCCCGGAAGATTTCCAGTTTGCCTCACGCACCGGCCCGGTTCGGTTCTCGAATCTTTTCGGCGATAAAGATACGCTCTTGATCTACAGCATGATGTATGGTCAGGAACGCAAGGCTCCTTGTCCTATGTGCACGTCTTTTCTGAGCGCTTGGAACGGAGTGGCCGTAAATCTGCGTGAGCGCGTCGCCATCGCTGTTACTGCCCGCTCGGGAATCGACCGGCTCATCGAGTACCAGAATCAACGCGGCTTCACGAAACTGCCTTTTCTTTCCGATATGTCCGGCAACTACACCCGCACTTACGTGAGCGCCGAAGACGCCGATGTCCCAGGTTTCAGCATCTTCAGCCGGCGAGATGGAAACATCCGCCACTTCTACAGCGCGGAGATGAGCGGAGCGATGGCAGATCCCGGACAAGATCCGCGGGGCGGTCCCGACTTGGATCCTCTTTGGCTGATCCTGGACTTGACGCCGGAAGGCCGCGGAGCGGAGTGGTATCCGAAGCTCGATTACGGGCATAAATGAGACGGGCTCTCGCCGATCAGTCGTTCTAAGAGAGACTGGACCAGGTCACGCACCTCGCGGCGGCTTCTTTGGTCCATCGACACTGGAACCAAGGGCTTTAGCTTTAGGGATTATTCCCCTTTTTCGGTTTGAGCGAGCTGACATAATCGAAACTTGCCTTGAAATATTTCTTCAACTCCGACGTTTTGCCGAGCATGGCGTCGGGCACCTCCACATACTCCGGCTGTACCTTTCCGTATGCCGCGCAAAGGTTCGCTTTATACTTCTTGAGGAATTCTTCGCGCATGCCTTCCGGCAGACGCAGCGCCAGTTTGCCGTCTTTTGTTAGGTAACTGAACATGTGGCCGTTGAGGGTGGTGTTGGGAACACTGGCTCCTTTCAGTTGAACGGCGGGATTCGTCGCTACTAATTTCTCGTACAGCGCAAGCTTGTCTGGGTTTGGATAAGCGGATTTCGCCATCAGGAAATTATATGGGATTGAGTTCTGTTTCGATTGCTTTGCTTCTTACTTCGGCACACCTCGGTTGAACAGGATAAATGAAGGCGCATCGCTCCGCGCCACGAGTAGATCGAGTCTCCCGTCGCCATTCAGATCACCGCTCGCCATCCCATAAATCGTCCCGTTCCCATCTCCGAAAGGATGCGCCTCGAACTTTGTTCCAGATCCATCGTTGAAATAAATTACGCCAGGTGCGTTGACGTAACCGACTACAAGGTCCGGTCGGTGATCTCCGTTCAGATCCGCGGCAATCATCGAATATGGCAAGGCCTCTGGCTTCTGAAATTGGACACCATTGGAAAAGTTGCCTTTCCCATCACCGAAGTAGACAAAGCAGCCGAGCCTCTCGGGACAGGCTGCGATGTCAGGATGGCCATCGCCGTTCAAATCAGCAACAGCAACCGCGCGGATTGATCCTGTTGCGGGTCCCCACGGTTTTCCTTCTCCGTCCAGTTTTGGATTGAAGAAGACCCGGCTTTGGCAATCGTCTCGGCAGGGAAAGACAATATCGTTCAAGCCGTCGCCGTTCATATCCGCGATCAGGATGCT
>Ga0213875_10001213_pt1 | contig 17532 bp, 13 predicted proteins | sample BarmaccomBMRX_R8_FD_160105 | JGI IMG/M metagenome (GOLD analysis project Ga0213875, IMG submission 160105) | Root-associated microbial communities from Barbacenia macrantha in rupestrian grasslands, the National Park of Serra do Cipo, Brazil - RX_R8 | ecosystem: Host-associated > Plants > Roots... | reverse complement strand
AGACACACCGTCCCGGCGCCGGACGTGGGACCGTCGATGCGCCAGCCGTCACCGTCGCGGCGAATCGTGGTGGCGGCCCGGTCACGCCACCAGGCGGCGACCTCCCGGGGCAGCGCCTGCCAGGCGGAGGTGTCGCCGGCGAACTCGTCCAGCAGCGCCTGGTAGCCACCGGCCAGCCGCTGATCGCGGGCGTAGTCGGGATGGGTGAGCACCAGCGCCATGCCGCCCTGGTCGCGGAGGTGCCGGGCCTTGCGCAGCCACAGCTCACCGTCCGGGTGCTGCAAGATCATGAACAGGGTGTGATCCTGGGGCAGGGTGATCGGCAGTTCCACGGTGCCCCGGTTCAGGTAGGGCAGGCAGGTACAGCAGCCGCCCGGCTGCGGCTCGTACGGGTCGGTGTCGGTATAGGACGAGTCGTAGCTGAAGCCGAGCCGGTGCATCAGGTCCCAGTCCCGATGGGTGGCCGGCGACCGGAATCCGACCGCGTTCCAGCGGCGGGCGTGCTCCCACATGGCGGGCAGCCGGTCGTCGACGACACCGGCGGCCAGGTCCCGGCCGTCGTGCCGGAGCCCGTGCACCCCGACCTCACAGCCGTCGTCCTGCAGGGCGCGGACCTTCTCGTCGCCGACCGGGTAGCGATCGCCGACGAAGTTCCACGACGACCGGTACCCGTGCGCCCGTTCCGGCTCGCGCAGCAGGCCCATGTCGCCGTAGCCGGCGGCGCTCTCCACGTCGTGGGTCAGCACCAGCGCCCACGACCGGCCGGACGGCCACACGCTCAGATAGGGCACCGGCTCATCGGCCAGGCCGGCCACGACCGCGAACAGCCAGCCGTAGAAATCGTGCAGGCTGTCCTCGATCGGCCAGCGCGGGAACGGCGAAGCGGCCTGCACCCGGGTGAACTTACGGCGCAGGGCGAGCTGGACCGGCCGCGGCAGAGCCGGGCGGGCCAGGTAGTAGCCGCGCAGCACGGCCGCTCGGGCGAACGCGGCCAGGGCGGTGCGCCCGACGGCGCGGTAGCCCTCCGACCAGAACAGCCCCATGACCTCGCCCGGGTCGAACGGCAGGAACACGTGGCCGTCGGGGTCCCGCCAGACGGCGGCGACCCGGTGACCGGCCGCGTCCCGGATGGGCTCGGCCGGCCGCCAGCCGCTCCCCCGCCCGGCCAGCATGGCGGGGACCGCCGGGTCCGGCGTCACGTGACCGAAGAAGGTGAATGTCTCCAGCTGATAGCACCCCAGCTGGCCCGCGGCGCTCGCGGCCGCGGGCCTGCTGTCCGCCCCGGCCCAGAGCAGCGAGCGGGAAACTCCGCCGTCGCCGGTCTCCGCGGTGACCGTGCGCACGGACGCCGCCGCCCCCACCGGATCCGGGCCGTCCAGCGGGCGCAGTTCGTACGGGACGCGGAAGTAGTCGAAGAACGCGAACGGGTGGGAGGCTGCGAACACGGGTCCTCCTCGGACGCCGATCGGTGGTCAGACCCCGCGCTTGACCGCGAAGTAGGGCAGCAGGGCGATCTCGCACAGGCCGGGCAGCGGGTCCTTGAGCGAGAACACCGCTTCGGTGTCGATGCCGCGCAGCGATCGCAGGTACGCGCCCGGGCGCAGGGCGCCCGCCTTGATGTCGCGGAGCGCGTTGGCCAGGTCGGTGCTGAGCCGGATCCAGCGGACACCGGGCCGGGCGTGCACCTCCTCGACCGGCAGGCCGAGCTGGTCACGGAACAGCAGGTAGGGGAAATCGACCCCGGCGGCCGGCCCGAGCGTGTGGTAGCCCCAGGTCCGGGCGTTGACGTCCAGCAGCTTGCAGACCCCGTCGCGCGGATCGCGCTTGTACTCCAGCTCGACCAGCCCGTAGTAGCCGATGGCGGTCAGGAAACGGCACGAGGGTTCGGCCAGCTCCGGCCGCGAGATCGTCTCGACGCAGGTGCTGGCCACCCCGAAGTCGGACGGATGCTGGCGGCTGCGCCGCACCGTCATGCTGGCGACCGGGCGGCCCTGCCGGAAGAACGCGCAGTAGGCGTACTGCTGCTCACCACCGCCGGGGATCATCTCCTGGATGATGATCTCGCCGGCGGGCATGATCGCGGTGGCCCGGCGGAAGGCGGCCAGCAGTTCGGCCGGGGTGTCGGCCCGCCAGGCCTTGGCCTTCGTGGTGTAGAAAAAGTGCTCCTTGATCGCGGGTTTCAGCACTACCGGGCGGTCGACCGCGATCGCGGCCAGGTCCTCCTCCGATTGGGGAAACCAGGTCTGCGGGATCGGGATCGACAGGCGTTCGGCCAGGCCGTACACCTCGCGCTTGTCCCAGGCGTTGCGGACCGAGGCCAGCCCGGGGGTCGGCACCCGGAACTCCCGCTGCAGCACCTCCCGCTGGGCGGCGATGCTGACGATGTTTTCCTCCCGGGTCGGGTAGAGCACCCACCCGGACCGGCCCAGCCGCTGGTGGGCCAGCGCCAGCGCGTCGAGCAGCGACCGCTCGGCCCGCAGGTCGGGCACCCGGATGGCCTCGGTGACGAACCGCGACGCCCGGGCGACGGAGATCTCGTCATCGACCAGGCACACCGGTATGCCGTGACGGCCGAGGCTGCGCGCGATCCCCAGCCCCTGGCAGCCGCCGCCGATCACGACCGCACCCACGTCCCGGTCGGCCGACCGCGGGGCGATCTGCTCCGCGGCCGGTGATGTACCGGTGGTCACGCCGCTTGCTCCGCGCCGGCCGGGGCGGGGGCCGATCCGGCCGGGGCCGGGAGCCGGGACGGGCCGGCGATGGTCCGGACCAGCGACCGGCCGGTGTACCAGCCACCGGACACGAAGCGCACGATCGGGCCGAAGCTCCAGGCCGAGGGGGCCCCGGCGAAGTGCAGCCCCGGCACGGACGACTCCATCCCCGGGCCGAGCAGCGGGTATCCCCCGGCCCGCTTGATCTGGGTGGTGAGCTCAGGGGCCAGGAACGGGTAGCGGGTGATGTCGACCCGGTAGCCGGTGCCGAACAGCAGGTGGTCCACGTCCCGGGTGCCGCCGTCGGCAAAGCGCACGTGCACCCGGCCGCCCCGCTCGGTGGCCGAAACCACGCTCTGCCCCAGCCGGAGCGGGACGTCGGTCAGCCGCGGCGGCAGCCAGGCGGCGCCGGCCGGGCGGATGGACCGGTAGGCGAGCGGATCCTGGGCCGGCCGGGGCAGCCGCCGGAACAGGTCGGGCACCGCCACCAGCCGGGACAGGCCGAGCGGGCCGACGTCGGTCGGGGCGTAGACCAGGGTGGCGTAGCGGCCGAGCTGGCGCTGATATTTGCCGCCGTGCAGCCAGATGATGCGGTCCCGCCGGGCGGCCACCTCGGCCTGGGCGCCGTTCTCGCTGAGCAGGGCGGCGCACTCCAGCGCGCTCTGGCCGCCCCCCACGACCAGCACCTGCTTGCCCCGGAAGGGGCTGAAGTCCTGGTGGTCGCCGGTGTGCGAGGCCAGTTCGGACGGCAGCCCGGCCGCGAACTGCGGGCGGTTGGCGAACAGCTCGATGCCGGCCGCGACCACCACCCGTCGGGCGGTCAGGGTGGCGCCGTCGCCGAAGGTGAGCCGGAAGCCGCCCGGCGCCGGCGCCAGCGTCTCGACCCGGCGGCGGTCCACGTCCGGGGCCACCTGCTGCTGCACCCACAGGCCGTACTCGATGAAGCGGTCGAGCGGCACCGGCGAGCTGAAGCGGGCATCGGTGGCCGCGCAGAACGAGTCCAGCGACAATTCGCCCTCGTACTCCACCATGCAGGAGGCCTGCCAGTTCGAGCGCAGCTGGAGCCCGGCGGGCATCTTCTGCCAGAACGACATCGGCTGGCCGATGACCCGGACGTCGACTCCGGCCCGGCGCAGGTAGGCGGCGGCGGTGAGGCCGTAGGGGCCGGCCCCGATGATGGCAACGTTGGTGTCCACAGAACCATCTTTTGCCGGGCTGACTGGCCGGCACAGCCCCTTTCCAGCGTAGGGGACCTCACCAGAGTGAGGATTGATTGCGCCTATCCATTTGCCTTTCCACCATCAATAAGCTCCCTGATGGTGGATACGTAGCGCGCGGCCTGGTGTTCCCAGGCGATGGATTCTTTGGCGCGGCGCTGGCCGATGAAGCCCATTTCGTCGCGGGCGGCCGAGTCGTCCAGCAGTTCATCGATCAGCCTGGCCATCGCGGCGACGTTTCCCTTCGGGGCGTAGCGGCCCGCCTCACCCGCGAGGCGCATGGTCTCCTCGGTTTCGAAGGCGACGACGGGCAGACCGGCCGCCAGGTACTCCATCACCTTGACGCCCGACACGTAATCGGCGGTGTCCGGCTCGATCCCGATATCCGCGGTGGAAAGGTAATCGAAGACCAGGTCCTCGTCCTCGATAAGTCCGGGAAAGGTGACCCAGTCGTCAATGGCGAGTTCCGTGGCCAGCCGCTGAGCGGCGGGCAGCGCCTCGCCGGAGCCGATGAAGGTGAACGCGCAGTCGGTTCGCTTCAGGTCGTGGACGAGGTGAGCGATGGCCCGCAGCGCCAGGTCAACCCGGTCCTGCGGTCCGATCAGGCCGATCCAGCAGCCCAGGTAGCGGCGGGCCGGGCGCAGGTCGGACCGGGCCGGGCGCCTGGTTATCCGCTTGGCCAGCGGGCCGTTGCCCACCAGCACGATGCGGGCGTCATCGACTCCCCCGCGGACGCGCGCCATCGCTCGCAGCGATTCGTTCACCACCAGCACGCGATCGGCGACCCGGAAGCTCCAGCGCTCCAGCAGCAGCAGGACCCGGTACATCCGGCTACGGCGCCCGCCGTAGCGGGCCTGGTAGGTCTCCGGCGACGGGTCACGGAAATCGAAGACCACGGGACGCCCGAGCCACCGGCAGGGCGCGGCCAGCAGGAAGTAGATGTCGGGAGTGCTGGCGACCTGCAGGACGTCGAAACCGCGCCGCAGCAGGGGCCAGAGCGTGAGCACGGCGGACATGACGACCGAGTACCCGTACTCCACCGCGAACGCCAGCAGCCCCTCACCCTCCGGCGGCGCCGGGTACTGCCGGACGCGCACGCCCGGCACGCAGGTCTTGTTGTGCGGGTCGCGGCGGCAGATCACGGTCACGTCGAAGCCGCTGGCGAGCAGCGTCCGGACCTGCTTCTTGAGCCGGTGATCGCTCGCCAGCGGCCGGTTCTCGACGAACGCGAGAACCCGCGGTTTGCGGCGGGCCCGGACGGCGCCGCTCATGCGAGTTCCTTTTCCAGGACCGGAACGGTGGTGGCGGCGGGAATGGCCGCCGCCACCTTCGCGGGCGAGCGGCCGGGCAGCACGCGTACCAGGGCCAGCAGCATGAACAGCAGGTCAGCCGATCCCCGGTAGGTCAGATGCGGATCGAACAGCATGAGCACCACCTGTGAGCACATGACGGCGGCCACCGCGGTGCCCGCCACCCCGGCCGTATCGGCGCGGCGGGCGAAGGCCCAGCCCTTGCGAATGCAGGCCACGGCGAAGACCAGGTAGCTGCCGAGCAGCGGAATCCCGCCGCCCCAGATCAGCCAGGTGTAGCCGCTTTCGATCCAGACGTACCCGTACAGCTGATTGGGCACGGCCACGCGGGCCGACGGCCGCACCCCGAAGATCCAGTTGAAGTCGGAGAACAGTGTCGGCCAGAAGTACGTGTGCAGGTTGTACAGCCGGACCAGCCAGCTGTTGGGCAGGCCGGCGGCGCTGTGGAACCCGGCCAGCCGGATCTGGATGACCGGCCACAGCAGGACGGCGGCGATGCCGGCCACGGGTACGGCGTAGCCGAGGAGGCGCCCCGATTTCGCCAACGCGACGATGACGGCGACCGCCACCAGCAGGCCGATCAGCGTCGAGAACTCCGCCGCGGCCACCACGCCGAACGTGAACAGGACGGCCAGGCCGCCGAGTACCCAGCGCCACCGGCTGCCGCGCGCGATCAGGGCGATGGCGATCGCCAGGTTGATGACGGCCAGGTCGGCGACGGCGGCGGGCAGCCCGAGCAGGGAACTGCCGCGGCCGATCGACAGCGCGCTGGTCGCGTTCACCGGGGCGTAGTACTTGGCCAGCAGCCCCGGGACACCGAACTTGTTCAGCGACTGCAGGATGCCGATGGCGCAGACGATCGCCGCCGACGCCAGTGACAGCGCCAGACAGCGCATCGCCTGCTCGCGGGTCACGATCACCGTGCGCACGATGACGTACTCCGCCATCAGCTTCCACAGCACCAGGCTGTAGAGGATGTCGTCGTTGCCGATGGGCCGCTGCCGCACCACCATCATGAGCAGGGGCAGCACCGAACTGGTGACGCCGAGCGCGATCAGGCTCAGGTCGACGCGATCCAGCTTCGGCCAGCGACGGTCGCCGGTGCGGACGCGGGCGAGCCAGCGCACGAAGATGACCCCGGCGAACAGGACCATCAGCGCCTCGTTGGGCCGCAGCAGGGGAATCGCGGAGCCGGCGTCCACGCCGACCACGAGCGGGGTCAGGCCGATGAGGATGTACGCCGCGGCCGCGGGCCGGGCCATGACCAGCCCGCCGAGCAGGGCGACGGCGGTCAGGATCACCGCGTACTTGAGGTTGACGCCGACCAGCGCGCCGGCCGCCAGGCACACCAGCAGCAGCGCCACGTCGACCTGGCGCCGCCGGAGGAAGGGCCAGACGGCGCGGGCGCGCTCCCGGACCCGGCCCGGCACGAGCCCGGGCAGGTCGGGCACGAGCCCGGGCAGGTCGGGCACCCGGCTGCGCAGCGCTCCGGCCAGCCAGGTCACCTGAGGCGCGTGCCAGGCGGCCTGGACGGCAAAATAGACTCCGGCCCCCTCCACCGTCGCGGCCAGCATCGCCGTCACCCGGCCGGCCGCGCCGGGCAGCAGGCGGGTCACCGCCGCCGCGGTAGCGAGCGCGGGCCCGGCCATGATGACCGAGCTGGCCGCCGAACGCAGCAGCGACGGCAGGACCGGCTCGCCGCCGCGCGGCAGCCCCTTGATGAGGTGGCGCACCAGGTAACCGGCGGCCGCCACGCTGCCGGCCCCAAACGCGAGGCCGAGGCTGGTGAGCAGGGCGGGGCCGCGGACGTTCAGGGTGGCGGCGATACCGCCCGCGCACACCACCGCCTGGATGACCATCCCCCGCAGCGGATAGGTGGTGTCCTTGCGCGCGTAACAGGCGTAGGTCGTCACCAGGAACAGCGTTTCGCCGATGATGGCCGGGGACAGGCCTCGCAGCGCCGCCGCGATCAGTGCACGGCCACCGGCCGCTCCGAAGGCGCCGAAGCCGATGATGCCGGCGATCGGGTGCGCGAGGACGGCGTAGGCCGTGGTCGCGGGCAAGGCGAAGAAGCAGGCGAACGCCAGGCCGCGCGTGTAGGTGTCACGAAACAGCCGGGCCTGGCCGGGCGCCGTCATCCGGGACAGCCTCGGCACCAGCGACAGCGCGACCGGCGTGGCCGCCAGCGCGATCGGCAGGAAGTAGAAGTTCGTCGCCAGCTGGAACGCCACCACGCCGCCGGCCACCCGGTCGGCCGCCAGCATCAGGGCCCCGAGCTGCAGAGCGGCCAGCGCGGCCTGGGCCAGCGCGGGCAGGGCGCGGCGAATGGTGGCACTCACCTGCGGGTCCCGCCATCCGGCGTTCGGCACCAGCGTGATGCCGACCCGCCGGGCGCCCCACCATTGCACGCTCGCGTGCAGCAGGACGGCGCCGGTGGTGCCCAGACCGAGCAGGAGCAGCAGGGCGAGGGGGACGTGGTGCTGGGTCGAAACGTGAGCGTAGAGGACCGCCACCACCGCGAGCACGGCAATCGTGCCCAGGTTCTCGAGCGCGGGGGCGGCCGCCGCCAGCGCGAAGCGCCGGTACGCGTTCATGACCGCCGTGGCCGTACCGACGACCGCGTACAGCGGCACCTGCGGCAGCAGGAGGAGCACCAGGATCAGGCCGATGTGCGCCTGGCTGCCCGCGCCCGGGCTGGCCCCGGCGCCCGCCGAGCCCAGCTTGAGCAGCCAGGGGGTCGCGACCGCGGCGATCGGGACGATCGCCAGCATGCCCACCATCGCCACTCCGAGCAGCCCGCCCGCGGTCCGGGCGGCCGCGCGCCGGTCCCCAGAGTCGATGTGACCGACGAGCGCGGGCACCAGCAGCGATGAGAACATCGACCCCGCCAGCAGCCCGTAAAACACCAGGTTGGGCAGGGAATTGGTGAACTGGTAGGTGTTGGCGAAGTAGGTGACGCCCAGCACCGCGGCGATCGTGATGCCGCGTACGACCCCGGTGAAGCGGCTGACGAACGTCCAGACGGCGACCGACAGCGAGTCACCGACCGCTCCCTCGGCCGTGGTCAGGCTGGAACCGCCGTCCGGCGGGTCCGGAGCGGTGTCGACGACGGTGTCGGTCATCAGCTCGCACACCCCCGGAACAGGGCCGGCACGGTGCGCAGCAGAATGGCCAGGTCGAGCGGGAAACTGCGGAGGCTGACGTATTCGACGTCGAACTCGAGCGCCCTGCGCATGGGGAGCCGGCTGCGGCCGTTGACCTGCCACAGGCCGGTTATGCCGGGCTTGACGGCAAAGCGGGGCTGGAAGACCTCGTCGAACAATTCCGCTTCCCAGGCCAGCACCGGACGGGGCCCGACCAGCGACATCTCGCCGTGCAGGACGTTGAACAGCTGCGGGAGCTCGTCCAGGCTGGTCCGGCGCAGCCAGTTGCCGAGCCGGGTTTTACGTGGATCGGCGCCGAGTTTGAACAAGCCATTGTTCGCGGCCGGTGCGGGGTCACTGGCCGAGAGCAGGTTCGCGACGTAGTCGCGGTGGATCCGGTCGTCGTTGTCGATGTACATCGTCCGCAGCTTGAGCAACGTAAAGGGCTGCTTGTCGCGGCCCAGCCGCTGCTGCCGGAAAATGGCCGGCCCGGCCGACGTCGACCTGACCAGGAGGCACAACAGCAGCAGGAGCGGTGCCACGACGACGATCAGCACCAGCGCCAGGACCACGTCGGTCGTCCGCTTGGCCGCCTCGTACACCGGGCCGGGTGAGCGGGTCCGTTTCCTTTCGGCCAGGTCAGTCACGGCGGACCCGCTCATCCACGGGAGGCAGGTCGGCCACCCGGCGACGGACGGCCGCCGGGTGGCCGAACGCGACCATTCCGGCGGGGATGTCCCGGGTGACCACCGATCCGGCCCCGATGAGCGCGCCGGCCCCGATACGGACGTACGGCAGGATCGTCACGTTGACGCCGATCTGCGCGCCGACGCCGATCCGGGGGCCCGCCATCAGCTGGGCCGAGCGCTGGTCGCCGGGGTAGAGGTCGTTGGCGATCGTCACCCCGGGCGCGAGGAAAACGTCATCCGCCAGTTCGGTGTACTGAGCCACGTAGCAGTTGGAGTGGATCTTGACCCGGTCGCCGATCCGGCAGCCGTAGTCGACGACGCTGTTGCTCCAGACCGACACGTCGTCCCCGAACTGGCAGCCTTCGCGGATGACGACCCCGTGCCCGGTCTCCAGGTGCCGCCCGATCGTGGTGCCGTCGTAGAGCACGGTCCCGGACCGGAGCCGGGCGCCGGCGCCCAGCACCAGCGGGCCCATATCGGCCCGCGACACCGGGTAGCCGACGCACACGCCGTGGTCGGCGGCGAGGTCGATCGGCCGCGGGGCACCGATCGGCCCGCTGGCCGGCTCACTGGACATCGAGCAGCTCCGGACGGACCGCGGCGGCCCGGACCGCCTCGCACAGCGCCGCGCACACCACGTCGACCTGCCGGTCGGTCATGTGCGGGAACATCGGCAGCGACAGCACCTGGCCGGCGGCCTGCTCGGCCACCGGCAGCGGACCGTTCGCGTACCGCCGGAGCGGCGGCTGGCGGTGGCACGGCACCGGATAGTGCACGCCAGTCTGGATGCCCCGCCCGGAAAGCGCGGCCCGGATCTCGTCCCGGTGGGCGACGCGGACGACGAACAGGTGATAGACGTGGCGCGCCTGCGCCAGCAGGCCGGTCAGCCGCAGCTCGCCGGGGCCGAGGTCAGCGTCGGCCAGCACCGTGCGATAGCGCGCGGCCAGCGCGATCCGCCGCTCGGTCCAGCCGTCGAGGTGGCCGAGCTTGCCGGACAGCAGGATGGCCTGGAGGGCGTCCAGGCGGCTGTTGGTGCCGATCAGGTCGTGCTCGTAGTGGGCGGTGCCGTGCGAGCGGCCGTGGTTGGCCAGCGCCCGGACCCGTTCGGCCAGTTCCGGCCGCGAGGTGACGACCGCGCCGGCGTCGCCGAACGCGCCCAGGTTCTTGCCCGGATAGAAGCTGAAGCAGGCGGCGTCGCCGAACGCCCCCGCCCGGCGGCCGTCCCATTCCGCGCCGTGCGCCTGCGCGGCGTCTTCGATCACGGTGATCCCGGCCCGGCCGGCGGCGGCCAGGATGCCGGCCATGTCCGGCACCTGACCGAACAAGTGCACCACGATCACCGCGCGGGTACGCGGCGTGATCGCTGCCTCCAGAGTGTCCGCGGTCATAAGCAGCGTCTCGTCGCTGACGTCGGCGAACCGCGGCACGGCCCCGGCCCGGACCACGGCCGCGGCGGTGGCGATGAACGTGTTGGCGGGCACGATCACCTCGTCACCGGCGCCGACGCCGAGCGCGGTCAGGCTCAGCTCGAGGGCATCGGTTCCACTGGCGACCCCCACCGCATGATCGGCCCGGCAGTAGCGGGCCCAGTCGCGCTCGAAGGACGTGACCGGCGGCCCACCGATGTAGGCCCCATCGAGCAGGCAGGCCAGATAGGCACGCTCGACGTCGGGCCAGACATCGCCGGTCATCGCGGCCACGTCGGTGAAGGGAACGGGGGTCATCCGCTGGCTACCTCGCTTTCCTGGTCCGCGGCACGCCGGCTGGTCAGCCGACGGAGGTCGCGGCCGGGGCCGCATCGATGGCCGGGCGCCAGCGACCGGTCCGCTGGGTCACCTCGGCCACGGCCACCGGACGTTGCTCCCGCAGCGAGATCTGGGCGCATTCCAAAGCCTGGACGACGGCCACGCCGCTGGCCCCGTCCACCGACGGGGTGGTGCCGTTGATGGCGCACTGGACGAACTCCTGGTCCTGGACGGCCAGCGGCTCGGCGAAGGCGACGTACGGCGACACCACGTCCCCCAGGTGGTAGGCGACCCCGGACAAGGGCGCGTCGCTGCCCGGCGGTACCGCGGACTTGTCGTAGATCCGGATCCGCTCTTCGCCTGCCATGTCGTTGTACACGACCATTTTCTTGGCGCCGACGGCCGTGATCCGCCGCACTTTATGGGGGTCCAGCCAGCTGACGTGAACGTGGGTCCGGACGCCGAGATCGGCATAATCAAGGCGCAGATAAGCAACGTCTTCATGCTCGGGATGGACGTGGCGCGATCCCCACGCGGTAACGGTTGTCGGTCGCGCCCCGAGCACGAAATTGGAAATTGAAATGTCGTGCGGGGCCAGATCGAGAATCACGTTGACGTCACTCTGATAAAGCCCGAGGTTCAACCGTGCGCAGTCAAGATAGAAAAGCCGCCCCAGATCGCCGGCCTGAATGAGTTCCCGCAGTTTGTGTACGGCCGCGTTGTGCTCGAACGTGTGGCCGGGCATGAGCACCACCCCCATGGCCCGGGCGGCCTCGACCAGGGACTGCGCTGCCTCGGTGGTGGTCGCCATCGGCTTTTCGACCAGGACATGCTTACCTGCGGCGATGGCCTTGAGGCCAAGATCGGCGTGGCTGGCCGGCGGGGTGGCGATGACGACCGCGTCGACCTCCGGCAGCGCCTCCTCCAGGTCGGCGAAGACGGTCACGCCGTTGTCCTCCTGCGGCTGGGCGCCATCGATGGGCGCGAATCGCTGGTCGATACCAACGACGGCCGCGACTCCGGTGGTCGAACGCAGCACCCGCAGATGCTTGGAACCCCAATAACCAAGCCCGACGACGCCGACTCGGATTCCGTCTGGTTGCATTACCCGATCACACCCCGCTCGTCGACTCTCACGTGTCCGGCGTCTATCAGAGCTTTTCCCATGTCCCGTGGCCGCACCTATCCCCGCATGAGCGGATGAAGCTACGTCAGATTGGGGTGGTCGGCGATCGCGTCGGTTGTTTCCAGGCGGCCGCTGGCCGGCGTCATTCGCCGGGGCAATTGGCGGACCCGCGGCAATGCCTCCATACGGGGCCGGATCAGCGCCACGACCTCGAGGGTGGAATGGACGCCGAGCTTTCCCATCAGGCTCTGCAGGTGGGTGCGGACCGTGTTTTCCGACAGTTGCAGCCGCTCGGCGACTTCCTTCCGCCCGGCTCCGTCGACCAGATGGAACAGCACGTCGCGCTCACGCGGGGTGAGGGCGTCCAGCAGCTCGTCACGATCGCGGCGGTCATCCTGGTCCTCGATCAGCAGGCGCATCACCCGGGCCAGCTGCGCGGGCGGCAGCCAGGCCTCGCCATGCACCACACCCCGGATGACCCGGAGCAGGTGGTCGACCGAGTCGTCTTTTCGCACCCACCCGACCGCACCAGCGCGGACGGCGGCGACGATCCGGTTGGCGTCGGAACCTTCGCTCAGCATGATCACCAGCGGGCCTGGCGCCCGCCGGGTCATCTCGGCGCAGAAGGCGACGGCCGCATCCCCGGGTAGCTCGGCGTCGAGCAGGACGACGTCGGCCGTCCGGCCCGCCATGACCCGCCGGGCCAACTCGGCCGACTGGGCCTGGGCCGCCACCACCAGGTCAGGCTCGGCCCGCAAACGGATCGACAGCACGTCACGAAAGGCCCGTTGCTGATCGACGATGAGGATCTGGATCTTGGGCGGCCCCGCCGGGGCCGCGTCGGCCGGCATGGCCGCCCTAACCGTTCTGCAGCAATGAACCGCCGCGCGCGCAGGCGACCGGCGTCTCCGCCACCGGCACCCCGGCCGGGACCGGCGCCAGGTCGATCAGCCATCCGTCCCGGCTGGCGAGCGCGGCCAGCTGCAGCCGGCTGTGCGCTCCCAGCTTGGCCAGCACGTTCTTCACGTAGGTGCGGACGGTGCCGACGGTGATGTCCATCGCGAACGCCATCTGCCGGGTGCTCTGCCCGCCCAGAATGCGGGTGACGATCTCCCGTTCCCGGGGCGACAGCTCGTCGACCGGCTTCCGGGGCTGGGGCTTGATCCGGGCGCGGGCCCGCGGCAGGCCCGGGTCCAGGACACTCCCGCCGGCCGCGATCACGTCCAGCGCGGAGATGATCTGGTCCGCGCCCTGGTCCTTGCGAATGAAGCCAGCCACGCCGACCCCGACCACCTGCGACAGCACGTCTGGGTCGGTGACCGCGGACAGCACCAGCACCCTGGTGCCGGGGTACCACTGGCGGATGTCAAGGGCCGCCTCGAGGCCGCCGAATTCGTCACCGAACCGCAGTTCGAGCAGGCAGACGTCGGGCCGGTCAGTCCGGACCGCGTCCAGGCCGTCAGCGGAGGTGGTCGTGACCGCCAGGACCTGGTGACCGCAGGCCTCGAGGGCGGCCGCCAGCGCCTCCGCGAATATCCGCTGACGGTCGCAGATAACGAGTCTCATTTGCAATCCCCCCAAGGACAGCCCACCCCAACAATCCGGACAGCAAGCACTTTGAAGGCCTTTACTTAAAGGCCGGACCGATATCGCTGTGCCTTCTGATCTGCGGCATCAAGCCGCCCGGATTTCCTGTGTCACCCGGATGCGAGAACAGCCTATTTAGACACCTGCCGGATCGAAAGACGGTCCGGCGCTCAGGTTTCTAAACGCTTCAAGCCCGCTCCCAGCCGGGTCCGGTATCCTCGGTCATGAACCGTCAGGTTGAAGTTTGATCCTTCAACCAGCGAGCATTTACCCAGGCAGAGCCCCCGTCTACCGGCTTCTGAACGGAGCACCGACATTTACGAGTGAATCGGCCGGGAATACACCGCGGCACCTTCCGACGCAATTGCAAAGAGGCGGGCCCGCCGACGGCCCGATTCGGCAGCCCATTCAGGCAGCACTGTATTGCTTGATCTCCCCGGCATTATCCGGGACTTTCCCCGATGTTCAGGAAAGCGATTTCCGTTTTAGCAGCTCGACCGCGGCCGCCCGGTCGGAGACTCCCAGTTTGCGTACGGTCGACGCGATATGCACTCGCACCGAGCTGGCCGAGATAACCAGTTTGCTGGCGATCTCGCTGGTCGACAGGCCCTCGGCCAGCAGTTCCAGGACTTCCCATTCACGACTGGTGAGCCGCCGTTCCCGGCCGGGACCGGCGACCGGGTGGCGCCACTGCGGCTCCCGGCCCCGGAAGCGGTCCAGCAGCCGCGCCACCAGCTTCCGGGGCATGGCCGCCTCACCCGCGTACGCCCCGCGCAGCGCGCTCGGCAGCCGGGCGAAGCTCATGCTCTTGACCAGGTAGCCGACCGCGCCCGCCTGCAGGGCACCGAACAGGTCGTCGTCGGTTTCCGAAACGGTGAGCATCACGATCTTGGCCTGCGGCAGCCGGGCCCGGATCTCCCAGACCGCGGCCAGGCCGCTGCCCGGCATCTTGATGTCCAGCAGGCAGAGGTCCGGCCGCTCGAGGATGGCCGCCCGCACGGCCGCGGGCGCGTCGGCCACCATCGCGCAGACCTCGAAGCCGCCGTCGTCTTCGAGCGCCGCCCGCACATCCTGGCGGGTGGGCGTGTGGTCGTCGGCGATCAGCACCCGCAGCGGCGGCCTGGCGCTCACAGCACCGCCTCCACCTTGCTGCCCCGGCCCGGGCTGGAGGACACCCGCAGGTCGCCGCCGACCAGATGGGCTCGCTGGCGCATCGAGATCAGCCCGAAGCCGGTCCGGCCGGGGTGGGGCTGGAAGCCGCAGCCGGTGTCGCGGACACAGAGCCGCACCTGCTGGGCGTCACCGGTCACGCTCAGCAGCACCAGCTTGGAGCCGCTGTGCCGGGCCGCGTTCTGTACTGCTTCGCAGGCGATCCGCACCAGCGCTTCGGCCCGTTCGCCGGACAGCCGGAGGTCGGGGGCGATGTCGAGCCGGACCTCGACTCCTTCGCGGGCCGCCACCTCGCCGACGGCCGCGGCGACGGAGACACTGACCAGTTGCTCCGGTAGCGAGCTGAGCGCGGTGATCGCCATCCGGGCCTCGACCTGCGCCCGCCGGGCCGCCCGCAGCAGGCTCTTGGTCTGCTCGCTGGCCGTCCCGTCGGGCGAATCCAGGTGCCGCAGCAGGTACGCCAGCTCCTGGGCGAGCCCGTCGTGGAGGTCGCGGGCGATGCGCTCGCGCTCGAGCCGGACCGAGGCTTCCGGCAACGTCAGCCAGTAACCCCGCATTTCCTGGACCGACGCCGCCAGCAGGACCACGTAGAAGCAGAGGCGGAACACATCGCCGAGCGAGAAGTAGGGCGTCAGCAGGCTCGGGTACAGCAGGTTGTTGACGTGCACGGCCGCGGCGAAGACGGCGGCGACGGCCAGCCAGCCGAAGAACTGGTCACCCGATCGCCCGGACCGGCGCAGGAACTGGAGCGCCGCCAGCAGGTAGCCGGCGGTCATCACCAGCTCGATGGTGAGCAGGCTGGCGTCCGCGCCCGGAGTCGGCCGGATCAGGGCGCCCGGACCGGTCGCGATCAGCGGCAGCTGCGGCAGGTGGCCGGCGAACGCGAAGGTGGCGAACAGGACGACCGTCAGCGTGGCCAGGACCAGCACCGAGCTCCCGGACAGGGCGGTCCCCGGGCGGACGAGGTCACGGCCGGGAACGCAGGCGGCCAGGGTGAACAGCGCCGCCCCGATCGCGGCGCCGCCCAGCGCCGACCAGACCGCGGCCGCCCGCCAGACCGGGTCGGGCCCGTCGGGGACGGTGATGAGCAGCAGCTCGGACACGGCGAAGGCCGCCAGCGAGCAGGCCAGCGCCAGCTCGGTCAGCCGGGGCCGCAGCAGGTAGCGGGCGACGACCACGAATTCGGTCAGCACCACGGTGAGGAAGGCGGCCGCGACGAACGCGGCGTGCATGTTCGGCACCCGATAGGCCACGTTGAGCTGCGGGAAGACCGCGACCGCGAGCGTAACGAAACCGGAGATAGCAGCGACAAAAAGCACGCGTGTGCTTCGCACAGCACGCCCCCCACCCAAGGACCCGGCTGCCGATGATCGGGATACACGCCGCCGCGAGACCCGAGCCCCAGGCGGCCGGGTGTCAGCGCCGAACGTATTCAACCTAACCCGGAACGTCGCCAACGTCCATATCTGTCGCCCGTGCCTCGGTAAGGCCGGTTTTGTGTCGTGGTGGTTCAGGGCTGGCTGGCACGCTGGGCGGCGAAAGCGGTCTGCAGCGCCGTCCACAACGGCGCCCGGCCCGCGGGCAGGCAGTCTTCGGCGTAGTACCACCAAAAGTAGCCGCCCGCGTAGTACGGCAGTCTGATCGGCAGGCCGTAGTAGTAGCGCATCAGGTCCGCCGCGGCCGCGCGGGTGGCCGGGGTGACCGGCTGGCTCAGGCCGATCTCGCCGAACCCGAGCCGGGCCTGCGGGTACAGCCGGTGCAGGGCCGCGAACCTGGCCGTCCAGGTCGCCGGGCTGGGCCGGATCCCGGCGCACTGGCCTTCGTAATAGGACAGGAACACATAGCTCAGGCCGTCGCGGACCGACGGGGGCACGTATTGCCGGGAGAACGCCAGCGGGCTGAGCTCGGCCGGGCCGTCTCCGCAGCCCGTGTTCTCGTACAGGGTGACCGCGGCCGGCCGGCCAGCGGCCGCGACCTGCTCGTAGGCGGCGGCCAGCTTGGCCGCGGCCGCCGGGTAGGGACCGGTCCAGTCGCCGTTGACCTCGTTGCCGATCTCCCACAAGTCGATGTCCGGCCCGAAACTGTCGAGGTAGGCGCGGACGCGGGCGCGGTAGGCGGCCACGCTGACGTGGGCGGCGTCGGACGAGTCGAGCAGCTCGCCCATCAGGTAGCTGACCGGGCGCAGGGCTTTGACCGCTTTGGCGTAGTGGGCCGGGGGCTCGGCCGCGTCGAAGTAGATGCGGGTCACCGGCCGCTCCGGGAGCTGCCGGGCCGCGGCGACGAGCTGGCCGAGCCCGGAGACGTCGTCGGCCGTCACCCCGTACAAGGTGGACGGCAACGGCCGGGGCCCCGCCGGGTGGGGGCTTACCGGATGGGGTGGCCCCGGCGTGCAGGCGGCCAGCAGCCCGGCCGCGACCAGGATCATGGCCGCCCGCTTCACGATTACCTCCGATCGGTGGACGACGCGCCCCGGCCGCCCCGCGCGATCAGCACGGGACGGCCGGGGCTGGTTGCCTGCAGAGAATTTTGCCGGGATCAGCCGTTCGTGGACATCAGCGTCGCCGGGCTCACGAACGTGTACCCGAGCTGCTTGAGACCGGTGACGACCTGCTCCATGGCGGACAAGGGGTCATAGTCGGAGTGGATGAAGAAGCTGGCCACGCCCTGGGTGACGGCGAGGTTCTGCTGCGCTTCGTTGATGATGTCCTGCGCGAGGCGGGGCGGGTTGCCGTACTCGGCGACCGGCTCGTAGTCGCCCAGGTTCTCCGGCACGATCGTCGACCCGTACAGGTCGTGCACCTCGTAGGGGAAGAACTGGCCGAACACGTGCGAGT
>Ga0213875_10001212_pt1 | contig 17533 bp, 15 predicted proteins | sample BarmaccomBMRX_R8_FD_160105 | JGI IMG/M metagenome (GOLD analysis project Ga0213875, IMG submission 160105) | Root-associated microbial communities from Barbacenia macrantha in rupestrian grasslands, the National Park of Serra do Cipo, Brazil - RX_R8 | ecosystem: Host-associated > Plants > Roots... | reverse complement strand
TCATGCCCGGGCTGGCCCGGGTCATGGGCGACGGCTGGGAGACCGCCCGCCGCCGCGACCAGGGCCACGACTGGGTCGCGGTCCAGCTCGCCTGCGCCGGCACGGTCGAGGTGGCCGAGCTGGATACGTCCTGCTTCGTGGGCAACGCGCCGGGCTGGGCGTCGCTGCGGGGCGACGGCGGCGACCTGCTGCCGCGTACGGCGCTGCAGCCCGACACCCGGCACCGGTTCGCGATCGCGGGCGCCCCGGTGGCGGAGCAGGTCCGGATCGACGTCTACCCGGACGGCGGGATGGCCCGGCTGCGGGTGTGGGGGACGCCTACCGCGGCGGCCTGGGAGTCCCTGGCCAGCCGGTTCCTGTCGCTGCTGCCCCGGCCCCAGCTGACCGCGATGCTGGGCGCAGACAGTGACGGGGTATCGCTCGCGGAGCTGCCGCCCTCAGTCCGGGCCGCGTTCCACCTCGGGCCTCGTTGACCAGCCCTCACCCGGCCTTCCCCTTTAAATCAAATAATTCGAGATCAGTGCCAGCAGCAAGGAAGTAGTGGGAGTTCTCATGGCCATCACGTTCGGCGACAACCAGTACGGCAAGGCTGAGGTCCGCCTGGTGCACATCAACCGGGAGGGCGAGCGGCACCAGATCAAGGACCTGAACGTGTCCTCCTCGCTGCGCGGCGACTTCGCGGCCGCCCACACCGAGGGCGACAACTCCCACGTGGTGGCGACCGACACCCAGAAGAACACCGTCTACGCGTTCGCCCAGCAGTACGGGGTGGGGGCGATCGAGGACTTCGGGCTGCGGCTCGGCCACCACTTCACCGGCGACTTCGACCATGTGACCGGGGCCCAGATCCGGATCGAGGAGTACGGCTGGGAGCGGATCCAGGCCGACGGGGGTGACCACCCGCACGCCTTCTCGCGGGCCGGCGGCGGCACCCGCACCACCGTGGTCACCATCGACGGGCCGCAGGCCTGGGTGGTGTCGGGGCTGACCGACCTGACCGTGCTCAAGTCGACCGGCTCGGAGTTCACCGGGTTCCCCCGCGACCGCTACACCTCGCTGGCCGAGACCACGGACCGCATCCTGGCCACCGCGGTCACCGCCCGCTGGCGCTACATCGGCACCGACGTCGATTGGGACAAGGACTACAGCGACATCCGCCGCATCCTGCTCGAATCGTTCGCGGTCAAGCACAGCCTGGCCCTCCAGCAGACCCTCTACTACATGGGTGAGCAGGTGCTCGAGGCCCACCCCGAGGTGGCCGAGATCCGGATGTCGATGCCGAACAAGCACCACTTCCTGGTCGACCTGAGCCCCTACGGGCTGCCCAACGACAACGAGGTCTACTACGCCGCCGACCGGCCCTACGGGCTGATCGAGGGCACCGTCACCCGCGACGACGCCCCCGACGCCGGTCGCGCCTGGCAGTCCGTGCCCGGCTTCTGAGGTTGTTCAGGCGGAAACATGTGCGAGCTATCGTCAGAAGCAGGCAGGACAGGCTGCCGCAGGCAGGAGCGTGGGTGATGAACGCAGCAGTGGTGGTCAACGGCCGGTCCCGTCCCCTGGGCCCGGTCGGCGGGCACGTCACGCTGCTCGAGTGGCTGCGAGCGGCCGGGCTGACCGGGACCAAGGAGGGCTGCGCGGAAGGTGAGTGCGGCGCCTGCTCGGTCATGGTGGCCCGCGACGACGGCCAGGGCGGCACCCGCTGGGTGGCCATCAACTCCTGCCTGGTGCCGGCCGCCGCGTTTGACCAGCAGGAAGTGGTGACGGCCGAGGGGCTGGGCCAGCCGGGGGATCTGCACCCCGTTCAGCGCGAGATGGCCCGGCGGGGCGGTTCCCAGTGCGGGTACTGCACGCCCGGGTTCATCTGCTCGATGGCGGCCGAGTACTACCGCCCCGGCCGGGCGGTCAGCAACGGTCACTCCGACCCCGAGCACGGGCCGAACGGCTTCGACCTGCACGCCCTGAGCGGCAACCTGTGCCGCTGCACCGGCTACCGCCCGATCCGCGACGCCGCCTACGCGCTCGGCCCGCCCGGCCAGGCCGACCCGCTGTCGGCCCGCCAGACCGCGCCCGCCCCGGCCGCCGCCCCGACCAGCGTCGCCAGCGACCAGGGCCGCTACGTCCGTCCGCAGAACCTGGCCGAGGCGCTCGGCCTGCTCGCGGCCGAACCGGACGCGCAGCTGGTGGCCGGCTCGACCGACTGGGGGGTCGAGCTCAACATCCGGCACCGCCGGGCCGCCCTGTCGATCGGCATCGACCGGCTCCCCGAGTTGCGCGAGTTCGCGGTCGAGCCCAACCACATCGATATCGGGGCCGCGCTGACGCTGTCGGAGGCCGAGACCCGGCTGGCCGGACGGGTGCCGCTCCTGGACGCGCTGTTCCCGCAGTTCGCGTCCCGGCTGATCCGCAACGGCGCCACCTTCGGCGGCAACCTCGGCACCGCCTCCCCGATCGGCGACACCCCGCCGGCGCTGCTGGCCCTGAACGCCTCGCTGGTGCTGGCCTCCGAAGGGGCCGAGCGGGTGGTGCCGCTGGCCGAGTACTTCACCGGCTACCGGCAGAGCGTCCGCCAGCCCGGCGAGCTGATCAAGACGATCCGCATCCCGCGGCCGGTCGCGCCGCTGACCGGGTTCCACAAGATCGCCAAGCGCCGGTTCGACGACATCTCCAGCGTCGCCATCGCCTACGCCCTGCGGCTGGACGAGGACGGCACGGTGGCCGAGGCCCGGATCGGCCTCGGTGGTATCGCCGCCACCCCGCTGCGGGCCCTGGAGACCGAGCAGGTCCTGACCGGGCGGCCGTGGAACCGCGACACCGTCACCGAGGCGGCCGACGTGCTGGGCCGGGCGGGCACGCCGCTGAGCGACCACCGGGCCAGCTCGCAGTACCGGACCGCGATGCTGCGGACGTCGCTGCTGAAGTTCTACGCCGAGCACGCCGAGCCAGAGCACGAGGAGGTGCTCGTATGAGCCAGGGATATGGGCCGCTGGCCGACCGGCCGCACCGGCCCGCGGTGGGCCTGGAGGTCTCCCACGAGAGCGCCGACCTGCACGTCACCGGGCAGGCGCTGTACACCCAGGACCTGGTCGGGCGGACCTACGGGACGCTGCACGCCTGGCCGGTGGCGGCCCCGCACGCCCACGCCCGGCTGGTCGCCCTCAGCACCGAGGCCGCCGACCAGGTGCCGGGGGTGGTCCACGTGCTCACCGCCGCCGACGTGCCCGGCCTCAACGACGCGGGCGAGAAGCACGACGAGCCGCTGTTCCCGACCGAGGTCATGTACTACGGGCACGCGGTCGCCTGGGTGCTGGGGGAGACGCTGGAGGCGGCCCGCCAGGGTGCGGCCGCGGTGACGGCCGACTACGAGCCGCTGCCCGCGCTGGTCAGCGTGCACGACGCGATCGCGGCCGAGAGCTTCCAGGGCACCCCGCGCACGGTCAGCCGCGGCGACGCGGCCGCCGGGATGGCCCGCGCCAAGTACCGGTTCGAAGGTGAGCTCGAGATCGGCGGCCAGGAGCACTTCTACCTGGAGACCCAGGCGGCGCTGGCCCACGTCGACGAAAACGGGCAGATCTTCGTCCAGTCCAGCACCCAGCACCCGTCCGAGACCCAGGACATCGTCGCCCACGTGCTCGGCCTGGCCGCCCACGGCGTCACCGTCCAGTGCCTGCGGATGGGCGGCGGGTTCGGCGGCAAGGAGTTCCAGCCGCACGGGCTGGCCGCGATCGCGGCGCTGGGGGCCACCTTGACCGGGCGGCCGGTCAGCCTGCGCCTGAACCGCAACCAGGACATCCAGATGACCGGCAAGCGGCACCCGTTCTTCGCCACCTGGGAGGTCGGCTTCGACGCTGATCTGCGGCTGTGCGCGCTGCGGGCCACGCTGACCAGCAACGGCGGCTGGAGCCTGGACCTGTCCGAGCCGGTCCTGGCCCGGGCGCTGTGCCACATCGACAACGCCTACTGGATCCCCGACATCGAGGTGCACGGCCGGGTGGCCAAGACCAACCGGGCGTCCAACACCGCGTTCCGCGGGTTCGGCGGACCGCAGGGCATGATCGTGATCGAGGACATCCTCGGCCGCTGCGCCCCCCAGCTCGGGGTGACCCCGGACGACCTGCGGCGCCGCAACTTCTACGCCCCCGGCCAGGCCACCCCCTACGGGCAGCCGGTCCGGCACGCCGAACGGCTGGAGGCGATCTGGTCGACGCTGTGCGAGCGCAGCGACTTCGCCGGGCGCCAGGCCGAGGTGGCCGCGTTCAACACTGCCCACCCGGACACCAAGCGGGGGCTCGCGATCACCCCGATCAAGTTCGGCATCTCGTTCAACCTGACCGCGTTCAATCAGGCGGGCGCGCTGGTGCACGTGTACAAGGACGGCTCGGTGCTGATCAACCACGGCGGCACCGAGATGGGCCAGGGCCTGCACACCAAGATGATCCAGGTCGCCGCGACCGCCCTCGGGGTGCCGATGAGCCTGGTCCGGCTGGCCCCGACCCGGACCGACAAGGTGCCCAACACCTCGGCCACCGCGGCCAGCTCGGGGGCCGACATCAACGGCGGCGCGGTCAAGAACGCCTGCGAGCAGATCCGCGAGCGGCTGGCGGTGGTGGCGGCCGGCCAGCTCGGTGTCAACGCCGCCGACGTCCGCTTCACCGACGGCGTGGTCACCGGGCTCGGGTTCCACGACAAGCAGCTGGCCTGGGCCGACCTGGTCCACGACGCCTACTTCCAGCGGGTCCAGCTGTGGGCGGCCGGCTTCTACCGGACCGAGGGCCTGCACTGGGACTCGGGCCGGATGCAGGGCGAGCCGTTCAAGTACTTCGCCTACGGGGCGGCCGCGGCCGAGGTCGAGGTGGACGGGTTCACCGGGGCCTACCGGCTGCGGCGGGCCGACATCGTGCACGACGTCGGCGACAGCCTGTCCCCGCTGATCGACCTGGGGCAGATCGAGGGCGGGTTCGTGCAGGGGGTCGGCTGGCTGACGCTGGAGGACCTGCGCTGGGACGAATCCGACGGCCCGCACCGGGGGCGCCTGGCCACCCAGGCGGCCAGCACCTACAAGATCCCGAGCTTCTCGGAGATGCCGCCCGAGTTCAACGTGCACCTGTTCGAGCGGGCGACCGAGTCCGGCGTGGTCTACGGGTCCAAGGCGGTCGGCGAGCCGCCGCTGATGGAGGCGTTCTCCGCCCGCGAGGCGATCCGCCAGGCGGTCGGCGCGTTCGGGCCGGCCGGCCACTCCGTCGACCTGGCCTGCCCGTCCACCCCCGAGGCGGTCTACTGGGCGGTCGAGGCGGCCCGGGCCGCTTCGGCCGCGGCCCCGGGCGCCCAGCCCGAAAACCAGCCCGCCACCCCGCCGACCGCCTACGCGGGGGTCTGACGTGGACTGGCTGGAGGCGGTGCAGCAGCTGCGCCACGAGGGGCAGCCCGGCGTGCTGATCACGGTGGCCGAGGTCCGCGGGCACGCCCCCCGCGAGGCCGGCGCCAAGATGGTGGTCGGCCGCGACGAGCTGTGGGGCAGCGTCGGCGGCGGCAACCTGGAGGCTTCGGCGGTGGCCCGGGCCCGGGAGATGATCGACGCGGGCGTCACCCGGCCGGAGTTCAGCGAGGCCAAGCTCAGCCCGCACAGCCGCAACCAGCACGGTCGCCAGTGCTGCGGCGGCGTGGTCCGGCTGCTGCTGGAACCGCTGCCCGCCCGGCCGGTGGTGGCGCTGTTCGGGGCCGGTCACGTCGGCTTCGAGCTGGCCCGCATCCTGTCCCGGCTGCCGATCCAGCTCCGGCTGGCCGACTCCCGGGCCGAACAGCTCGACCGGGTCCGGCTGGCCGACATCATCGACGGCCGGGCCGACACCCGCGTCCACCACACGCTGCTGGGCGAGCAGGTGCTGGAGCAGCTGCCGCCGGGCGCCCACGTGCTGATCATGACCCACGACCACGCCGAGGACTTCGCGCTGTGCGACGCCGCCCTGCGGCTGCCGCAGCGGCTCGGCAGCATCGGGCTGATCGGTTCCAGCGCCAAGTGGACGCGGTTCCAGGCCCAGCTGGCCGGCCAGGGCCACTCGGCCGCGACGATCGGCCGGATCACCTGCCCGATCGGGCTGCCCGGCATCACCGGCAAGGAGCCGGCCGTGATCGCGGTCGCGGTGGCGGCCGCGCTGCTGCCCAGCCTGACCCTGGCCGCTCGTGAGCAGGTCTCGTCATGACGATCTACGCGGGCACGATCATCGACGTGCCGGGCGACCCGTTCGCGGGCGACCCGGACGCGGCCCTGGCCGCCGACGACGAGGGCGCGCTGCTGGTCCAGGACGGGGTCATCCGCGCCCGCGGCTCGCTGGCCTCGGTGCGCTCGGCCTACCCGGACGAGCCGGTCACCCGGCTGGAGGGCGGGCTGCTGCTGCCCGGGTTCGTCGACACCCACGTGCACTACCCGCAGATCCGGGCGATCGGCGGGCTCGGCCTGCCGCTGCTGGACTGGCTGGAGCGCTGCGCCCTGCCGGAAGAGGCCAAGCTGGCCGACCGGGCCTACGCGCGGGCGGTCGCCCGCGAGTTCCTGGACGGCCTGATCGGCTCGGGCACCACCAGCGCGCTGGTGTTCGGCTCGCACTTCCCGGGGGCGATGGAGGAGCTGTTCAGCGCGGCCGACCGGCGCGGCCTGAACCTGACCTCCGGCCTGGTCGTCAGCGACCGGATCCTGCGCCCCGACCTGCTCGACACCCCCGAAGAGGCGCTGGCCGGCAGCTCGGAGCTGATCGGTCGCTGGCACGACCACGGGCGGCTGCGCTACGCGGTCACCCCGCGGTTCTCGCTGTCCGCCTCGGATGACATGCTCGACGTCTGCGCCCAGCTGCTGGGCAAGGGGGTGTGGTTCACCTCCCATATCAATGAAAACGTAACCGAGGTGGCGCAGGTCGCCGGGTTGTTCCCGGCCGCCCAGCACTACCTGGACACCTATGACCGCCACGGCCTGGTCACCGAGCGCAGCGTGTTCGCCCACAACGTGCACCCCGACGACAGCGAGCTGAGCGTGCTGGCCACCCACGGCGCCTCGGTCTCGCACTGCGCGACCAGCAACTGCGCGCTCGGCAGCGGGCTGTTCCCGCTGCGCCGCCACATCGACCACGGCGTCCACGTGGCGCTCGGGTCGGACGTGGGGGCCGGGGTGGGGCTGTTCCTGCCCAAGGAGGCCCTGCAGGCCTACTTCGTCCAGCAGCTGCTCGGCCCCGAGGGGATGAGCCTGACCCCGGTGCACCTGCTGTACCTGGCCACCCGGGCCGGCGCCCAGGCGCTCGGGCTGGACGGCCAGACCGGCGACTTCGGCATCGGCAAGGACTTCGACGCGGTCTGGCTGCGCCCGGCCGGTGGCTCCCCGCTGGCGGTCAACCTGGCCCACAGTGTCAGCCCGTCCGACGCCCTGGCCCGGGTGTTCGCGCTGGCCACCCCGGCCGACGTGGCCGGGGTGTGGATCCGCGGGACTCAGGCGCTGGCGGCGCCCGGGGCCGAGCCCGAGCCGGCTTCGCCGCCGGCCGGCCCACCGGCGGGGTCGTCGGCCGAGCCGCCCGCCGGGTCGTCGGCCGGGAGCACGCTGGCCCGGTAGGCCCGCCAGCCGCCGTAGGCGGAGATGTCCTTGTGGCCGCCGTGGTCGTGCTCGCTGTCGCGCAGCACCATCGCGAACGACATCTCCCCGTCCTCGAGCTCGATGACGTCCAGCTCCAGCTCGGGCGGCTCGGTGTCGAGCAGCGCCCGCAGCTCCTTCATCGGCACGTCGTACAGCTCACCGAGGATCGGCTGGCCGTCCCCGCCGGCGGCCGGGTAGAGGCCCGGGAACTGGTCCCGGACCGAGAAGAACCGGTACTTGGGGGCCGTCCGCCGCTCCCCGACCAGCGGTGCCCCCTCGATCGTGTGGTGGGCGGACCCGCCCACCATCCCGTCGCCGTTGAGGAACATCAGCGCCATGCACGCCTCCCGGTCCCGGACCACCGCATCGGGCCCCGCGGCCCCCGGGAAGCGTCATTCCCTAGCCTTGTTCGCCCAACCGCCTCAGCTTGGCCGCGCTGGCGGCGTCGGCCGGGGTGAAGCCGGTCGCCACCACGCCGTCGGCCTGCGGCGCGGACCACAGGTGGTACGGGGTCAGGGACAGGCCGCCGACCACCGGGTGCCGGAAGTGCCGCGGCGCCATCCACGGGTGGAACCAGCCGCCGTCCCGCCAGAGCTGCTCGAACTCGGGGGAGCCGTGGCGCAGCCGCTCCAGCAGCCGGATCCAGGCCGGGTCGTCCGGGTGCCGCGCGCAGGCGGCCCGGAACTGGCTGACCAGCCGCGGGGCGTCCAGCTCCCACTCGGGCAGCAGCTGCCGGGTGCGCGGATCGGTGAAGTACAGCAGCAGCTCGTTCCGCTGCGGCGGCGGCACCGGCCCGAGCCCGAACAGCGCCTCGTAGCTGCGGTTGCAGGCCAGGATCTGCCAGCGCCCGTCCCGGATCGCGGCCGGGAACGGCTCCACCTGCCCCAGTAGCGCCCGCAGGTACGGCGGCACGCTGTCGTTCAGGCGGACCTGCAGCCACCGTCCCCGTACCCCGGCGGTCCTGGTCATCGGCGCTGAGATCATCGTTCCCCTGCGGTGCTGAGACGCTGCTTTCCCGTAACTACGGACAGAACCGTCCCCCGGATTGATGACCCCGCACAAAATCTGACCCGAACGTGCCCGGCCCGGGGCTGGCCGGAACGTGGTCAGGACGTTTCGGTGATGGAGAAGGCGTTGCCGTCGGGGTCGCGGAAGGCGAACATGGCCGGCACCCCCGGCCAGCGCAGGATCTCGTCGGCGTCGACACCGGCCGCTAGCAGGGCCTGGTGGGCAGCGTCGGCGTCGGCGGTGGTGAAGCGGATGCCGATGGCGCCCCGGGTCACCTGCGGGGCGGCCGGTTCGAGGGTGACGATGGCGTTGTCGCCACCGGGGGCCAGCTCGATCCAGCGGCCGCCGCCCGGCGTCGGGTTGTCGCGCAGCAGGGTGAAGCCGAGGGTGCCGGTGTAGAAGCGCAGGGCGGCGTCCTGGTCGTCGACCGGGATGCTGACCGTGCGGATGCCGGTGAAGTGGGTCGTGGTCGCGGTCATGATGTGCCTCCGTACAGGCGGGAGCCGGGGGTGGTGAGCTCCTGGCCGGTCTCCAGCCAGGTCTTCAAACCGGACAGGATCATCGGCCAGCCGCCGTAGAGGTGCGAGTCGGCGTTGTCGGGGAGCTGGTCGTGGGTGACGGTGAGCCGGCAGGAGTCCCCGACCGGCTCGATTTCCCAGGTCACGCGGCTGGTGCCGGCCGCCGCGATGTCGTCGTCCCAGGTCGCCTGGTAGGACTGCACCAGCCGCCGGGGCGGGTCGACCTCGAGGTTCTCGCCCTCGATGAGCGGCCGCGGGGCGCGCGGGTGGATGACCTGGTAGGCGGACCCGGACGTCCAGCTGGACTCGACGCGGGCGCCGAACTGGTAGCGCGCCCGGGTGCCGGGATCGGTGATCGCCTGCCAGAGCTGTTCCGGCGTGGTCCGGATGTAGATCTCGAACACCTTCTCCACGGTGGTCTCCAGGTCGCGTTTGAGGTCGGCCAGGCCGGCCGCCCAGCCCTCGGTGTACTTGCTCACCCAGCGGTCGTAGATGAGCCGGATCGGGACCGGGTTGAGGTAGTGCAGCTTCTCCCGGCCCCGGCGGCGGCTGACGACCAGGCCGGCCTCCTCCAGCAGGCGCAGGTGCTTGGCCACCGCCACCCGGGTCATGTCGAACCGGCTGGCCAGCGCGCTGAGCGGCTGGCCGTCCTGGCGGAACAGCTCGTCCAGCAGCGCCCGCCGGGTCGGGTCGGACAACCCCTTGAACACCGGCTCCACGGCCTCACAATAGGAAACCATTTGGTTTCATGTCAAGGGCTGGGGGAGGGGTGCCGGGGGTCAGTGCGGGAGTCGGCGCAGGTGCAGGGGCCGGGTCTTCGGAGGCGAGCCTGACGCTCAGCTGGCCACCGAGCGGAGCAGCCGCACCGGCGGCGACCCGTGGGCCAGCATCTCGTCGTGCAGCTCGCGCAGCGGCCGGTCCGGCCGGGCGGCCCGCAGCTCGTCAGCCAGGTCGGCGACCTCGGTGTAGCCGACGTAGTAGGTGGACAGCTGGGCCGAGGTCAGCAGCGCCCGCCGCCACTTGCCGGCCGCCTCGCCCTCCTCCTGGTAGCCGCGGCCGGTCATCAGCGCCATGGCCTCGGCCTCGGTCATGCCCTGGCCGTGCACGCGGGCGTCGAGGATCGCGTTGATGATCATGCGGAGCTGCATCTTGAGCTGCTGCATGCGCACCGCCCGGGGGTCGCCCTCGCCCGGGTAGCCGTGGTCGGCCATCAGCTGCTCGGCGTAGACGGCCCAGCCTTCGACGAACGAACCGGACCACAGCGCCGCCCGGATCGACGTGTCCGACCCGCGGAACCGCCGCGAGTGCTGCAGCTGCAGATAGTGCCCGGGCATCGCCTCGTGCACCATCAGGTTGTGCACCATGTGCCGGTTGTACTCGCGGTAGAACGAAGCGACCCGCTCCGCCGGCCAGTCGGCCGGGGTGGGGGAGACCGCGATGAACGTCGGCCCCGGGGCGGGCTCCAGCGGCCCGGGCGGATCGCAGTAGGCGACCGCCACGCCCCGGTCGATCTCCGGCATCTCGATGACCTCGACCGGGTCGTCGAGCACGGTGACCAGCTGGTGATCGGCCACGAAGGCGGTCTGCTGCGCCAGCGCCTGGCGGCCGAAGGCGAGGATGGTCAGGTCGTCGGGGGCGTCGGCCGCCAGCCGGTCGAGGACCTGGCGGACCACCGGGTCACCGCCGGCCGCGGTCGCGCCGGCCCGGCCGGGCGCCTTGGTCCCGGTGATGTCGGCCGCCACCGCCGAGATCTCCTCGCTGACCCGGTCCAGGTCGGCGACCGCGCGGGTGAGGATGGCGTCCGCGTCGGCCTGCGTGTTGAGCGCCAGTGAGAGCTTGCGGGCGAACCGCCCGGCCCCGAGCCGGGGGTCGGCGAAGCCGCCGTCGGGGGTGCCGGCCAGCCGGTCCGCCAGCCAGGCCCGGTGCCCGGTGAGCGCGTCCAGGGCGGCCGCCCGCACCCCGGCCAGGTCCCGGCTGACCGCCGACAGCTCAGCCTGCCCGGCCCCGGCGCTCGCCCCGGCCCCGGCCCCGGCCGCGCCGTCCCGCAGGGCGCTGTCGAGCACGGTCGTGATCAGCGTGATCGTCCCGCTGAACTGGGTGATCGCGGTCTCCAGGTGGACCCGCGGCATCGGGCCGAGCTGGTCGCGGGCGGCCGCCAGCGTGGCCGGCACCTCGGCCAGCCGCCCGGCCGCCGCGGCCAGCCGGTCCGGCAGCGGCGCGAAGTCCCGGGCCAGCAGCTGGTAGAGGGCCCGCCCGGGGTTGGCCAGCAGTGGGTTCCAGGCCGGCTCGGCGATCTCGTCGAGCGCGAAGATCTGGGCGGCGACGTGGTTGGCCATCATCGCGGCGTCGACCTGGTGCTCGGCGCTCAGCGTGGCCGGGTCGATCCGCTCCAGCGCGGCCGCCCAGCGGCCCAGGGCCTGGCGCTCGTCGGCCAGCGCGGCGGCCGACCGGTCGGGCAGGTGGGTGTCGAACCGGTGGTCACCGAGTTCGGTGGCGGTGTCCGGATGGCGGCGGCCCTGGTCGTCCAGGTACTCCTGCGCCAGCGTGGCGAATTGGCGATCGGTCTCGCCGGACATCGTGCCTCCTGGTGGCCGCCCGTGGATCAGTGCGGGCGCACGCAGCAGGCCTCCCGCGTTTCGAACTTACTCCTCAACTTCGCACAGGCCGGCGAAGCCGGTCAGCTCCAGCACCCGGCGCGCCGCCGGGCCCGGCCGCCGGATCACCGGGCGCCCGGCCGCGGGCACGGTAGCGGTCGCCCCGCTGATCAGCCGGGCCGCCGCCACGTCGATGAATCCCACCCGGGTCAGGTCGAACACCAGCCGCCGGGGTGCCCCCGCCAGCAGCGGTTCCAGCGCCTTGGCCAACACGCCGATCGTGGTCAGGTCGAGTTCGCCCACGATCACCAGGGTGGCGACCCCGTCGGCGAGGCCGGGGCTGACCGTCAGCCGGGGCGGCCGGGCGGCCCGCGGCGGCGGGCGGTCGCGGTGCCGGTGCCGCCGGTCACGATCCAGCTCGGCGAGCCCGCGAACGGGACAACTAAAGGCCATGGCGACTCCCTGGCGACCAGCGGCGATGCGGACGAGGGTCAAGCGGTCGGCAGAGGGCAGAACCGGTGCCCGGCAGTCAGCCGGGCTTCCGGCGCGGGGCCAGCCGCGGGGTGACGCAACCGCGGGAGTCTGGGCGGTGGTGCCATTTTATAAAATTTTATAAAACGTCAAACCGCGCGGGCACCCGGGCCGAGCTGGCGCTTCGGTGACGGCTGACTGCTCAGGAGTTCGCCCGCTGGACGCCTTGAGTTCGGAAAGCGATCGGATCTGATCAGTTACGGTCGCTGCATGACCCGAGGTTTCCGTTATGTTGCTTTGGCAGCGGCGTCTGCGGCCGTCGTCATCATCCCGGCCGGGCTGGCCAGCGCGGCCACCAGTGCCCCGGCGCCCACCACCATCCACGCGATCCTGGGGCCGGGCCACGTGTCGCCCTACGCGGGGCAGACCGTGACCGGCATCCCCGGCGTGGTCACCGACGTGACGTCGTCCTACTTCTACCTGCAGGACCCCAACCGGGTCGGCGGCACCCCGTTCAAGCAGGCCATCGAGGTCTACACCGGCAGCAAGCCGACGGTGGTGGCGGGCGACGACGTGACGGTCACCGGCGAGGTCAGCGAGTTCTACCCGGATCAGTCGGACACCCCGTCGGCGCTGCCGATCGCCGAGATCGAGCACCCGACGGTCACCGTGACCTCGACCGGCAACCCGCGGCCGGCCCCGGTCGTGATCGGCGCCAGCGGCGTACTGCCGCCCGCCCAGAACATTTACTACCCCCTCAACGCAAACCCCAGCACCGACGTCACCACCGGCAACTCGTTCTACCCGGCGCTGCGGGCGCTGGACTTCTACCAGGGCCTCGACAGCGAGTACGTGCAGGTCGAGGACCCGGTCGCGGTCGGCCCGACCAACGACTACGCGTTCGCGGTCGCCCCCGACAACGGCGCCGGCGCGGGCCTGCGCACCCCGGCGGGCGGGCTGGCCGACTTCGCGGCCCCGGTGGTCAACTCCCGGCGGCTGGCCGTCTACGCGCCGACCGGCGTGTCCGCCCCGACCGTGAACGTCGGTGACCACTTCGCCGGCCCGGTCGAAGGCATCATGTCCGAGTACGAGGGCAATCCCGAGCTCGAGCTGACCGCCTCGGTGGCCGGCGTCTCGCACGGGCTGACCCCGCAGGTGGCGGCCGCCCCGAAGACCGGCCAGCTGTCGGTCGCCACCTACAACCTCGACAACCTGTCGCCGAAGACCGCGGCCAGCAAGTTCGCCAGCCTCGGGAAGCAGGTGGTGACCAGCCTGCGGTCGCCCGACATCCTCGCCGTGCAGGAGATCCAGGACAACGACGGCGCCACCGACGACGGCGTGGTGGCCGCCAACGTCACCATGTCCGACCTGGTCAGCGCCATCTCGGTGGCCGGCGGCCCCACCTACTCGTGGACCGGGATCGACCCGGTCAACGACCAGGACGGCGGCCAGCCGGGCGGCAACATCCGCCAGGTCATCATGTACCGCACCGACCAGGGCCTGACGTTCGACTCGATACCGGGCGGCGGGTCCACGGTGGCCGACTCGGTGACCGGCCACGGCGCCTCGACCGCGCTGGCCCAGAGCCCCGGCCGGGTCGACCCGGGCAACCAGGCGTTCGCGGCCGGGCCGACGCTGACCTACCCGGGCACCACCCGGACGTCGCCGTCCAGCGCCAGCCGCAAGCCGCTGGCCGCCCAGTTCAGCTTCCACGGGCACACGATCTTCGTGATCAACAACCACCTCGACGCCAAGCTCACCGACGACGCCGACTTTGGCCGCTACCAGCCGCCGATCCAGTGGTCGGAGATCCAGCGGGTCGAGCAGGCCCGGGTGCTCAACACGTTCGTGAAGTCGATCGAGAAGGCCGACCCGGCCGCCGACGTGATCACGCTGGGCGACCTGAACGACCAGGGCTTCTCGCAGGCCTTCCACACCCTGGAGGCCGGCGGCGCGCTGTCCGACCCGATCAGCCGCCTGCCGCTGAACCAGCAGTACGACTACGTGTTCGACGGCGACAGCGAGGGCCTGTCCGGCCTGCTGGTCAGCCCGGCCCTGGCCCGGCAGGTCACCCACGCCGCCCCGGTCCACATCAACGCCGACTTCGCCAACCAGACCAGCGACCACGACCCGCTGCTGGCCGACTTCGCGATCACGGGCGCCAATTAGGGGCGACTGAGCAGGCCGGTGAGCTTCACCGTCCGCATGGCCAGGATCGTCTCGACCTGCTGGAGACCCGGCAGCTGGGCGAGGCTCCCGGTCAGGTAGGTGTAGAGCGCCTCGGTGCTGGGGCACAGCACCGCGGCGTACAGGTTGGCCGTCCCGGTGGTCGCGGCGACGTACGCGGTCTCCGGGTGGCCAGCCATGGTCTGCCCGGTCGAGTCGAGCTGAGCGGGGCTGACCGTGAGCCACACCATGGCCCGGGCGGTGATGTCCAGCAGCGACGGGCGGAAGTCGACGTCGAAGTAGAGCATCCCGCTGGCCCGCAGATCGGCGATGCGCCGCCGGACCGTGGTCTGCGACCAGCCGGTCGCCGCGGCCAGATCGCTGTAGGTCGTCCGCCCGTCCAGCTCCAGGACGGTCAGCAGAGACCCGTCCTCGGCGGCGACCCGGCCCGGCTTCGGGGCCTGCCCGGCGGCTCGCGGCTGCAGCGCCGCCACCTGGTCCGGAGTCAGCGTGCCGGACTTGTTGACCAGGCTCAGCGCCCCGCCGAAGTAGGTGTGCAGCACGCACTGGGCCGTGATCCCGTTGACCCCGCGGCTGCGCGGCAGCGCGTCCAGCAGCAGGTGGGTGTCGTCCTCGCCCGCCCGGGTGCGGATCACGCCGGTGACCTCGGTGCCGCCCGAGATCAGGCTGACGAATGCGGTGTCGGACCGCCGGGCCAGCGCCTCGGCCACCGGCGCGGCCGCGTTCGGCGTGCACTGCACCCGGATGATCCAGGACGTCAGCCCGATCAGGTCCGGCTCGATCAGCCCCCGCACCCGCAGCAGCCCGGCCGACCGGAGCCGGTTGTAACGCCGGGCGATGGTCTGGTCGGACACCCCGAGGACCTCGCCGATCAGGCTGAACGGGGCCCGGCCGTCGAGCTGCAGCGCGTAGAGGAGCTGGATATCCAGTGCGTTGTTTTCCGCCATCCACGCGGCCTCTCGTGTCGATATTGGCCGAATCTCTTCCGAAACTGGCCTCTAGAGGCCCGGATCTCTGAAGCTGGTAATGAATTTAACCCATCGGGGAGAACATCATGGATACTTCAGCTTCACCGGCCCGGAGCCGGTGGTGGCCGCTGGTCGCCATCTGCCTGGGCACGTTCATCCTGCTGGTCGACGTGACCATCGTCAGCGTGGCGCTGCCGCCGATGGCCCGCGACCTGCACACCCAGCTCGACTCGCTGCAGTGGGTGGTCGACGCCTACGCGCTCGCCCTCGCCGCCCTGCTGCTGGTCAGCGGCTCGCTGGCGGACCGGTTCGGCCGGCGGCGGCTGTTCCAGCTCGGCCTCGCGCTGTTCGCGCTGTCGTCGCTGGCGTGCGCGCTGGCGCCCAACGCGGGCTTCCTGATCGCCGCCCGCACCGTCCAGGGGGCCGGGGCGGCCGCCATGTTCGCCACCAACACCGCCCTGCTCAACCACAGCTACTCCGGCCGTGACCGCTCGGTCGCGTTCGGGGTCTGGGGCGCGATCAACGGCGCCGCCGCCGCGGTCGCCCCGGTGCTCGGCGGGCTGCTGATCGCGGCGGCCGGCTGGCGGGCGATCTTCCTGGTCAACCTGCCGATCGCGGTGGCCGCGGGGATCATGACCCAGCGGGTGGTGGCCGAGTCGCGCGGCCAGGCCAGCCCGATCGACTGGGCCGGCGCCACCTCGTTCACGCTGAGCGCCGGCACGCTGACCTACGCGCTGATCCACGGCGGCAACAACGGCTGGGGCACCCCGGTCACGCTGGCCTCGTTCGCGGTCGCGGCGGTCGCGCTGGTGGTGTTCGTGGCCACCGAGCTGCGGGTCGCGCACCCGCTGCTGGACCTGTCGCTGTTCCGGCGAGCCTCGTTCACCACGCTGATGCTGGTGGGCGTGGTGATGACCGGGTGCGCGTTCGCGCCGTTCATCTACACCCAGCTGTGGCTGCAGTCGGTGCTCGGACTGCCCGCGATCGGCGCCGGCCTGGTGCTGCTGCCGATGGCCGGGGTCGCGTTCGTGGTGTCGGCCGTGGCCGGGCGGTTCCTGCACGGGATGGCGGCCCGCTGGCCGCTCGGGGCCGGTCTGGTGCTGATCGGGGCCGGCTCGCTGCTGCACGCCTTCCTGGCCGCCACCTCCGGCTGGGTCTCGATCCTGGCCGGCCTGTGCGTCACCGGGATCGGAGTCGGCCTGGCCGCCCCGGTGCTGGTCTCGGCCGCCCTGGCCGCCGTCCCCCGGCCCCGGTCGGGCATGGCCAGCGGGGCCGTCAACACGTTCCGGCAGATCGGTTACGCGCTCGGCATCGCCGCGTTCGGCTCGCTGTTCGCCAGCCGGGTCAGCCACGTGCTGGCCAGTGGCGGCGGCCACGAGCTGCGGGCGGCCTACGTCAGCGCTCAGAACGAGATCTACCTGGTGGCGGGGCTGATCGCGGTGGCCTGCGGGCTGCTGGCGATGGCGCTGATCCGGCCGGTGGGCTCGGAGCCCTTGGCCGCGCCGGCGCCGGCGGCCCCCGGGGCGGCGCCGGCGGCCTCGCCGGCCCGGGCCGGAATGTCGGAGGCCGGGCCTAGCGTGAGGTCATGACGGATACCGACGGGACCGGCCTGGGGACGCAGGCGGACGGGATCGGGCAGGCGCCGGCCGGCTACGCGACCGTGACCCCGTGGCTGATCTCAAGCGACACCAACCGGCTGATCGAGTTCGTGCAGCAGGCGTTCGGGGCCCACGAGCTGGGCCGGGTGCCGGGGCCGGACGGGCGCGTCGGCCACGCCGAGGTGCGGATCGGCGACGCGGTGGTGATGATGTTCGACCGGGCCGACGGCTGGCCCGGCACGCCCGGGTTCCTGCGCCTCCACGTGGCCGACGCCGACCTGGTCTACCAGCGGGCACTGGCGGCCGGGGCGACCTCGGTCACCCCGGTCACCGGCCTGTTCTTCGGCGACCGGGTCGGCCGGGTCCGCGACCCGCTCGGCAACATCTGGTGGATCCAGGCCCACGTCGAGGACGTCGACCCGGCCGAGCTGGCCGACCGGCCCCGCGACCCGGCTGCCCTGGCCGCGCTGCGTCTGGTGGAGACGTCGCTGGACGCGGCCATGCGCCAGCCTCCGAGCTGAGCGGCCCGGCGGCTCAGAACTCAGCCTTGAGCGCCTCGATCTCGCGGGCGTGCTCG
>Ga0213875_10001211_pt1 | contig 17538 bp, 16 predicted proteins | sample BarmaccomBMRX_R8_FD_160105 | JGI IMG/M metagenome (GOLD analysis project Ga0213875, IMG submission 160105) | Root-associated microbial communities from Barbacenia macrantha in rupestrian grasslands, the National Park of Serra do Cipo, Brazil - RX_R8 | ecosystem: Host-associated > Plants > Roots... | reverse complement strand
CGGCCGGATCGTGGCGGCCGTCGATAGCGGCCAGCCGATCAACCCGAACGGGATCCGCAACCAGATCGAGGGCGCGATCGTGCAGAGCGCGAGCTGGACGCTCTACGAAGCGGTGCAGTTCGATCGGCAGCGCATCACCAGCACGGACTGGAGCGGCTACCCGATCATGCGCTTCCCGGCCCTGCCGGACTCGATCGACGTCACGGTGCTGGACCGCCCGGGCCAGCCCTTCCTCGGCACCGGCGAAGCCGGTCAGGGCCCGACGCCGGCGGCCATCGCCAACGCGGTCCGCGACGCCACGGGCCTGCGCCTGCGCGACCTGCCGCTGAGCGCCGCGCGGGTACGCGAGGCGCTCGGAGCCTAATCTGGCCGGCTGGACGCGCGAGCGCCGAAGGTGCGAAGGTCTCGGCAAAATTCCGGAGGAAGCATGATCCGCTCCGTCGTACTCGGCTTGGCCCTGCTCGCTGCGCCGGCCCTGGCACGTGCCGAAACCGTGTTCCTCTCGACCCAGCTCCGCCCGGTCGAGGAAGCGCAGAAGATGCGAGAGGTCATCCTCAAGGATTTCTCCGGCAGCGTCGATTACGTCGTCGAGCTGCCGCCGCAGCTTCCGGTGCGGATCAAGGCGGAGGCGGAGGGCGGCAAACACACCATCGACGTGGTCGGCGCGCTGCACGGCGAACTGCAGCCGCTGGTCAGCATGAATGCGCTGGCGCCCTTGGACAGCCTGGCGGCATCGCTCAGGGATCGCGGCATTCCGGACTCGCTGATGGCGCTGGGCCGGTTCGGGACCGAGCATCAGCTCTACATTCCCTGGATGCAGGCGACCTACATCATGGTCGCCAACAAGCAGGCGCTGCCGTTCCTGCCGCAGGGCGCGGACCTCAATGCGCTGACCTATGACCAGCTCGCCGCCTGGGCCGACGCGGTGCAAGAGAAAACCGGCAAACGCCTGCTCGGCTTCCCCGCCGGGCCGCAGGGGCTGATGCACCGGTTCTTCGAAGGGTTCCTCTATCCGTCGTACACGGGCGGCGTCGTGACGCCCTTCCGCTCGCCGGAGGCGGAAGCGATGTGGACCAAGTTCGCCGCGCTCTGGAAGGGCGTGAACCCGAACTCGACGAACTACAATTTCATGCAGGAGCCGCTGCTGGCCGGCGATGTGTGGATCGCTTTCGACCACATCGCCCGCGTGCTGGACGCGTTGCGGCAGAAGCCGGACGATTTCGTGGCCTTCCCGGCGCCGTCCGGGCCGAAGGGCCGGGGCTACATGCCGGTGCTCGCCGGGCTCGCCATCCCCAAGGACGCGCCGGACGCCAAGGCCGGGGCCGACCTGATCGCCTACCTCGCCCAACCCGCGACGCAGATCGCGACCGCGCGGGCCGTCGGCTTCTTCCCCGTGGTGAAGGCCGAGCTGCCGCCAGACCTCGACCCCGGGCTGAAGCTTGGCGTGGCGGCGATCGAGCGCACGCAATCCGCCAAGGACGCGTTGCCGACGCTGCTGCCGATTGGCCTGGGCCAGCGCGGCGGCGAGTTCGACAAGGTCTATATGGACACGTTCCAGCTCATCGTGCTGCGCGGCCAGAAGCCGCGTGCCGTGCTCGACCGCGAGGCCGAGACGCTGCGGCGCATCATGACCGAGACCGCCGCCCCTTGCTGGACCCCCGACCCGGCCAGCACCGGAGCCTGCCCCGTCCCATAGACCGTGCGCCGTCTCACCCCATACCTGCTGATCGCGCCGTCGCTGATCTTCCTCGGCGTGCTGTTCTTCGTGCCGCTGGTGGAGACGGTGGCGCTCGCCTTCCAAGGCGGCGCAGACAACTTCGCCCGCATGCGGGATGACCTCAACTTCAACGACGCGGTCACCGACACGTTCGCGATCATTGTCATCGTGGTGCTGCTGCAGTTGCTGCTGGCGCTGGTGATGGCGCTCATGCTCCGGCATGTGCAGGTCGGGCGCGGCCTGGTGCTGTGGATCTGGTCGATCCCGCTCGGCGTTTCGGACCTCGCCGCCGGGCTGGTCTGGCTCGCCATCCTGACCGACCGCGGTTATCTCAACACGGTGCTCGCCAAGCTCGGCGTGATCTCCGGGCCGGCAAGCTGGCTCACCTATGAAACGCCGGCGACGCTGCTGGCCGCGATCGTCGTCGCCGAGCTGTGGCGGGCGACGGCCATCGTGCTGGTGATCCTGGTGGCGGGGCTCGAACTGATTCCGAAGGAGTTCGGCGAAGCGGCCGACGTGTTCGGCGCGACGCCGTGGCAGCGCTTCCGCCGGGTCACGCTGCCGCTGCTGAAGCCCAGCATCCAGACCGCGCTGATCCTGCGCACGGTGCTGGCGTTCGAGATGTTCGCGGTGGTGCTGTCGCTTGGCGGGCGGAACTTTCCGGTGCTGATGAGCGAGGCGTTCAACTGGCAGTATGCGCAGCAGGATTACGGCGTCGCCGCGGCCTATGCCGTCGTGGTGATGGCGGTCTCGCTGGCGGCGACCGCGTTCTACCTCGTCCTGCTGCGGAGCCCGGCGCGGTGACGGGGCGTCGCGCGCTGTTCGCGGTCGGCGTCGCCGTGCTGTGCGCCTGGACGCTGGTGCCCATCTACCTGATCGCGGCCGGCGCGGTCGGCGGCCAAGCGATGGCGAACGCCTGGCCGAAGCCGCTCCTGCCGCCCAGCTTTTCCCTGCATACCATCACCGACTTCTTCGCCATCGCCGGCGTGTGGGCGTCGGCGCTGGCGAGCGTCGAGGTGGCGCTGCTGTGCGTGTTGTTCTCGCTGCTGCTCGGATTGCCCGCGGGCTACGCACTGGCCCGCTTCGCCTTCCCGGGCGCCACCGCGTATCGGTTGGCGATCCTGGTCACCCGCGCGTTCCCGGTCGCCATCCTCGCCCTGCCGCTCACCGTCGGCTTCATCCGGCTCGGGTTGTACGACACGCCGCTCGGCGTCAGCCTGATCCACACGGTGCTCGCCCTGCCGTTCGCGGTGCTGGTGTCGTCGAGCCTGTTCGCCGCGATCCCGCACGAGCTGGAGGAAGCGGCTTGGGTGTTCGGCTGCTCCGGGCTGCGCGCGTTCCTGCGCGTGGTGCTGCCGCTGGCGCTGCCCGGCATCGCCGCCGTCGCCATCTTCGCCTTCGTCATCTCCTGGAACGAGGTCTTCGCCGCCTCCGTGCTGACCGTGCGGCACAAGACGTTGACCGCCTACCTGCTGTCCGTCCTCTCCGAAAGCCCGCTGCACGTGCAGTTTGCGGGCGGCTTCGTGCTGATCGTGCCGTCGGTCCTGTTCATCTTCCTGGTGCGGCGGCACCTGTTCGCCATGTGGGGCATCGCCAGCCGATGAGCCCTCGCCATGGCTGAGATCGTGATCGATGGCGTGACGAAGTCCTTCGGCCCGGTCGCCGCGCTCGAGCGGATCGACCTGCGCGTTGCCGATGGCGAGTTCCTCGCCCTGCTCGGCCCGTCGGGCTGCGGCAAGACGACCTTGCTGCGCATCATCGCCGGGCTGGAGACGCAGACTGCCGGGCGTGTGTTGATCGGCGGACGCGACGTTTCCGCTCTGCCGCCGCGCAAGCGGGGGCTGGCCATGGTGTTCCAGAACTATGCCGTGTTCCCGCACCTGCGGGTGCGCGACAACGTCGGCTTCGGCCTGCGCATGGCGGGCGCCGACAAGGCCCGCATCGCCAGCCGGGTCGCCGGCGCCGCCGCCCTGCTGCATATCGAGCCCTATCTCGACCGCTATCCGGCGCAGCTCTCCGGCGGTCAGCGTCAGCGCGTCGCGGTGGCGCGCGCGCTCGCCGTGGAGCCCTCGGTCCTGCTGATGGATGAGCCGCTCTCCAACCTGGACGCGCTGCTCCGGCTCGAGATGCGGGCCGAGCTGAAGTCGGTGCTGCGCCAGGCCGGCACCACGACGGTCTACGTCACCCACGACCAAACCGAGGCGATGGGCCTGGCGGACCGGATCGCCGTGCTGCGGGCCGGGCGCATCGAGCAGATCGGGGCGCCTGCCGACATCTACGCCCGCCCGGCCAGCGTATTCGTCGGCGGCTTCGTCGGCAGCCCGCCGATGAACTTCCTTCCCGTTCCCATTGCCGAGGGTGCGGCGGATCTGCACGGCCTGCATCTGCCCGCCCCCAAAACGTCCGGCCACGCCCTGCTGGGTGTCCGTGCGGAGGACCTCGACGTGGCCGAGGCGGGCCTCCCCTTCGCGGTGCAGGTCGCCGAGCCGATGGGCTCGCATCTCCTGCTCACCGGCACATGCGACGCACAACGGCTGCGGCTGGTCGTCGCCGCCGACCGCTGTGTTGTAGTAGGTGACCTGCTGCATGTCAGGCCGCGGCGCTGGACCTGGATGGATCCCGAGACCGGAGCCGCCTTGTGACCTCGAACCTCGACCAGGCCCGCGCGACGCTGCGCGCGAATGACCGCGGCGGCTACACCGTGCCGAACGGCCGCATCTACCCGTTCCAATGGAACTGGGATTCCGCCTTCGTCGCCATGGGCTGGGCCACGTTCGACGCGGCGCGGGCGTGGCGCGAGGTCGAGACGCTGCTCGAAGGTCAGTGGGACGACGGCATGATCCCGCAGATCGTCTTTCACGCCGCATCCGACGACTACTTCCCGGGTCCGGACGTCTGGGGCACGACGCCGCAATCGCCGCGCACCTCCGGCATCACCCAGCCGCCCGTGCTCGCCACCGCCGCCCGCGCCGTGTTCGACGCCGACCCGGCGGGAGAGGACCGCATGGCGACCATCTACAAGCGCCTGCTGCGGAACCACCGCTGGTGGGAACGCGCCCGCGACCCGGCGCGCCGCGGGCTCGTTGCCACCCTGCATCCATGGGAGACCGGCATGGACAATTCGCCGGCCTGGGACCTGCCGCTGCAGCGCGTGCCAACGACGACTGAGACGAAGATCGTCCGCCGCGACACCGCGCATGTGGATCCGGCCATGCGGCCGCGCCAGGAGGACTACGCGCGCTTCATCCACCTGGTCGATCACTATCGCAATTGCGGTTGGGATCCCGCCCGCATGCTCGCCACGACGCCGTTCAAGGTCGCCGACATCGGCACCAACGCGATCCTGCTTCGCGCCGAGCGTGACCTGCGGGAACTCGCGCGACGGTTCGGTTCGCCCGCTGACCAGGCCGAGATCGGCGAGCGCGTGGAGCGGATGGCGCGCGCCATACCCGCACTCTGGCACGACCCGCTCGGGCTGTTCGTCTCCCGCGACCTCCTGCGCGAGGCGCCGATCCCGGTGGGGACCTCGGCCGGGCTGCTGCCTCCTTACGCGGGGGTTGGCCTCGATCATCTCGCGCCGCTATGCGAGACGTTGGCGCGCTGGGCCGGCACGGTCCGTTTCCTCGTGCCCTCGACGGACCCAGCCGACCCCGCGTTCGAGAAGATGCGCTATTGGCGTGGCCCCGTGTGGGCCGTGGTGAACTGGATGATCGCCGACGGGCTCGGCCGTGCGGGTCAGCATGGATGGGCGGACCGCATCCGGGCCGATACGCGGATTTGCATGGAAGGGGCCGGGTTCTCCGAGTATTTCGACCCGGTGACGGGGCACGGTCTCGGCGGCGCGGACTTCTCCTGGACCGCGGCGATCGGCTTGCTGCTCGCGGAGGGGCGTCATGCTGCAAGCGGGTAGCGGCCGGGCGGATATCACCCCGCCGGTCGGGATTGCGCACGTGAACTGGGGCGCGCGCACCCACGACGTCGCGGAACGGATCCACCTCCCGCTTTGCGTCACCGTGCTGGTGCTGCGCGACGAAGCCGCCACGCTCGCCATCGCCGACATCGACACCTGCCTGATGCGCGAGGACGACGCGACGCCGCTGCGCGCGCTGATCGCCAAGGTGGTCGGCACCGAGACGGGCAGCGTCCGCCTCGCCTGCAGCCATACCCATTCCGGCCCGCCTTACGGCGCGGGACCGACGGGCGGCTATCCCGAGGCGCCCGGAATGGAGCTGGTCCCCGCCTATCGCCGCAAGGTGCGATCCGCCGTTCGCGACGCCGCGCAGCAGGCCGTGGCGGCGCAGCGCCCGGCGCGGTCGGCCGCCGGCTATGGCTCGTGCGACATCACCGTCAACCGCCGCCTGCACCTGCCGGAGCTGAAACGGACCCTCGTATCGCAGAATGTCGAGGGTTATGCCGACCCGACCATCACGGTGATCCGGATCGATGGACTCGATGAGACGCCGATCGCGACGATCGTCGGCTACGGCACCCACCCGATCGTGCTGGCGCATCAGAACCGGGCGATCAGTCCGGACTACCCGGGCGTGCTGCGCCGCGTGTTCGAGTCGATCGTCGGCGGCACGTGCGTCTTCCTGCAGGGCAGCGCCGGCGACCAGATCCCGACCGAGGCGCTGACCGGCGACCTGCAGGCCCCGGTGCGGATGGGAACCCGCCTCGCGGTCGAGGCGGCCCGCACCGCGCTGGGCCTGCGCACCCGGACGGTGCGCCGCCGCTTCGCCGAGATCGTCGAGTCGGGCGCGCCGCTCGGCCTCTGGGTCGAGGAGGAGGCGGCGAGCCAGGAGTATCGGCCGCTGGCCGTCGGCACAAGCCGGGTCGCGCTGCCGCTGCGCCGCTACGGCGAGCACGCGACGTTGGCGAGCGAGGTGGAATCGCTGCGGGGCCAACTCACGACGTTCGACCGGAACCGGGGCGACCCGGCTGCGCTCGCCGATCTCAACTATCGGTTGAAGCGCGCAACGATGAACCTGCAATGGGCGCAACTGGCCGCCGGGCGCGCCACGCTCGAGATCGAGATGCAGGCGATGCGCATCGGCGACGCGGCGCTCGTCGCCGTTCCGCTCGAGCCGTTCGCGCATACCGGCGCCACGATCCGAGAGGCATCCCCGTTCGCGGTCACGCAGTTCGCCGGCTACTCCAACGGCTATGTCGGCTACGTGCCGGAGCGCGCCGACTACGCGTTCGGCGGCTACGAGGTGGAATGGGGCAGCCCATTCAGCGAGGATGCAGCCGAGGTGCTGGTGCGCGAGGCGGCGGCGATCCTCGGCGGGCTCGGGTGAGGAGTTCCGCCATGGCCACGACATCGAACCATAAGGAGAGCCCCATGCGCCGCCGTACGTTCCTCTCGACCGCAACCGCGGCCCTGGCAGCACCCGCGATCGGCCGGGCGCAACGCGCCTCCGTGCTGCGCTTCGTGCCGCAGGCGGATCTCGCGATCCTGGACCCGGTGCAGACCACCGGCGCGGTGACGCGCAATCATGGCCTGCTGGTCTTCGACCAGCTCTACGGCGCCGACGCCAACCTGCGGGCGCAGCCGCAGATGGCCGAGGGCCACGTGATCGAAGACGACGGCAAGCGCTGGACGATCCGCCTGCGCGACGGGCTGCGCTTCCATGACGGGCAGCCCGTGCTGGCACGCGATTGCGCCGCCAGCGTCCGCCGCTGGGGCAAGCGCGACACGTTCGGCCAGGCGCTGATCGCGGTCACCGACGAGATCGCGGCGCCGGACGATCGCACGATCGTGTTTCGGTTGAAGCGGCCCTTCCCCTTGCTCAACGAGGCGCTCGGCAAGAGCAACTCCAACATCTGCGTCATGATGCCGGAGCGGCTGGCGGCGACCGATGCCGCCCAGCCGATCCCCGAGGTCATCGGCAGCGGCCCATACCGGTTCGTCGCGGGCGAGCGCGTCTCCGGATCGCTGGCCGTGTATCAGCGCTTCGAGGGCTATGTGCCCCGGCCGGGCGGCGCGCCAAGCTTCCTCGCCGGGCCGCGCGTGGCGCATTTCGACCGGGTCGAGTGGCACACGCTGCCCGACCCGGCCACCGCCGCGGCCGCGCTGCAGGCCGGCGAGGTGGATTGGTGGGAGCTGCCCGCCTTCGACCTGCTGCCGCTGCTCCGCCGCGACGCGAACATCCGCATCGAAACCGTCGAGACGAACGGCTTCTTCAGCCTGCTGCGGCCGAACCACCTCTACCCGCCCTTCGACAACCCGGCGATCCGCCGCGCGCTGCTCGGCGCGTTCGTGCAGTCGGAGTTCATGCAGGCCGTCGTCGGCGACAACCGCGACCTCTGGCGCGACAATGTCGGCTTCTTCCTGCCCGGCAGCCCCGCCGCCAGCGATGTCGGCCTCGACGCCCTGCCGAAGCGACTGGACACCGACCGCGTCAAGCGCGACCTGCAGGCTGCGGGCTACAAGAATGAGCCCGTGGTCTTCCTCGTGGCCACCGACTTCCAAACCACCAACGCGATGAGCGAGGTGGCTGGCGACGCGCTGCGCCGTTGCGGCGTCAACCTCGACTACCACACCAGCGACTGGGGTACTGCGCTGGGGCGGCTGGCGAGCCAGGAGCCGCCGGACAAGGGCGGGTGGAGCCTGTTCAGCACCTGGGCGTTCGGCGCCGGCGTCGCCAACCCGGCGGCGCACGCCTACATCCGCGGCAGCGGCCGCACCGCCACCTTCGGCTGGTTCACCTCGGAGAAGATGGAAGCGCTGCGGACCGGCTGGCTGGAAGCGACGTCGCCCGACGAACAGGCGCGCATCTGTCGCGACATGCAGGCGGACGCCTTCCAGGAGGTTCCGTTCTACCCGACCGGGGTCTTCTACCAGCCGACCGCTCACCGCGCCGATCTCGTCGATCTGGTGAAGGGCAGCTCGCTGTTCTGGGGCGTGCGCCGCGTCTGATCAGTTGCAGATCATGCCGCTCGAGGCATCCGTGGCCGTGCCGGACTGGCCGAGCGAGCATAGATCGTAGTCGCGGCCCGATCGCGTGCTCGGGTTCTTATAGACGTAAGGGTGGTTCCAAGGGTCCAGCGGCTGCGCGTCGCCCTTGAGATACGGGCCGTTCCAGCCGGACGCACTCGTCGGCCGCGTGTTGAGCGCCGCAAGCCCTTGCTCGCTGGTCGGATAGGAGCCGACATCGAGCTTATACAAGTCGAGGACGGAGCCGATGCGCTCGATCGACTGTTTGGCGATCGAGTTGCGCGCGCCGCCGAGCTGGCGCAGCGCCGCTGGCGCCACGAGGAAGACCAGCAATCCGAGGATGGCCACGACGACCAGGATTTCCAGCAGGGTGAACCCGGCCTGGCGGCGCCGTTCGGCAGGAGATGACGTCATTCGGTGCGGCTACTCCACGCGCAGGAAGATCCCGTTGCGGCGGAGCTCCAGCGCGTATTGCACGACGGCAACCTGGTCCAAGGCGAGGCTGCCGTAGTGGTTGGTGTCGTAGGCGACGGCGTGGGCGCGGACGGCGCAGTGGATCACCTTGCCGTCCGAGACCTGACCGATCGGCGATGCTTCGAGATAAAGCGGCCGGCCGGCCCGGCGCAGCTCGAAGGTCAATTGCCGTAGCACCCCGGGACGGCCGCAGACCGGCTCGGGTGGGTATCCGGCGCGGGACGGGACGGCGCCGAGCACGGCTAGCAGCAAGGCGAGTGCAAGCGTTCGCATGCGGGCTCAACGCAGTGATGGCGCGCAGTTTGCCCGGGCCCGCGCACGCGGACAAGCGAGCTTTCTTGACGCGGCCGAGGCTCCCCGGGCAGACAGCGCCCATGCTCCGCGAGTTCCTGACATGGTGGGTGCGGCAGCTCGCCGGCTTGCTTCCCGCAGGGTGGCGCGAGGCGGACAGCGGCGCCCAGGCGAGGGACGCGGTCGAGCTCAACCTGCTGGAACCCGCGGCGGCGCGGCCGCCGGTTGCCGAGCTGACGCTGCGTCGGGCGTCGCTCGGCCGCTTCACCCTGGATCCCGCCGGGTTGCAGGCGCTCCGGGGGGCGGTCGGCGCCGCGCGGCGGGGCGCGGTGCGGCTCGGCGTGCCGCCGCGGCTGTTCCTCGAGCAATCCGTCAGCTTGCCGCTGGCGGCCGAGCGCGAGCTGGAGTCGGTGCTGCGCTACGAGATGGACCGGCTGACGCCGTTCTCTGCCGACGCCGTGCATTGGGGTTGGGAGATCGAGCGGCGCGACCGCCAGCGCGGATCGCTGCAACTCCGGCTGCTGCTGGTGCCGAAGGCGACGGTCGGGGCGGCGCTGGAGGCGCTGGGTTCGGCCGGGTTGGTTCCGGCCTTCCTCGTGCCCGCCGGGTCGCCAGGGCGCGGCATCGCGCTCAGCCGGCCGCGGGCCGGCTGGTGGCAGGCACGTGGGCCGGCGCTGCTGGGAGGGCTGTGCGCGGTGCTCGCCCTGGCCGCGGTCGCCATCCCGTTCGTGCGGCAGTTCCAGCAGGCCGGGCGTCTCGATGAGCAGATCGCGACGCTCCGCCCCCAGGTGGACGAGGCCGAAGCCCTGCGGCGGCGGCTGCAGGAGCGCGCCGGCAATGCCGACGTGATGGCCGCGGAGGGCGCGCGGCTGGGCGACGCGCTGCAGGTGCTCGCCGACGTGACCGACCTGCTGCCGGACGACACCTATCTCTATGAGCTGGCCCTGCGCGACCGCGTGCTGACGTTGAGCGGCCAGTCCGCCTCCGCCGCCCGCCTGATCCCGATCCTGGCGGCCGACCCGGCGCTGCGCAGCCCGGCCTTCGCCGCTCCGGTCACCCGCAACGAGGTCTCCGGCGCCGAGAGCTTCTCGATCCGCGCGGAGACGGTGCGCTGAACCGCGGCCGCCAGCCTGTCGATCATCATGGCGGTATCGCTACGGCCTTGATCGATCCTCGGCCGGCATGGCAGGAGGTTTCCGGGGATCGGCTTGGGGGAGAGCGCGTTCGTGGCGGTGCCGTTTCTGGCCTGCATGGCCTTGGTCGCGCAAATCTACAGCCTGCCGCCGCGCGTGCTGCCCTCGATCCAGCGAGTGGAAGGCGGAGCGCCGGGCGTGGTCCACCGGAACGCCAACGGGACGGAAGATTTGGGCATCATGCAGATCAACACGATCTGGCTGCCCTATCTGTCAAGCTACTCGCGTCTCTCCGAAGAGGAGGTCCGGGAGCATTTGCTGAACCGGGCCTGCTATAACGTCGCGGCGGCCGGGCTGATCATGTCGATCTACCTGCAGGAGACCGGGGGCGACTTGATGCGAGCCATCGGCAACTATCACTCGCACTCGCCGGCGCTGAACCAGGATTACCAAGCAAAGGTGCTACGCTCCGCCACGATCCTGTTCGCCGGATAGACGTTGGGTATCGCCGGTTCCCCTCGCCGGGCAAAAAGGCGTGCGGGACAATGGCTGAAGAGCTTCCTGGTTGCTGCTATATGTGGGCACTTGATCGGCGGAGGCGGCGTGGATGGACTTGGGTAGCGCTCCACCCCTGATTGGCGACCCGGTGGAGGCGCTCGCCGGTCTGCTGGTCGCCAACGGGCAGTGCGACGCGCGCACCATCGAGCGCGGCCGCCGCGTTGCGGAAGAGAGCGGGCAGCGGCTCGACAAGGTCTTGATCCAGCTCGGCCTGGTCACCGAGCGCGACCTGGCCCGGGCCTATGCGGCGCTCACCGGGCTGCCTTTGGCGGAGCCGGCGCAATTCCCGGCTGGCGTGCCGGTGCTGCCGGAGCGGCTGGGGGCCCGTTTCCTGCGCAACGCCCGGGCGGTGCCGATCGCGGAGCGTGACGGCGCGCTGTTGCTCGCCGTGGCCGACCCGCTCGACCGGTTCCTGCCAGCTTCGGTCGAGGCGGCGACCGGGCTGCGGGTGGCGCTGTGCGTCGGCGTGCCGGTGGAGCTGGACGCCGCGCTGGACCGGCTTTACCCCGACCCGGACCGTGCGGCGCCCGGCGAGACCGAAGCGGGCGGCGAGCCGCTCGAGGAGGACGCCGAACGGTTGAAGGACCTCGCGAGCGAGGCGCCGGTGATCCGGCTGGTCAACGGCATCATCGCCCGCGCCGTGGAGACGATGGCGTCCGACATCCATATCGAGCCGTTCGAGGACCGGCTGCGGGTGCGCTATCGCTATGATGGCGTGCTGCACGAGGCGGAAAGCCCACCCGCGCGACTCACCGCGGCGATCGTCTCGCGGATCAAGATCATGTCCCGCCTCGACATCGCCGAGCGCCGGCTGCCGCAGGACGGGCGGATCAAGCTGGCCATGCGCGGGCAGGAGGTGGACTTCCGGGTTTCGACCGTGCCGTCGCTATATGGCGAGACGGTGGTGCTGCGGGTGCTGGACCGGAGCGCGGTCAGCTTCGAATACGCCAAGCTGGGCTTGCCGGCCCCGGTGATCGAACGGTTCAGCAAGGCGCTGATGCTGCCGAACGGCATCGTGCTGGTCACCGGGCCGACCGGCTCGGGGAAGACCACGACCCTCTACACCGGGCTGCTCGCGCTGAACTCGGTGGTGCGCAAGGTGGTCACGATCGAGGATCCGATCGAATACCAGCTTGCCGGGGTGAACCAGATCCAGGTCAAGCCGCAGATCGGGCTGAGCTTCGCCAACCTGCTGCGCTCGATCCTGCGGCAGGATCCGGACGTCATCATGGTGGGCGAAATCCGCGACCTGGAGACGGCGCAGATCGCGGTGCAGGCGGCGCTGACCGGGCATCTGGTGCTCAGCACGGTGCACACCAACTCGGCGTCGTCCACGATTTCGCGCCTGCGCGACATGGGGCTGGAGGACTATCTGGTCACCGCCGTGCTCCGCGGCGTGCTGGCGCAGCGGCTGGTGCGGCGGCTCTGCATGCAGTGCCGGCGTGCGGAGGAGGCCGCCCCCGAGCTGGTCGCGCGCTTCGGGCTTGACCGGAAGGTGGCCGGCCGGCCGATGCTCTGGCACCCCGTCGGTTGTCCGCACTGCCGCAATACGGGTTATCGCGGGCGGCTCGCGATCGCCGAGTTCCTGGAGCCGACGCCGGCAATCGAGCGGCTGATCTTCTCGCGTGCCGAGCAGGCCGAATTGGAGCGGGAGGCGATCTCGGCCGGGATGGTGACGATGTTCGACGCTGGGCTGCAGGCCGCGCTCGCCGGCGACACCACCATCGAGGAAGTCACCCGCAGCATCCGTGCGGAGGCCTGACCGTGCCCTCCTTCCGCTATGTCGCGCTCGATTCGGCAGGCCAGACGCGGCGCGGGCTGATGGAGGCGGCCTCGGAGGCGGAGGTGGTGGCCCGGCTGCAGCGCAGCGGGAGCATCCCGATGCGTGCCGAGCCGGCCGGCGGCGTGCTGACCGGGCTGCTGCATCGCGAGGTCGGTCGGCGCGGGATGAGCCGCCAGGAGGTGGCGGATTTCACGCGCGAATTGGCGGTGATGCTCTCGGCCGGGCAGGACCTGGACCGCAGCCTGCGGTTCCTGGCCGAGACGGCGAAGAACCGGCGCGTCCTGCAGACGGTGGACGCGCTCCGCCGCACGGTGCGGGACGGCGGCTCGCTGGCGAAGGCGCTGGCCGAGCATCCGCGGACGTTCTCGCGGCTCTATGTGGGCTTGGTCCGGGCCGGCGAGGCGGGCGGAACCCTGGCGCCGACGCTCGAGCGACTGGCGGCGCTGCTGGAGCGCGAGCGGGGCTTGGCCGCCAGCGTCACCTCTGCGCTGATCTACCCGGCGCTGCTGCTCGTGGCGGCGATCGGCTCGATCGTGCTGCTGCTGACGCAGGTGCTGCCGCAATTCGTGCCGCTGTTCGAGCAGAGCGGCGCGCCGTTGCCGGGGCCGACCCGGGTGTTGCTGGCGCTGGGCGACTTCGTCTCGGACTGGGGTCTTTACGTGCTGCTGCTCTTGCTGGTCCTGCTGGCGCTGGCGAGCCAGGTGCTGAAGCAGCCGGGGCCACGGCTGCAGGCCGACCGGGCGCTGCTGCACATGCCGGTGATTGGCCCGCTGCAGCGGGAAATCCTGGCGTCGCGCTTCGCCCGGACGCTCGGCATGTTGCTGATCAACGGCGTGCCGCTGATCACGGCGCTGGCGATCGTGCAGGACGCGGTGGGCAACCGGGCGGGTGTCGCCGCGATCGAGCGGGCGTCGATCCTGGCCAAGGGCGGCGCCGGCTTGGCGCGACCGTTGGAGGAGTCGCGCATCTTTCCGGCGCGGACCATCCACTTGCTGCGGCTCGGCGAGGAAACGGCGCAGCTCGGGCCGATGGCGCTGCGGGCGGCGGACATCCATGAGGAGCGGACCCGGTTGCGGGTGCAGCGGCTGGTCGCACTCCTGGTGCCTGGCATTACGGTGGTGATGGGAGCGGCGATCGCGGGCATCGTCGCCTCGTTGCTGCTGGCCATGCTCGGGCTGAACGATCTTGCGGCGAGCTGAGCGCGGCTTCACGCTGATCGAGGTCATCGTGGTGCTGGTGATCCTCGGCCTCGTCGGCGGCCTGGTGCTGGCGCGCGGGCCGATGCGCAGCGCCGCTCTCGACATGCGGGCGGAGTCGCAGGCGGTGGCGGGCGCGCTGCGGCTGGCGCGCTCGCGGGCGATCGCCAGCAATCGGCCGGTAGCGGTCCGCTTCGGTCCGCGCAGCCTGCAGGTCGGGAACGACCCGGCCCGGCCCTTGTCGCCCGACATCGGCCTGCTGGCGGCGCCCGGTCCGGTGATCCTGTTCCAGCCCGACGGAAGCTCGTCCGGAGGCACGGTCCAGCTCAGCGGCGCGGGCCGCGCGGCCGAGGTCGGCGTGAGCTGGCTGACGGGCCGCGTCGTTGTCGCGGATGTGCGTTGATTTTAGCGGTTGACGCTCGGCGCCCAACGAGGGCACGAGACGGGCAATGAGGGGATCGACTCACCCATCGGCCCAGGGCGCGTCGGAGGCGGTGCGCTAGGTGGGAGCGTTGCCTGAGGGCGTGCGGGGCCGCGTGCTCGCGGTGCTGATCCTGCTCGTGCTCATCGCGGCCGTCTGGGTCGGAGTCGTGACGCCAGCTTCTAATTGGTACGCCGATCGGCAGGAGCGGTTGCTCACGCAGCAGACCCTGGCGCGGCGGATGGCGCAGATCGCCGCCGGATTGCCGGAGCTGCGGCAGCGCGCGGCGAACACGCAGGTCAGCGCGCCGGTGGCGGTGCTGGAGGGGGCGACCGACGCGGTGGCCGGCGCCGGGCTGCAGCAGATGTTGCAGTCGATCGCCGGCAAGGCGGGGGCGACGCTGGCGAGCACCGAGGTGCTGCCCGGGGAGCAGATCGGCGAGTACCGGCGGATTGGGGTGCGGTTCGCAGTCACGGCGCAATGGCCGGTGCTGGTGAACTTGCTGCAAAGCATTACCGGCGGGTCACCGCGCATGTTCGTCAACGACTTGCAGATCCAGGGCGGGCGCGGCTTCGGCAACGACGCCGGACGGATGCTGGTTTCGTCCATGGTCGTCTATAGCTTCCGCGCCGGCACCGCGTCGTGAGGTCGGTCGGCTTGCGGGCTTCGCCCCAGGGCGCACGGCGCTTGGCTCGTGCGGCCTGTGCGCTGATGACGCTGCTTGCGTCCTGCGCGCGGCCGGAAACGCCGGTCGTGACCGCGCTGCCGGACTTGCCGGCGGCGACGGGGGCCGCTTCGCCGCGGATCAGCGGGGCCGTGGGCAGCGATATCGGGCCCGGCACGCCGCAGATCGCCTTCGGCCAGGTCCGGGCCGTTCCCAGCGTCCCCGGCCAGGCCGCTTCGGAGCCCGGCGACATCTCGCTTGATTTCGTCGACACCGACATCCGCGAGATCGCCGCCCAGGTGCTCGGCAACGTGCTACGGGTGAACTATACGATCGATCCCGCCGTGCGGGGCACGGCGACGCTGCGAACGGTCAACCCGATCGCGCGCTCGCGCGTGCTGCCGGCGCTGCAGGCGATGCTGGCGCAGAATGGTGCGACGGTCGCCGAGTCGGGCGGGCTCTATCGCGTCCTGCCGATCGCCGCCATTGCCGGGGCGCCGGGGCTCGCCAGCGGCGGCGCGCTCGCTGGCAGCGCCGTCGTTCCGCTGCGTTACGCCTCGGCCGAGGACCTCGCCAAGGTGCTGCAGCCCTATGTAGGCCAGACCGGCAAGGTCGTCGCCGACCCGGCGCACAACACGCTGCTGCTCAGCGGCGACCCGGCGACGCGCGAGGCCCTGGTCAACCTCACCGCGGCGTTCGACGTCGATGTGCTGGCGGGGCAGTCCTACGCGCTGTTCCCGGTGACGACGGGCAACGCCAAGGATTTCGCGACCGCGCTCTCCGAGGCGATGCGCAGCGGCCAGGGATCGGCGCTGGCCGGGCTGGTCCGCGTGGTGCCGATGGAGCGGATCAATGCGGTGCTGCTGGTCTCGTCGCAGCCGCGCTACATCGAGGACGCGCGCCGCGTCTACGCGCTGGTGGATCGCAACCGGCGGGAGACGGTCCGCGGGTGGAACGTCTACTACCTGCAGAATAGCCGCAGCAACGACATCGCCTATGTCCTGCAGCAAGCGTTCACGCCCAACCATGTGACCGCCGTGCCGAGTGCCAGGGCGAGCGGACAGCAGCCGCAGCAGAGCCGAACGACCAACGCCTTCAACTCCGGCGCCAACGCCGGCACGGGCAGCACCGGGCTGAACACCGGGATCGGCGGCGGCGGCGGTCTGCAGACCACGGGCGCCTCGAGCCTAGGCCTCGGTACCAACGCCGGTCCGGCCATGCAAAATACGGCGGCCGCGCAGCCCAACCCGGCGCAGAACCCCGCCAATCCGCTGCTCGGCGGGCTCGAGCCTGGCGGTGCCCAGGGCGGCAGCGAGGCCGAACTCAACAACATCCGCATCATCCCCAACCCGGAGAACAACGCCGTCCTGATCTACGCCACGCCGCAGGAACGCGACACGATCGAGGCGATGCTGCGCAAGATCGACATCCTGCCGCTGCAAGTCCGGATCGACGCGGTGATCGCCGAGGTGACGCTGACCGACAGCCTCAAATACGGCACGCAGTTCTTCTTCAGATCGGGCGGCTTGAACGGCGCGCTGAACTTCAGCCCGCAAGGCACGGCGGCGAGCGCGCTGCTTAACGAGTTCCCCGGCTTCGTGCTGAGCGGCAACAACAACACCAGTGCCGCGCTGAGCGCGCTGCAGAACATCACCACGGTGAAGGTGCTGTCCTCGCCGCAGTTGATGGTGCTCGACAACGAGGCGGCGCGGCTGCAGGTGGGCAATCTCGTCCCGTACCTGACCAGCAGCTCGCAGAGCACGCTGACCACCAACGCCCAGATCATCAACTCGATCGACTACCGCGAGACCGGGGTGATCATGGAAGTGACCCCGCGGGTGAACAGCGGGGGGCTGGTGACGCTGGACATCGCGCAGGAGGTGAGCGACGTCGACACGGCGGCCACGTCGTCGTCCTCGATCAACTCGCCGACCTTCCTGGAGCGGAACGTGAAGTCGCGGGTCGTGGTGCAGGACGGGCAGACGGTGGGACTGGCCGGGCTGATCCGCGATTCGTCGAGCCGCAACAACGACGGCATCCCATGGCTGAAGGACGTGCCGGTGCTTGGCGCGCTGGCCGGGCAGCAGGACAATGAGCGGACCCGCACGGAGCTGCTGGTGATGATCACGCCGCACGTGATCCATGATCAGCGGGACGCGCGGGCGCTGACCGAGGACTTGCGCGACCAGTTGATCAACGCGGCCGCAATTCCGGACCAGTTGCAGCGGCAGGGCCTCTCCGGCTCGGCCGACCCGCAGCGGCGGGTGCGCAAGGCGGTCGGGTTGGAGCCGTCGAATTAGCTGCCGAGTAAGGCGAGCCGGACGAGCCAGCCCGCCAACGCCAGGAAGGACCCGAACGGCAACA
>Ga0213875_10001210_pt1 | contig 17557 bp, 17 predicted proteins | sample BarmaccomBMRX_R8_FD_160105 | JGI IMG/M metagenome (GOLD analysis project Ga0213875, IMG submission 160105) | Root-associated microbial communities from Barbacenia macrantha in rupestrian grasslands, the National Park of Serra do Cipo, Brazil - RX_R8 | ecosystem: Host-associated > Plants > Roots... | reverse complement strand
GTAAGTTCCCCGAGCTGCTCGATGAAGTCATCCAGTGGGATCAGTCACCGCCGTAGCCCGGGGATCGCCACCCTTTCTCTACGTTCATGACTATGGTAATCATGAATTTACCGAAAGGGGCGGTGTATGGCTGACATCGAAGTCGAACGGCGCGGAACGGCGGTCTGGATCACCATCAACCGGCCGGATCGTCGCAATGCCTACGACCTGGCCATGGCCAGGGCCATGACGACGGCCGTTCAGGACGCCTCATCGGCCGAGGCTGTCGTGCTGACCGGCAGTGGCGGAGCCTTCTGCGCCGGCGGTGCGCTGACCCAGCTCGACGATCCCGATCCTGAGCAGCTCCGCGAGCTGTTCACCTCCTCCCTGCGGCTGACCGATGCGATGCGGTTGTGCCCGCGTCCGGTCATCGCCGCCGTCGACGGAGCGGCCGCCGGAGGTGGTAACGAGCTGGTCGCCGCCTGCGACTTCGCCATCGCCACCGAACGGTCAACGTTCGGGCAGACCGGCCCCAAGGTCGGCTCGGCGCCGGTGCTCGGGGCGACCAACCTGCTGCCAGTCCAGATCGGCGAGAAGCGGGCCAAGGAGATGGCGATGATGTGCCGTCGTTACTCGGCTGCGCAGGCTCTGGCCATGGGCCTGATCAACGAGGTGGTCCCGGATGACGGGCTGGTCGCGGGCGTGGAGCGGTGGCTGGCCGAGATCCACCGGCTCAGCCCGCGGTATCTGGAGATCACCAAGATCAGTTCCAACATTTGGTGGAACCATGCCAAGGACAACATGACCGCCGGACTCGGCATGCTCATCCAGGCCATCGGCAGCGAAGACATGCGCGAGGGGGCCAACGCCTTCCTGGAGAAGCGGCGGCCGAACTTCCGCGGCGACTGACCCGAGATCCTGGACGAGGGGCATCAGATGGACTCACCGGCTTCCCTTTTCGACCTGACGGGCCGGGTCGCGGTGGTGACCGGCGGTAGCCGCGGTCTGGGCCGGGCCATGGTGCTGGCCATGGCCGCGGCCGGGGCCGACGTCGTGATCGCTAGCCGGAAAGAGCAAGCCTGTCTTGACCTGGCCGATGAAGTGCGGGCCAGCACCGGCCGCGACGCCCTCGGCCTCGGCCTGCACGCCGGTCAGTGGGACGCGATCGAGCCGTTTGTCGACGCTGTCTACGATCACTTCGGTCACCTTGACGTCCTGGTCAACAACGCGGGCATGTCCCCGGTGTACGGCGAGCTCGGTGACGTCTCCGAAGCCCTGATGGACAAGGTGCTCGACGTCAACCTCAAGGGCCCGTTCCGGCTGACCGCCCTGGTCGGCCCGCGGATGGCGGCCGACCGTGGTGGCTCGATCGTGAACATCTCCAGCGCCGCCGCGATGGCGGGCCACCCGCGTCCGCATCAGCTGCCCTATGCGGCGGCCAAGGCCGGGCTCAACGCGCTGACGGTCGGGTTTGCGCACGCTTACGGGCCGACGGTCCGGGTCAACTCGATCGTCGCCGGCACGTTCCTGACCGACATCAGCAAGTCCTGGGACATGGAAGCTTTTGCTCGCCGCGCCGAGACGTTTGCGTCGGGGCGGGCCGGGGAGCCGGACGAGATCGTCGGCGCGGCGCTGTTCCTCGCCTCGGCCGCGTCCAGTTACACGACCGGTTCGCTGCTCACCGTGGACGGGGGGCAACCCTGACCGGCTTGTTCCCGGGTTACTCTTTCAGTATAACTATGCATATGATAAATATTTAAGTCCGTCGATCGGCAGGAGTTGGAATGATCCCGGCCATCGGAACGCCGCCGTTCCAGATCGGCACGCTGGCCCGCGATGCGCAGGCCGCTCGTGACCGGCACGACCGTGGCTTCGGCGTGCGCCCGTGGATCAGCTCGGACTGGAACTCCGGGCATTTCTGGGACGGGATGGCCAACGAGGTGGTCGAGGTCCGGCACCGTGTCATGTTCGGCCGTCTCACCGGCGACATCGCCCTGGAGTTCATCGAAGTCGATCCGGCCGGGCCCGCTCCGCGAGCGTGGGATCTGGACCGGGCGGAGATCACCGCGCACCTCGGGTACTGGTGCCGGGACACCCGGCCCGTGGCCGAAGCGCTTCTCGCGGCGGGCGGCGCGATGGTCATGGCCCGGGTGACCGGCCCCGAGCTCGGTGACGCGCTGACCGCCCGGGCCGTCGCCGACCCACTGCCCGCCGGGCTGGACACGTGCTACATCGCCACCGCCGAGGGACTGCTGGTCGAGCTGGTGCCGGCCGCGATCTGGGGCGGCCGCCTGCGCGCTTCGTTCGGTGACGCGATCGACGACGTGCTGGCGGCTCCGCCCAGCGGACTGCTGGCCTGAACACCGGCCGGAAGGGAAAAGCCATGAGCGAGACAACCACAGTCTGTGTCGTCGGCGCCGGCCAGATGGGCAACGGTATTGCCCAGCTCGCCGCCACCGCGGGGTACCAGGTACGGCTGGTGGATGTGACCGCCGAAGCGCTCGAACGCGGCCGGGCGGCGATCGAGAACAGCCTGGCCCGGTTGGCCAGGAAGGGCACGCTGAGCACGGAACAGATCGAGGAGATCTGGTCCCGGCTGACCCTGGTCGCCGACCTGGAAGAAGGTGCCGCGCCAGCCGGGATCGTCATCGAGGCGGTACCGGAGATCGCCGGGCTCAAGCACGAGGTGTTCGGCCGGGTCGCCGCGGTGACCGCGCCGCAGACCCTGCTCGGGACCAACACGTCCCAGACCAGCATCACCGCCCTGGCGGCACCGCTGGGTGAGCGGGCCGGGTGCTTTGTTGGGATTCACTTCTTCAACCCGCCGGTCATGATGCGTCTGGTCGAGCTGATCCGCGGCCTGCAGACCGCAGACGAGACCCTGGCCCGGGCCCGCGCGTTCGCGGAGAGCCTCGGCAAGGAAGTCGTGGTCTGCCAGAAGGACAGCCCAGGCTTCCTGACCAGCCGGGTGTCCGCGATCCTGCGCCTGGAGTGTGTGCGCATGCTGGAGGAGGGCCTCGGCACGGCGGAGGACATCGACAAGGCCATGCGGCTGGGCTTCAACCATCCGATGGGGCCGCTGGAGCTGGGCGACTTCAACGGGCTGGACACGTTCTACCACGTGCTCACGGCGCTGGAGAAAGCGCACGGCGACCGGTTCAAGGCCACGCCGATGGTGCACAACATGATCGCGGCGGGCTGGCTGGGACGCAAGACCGGCCGCGGCTTCTACGACTATTCCGAGGCAACCTGAGCCGTTGCCACGTAAGTTATAACGATTATAATAGTTACTGGACGAGGTTCACAGAACGGTCCTGACCCTTGGGGGCGTAGCCGGTGGCGTTGCGGTTCGGCTTGGCCATCATGAACGACTTCCCGCCCGACGTCGTGCCCGCCCGCCGGATCGGTGCGCTGCGTGAGCAGATACAGGTGGCTGGGCACAGCGGCATCGGGTCGATCTGGGTTCTGCAGCACTACCTGGGCACCATGCCTACCCTGCAGCCGCTGCCTTTGCTGGCCGCGCTGACTCCCTTCACCGGGGAGATGCGCGTCGGTACCAACATGTACATCCTGCCGTTTCGCCATCCGGTCGGCGCCGCCGAGGAGTTCGCGACCCTCGACCATCTGTCCGGCGGCCGGGTCATCGCCGGAGTCGGCCTCGGCTACCGGCAGAACGAGTTCGACGCCTTCGGCGTCCCGATGTCTCAGCGGCTCGGCCGGTTCAACGAGGCCGTGCAGATCATCCGCAAGCTGTGGTCGGGGCAGCGGGTAACCCATCAGGGCAAGTATTTCCAGCTCAGCGGGGAACAGATAAGCCTTCCGCCGATCCAGCCGGGTGGTCCTCCGATCTGGGTTGGCGCAGGCGGCAGGCCCCAGGCAATCGACCGTGCGGCCCGCCTCGGTGACGCCTGGATCATCCCCCCGCACGCCGCCGGGAACCGCCTGCGCGAGCTGCTCGGTCTTTACCGCGAGGCCCGGCGGACCCATGGCCGGGGCGACGCCGGGGAGGTTGTGGTCCGGCGGGACATCCTGCTCGACGAAGACGCCGAACGGGCCTGGCGGGTCGGCTCCGAGGCCCGGGTCGCCCTGTCGGGTGAGTACGGGCGCTACAACCGCCCCGACGACACCAGCGACTACCAGCACCTGGCCGGCCCTGGCCAAGCCGAGCAGCGCGCTCGCGAGGCCTATCTGTTCACCGACCCCGAAACCGCCGTGGCCGCGCTCAAGGAGCTCGAAGCGGACGGCGTGACCACCGTCATCTTGCGTATGCAGTGGTTCGGCCTGCCCCAGGACAGGGTGCTGCACTCCCTTGACCTGTTTGCCCGGCAGGTACTGCCCGCCTTCCAGGACAGGAGCGTTTCCGCGTGACCAGGACCTACACCGACCTCAACCTGCGTTTCCCGGACCGATCGACCTGGACGCTGGCCCATGTACTCCGCCATCAGGCGGCCGAGCAGCCGGACGCGACGTTCCTCGTAGCGCCAGAAGAAGAGGCCGAATACACCTACGGCGATACGTACACCCGGGCTCGGCAGGTGCTGGCCGGCCTGACCGCGGCCGGCGCCCGGCGGGGCGACCGGGTCGTCGTCATGGCGATGAACTCGTCGCGGTTCGTGTTCTCCTGGCTCGGCACCGGCATCGGCGGCCTGATCGAGGCGCCGATCAACACCGCCTACGAAGGTGACTTCCTCCGCCATCAGGTCGTCCTGGCCCAGGCCCGGTTCGTCATCACCGACGATACGTTCGCCGCGCGCTTTGCCGCGATCAAGGCCCAGATTTCCTTGGTGGAAACGTTCTTCGTCATCGACACCGGAGGCGGCCCGGCCGCGGTCGAGTCGTTGCGCGCCGCGGGCTGGAACGCGGAGCCGTGGGACGTCCTGCTGAGTTCGGGTACCGCCGAACCAGCTGACCTGACCCCGGGGGAGCAGGCCTCGATCTTCTACACCTCGGGCACCACCGGGCCGAGCAAGGGCGTGGCCATGCCGCACGGGCAGATGTTCTTCTTCGGTGAGGAAGTGGCCAGTCTGCAGCGGATCACCCCAGCCGACACCTACCTCACCACCACCCCGCTGTTCCATGGCAACGCCCAGTTCATGGCGGCCTACCCGGCTCTGGTCGCGGGCGCACGCCTGGTGATCCGGTCCAAGTTCTCGGCCAGCCGCTGGGTCGACCAGCTGCGGGAGAACGACGTGACGGTGACCAACCTCATCGGCGTGATGATGGACTTCGTCTGGAAGCAGCCCGCCCGCCCCGACGATGCCGACAACAAGCTCCGCACGGTGTACGCGGCCCCGACCGCGTCCTCGATCCTGAAGGAGTTCATGGCCCGGTTCGGCATCGAAGCAATGGTCGATGCCTTCGGCCTCACCGAGACCTGCGCGCCGATCCTCTCGCCGTACGGCGAAATCCGCCCGGCGGGAGCGGCCGGCTTGGTCGCCAGCGACTTCTTCGAAATCCGGCTCGTCGACCCGGAAACCGACGAGGAGGTAGCGGTGAACGAAGTTGGCGAGCTGGTTGTCCGCTACAAATACCCCTGGACGTGCAGCCTCGGGTACTACGGCATGCCCGAGAAAACCGCTGAGGCCTGGCGCAATTTGTGGTTCCACACCGGGGACGCCCTCAAGCGGGACGAGGACGGCTGGTACTACTTCATCGACCGGTACAAGGATGCGCTCCGCCGCCGGGGGGAAAACATCAGCTCCTACGAAGTGGAGCAGGCGGTGCTGAGCTTCCCGAGCGTCGTCGAATGTACCGTGCTCGGTGTCCCCGCCGACCAGGAGGCCGGTGAGGACGAGGTTCTCGCCGTGGTGGTCACGTCCGATCCGGTCGAGCCGCAGGAGATCTGGGCCTGGTGCGAGGGCCGGGTGCCGGCGTTCGCCACACCGCGCTACATCCGGTTCGTTGACGCCATCCCGCGAACTCCGTCGGAAAAGGTGAAGAAGGCGGACCTGCGCGCGGACGGGATTACCGCCGACACCTTCGACCGCGCCCAGCTTGACCGGGGTCGGGTCACCGTCAACCGCACGTCATGAACATGACAATCAAATCTACTATCAGCTCAGGAGCTGGAAGAGGTGAGGGTCAACCATGTCTGAGCCCTGGCGCTTCGATGGCAAAGTCGCGCTGGTTACCGGCGGTGCGCGCGGTCAGGGACGTTCGCACGCCGTCAACCTGGCCAAACGCGGTGCCGACGTTGTGATCCTGGACATTCTGGAGCAGATCCCGTCGGTCGAGTACGGCATGTCGACGCAGGCCGACATGGACGAGACCGTCAAGCTGATCGAGGCTGAGGATCACCGGGTCCTCCCGATCAAGGGCGACGTCCGCAGCTGGGATGACGTCAACGGAGCGGTCAGCGCCGCAGTGAGCGAGTTCGGCCACCTCGACCTGGTCTCGGCCAACGCCGGCGTCATGCCCACCACGGGCGAGCCCGCGCAGCAGCTCGACGCCTGGCACGCCACCATCGACACCATGCTGACCGGCGTTTACTACACGTTGCGGGCCGCGACTGCCCCGATGGTCGAGTCCGGCCGGGGCGGGTCAGTGGTTATCACCGGATCCACCTCCACGTTCCAGGGCGTGGCCTACAACCAGAAGATGCTCAACCCGGGCCAGGTCGGCTACGGGGCCGCCAAGCATGGCATCGTGGCCATCATGCGCAACTTCGCCAAGGCCCTCGGCCAGTTCAACGTCCGGGTGAACCTGGTCGCGCCGCAGGGCGTGCGGACACCCATGCTCGTCAACCCGTACTTCGGCCCCTCCGTCCGCGAAGGCGCGCCTCCCGGCTGGATGGCCAACGTCATGAACACCGACATCGTCGAGCCGCAAGACATCTCCGAGGCCGTGCTGTGGCTGCTGTCCGATCAGGCCCGCTACGTCACCGGCACCTCGGTCGCCGTCGATTCCGGCACGCTCATCTACTGATTGCCTGCCGGTCGGCCGCCGCCGCGGCTCAATCTTCGGCGTCGGCCGGCTTGCGCATGGCCATGCCCGTTCGCTTTATGAAGCAGATGAGCGTGCCGTCCTGGTTGTAGCCGCGGTGCTCGAACCAGACGATCCCGCGCGAGCGGTCCGACTTGGACTCGCGCTTGTCGACGATGGTGGTCTCGGCCCGGATGGTGTCACCAGCGAAGACTGGGGCCGGGAACTCGATCAGCGTGTAGCCCAGGTTGCCCAGCGAGGTCCTGAAGACCAGTTCGGGCACAGTGATCCCGCCGATCAAGCCCACCGTGAACAGGCTGTTCATCAGGGGGCGGCCGTAGGGCAGAGTCTTGGCGTACTCAGCGTCGAGGTGCAGTGGTGCCGGGTTCATCGTCAGCGACGTGAACAGCACGTTGTCCATTTCGGTCACCGTGCGGGTGTAGGCGTGCTTGATGACGAGGCCGATCTCCATCTCCTCGAAGTACAGACCACGCATCAGACCTGTCCCTTTCCTTCATCCAGGGCGAGAATGTCCTCGGCCCGCGCCAGCCACTGCTCGGCCTTGTCCAGGTGAGCCTTGTCGATGTGGCGGCCTTCGTAGATCACCGCCCCGGCGCCTTCGGCGGCGGCGGCCTGGTAGGCGGCGACCAGCCCGCGGTAGAACGCGATGTCGGTCTCGGACGGGCCATACGCGGCATTGACGACGGCCACATGTGATGGATGGATGATCACTTGCCCCCGGAAGCCGATTTGCCTCCCCTGGTCACAAAAGCGCCGGAGGCCGTCGAGGTCGTGCACCCGTTCCCACAGGCCGGTCATGGCGTGAACCCCAGCCACCCGGCAGGCCAGCAGCACCCGGCTGCGGTGCGCAAGCGTCTCCAGTCCCTCCGGGGTCCATTCGAAGCCGATCTCCCGGGCGACGTCGGCGTGCTCGGCGGTTGAGCCGATGACGGCGCCCACCCGGGGTGTCGCGGCCGCGATGGCCTCGACCTGGGCGAGGGCGGCCGCGGTCTCGATGGGGAACACGAGCTCGACGCCGCTGACCCCGTTGCGCCGTTCGAACCAGTCGACCAGCGTGTCGAACCGCAGCGCGTCGACCGGGCTTTCCACCTTGGGGGCGAACACCGCGTCGAGACCGGGCACCATCGTGGCCTCGAGGTCGGCGCCGGCCAGATCGGTCGCCACCGGATTGACCCGGACCAGCACACCGATGTCCGGAGCGAGCTTCTTAGCCCGCGCGATGGACTCGCGGACCAGGCCGCGTGCTTCCTCCTTGTGCTCCTGCGGCACGGCGTCCTCGAGATCGAGCACGATGGCGTCGGCGCCGGAACGGATCGCCTTCTCGACCCAGGACGTGCGATGGCCGGGCAAGAACAACATGGACCGGTAGGGGCGCACGGCGACCTCGTCTCGATGCAAGCGGCGGGCCTGTATCAGGCAGCCGGACGGTCGATTCACTTACTATCATACGCATAGATCTGCTTGTAGGCAGCTGGCCGCACCGGCCTTTCCCTTGACGAAACCATAAAAATGATAACTATGATTAGGCTGAAATAGGCCGACCGACTGCCTTGCCCCGGCCCGATTGCGGATCAAAAATGATGATAATAGATAGCTCGTGGCGTCCGAGGAGGACTGCATGACAGGGCCGCTTGACGGAGTCCGGGTGGTTGAGCTCGGCTCCATGTACGCGGCGCCGACCGCCGGTCGGATGCTGCGGGACTTCGGTGCCGACGTCGTGAAGGTCGAGGATCCGGCGGTCGGCGACTTCGCGCGGCAGTGGCAGCCTCAGTTCGAGGGCCAGTCTTTTGGGTTCGCGCGACTCAACTCGGGCAAGCGCTCAGTCGGCATCGACCTGCGCTCGCCGGACGGCCGTGACCTCGTGCTCCGGCTCGCATCCGGAGCTGACGTCCTCATCGAGAACTTCCGTCCGGGGCGGATGGAAGCCTGGGGGCTCGGCTTCGACGAGCTGACGAAGGTCAACCCGCGCATCATCTTCACGCGGGTCAGCGGCTTCGGGCAGACCGGCCCGTACCGCAAGCGCCCGGGTTTCGGCACCGTCGCCGAGGTCGCGGCCGGCTACGCCTTTCTCAACGGATGGCCCGACACGCCCCCCACCGCGCCCCCGTTCGGCTTCGCGGATTCTATCGCCGGTATCTCGGCCGCCTTCGGGACGGCCATGGCGCTGTTCCGCCGGTCGGCCGCCGGGACCGGCTCGGTGGTCGACGTTGCGCTGTACGAACCGCTGATGTTCATCCTGGGTGACGCCGTGCTCAACTACACCGCCAGCGGCTATATCACCCAGCGGCACGGAAACTCCTCGGGAGCGGCGTCGCCGCGGGGAATCTACGAGGCGGCCGACGGCCGGTGGCTGGCCATCGCCGCGTCCAACCAGACCATCGCCATGCGGCTGTTCGACGCGATGGGCCGCCCAGACATGAAGACCGATCCGCGCTACGCGACCAACACCGCGCGGATGGCCAACAACGCCGAGCTTCAGGAGATCGTCATCGACTGGATCAGGCAGCGGCCGCGTGATGAGGTGCTGGCGATCCTGGGCAAGTTCGAGGTCGTCGCGGACTCGGTCAACGACGCCAGCGACATCGCCGCCGACCCGCACTTCCTGGAGCGCACGCTGCGCCCGCTGGCCGGTACCGTACTGGGCGATGTGCTCACCCCGGGTCCGGTCCTGCACGTCAGCGGTTACGGCGGCCCGCGCTACCAGGGCGTGCCGGCGGTTGGGGAGCACACCGCCGCCGTCCTCGGTGACGAACTCGGGCTGTCAGCGGATGAAATTGCCGACCTGTCGGAGCGGGGTGTGATCTCGCCGGTCGCCACCAGCTGAGGAAGCCAATTGACCTTGTCTGACGGCGACTGCACGCCGGAAACCTTCAAGCAGCCAGAATCCCGAAGATAAGTTGATAATTATTAGAACCATGTTTATCATTTTAAAGAATTTGGTTTCGTGAACAGCAAGGATTGGAACGCTCCGGCGAAAAGCCAAGGGAGGCAACGATGGGACGGGTAGCTGGGAAGGTCGCGCTCATCACAGGCGCAGGCCATGGGCAAGGGCGGAGTCACGCGGTTCGGCTGGCGGAAGAAGGAGCCGACATCATCGCCGTCGACCTCTGTGCCCCAGTGGAGAGTGTTCCATACCGGATGTCCGTGGCCGCCGACCTTGAGGAGACGGTCCGTCTCGTCGAAAAGCTCGATCGACGGATTATCGCGACTCCTGCAGATGTGCGGGACTACGCTGCCCTGCAACAAGCCGTCGACCGTGGCGTGGCCGAACTGGGCAGGCTGGACATTGTCGCGGCCAATGCGGGCATTGTCAGCTATGGACCGGCAGCCGAACTGTCGGAGCAGGCGTGGCGCGACGTGATCGACGTCAACCTCACTGGCGTGTGGCACACCTGCAAGGCGGTAATTCCACATCTGATCAAGGGCGGCCACGGTGGTGCCATCGTCATCACCAGTTCGGTGGCAGGCCTGAAAGGCTGGGAAAATCAGGCTCACTATGTCTCGTCGAAGCACGCCGTGGTGGGGCTGATGCGGACTTTGGCCAAGGAACTCGCTCAGCATTCGATCCGGGTCAACACAGTTCACCCGACGGCGGTCGACACTGACATGCTGCTGAACGACTATACGTACCAGCTTTTCCGTCCTGAACTCGATGCCCCGGCGCTGGACGATGCAAAAGAGATGTTCTACGACCTCAACGCGCTTCCGACTCCATGGGTGAAGCCGGTCGACATCAGCAACGCAGTATTGTTTCTCAGCTCTGATGAGGCCCGGTACATCACCGGTGTCACGCTGCCGGTGGATGCGGGGTGCCTGATCAAGTAGAGCGCCTGCTGATGTCGGTGTTGTCGCGGTGGCTTCATTGCGGGCCAAGCTCGTCTCGAAGCTCGTCTATCTGGGCGTTTATACGGGCCAGCATATTCGTGACTATCGGTGCATCGATGGTCTCGTCGCTGGCGAGCGCCTGGCATCGCTGCGCCGACCAGGCGAGCCGGGAAACCTCGCCGATCAGGCGGGTACGGGCCGAATCAGAATTCATGAGGGCTGATCTCCAGTGACGGCACGGTTGACGGTCCAGCGCCGGGCTTTGAATGGGCCATCCGCGGCCACGGCCGCGTCGGTGAATGTGCCCGGCGGCACGATTTGGACCAGAGGCGTGATGCCGACGGCTGCCTTCACCCGACGCTGAAGCGCCAGCTCCAATTGTGGCGGAGGCTGATGAGCAGCCGTCTCTACCTTGAGGGCGACCTGCTCGCGTCCTTCACCGTCGGTATAGACAGCGGCGCGATAATCCGTCACTGTCGCCGATTCCAGCACCGCGTCGTCCACTGCTTCTGGCCAGACGTTCATTCCGCGGATCTTGATCATGTTGTCGAGGCGGCGAATGCTGCCCGCCTCGTACCGGCTGAACGTCATTCCACAAGCGCATCGGGACCTCGGGTCACGCCGTATGTCGTCACCCATGCGGAAACGGATGCACGGCATCGCGGATGCGCGCAGCGTGGTGATGACGAGTTCGCCCCTCTCACCGGGGCCCGCCTCCGCGCCGTCCGGCCTCAGCACTTCGATGAAGGTTCTGTGATCGAGGCCGTGCAGGGTGCCCCGGGTTACCGATTTACCGGCGCCGACCAGAGCGCCGACGGGACAAGTGGCCAGAGCTACGCCCAATGTCTGGGTTGCGCCCCAGCCCTCGTGCAGCTGCGCGCCCCAGAACTCCTGCATGTCGTGACCCCACGCTATGCCGTACGGTTCGCCCGAGAGCACGATCGTACGCAGCCAGGGCAGATCGGTGGCCGGATGGAGGCCCATACCGCGTGCCATCGCGGTAAGGCGATGCAGATGAGAAGGAGTGGCCGACAGACCTGCGCACCGGTAGACGCGCAACGCCTCCAACCGGCCCGCGCTGTCAAGCGCGAACCCGTTCACCGGTACAACATGCGCGGTCTCGCACGAGGCCTGAAAGTACGGACCGGCCATCGTTTGCGAGTAGGGGATGGTCAGTAGCAGCCGGTCGCCGCCCCCCAGGCCTGCCCAGAGGTACGAATACGCGCCTCCGGTGCCGAGCGCCGCCAAATCATGCGAGTCGCGAGGATAGACTTCGCGGCCCATGCCGCTGGTCCCGCTGGTGAGGTGAACCTGGCGGATTCCGGGCAGGCTGAGCCCGGCCAGAAGCTGGCCGCCGTCGAAGGCCACAAGGTCGGCCTTGGTGACCGACGGCACCTCCCGTTGTGCATCTGCCCAGGTCCGCAGGCGCGCTGGGTTCAGTGAATGAGCGGCGTAGAACCATCTGTAGAACGGGACTTCCTGGTGAGCCCGCGTGATGATGTCTAGGATCCGGCGCTCAGCAAACGTCCTGATGGCCGTCGCCGGCGCCTGCTCCCAGAATTGGTTTGCCCCGCGGCCCATCCCCGACTCCATCTACGATAGATAATTATGCTAGTAATCATACGCATGGAATGTTAGTTTGATAAAGCCGCACTCCGCCCCGCGGCCGCGTTCGGGAGGTCTGCATGAATCAGCCGATGCTCGGGGCCACTTCGGCGCCGCTGGCGTCCCACCTGGCGGCGGAGGCCGTGGGGCCCATATCCATCCGGAGGTTCGTGGAGGCGTTCGAGCTTGACAGCGGCGCCTATTCCTGTGTCGAGGCGGGCCACGAACCTGGCCTCGCGCCGTGGTCGATGGCCATGGCCGCGGCGACGCCGGCTTACTGGAGCCCCGGTGATCCGCCGTTGCCTGAAGGTTTCGTGCCGCCGTTCGCCTGGGACTGTATTGACCTGCCGGGCACCGAGATGATGTCTACCCGGGCCGGGCTGTCCTTCAGCCGCCCGTTGCGGCCTGGTGACCTGTTGCGCAGCGACTACATGGTCACCAAAGTGGTGGCCAAGCAGACGAGCATTGGACCCGGCAACTTCATCGACTTCGCGGTGCGACTGTCCGACCAGTCCGGCGAAACGGTGGCGACCGAGCGGTCGACAGTATTCCGCTACACGCCCGCCGTGAATCGGACGCCGCGGCGGCAGCGACCGCCGGACGCCGTGCCCTCGGTCAGGCCCGACGAAGACCGGATGATTGGCCAGCACACCTTCAACCTCAGCCTGCAGCGCTTGATCATGTGCTCGTCCGCATGCCGGGACTTCGCGGCCAGTCACCTGATCGACGAGGCGGCTCGGTCCGGTGGTGCGCCCCGCGCCTACGCGGACATGCACTTCGCGCTGGCCATGGTGGAAAAGCTGCTCGTACGCTGGGCCGGTCCCGGACTTCTCATTCACGAGCTCGGGCCGCTTGACATCAACGGCTTCGTCCTGGCCGGCATGGACGTGACCACCAGCGGGGTGGCACAACAGCCCGCTCCCTGCCATGACCCCGGCCGTAGCGACGTGACGATCTTGGTCACACTGTCCCAGCCAGATGGGCGTGTCCCGATCACCGGCCGAGCCCGCGCCTGCCTGCCGGCAAATTCGGCCGCACTGTCCTAGGCAAGCCGAGAAGGGTGAGGTTGATGTACGACGTCATGGCCGGCTACCGGGTGATCGAACTCTCCCTGTGGACCTTCGTGCCTTCGGCCGGGGCTGTCTGCTCCGAATGGGGGGCCGAGGTAGTCAAGGTGGAGCATCCCAACGGTGGTGATCCTCAGCGCAAGGCGTTTGCCGGGCCGCACTCCCCTCCTCATCTGCGCATCATGGTTGAGCACGTGAATCACGGTAAGAAGAGCGTCGCCATCGACGTGGCCAAGCCTGCGGGCCGCGAACTGCTGCTGCGGCTGACCGGCGATGCCGACGTTTTCCTTACCAGCTTCCTGGCCCCCGCCCGCAGGCGGCTGGGTGTTGACGTGCGTGACCTGCGTCAGGGTAATCGTCGGCTCATCTACGCCCGGGGCACTGGTCACGGGACGCGCGGGCCTGATGCCGATGCGGGCGGGTACGACATGTCGTCCGGATGGGCCCGTCCCGGCCTGGCCACCGAGCTGATGCCAGAGTCAGCCACCGAACCTCCGCTGTGCCCTCCGGCTATCGTTGACCTTCAGTCGGGTTTCAATCTTGCCTCCGGCATCGCGGGAGCGCTGCTCCGGCGTGAGCGTACCGGCGAGGCATCTGTCGTCGATGTTTCCCTGCTGTCCAGCGGGATGTGGCTGGCCGCCCCCAACCTGCTCGCAGCGAGCAGCGGACAGCGTGTGCTGGGGACAACGGGCCGACTGGATCCGCCGATCCATCCGATGGTGAACTCCTACCCCACAGCAGACGGCCGCTGGATCTACTTTGTGTTCCTCGAGGCTGACCGGTACTGGGAGGAATTCTGCCGTCGGGCAGGCCGGGAAGATCTGATCGAAGACGACCGGTTCAGCAGCGCCGAGGCGCGTCTGCGTAACCGCGCTGCCTGTATCCGGGAGGTGGGGCTTATTACCCGCGGCAAGACACTCCAGCAGTGGAAGGAAGTGTTGCGCGGCAACGAGGGCCCGTGGGCGCCGGCCGCCCTGGTCACCGAGGCTATCGAAGACGAACAGGTTCAGGCGACCGGCCTTCTGCAGGCCGTGAAAACCGATGAGGGTCTGGTACCTGTCATGAGCAGCCCGGTCGAGTACGACGAACACCCGGCTGGCCAGCCTGCCCGCGCCCCTAGGGTCGGCGAGCACACAGAGGAAGTGCTGTCGGCGCTTGGCCTGACCGCCCGGGAACTTGGGCGGATGCATGACCAGCATGTGATCGGGCTTGACCGCAACGATAGCGGCTTGATCCAGGACGGATAGAGAACGGTTTGCCCGAACAATCATAGTAATCATGCCTATGATTGTGTTACATTCACACTGTGCCGTCAGCTACGTCAGTGGCAACGAAGGGATCGACCATGTTCGAGGAAGAAAAGGCGGTTGTCCAGCGCTGGGTTGCGCTGCTGACCGGGAACAAAGATGAGGTGTGGGGCGGGTTCGATCAGGTTCTCGATCCCAAGATGACGTGGACCGTCCCAGGAAACACCTGCGTATCCGGCACGCATCATGGTCTCGACGCGATCAACAGCGATTTTTTCGGCAAGTGCTGGACAACTGGTGACGGCCGCGGCAGTGGTGTCCAGGGCCTTGATGAAGAGTACGGGCTGAAACTCGAGGTTCAGAATCTCGTAGCGCTGGAGGACGGCCGAATCCTGGTCACCTGTACGTCTGATGCCCGTGGCCGTAATGGCGTCCCGTACAACAACGGGTACTGCTGGATCATCACAGTGCGGGACGGCAAAATAGTCGAACTCCACGAATGGTGCGACACGATGATGTTCGAGACCGCGATGTTTGACAAAAAGCTTGTACCGGCCGAGAGCCTCGCGGAATCCCCACGCGCAGCCCAGCCGGAGTGATTACGTGGCCGCCACGACCGAGGAAACAGTACGCAGCTTCGACCGGCTGTTCGTCGGGGGCCGCTGGGTCGCTCCGTCGAGCGACCGTGCGATCGAGGTGATCTCTCCTGCCACCGAGAACGTCATCGCTCATGTAGCCGAGGCGCGGGAAGCGGATGTCGACGCCGCGGTGTCGGCGGCCAGGACGGCGTTCGACGAAGGTCCATGGCCACATCTGGAGCCGGGACGAAGAGCCGCCGCACTGCGCCGGATCAAGGCCGAGATCGCCCGGCGTATCCGAGAGATGAGCCGTTCCTTCACTCTCGAGATCGGGGCGCCTATCGCGGTCAGTGAGGCCTTCCACCAAGGCGCGCTGGCCATGTGGGAGGGTGCCGCACAGGTACTTGAGCGCTACGATTTCGAAGAGGAGCGGCCCAGCGATACCGGGACGGCCAGGCTCCGGCACGAGCCGATCGGCGTGGTGGGGACGATCACGCCTTGGAACGCCCCCGTTGGCAACGGCTCAATCAAACTCGCGCCCGCCTTGGCGGCTGGCTGCACCGCGGTGCTCAAGCCAGCACCGGAGGGGCCGTCGAGTGCGATGCTGCTGGCGGAGGCGTTCGAGGCGGCCGACCTCCCGGAGGGTGTCGTCAGCGTCCTCCCGGCCGGGCGGGAGGTTGGTGAACATCTGGTACGTCACCCCGACGTCGACAAGGTGGCATTCACTGGAAGCACCGCCGCCGGGAAGCGCATCATGAGTCTGTGCGGCGAGCGTATTGCCCGGGTTACGCTCGAGCTGGGCGGGAAGTCCGCGGGGATCATCGCCGATGACATACCTGCCGACGAGATTGTTCCGGATCTGGTGATGGCGGGCCTCGGCCATTCCGGTCAGGTGTGCGCGGCACTGACCCGGATCCTGGTGCCCCGGCATCGCCACGAGGAATTCGCCACCAAGATCGCCGAGTTCATGAGCGGGATCGTGGTGGGGGACCCGACGAGCCGTGATACTCAGCTGGGCCCGCTGGCCATGGAACGGCAGCGCCAGCGGGTCGAGAACTATGTGCGCATCGGAATTGCGGAAGGAGCCAGTCTCGTTACGGGCGGACAGCGTCCTGCCGCCCTCGACCGAGGCTGGTTCTTCGAGCCAACACTGTTCGCCGACGTAAATAATTCAATGCGCATTGCCCGGGAAGAGATTTTTGGTCCCGTACTCTGCCTCATTCCTTTCGACGATGAAGATCATGCAGTGTCCATCGCCAACGACTCGCCGTATGGACTGTCGGGAGCCGTGTACGCACGCGACATCGGTCTGGCGGAACGCATCGCGTCGCGGTTGCGCACCGGGCAAATGTGGATCAACGGCTGGGGAATGTGCGTTACGGAACCCTTTGGTGGATTCAAGCAGTCGGGGCTGGGCCGTGAAGGCGGTGTGGAAGGTATGTCCGCTTACCTCGAGAGCAAGTACATCTGGCGCGCTTGAAGTGCCGCCGTACAGGCCCGGGCACAAGAAAGTCGCCTCGCCTTGCCTGGGCCATGTTTGACGCGTAGCCCGTCCGGTTCAGCGCGATCTGTGAATTGACACTGGCCGCAGCTGTATGCGGGGTCAGCTCGGGTCGCCCCGGTAACGATCGGAAAACCTGCACTTCACGGCCTTGACATTCATGCGCAGGATATGCATGATACATAACATTCCCGCGATCGAAACGACCGGTAAACAGATCAAAGGCGACCGACGGTCATAGGTGCTCTCGCGCTTATCCGGGCATCGGTCATGACCGCTCAGGAGATGAAATGGGCGTGATAGCCAGATCGAGGCCACTTATGGCCTTCGGTGCTGTCGCAGCATTGACTTGTGTCCTTGCATCAGCGTGTAGCAGCACCAGTACTTCTGCCTCCTCTTCGGATTCTTCGTCGACAACGAGCGCTGTGGTCAAAGAAGCACAGTCGCTGGCGGCTCCTTTCCAGCAGCAGCCCACCAAGCTCGAGGTAACCGTACCCATCACAAAACCAATCCCGTCGGGGAAGCGCCTGGACTTTCTCACCTGCTCTTCTCCGGGCTGCGCGGTCATCGCAAACCGGTTCATCGCGGGCGCCGATATCCTCGGCTGGAAGGTGAAAGTCCTGACCGTCGCGCCCACCGCCCCTGCGATCGTGAATGCTTACGATACGGCCATTCGGGACAAGCCGGATGGCGTTGCCGTGGCGGCTGTGTCCGCGGAAGTCGCCAAGCCCGAGCTGGCGAAGCTGCAGTCGATGAAAATCCCGGTGGTTACGGTCCAGGATCCGGATGTAAAGTTCGGGCCTATCATCGCCA
>Ga0213875_10001209_pt1 | contig 17577 bp, 15 predicted proteins | sample BarmaccomBMRX_R8_FD_160105 | JGI IMG/M metagenome (GOLD analysis project Ga0213875, IMG submission 160105) | Root-associated microbial communities from Barbacenia macrantha in rupestrian grasslands, the National Park of Serra do Cipo, Brazil - RX_R8 | ecosystem: Host-associated > Plants > Roots... | reverse complement strand
TGGCCGAGGTATCGTAGCCGCCGCCTGAAAACGCCGGAATGGCTTGGCGTTCTCTGCCGGAAGGCGCAAGCCGGCGATGTTTAATCGCGTTTTTTCTTTAACAAGCTAAAGAGCGTTCGTTAACCTCCGCGGACAGCCTTTCGGCTGGCGAGCGGCCTCGCGCGGGCGGCCTACTTCCCTTGTTTAAGCCCGCAATCCGTTATCGCAGGAGGAAGCAATGCCGCAGATCGCCGTGATCAACGAATCCACAGCCATCTCCGATGCCGACGTGCAGAAGATGATTCCCGCCTTCGACCAGCAATGGAACAAGGACCTGCAGGCCATATGGGGGGTCGGAACCGCCAGCTTTGCGTTCAGCCCAAAGGGCCAGACCCCGGCCGCGGGCACCTGGTGGGTCGTGTTTCTCGACGACAGCGACCAGGCCAGTGCGCTGGCTTATCACGACCTGACCAATGACGGGCTGCCGATTTCGAAGGTGTTCGTCAAGACGATTCTCGGCGACAAGTCGAGCGTCAGCGTCGGCGCCACCCACGAGATCTGCGAGATGGCCGTCGATCCCTGGCTCAACAGCGCCTACCAGGACCCGCAGGGCACCTTCTGGGCCGGCGAGGTCTGCGACCCGGTGGAAGACGACCAGTACGGCTATGAGATCGGCGGGGTTTTGGTAACCGATTTCGTCACGCCGAACTGGTTCGGGCACCAGCATTCGCAGAAGGGCATGGACCTCAAGGACCACGCCAACACCGCGTTCCAGGTGCTCACCGGCGGCTACGCGCAGAAGTTCGATACCAGTCAAGGCTGGCAGCAGGTTACCGGCACCAAGGCGATGAGCAGCCGCCGCGCCGCAAATCCGCCGCACGGCTCGCGCCGGGAACGCCGCGCCCGCCGCCGGGCGGACTGGCGCCTCAGCCAAGTAAAGTTCGGCGGCCGGTAACGCCGTCCGCCGGCGCCGGCCCGTTCCCGCCGGCTCGGGCGCTTCAGCCCGCGCCGCTGCGGGTGATCGCGGCGCCGGCCCCGGCGGCGTAGCCGGGCTCGACCCGGACATCGACGACCGCGACGGCGCCGGCCTCGACCGCCGCGATCGCGGCGGCGAGGGCTTGCGGCAGCTCGTCCGGGCGGCGCACCGGGCCGAACCCTTCGCCGCCTTGGGCGCGCGCCAGCATCGCGAGATCCGGTTCCGGGTCGGCGATGCGCTGGCCGATCCAGCGGTTGGCCACCGGCCGGCCGCGCTGGCGCGCCATCCGGTCCTGATGCAGTTCGTCGTTGAAGAACGAGTTGTTGTTGGCGACCACGATCAGCAGCGGGATACGGTAATGCGCCGCGGTCCACAACGCCGTCGCGCCCATCAGATAGTCGCCGTCGCCGAGCACGGCGATCGGCAGGCGGCCGCTGCCCTGCAAACCCAGGGCGGCGCCGACCGCCATCCCCGGTCCGCCGCCGATGCCGCCGCCGCCATCGCCGCCCAGCAGGTCGAGCGGGTGCATCACATCCCAATACCCGGCGGCCCAGGACAGCGGGGTCCGGATCATCGTCGTCATGCGCCCGCCGACTGCCTCGCGCAACGCCGCCGCCAGCATCGCCGGGGCGATGGCCTCGCCGGTTTCGGGCCGGGACGGCGCCGAGCCCGTGGAGGGGCCGGGCGCCGTTAAGGGCCGTCCGGCCCAGCCCGCCGCCCGCGGCCGCAGCAGCGGCAGCAACGCGGCGACCGCAACATCGGGCTCGACCGCGAGATGCAGGTCGGTGGGCGGCAGGCCCTGGTAATCCATGCTCCAGCCGTTGTGCAGCTGGTGATCGAGCGAGGCGAGGACGATTTTGCCGCCGACCGGCTCGCCGCTCCACGCCGCTTTCAACGCTCCGGCGAGATCGACCCAGTCGAGGCTGAGCACGACATCGGCCTCGCGCAGCAGCGCGCAAGCCTCGGCGCCGGGAAAGCTGCCGGCCGGCGGCCCGTGCAACCGGTGCCGCGTCGGAAAACCGGCGCCGGCCTTGATGTCGGTCAGCACCTGGGCGCCGAGCGCCTCGGCCAGTGCCACCCGGCGCTGCCATTCGGCCTCGCCGCGCCCGACCCGGCCGACCAGGATCAGCGGCCGCTCGGCGGTTTGCAGCAGCTCGGCCGCCTGCTGCAGCGCCGCCGGATCGGGCGCGGAAGGGGCGGGCGGGCGGAAGCGCGCCGCGGCGGGCAGCGGCGGCAGCGCGTCGAGCCGGGTTTCCTGCAACCCGGCATCGAGGCACACATAGACCGGCCCGCAGGGCGGGGTCGTCGCCATTCGATAAGCGCGCAGCAACGACTCGACCGCAGCCGGCGCGGAGGCGGGCTGGTCGTCCCATTTGGTGTAGTGGCGGATCAGCGCGCCCTGGTCCTGTGCGGTGTGGATCCAATCGATCCAGGGCCGCCGCTTCGCGGCATCGACCGGGCCGGTGGCGCCGAGCACGACGACCGGGACCCGGTCGCACCAGGCATTGAACATCGCCATTGTCGCATGCATCAGCCCGACATTGCTGTGCACGATCGCCCCCATCGCCCGGCCGGTGACCTTGGCATAGCCATGCGCGATCGCAACCGCGTGCTCTTCGTGCAGGCAGAGCAGCATTTGCGGCTGCCGGTTGCCGAGCAGGTTGACGAGGCTGTCATGCAGGCCGCGATAGCTGGCGCCCGGGTTGAGTGCGACATAGGGAATGCCGATCTCGCGCAGCGTCAGCGCCACCGCGTCGCTGCCCCAGTAATCCCCGGTATCGTTCGCCAGGGCCGGCGATTCGACCGCGCCGGGCCCGCCGCTGTGCTTGTCCATGTCCGCCTCCCGCCCCGCAGCCTGTCGCAGGAATTAGAGCGGATTCCGGCGCGATTGGCTCACCCGATTTTGCCCGACAGCCGATTGTCACGGGTGTCCGTCGCTCGGCGCCGGCCGGCCGTTCCGGGGGGCGCGGCCGTCGGGCCGGCTTTGCGTCCCCGGCATGGTCGGCGCTAATATCGCGGGCCGGAACCGCCATACGGATACGAGCCCATGCGTTTCGCGATTGCGATCCCGACCGATGCCGATTCCTGGCGGCTGGTCAGACGGGCCGAAGAACTGGGCTTCTGCCGGGCGTGGTTCTACGACACCCAGATGCTGAGCGCCGACCCGTTCGTGGCGATGGCGGCGGCGGCGCTCAAGACGACGCGCATCCGCCTCGGCACCGGCGTGCTGATCCCGTCGAACCGGCTGGCCGCCGTTGCCGCCAACGCCTTCGCCTCGCTGAACAAGCTGGCGCCCGGGCGGATCGATTTCGGGATCGGCACCGGCTTTACCGGACGGCGCGCGATGGGGCTGGGTGCGGTCCGCCTCGCCGACCTCGAGGAATATGTCCGGGTCGTCACGGCATTGCTGCGCGAAGAGACTGTCGATGTTGAGATCGAAGGCAAGCGCCGTGCGATCCGGCTGTTGAACCCCGATCTCGGGCTGGTCAACACGCGCGATCCGATCGGGCTCTACGTCGCCGCTTCGGGTCCCAAGGGCCGCGCCCTGACGGCGCGGCTCGGCGCCGGCTGGATCAGCACCGGCGGCGATGTCGACGGCGGCTCCGTGCGCGACATGCAAAGCCGGTGGGAAGCCGCCGGGCGCACCCGGCAGGCCCTCGATGCGGTGCTGGTCACCGGCGGCGCCGTGCTCGAGCCGGATGAGCCGGCCGATTCGCCTCGCGCGATCGCGCAAGCCGGGCCGCGCGCAGCAATGCTGCTGCACCGCGCCGCCGACCAGGCGCTGCTCGGGTTGCCGACGATCGCGGCAATCCCGCCGGCGGTGGCCGAAACCGTTGCCGGCTATGTCGAGGCGGCACGGCGGTTCGAGCCGCCCGGGGCCCCCTATCTGCAGAACCACCGCGGCCATCTGATGTTCGTCAAGCCCGAGGAACGCCCCTTCGTCACCGCCGAACTGATCCGCCAAACGACCTTTACCGCGACCGAGCCGGAGCTGAAGCAGCGCATCGCCATGCTCGGCGAATCAGGCTACACCGAAATTGCGCTGCAGATCGTTCCCGGCCAGGAACACGCGATCGAGGATTGGGGACGAATCCGGCGCGCCTTCGCTTGACCCTGGCGGTCGTGCGGGTCGCAGACCGGGCCAAGAGACCGCGCAGACCGGCAAACGCATGTCCGAACTCGACACCTTGATCCAGCTGCTGGCGCGCCTGCCGGGGCTCGGGCCGCGCTCGGCGCGCCGCGCCGCGCTGTACCTGATCAAGCGCCGGGAAAGCGCGCTGGAACCGCTGGCGGCGGCGCTGGCGAGGGCGGCGGCGGAGATTCGGCCATGCCCGGTCTGCGGCAATCTCGACACCGCCCAGCCCTGTGCGATCTGCCGCGATCCGCGGCGCGACGCGGCCGCGATATGCGTGGTCGAGGATTTGGCCGACCTCTGGGCGCTGGAACGGACCGGCGCCTACCGCGGCCGCTACCATGTGCTCGGCGGCACGTTGTCGGCGCTGGATGGGATCGGACCGGAGGAGCTGAGCATCGGCCGTCTGATCGCGCGGCTGAGCGCCGGAATGGAGCTGATCCTGGCGCTGAATGCCACCGTCGAGGGCCAGACCACGGCGCATTACATCGCCGACCTCGCCGCCGCGACCGGCGCGCGCGTGTCGCGGCTGGCGCAGGGCGTGCCGGTCGGCGGCGAGCTCGACTACCTCGACGACGGCACCCTGACCGCGGCCCTGAAGGCGCGCCGGCCTTTGTGAGCGGCGGCCGAACCTGGCTTGCGCACTCAGCGAACCGTCCCGCGGCGAACCGTCCCGCGCCGAACCGTCCCGCGCCGAACCGTCCCGCGCCGAACCGTCCCGGGGCGAACGGTGCGATGTCGATTGCGGGGGCGCGCCAGGACAGCAGGTCGGCGACGATGCGGCCGGTCGATGACCTCCTTTTTGCCGTCGGGCCGCAGGCCGAGCGCGACGAGCACCGGGCGGCGGAGGGCGCCGGCCCCGGTCTTGCGGACGAGCACGATCCCCCGCTTTCGCGAGGGCAGGCAAGCATCAGCACGCGGTAGCGAGCCTTGAGGGCGGGCGTGGAAGGCGGCGACCACCGCATCGAGCTGCTTGGCGACGGCGCTCACCGTCGCGGGGCTGACCGGCCGCCCGAGGATCGGCAGCAGCGCCTCGCCCACTTTGCGGGTAGAGAGGCCGAGGACGAAGCAGGACAGGATCATGCGGTCGATCTGCCGGTTCGCCGGGCATAGGCCCGCACCACCGCGCTCGGCGCGAAGCGGGTGCGCGGCACCGCAAGCTCGATGTCGCCGGGTCAACAGATGGCGCGAATAGTAGCCGTTGCGCCGATCGGCCTCGTCGAGCGCGGCCATGCGATCCAGGTGATCGTCGATCGCCCGCGCCATCTCGCCTTCCAGAATGCTGGCAAGCGCAGCCCGGCCGAGAGGCCAGTAGCCCTCGCCCCATTCGAGCCCTTGCGCCTGCATCCCCTTCACCATCTCGAACGCACCCGGTAAGCTCTGGATCGCGGGGGACCCGCATCGCGTGCGCAACATCTCCGGCCAGGTGCGCTACGTTCCCGTTCTTTTGCGACCCCGATCACGACCCAAATGATCGAATGTCTGCGACCTGCCGCGGTGCCGACCGCCGGCGAGATACCCGCCGATCCGCTCCGGTGATTACGCGTGGTTTGCTGCCAAAAGCTACCATCACATGGCGAACGAGCCCGCTTCGCCCGGCGCGGTCATCGCACCCGGCAACCGCGCCACCGGGCGCTGTCGAATGCGACGCTTTGGTCCGGAGAGGTGTCTGTTTTTTGGTGTCCACGCCGCGGTACTGCGGAGCCCGAGTAGAGCGGTCATGAAGACGATCCTTTCTCATGCGAACCTGATCGATTGCGTCGAGCCCACTGTACGGCCGGATACCGCCGTGCTGATCGAGGACGGACGCATTCGCGCCATTGTACCGGCCAGAGAGCTGGGCAGCGCCAGCGACGGCGCACGGGTGCTCGACCTCAAAGGCGGGTACCTGATGCCCGGTCTCTGGGACGTACACATCCACCCCGATTATCTGACGGTGGACGCGATGCCGCTCGCCGATCAGGTGACGCTGTTCGGTCACAGGCTTGCAACCGCGCTCACCGAGTCCGGCATTGTCGGGATGCGCTGCGCCGGCACCCATTCTTTCATGGACGTTGCCTGGAAGCGGGCCTTCGACTCCGGCCAGCATGTCGGCCCGCGGCTGTTCGCCTGTGGTCATTTCCTTACCACCACGGGCGGACACTTCCTGACCTCGGGTCATGCGCTGGAGGTCGACGGCCCCTACGGGTGGGTCAAAGCCATCCGCGAGCAGATCAAGAACGGCGTCGACCACATCAAGCTCAACCTATCGGGCGGCATCATGGGGCCGGCTTGGGACCTCCACACCCACTCTTTCCTGCTCGACGACGAGATCCGCGCCGCCTTCGAGATCTGCCGGAAGCGCGGCTTCAAGGTCATGGCTCATGCCACCAACCCCGAGGCGGTGAAGAATGCGATCCGGCTGGGTGCCCACAGCGTCGAGCACGGCTACATCATGGACGACGAGTGCATCGACCTTCTGCTTGAGCACGATACCTGGTACGTGCCGACCCTGGCGATCAGCCATCTTACCGCCAGCCAGGCCACCAACCCGTTCGAAGCCGCCTGGGTTGCCAAGCGCGGCCTCTCGCCTGCGCTGTGCTGTCGTGCCGAGGCGGCCTCGGACGTGCACGCCGCCTGGTTCCGCAAAGCGCTCGATGCCGGTGTGCGGATGGCAGTGGGCTCCGACATCCGCCCGCTCAAGGAAGCCGCCCTGCTCGAGATGGGGCTGTGGGTTCGCGACGGCGCGACGCCGTGGCAGACACTGGTTGCGGCGACGCGCCATGGCGCCGAGGTGTGTGGCGCCGGCGCCGAACTGGGCACGGTGGAGGCGGGCAAGATCGCCGACCTGATCGTGGTCGGGGCCAATCCGCTCGAGGACATCAACAACGTGCGGCAGCTACAACTCGTCCTGAAAGAAGGCCGGATCGTCTCGGATAAGCGCCATCCCGGCGGCTAATCGCAGGGGAGGTCGGCATTAAACGAGCTGTCGTGGTTTGGCGGCCTAGCTGTCGAAGCTATGAAGGTTGTTCATCCGGGTCTGCGGTGTGAGGCTGGGGTTGTGAGACGAACCAGCCCGCAGCCGGAGGGCCGGATGAACATCCATAAGAATGCGCGCCTGACACCGCAGGGCCGACTCCTGATGATCTCGCGGATCGAGGAAGAAGGCTGGAGGTGGCTGACGCGGCTGCCGCCGCCGGCCTGTCCGTTCGCCTCGCCTATCATTGGCCGGGGCGGTATCGGACGGGCGGCGAGCGGATGCTTCGCGATAGGAGCTCGGCGCCTGTCCGATACCGCGCGGCACGGTGCCAGCCGAGCGCATCGCCCAGATCGAGCAGCTGCGGCGCCAGCTCGACCGGACGAAGAAACGTCTGACGCAAGACGAAATGGAGCGGATCCGCCTGTAGCCGTCAGATCAAGGCGCCTATAAAATGCGGGTGTTGGCCGCTTAAATGCCTCCGGTCGGACAGCCCAGAACGGAAATGCGCGTACAGCACGACCGCCAACGATTTCCCGCTGCTCTATCGCAGCCCGAGAGCTTGTCCTATTCCGTCAGCCCAAGTGCCATATTGATCTGATGCAAACTGCCAGCCCATTATACCGCCAAATTGGGCACCAAACTTAGATCTCAGCGGCCTAATAACATTTTGAATCATATCGTCTAGAGGTATGTATCCTTCGCCAGTACCAGTATTCGCAACAAGGCCTCCTACTACCAGCTTTTGTGCCCCTGTAACGGCGGCAATACGCTCGTACCATAATACCTTGGACACGGCCGTGTGGTCATAGGTTTTGTTGTTGTAGAATTGGTTGTTGATCCACGCAATTTTATCACCCACTCGCTGCCATATCTTAATGTATGGCGCGTTGTGGTAATGGGGGTCCCAATATGGTGTTTGCGGAGCATGAGTGATGATATTACGTCCCGATGGCAGCGTTTCCGCAAGACCGCCGGTTAGTGCGCTTAGAAATCCAATTCCGTCGTAGGTGCCTGTAAACCCGGCATCGTCTTCGTAATCGATATCAACTCCATCAAAACCATAAGTGTTCACAAAATTGGCTATCTGGTTTACCAGTCCGTCCACATTCTTCGCGTAGTTTTGATAGGCAAACGAAGAGAATACTCCTCCTCCAAAAGAGATTAAAACGTTCTTGCCCACGTTTTGCAAGGCTTGAATATTGCTTTGGAGATCACCGTTAAAGGCCCCTCCATCTCCATGCAAGATCAAATCATGATCTGGAACGAGAAAGGCAACAACGACATCGGTATACGGTAAATTGCGAATTCCCGCCAAGGGGATCTGGTTAGCATTGCTGCTGAAGTAGATGACATTGCGTGGCAGCGTGACGTCTAACATATCCCCCTCCCCGAAAATGTGAGCTTGACCAGCGTTGTACGACCCCACGATAGGCATGTTCTGTTGGTTCTGCCGCGCGCGATCACAACGAGCCCCTCACGCCGCGGCGGCGGCGGTCTCGCGCGACCCGTTGAATGTCGTGCCGTCGATCCAGATCCGGTGCAGGATGACCGCGAGCTTGCGCGCGACGGCGACGATGGCGCGATGCAGCCCGCGCCGCCTGGCGACGGCCATGCCCCAGGATTTCAGCGCGCACCAGCGCCGATCCCGGGGTCAGCAGGTTCAGCGCGGCGTGCACCAGCGCTTCGCGCACGGCGACGGCGCCGGCCTTGGTGATCGAGCCGTTACGGTCGATCTCCCCTGAGGGCATCGTCAACTTGACGCGAGAGGTCATGATTGGTGCGCTGCACCGCAGCTCCATGCCGCACTCGTCGCCGCTGCCCACGTTCTCATGGCCTCGGCCCTGAAGATCCGCAACGTCGACCTGGAGACGAGGTGGCGCTGGAGGTTGAACAGGTTGTAGACGGCAGCAGGGGAGCTGAGGAAGCGCTGGGCTGAACCCGCCGATTTGAAGCGTTGCATGCTGCGCTCTCGTCGCGGGCTGGTTGGTGCGAGCACTCCGCCCGGTTGTTCTTCCTGGTGCCCTGTTCATGGCGGGCGGTAAGCCGGAGCTTCCGGAACGCGGCGCCGTAGGATCTCAGCTTATCGGTCACGATCACCGTGGGAGCAAAGCCCTGCTCGCGCAGGAGCTTTCTCATCAGCCGCAGAGCCGCGCCCTCGTTTCCGCGACTCTGGACGAGAAGACCGAGCACCTCACCTTCGTCATCGACTGCCCGCCACGGATGCATGCGCCGGCCGCCGATCCGGACGATCATCTCGTCGAGGGGCCAGCGCGTGGTCGGGGCAGGCCGGCTCTTGCGAAGCTCCCGCGCGAAGAATGGACCAAAGTTCATGGCCCAGCGGCGGACGGTTTCGTACGAAAGGTCCAGCCCGCGTTCGCTCAGGGCGTCCTCGACAGCGCGCAGGCTCAGCGGAAACCGCAAATACAGCCACCCCGCGCACCGGATCACATCCGGACGAAACCGGTGCCGTTTATAGGAAATGCCCTTCATGACTGGAGGCTATCCCCACCTCGGCACCCCGCGCCAGTCGGTTGGCGTGATAACGCCCCCGGCGGGCAGCGCCCTCGAAACAGCCGACTGTTCGATATCAGCGGCCTCCGACGGCACGCCGCCGTCGGATGTTACGCGATGAATCTGGTTCTATGATGGCTGGGCGACGATTCGATGACCCTCCGGAACCCGCCCGTTTGCGTGCCGTCGCGCGCCTTCAAGGCCGATAGTGGATGTACGAGCCCGGTTGGGAAATGGCCCCGTGTCTCGCGGGATTCGCGCCACCTCGACCCCGCTCGGGCGCTGTCCTGGTCGGGTAAGGCCCACGGGCAGCGCCCTTCACTTCACGCAGGTCCGGTATAGCGTCGCTTGATAGCCTCCTCGATCCGCAGGCGACTTTCATTCTGGTCAAGCGCGTCGTCAGTCTCGACGGCGGCAATCTCGGCCGCCAGCTCTTTGTCGTTGAGCGACCCGCCGATCCAGCGCGAGTAGTCGCCGGCCCGTAGGTGGTGCAGCCAGGTGCGGTCGTCCACTCCCTGCGCCATCTGCAAAAAGACGTTGAGGTTCTGAGCCCGCAGGTTCAGGGCATTGTCGGCTCCTTTGAAGTAGAAGCTTTTATTTTCCTCCAGCTCACCTTCGGCATATTTTCGGCTGTGCCGCAAACGCTCCGCTTGCGGCCGCAACGTGCAGACTCGACGCACCGTTCCCGCATCGCGTTGCCACAGCAACGCCTCGCCGCGCTCAAGCGCGGCGTCGTCGAAGGCTGGCGCATGCTCTCCAGTGCGCTCCAGGAAAGAGCGCATCGCGGCGCACGCTTCGATGCCGAGCGTCATAGTCTGCGCGATTGACTCGAGTGCCGGCCGGCAGACGTGTTCGGGTCGAACGGTAATCAGGATGCTGCCGGCGAATTCGCGCGGCAAGGTCGCCGAAGCCGAGCCGAGAAGCGGCGGCAGCATGTGGTGCGCTTCATCGACAACCAGCCAATGCGGCCGGGCGGTCCGCACCCGCAACTCGCAGAGCCCCGGAAGCAGTTCGGCCAAAAAACGGGGCCGGTCGGGTAGATCGATACCGGTCAGGTCGATGACAACATTTTGAGTTGGCTGGTCCAACAGCGCCAAGGCTTCCTCGATGCGTGGCGGTGTTCGCGGATCACCGATCGTGACCGTGTTTTGCAGCCCGGCGTAATCCCCCTCGGGATCGATCACACAGAACTGGAATTCGCTTTCGCCGATCCGCTCCAATAGTCCGGTCGCGACGGTCGATTTGCCGCCGCCGGATGAGCCGGCGATCAGCAATCCACTGATCTGCGGGTGCATGGTGATAGTCGACCCGTCGGGCTCTTTCACCAGGGGAACCAGCTGCCGCCGGCTGTAGGGCGCGATCTCGGCCAGATCGTCTTTAAGCAGTCGCTCTATCAGCTCGGCGACTCCTGCGCCTCGGCTTTCCGCGGTGACCAGTTCCGCGTCCTTTTTGAGCATTGGCAGCGCGTTTGCAACCGCGACCGCGCAACCACAGGACTGCAGAAAGGCATGATCATTTTCCGCGTCACCGATGCCGACGACATTCAGTGGAGATAACTTCAATTGAGCGAGGGCGGCGGCGAGACCGGTCGCCTTATTGATACCGGCCGGGAGCACCATCACGGCGCCCTTGTTGAAGATGATCTGCAGCTCGAGCCCAAGATCGCGCACCACTTCGAGAACGATCCTCTCGTTCGGCTCGAAGGTCGCGACAATTCGGCGGCCCACCGAAAGCGGCGTGACATTGCGTCGCCGCAGCTGCTCGATGAAGGCCGGCGGCGGCTCGGGACCGAGCGTGGTTTCGGTCCCGCTCGCCGGGTCGTAGATCAGTGCGCCGTTCTCGGCGACCACGAGATCGAAGCGATCGAGTTCCGGACAAATTTTCTTGAGGTCGGGAAGCTCGCGCCCGGTAACCAGGAGCAGCCTGCGGCCCGATTCCTTCAGGCGATCGAGCGCTGTCAGCGTAGACGCTGCGACGAGCCCATCCTCGGCCAGGGTGCCGTCGTAATCGGTCGCGAGCGCGACAAAATACATGCGTGGAACTCGAACCAGAGGGCCACCAGTCACCGCCCGTGGTCGCCGCGGGCGGCCGGCCCGGTTCTGTATGCCGTTTCTGTTACAGGATGATGGCAGTCAATCGCGGAGCAACGCAGCCCGGCTCTCGGCCCTGATCTTGACCAGTCGATCGGTCGCGCGCCATTGGGCGGTTTCGGCAAGAGCGGCCCGGAGGATTGCGGCGCTTTCCTCGTCCGGTGCCGCGACCTCCACTTCCTTGCCGGTCAGCCCGGCGCGCACCGAGGCGCGGCCGATCCGGTCGATCGCGATCACCGCGATACTGACCGGATCCGGAATCGTTGTGGCCCGCCTCTGCGCCCGAGAAAACCAGCGTTGCGGCAGCAGGCGCCGGGTCGGGCGCGGCTCGCGGCGCCGGCCCTTCCGCCGTGCCGCGCCGATTAGCGGCGCCAGGGCCGCCTCGAAGGCGCGCCGCCGCATCACATCAGCAACAACCGATTTGCGTGACATCGACATCCCCTCTGTCGCGACCTCCGAACCGTAGCGCGGTTTGATGACGGTTCGGCGAACCCGGGCGGTATTGCTACCAGATACTGCGCGCCAAAAAACTGTCACATACATCTGCTAGTTTCAGCGGCGATCGCACGGTGAGCGTATGATGGTCAGCGAAGCCGGGCTGTTCTTCGCGCTGTGGCTGCGCAAGCCGCTTCGGATTGGCGCGGTGTATCCCAGTAGCGGCCGCTTGGCCGACACAATGGCGGCGCTTGCCGGTCTTGATCTTCCCGGCACCGTGCTCGAGCTGGGAGCCGGGACCGGCAGCTTGACCCGCGGGCTGTTGCGGTCGGGTTGTCCACCGCAGCGAATCATCGCGCTTGAAGAAGAACCGTCACTCGCGGCAGTGCTGCGTCGGAATTTTCCCGGAATACGGACGATCACCGGCGATGCCACGCGACTGGAACAGCATCTTGCCGAATGTGGCATCGACCGACTGTGCGGTGTCATCTCGAGCCTGCCGATCAAGTGGTTTCCGGTAACGGCACAGCGTGCGGTTCTCGAACCCTGCCTGAGGCGCCTGGCGCCGGGCGGCTATTTTCTGCAGATGACCAACGCCTTCACTTCGCCGGTCGCTACCGCTCAAATCGGGATATCCGGACGCGTGGTGACCAAAGTGTGGCTGAACTTGCCGCCGGCGCAGGTCTGGGCCTATTCGGCGATGAGAGAAGCATGCAAGTGAACAATGGTGGTGGGTTTGCGCGGGAGCGCCGCTATCGGACGATCTGGATTTCCGACGTCCATCTCGGGACCCGCGGCTGCAAGGCCGAATACCTGCTCGATTTCCTGCGGTACAACGAGGCGCGAACCATCTATCTGGTCGGCGACATCGTCGATGGCTGGCGGTTGCGCAAGTCCTGGTATTGGCCGCAATCGCACAATGATGTCGTGCAGAAGCTCCTGCGCAAGGTGCGCAAAGGCACCAGGGTCATCTATCTTCCGGGCAACCACGACGAGTGGGTGCGCGACTACACCCGGCTGCGGTTCGGCGGCGTCAAGGTGCTCGACGAGGCGATCCATGTCACCGCCGACGGCCGGCGGCTTCTGGTCATTCACGGCGACCGTTACGATACGGTCGTCAAGCATGCGCGCTGGCTGGCGGTGCTTGGCGACAGTGCCTACACATTCGGACTGTGGATCAACCATCATCTGAATAAGGGCCGTCGCGCTCTTGGCTACGAGTATTGGTCGCTATCGGCCTATTTGAAGCTGCGCGTCAAGAACGCGGTTCAGTATATGGGCTCGTTTGCCGACGCGCTGACGGCCGAGGCGAGCCGCCGGGGCCTGGACGGTGTCGTTTGCGGCCATATCCACCATGCGGAGATCCGGCATCTCGGTGAGGTGCTCTACTGCAACGACGGGGATTGGGTCGAAAGCTGCACCGCGCTGGTCGAGCATTGGGACGGACGGCTGGAAATCATCTATTGGGCTTTGTCCCGGTCGTTCGACCCGATGGGGCGGGAACCCGGCGCATCGGCCGAGGCGACGCAAGACGAACCGCGGCTGGTCAGCGCCGATCCGTGAGGATCGCTATCGTCACTGACGCTTGGACGCCGCAAGTGAACGGTGTCGTGCGCACGATGTCGTCGATCTGCGGCGGCCTGCGCGCCGCCGACCATGAGCCCTTTGTCATCTCGCCGGATCTGTTTCGAACCGTGCCGTGCCCAGGCTATCCGTCGATCCGCCTCGCGGTCGGGGCACAGGCCGGCATCGACCGCCTGCTGTCGCGTTCTCGTTTTGATGCCATTCACCTGTCGACCGAAGGCCCGCTCGGCATCGCGGCGCGACGGTTCTGCCTGGGCCGGGGTTTGTGCTTCACGACCGCCTTCCACACGCGCTTTCCTGAATATCTGCAGCACCGTTTCCGGCTTCCGCTCGGATGGGGCTACGCCGCATTGCGCCGGTTCCATGCGCCGTCGAGCGCGGTCATGGTCGCCACCGAGACCACCCGGCGGGAGTTGGTGGCGCGCGGCTTTGTCCGGGTCGTCGGCTGGACCCGCGGCGTCGATACCGAGCTGTTTCGGCCCGTCGTTCCGGGCGCGGTCGTGCTGCCGCCACCGGTTTTTCTGTATGTCGGCCGGCTTGCGGTCGAGAAGAATTTGCCGGCGTTTCTCGACCTCGATTTGCCGGGATCGAAGCTGGTGGTCGGAGACGGGCCGCTACTGCCGGCGCTGCGGCGCCGCTATCCACAGGTGCATTTCGCCGGCGCGCGCTACGGCGCCGAGCTGGTGCGCTACTACGCCGCGGGTGATGTCCTGGTGTTCCCGAGCCGCACCGAGACCTTTGGCCTGGTCATGCTGGAAGCGCTGGCTTGCGGTGTTCCGGTCGCGGCGTTTCCGGCGCCGGGCCCGGCGGATGTGATCGCCTCAAGCGGCGCCGGCGTGATCGCTGAGGATCTTCGCGATGCCGCGCTCGCGGCCGCGGCAATCCCCCGCGAGCGCTGCCGCGAGCACGCCTTGCGTTTCGGCTGGCAGGCCAGCCTCGACCAGTTCCTCGGCAATCTGGCCTGGCTGTAGCAAACCTTTCGGTCGCTACCGCCGCCGCTGTCCGCCCGCCGCTCGCCCGAAGATCCGGCCGCACGCAGGGCTGATGGCGCTGTAACGCAACTGTCATCCACCACCGCTAGCTTCCGGCCAAAGCGAGGGGATGGAGCGGAACATGGCGACGGCTGAATCGGTCGTCCAAAGCCGCCTTGCGGCTCGGCGCGGCGGTGGCGCGGGATTGGCGGCGCTGATCGCGCTGCTGCTGGGCGCCGGGCTCGTCTACACCGGCTATCAGCTCTACGAGGATTTGGTGTCGGCGCCGCTGCAATCGGCGCTGCCCTATATCCTCCTGGGGGTGGCGCTGCTGATCGCGCTCGGCTTCGAGTTCGTCAACGGCTTCCACGATACCGCCAATGCGGTGGCAACGGTCATCTACACGCATTCGCTGCAACCGAATCTCGCAGTGGTTTGGTCGGGCATTTTCAACTTTCTCGGGGTCCTGACCTCGACCGGGCTCGTCGCCTTCGGCATCATTTCGCTGTTGCCGGTGGAATTGATCCTGCAGGTCGGCAGCGAGGCGGGTTTCGCGATGGTTTTCGCGCTGCTGATCGCGGCCATCATCTGGAACCTCGGGACCTGGTATTTCGGATTACCCAATTCCAGCTCGCACACGCTGATCGGGTCGATCATCGGTGTCGGCTTGATGAACCAGATCATGGCCCCGGCGGCGAGCGGCACCAGCGGCGTCGATTGGGAGCAGGCGGCAGGGGTCGGCCGAGCGTTGCTGTTCTCGCCGGTGGTCGGCTTTGTCGGCGCTGCGCTGCTGCTGCTGTTGGCCAAAGCGTTGATCCGCATCCCGGCGCTATACCGCGCTCCGGAGGGACCGACGCCGCCTCCCTGGTGGATCCGCGGGCTGTTGATCCTGACCTGCACCGGGGTCAGCTTCGCGCACGGTTCGAATGACGGGCAGAAGGGCATGGGCCTGATCATGCTGATCCTGATCGGCACGGTGCCGACGACCTATGCCCTCAACCGGTCGCTGCCCGACAGCAGCCTAACCGAATTCTCCAGCGCCTCCACTGCGGCGGCGCAGGTGGTCGAAGCCAAGGCGGCCGGCTATGACGTTCTCGGCAATCCGCGCCCGGCGGTGACGCTCTATGTCGCGCGGCACGCGATCAACGGCGGCACCTACCCTGCTGTGGCCGCGCTGGTCCGGGATATCGACCAGCAGGTCAAAGAATACGGTTCGCTCGCGAAGATCCCGGCCGGAGTCGTCCGCAACACCCGCAACGACATGTACCTGGTATCGGAGGCGCTGCGTTACTTAGTGAAGGACAAGCAGAACGAATTGTCGCCCGAGGACATTAAGAAGCTCAACACCTACAGGGCCTCGCTCGACGGCGCGACAAAGTTCATCCCCAACTGGGTGAAGGTGGCGGTCGCGATCGCGCTCGGGCTGGGCACGATGATCGGATGGAAGCGCATCGTCGTCACCGTCGGCGAGAAGATCGGCAAGGAGCACCTGACCTATGGTCAGGGCGCCGCGGCGGAATTGGTGGCCATGGTAACCATCGCGGGCGCTGACGTTTACGGGCTTCCGGTCAGCACAACGCATGTGCTGTCGTCCGGCGTCGCCGGAACCATGGCGGCCAACGGGTCCGGGCTGCAATGGGGCACGGTCAAGGCCTTGATCATGGCCTGGGTGCTGACCTTGCCAGCATCAATCGTCCTGTCGGGCTGCCTGTTCGCGCTGTTCGTGCACCTGTTCTGATCGGCTGACGTTCCCGATCGGCCGCGCCTTCGCCGGCGTCGAACGCCTTTTCCTTTCGATACCGGAGATCTCGGGTCGAGTTTCCTTTGGTTAGTGATGCCGATTAACTGCGCTTGTCGCACGGCGGCCGCGTCGACCGACAGCCGTCCATTCCTGCATTCGATTTCCACGAGTGTCGGAAGACCGTCACGAAACTCCCCTACTCTCCGGGCGAATGGCGCAGCCAATGCGAACCTCGGGGGTGATAAGGATGTCGCGAAGGAGGTTGATTCTGCCCGGTTCGGCGTTGGCCGCATTGCTGGCCGCTAGCGGTTCGGCTCTTGCAGACTCGATGGATGACCGGATCGGGCAACTGCAGCAGCAGATTCAAACACTCCAGAAGGAGCTGAAATCGTTGCGCGCCGAGGTCAAGGCGCAACACGCTACGCCCGCACAGCCGCGGCCCGCACCGTTCGGAAGCCCGGCGGCGGCGAACCAGCCGATGGGACTGGTGCCATCGCAGGGCGGTTCCGCTTCCCCGTCGCTGCCCGGCGGTTCAACGGCGGCGTCGCTGCCGGCCGCCGCGCCGCCGCCTACCCCCCATGTTACGCAGTCTGCGACAAACCGCTTCGGGCTAGAAAGCGCCGACGGACAGAACTCGATCGCGCTGACCGGCCGGCTGCATTTCGACGCTGGTGACTATCTCGACTATGATCCGCAGTCCAAAAGGTATTCCAGTGTTCAGGACCTCAACAGCGGCGTCAACGCAAGACGGGCCCGGCTCGGTGTCACGGGCAAGTTTCAAGGAGATTGGGTCTACACGCTGATCTACGATTTTGGCGGCTCGACCGACGCAAGCCCCGGTGCCGCCGGCAGCGGTCTCGAAGCCGCGTTCCTGACCTATAACGGCCTTAATCGGGGCCCGGTGCCGCTTGCCTTCGACCTCGGCTACATGGACACGCCGTTTACGCTCGACGAGGCGACGAGTTCGAACGACATCATGTTCGTCGAGCGCGCGTCCATCCAGGCCATCGCCAGTGGCATCATGGCCAACGATTTCCGCTCGGCGCTCGGGGTGCGGTCGAACGACAGCCGCTACTGGGCCGGGGTGTATCTGACCGGCCCGCAATCCGGGGCCAGCCATACTTCGGGCGAGCCGCTGGGCGCCTTCGGCCGCGCCACCTACCAGGTGCTGCAAAGCCCTGACTATTCGTTGCATTTG